>Ga0187780_10003576_pt1 | contig 11717 bp, 12 predicted proteins | sample 1015_Q2_SP10_20__FD_132429 | JGI IMG/M metagenome (GOLD analysis project Ga0187780, IMG submission 132429) | Tropical peat soil microbial communities from peatlands in Department of Meta, Colombia - 1015_Q2_SP10_20_MG | ecosystem: Environmental > Terrestrial > Soil > Wetlands > Peat | place...
GATACCAACGCAACTGGATTGCCCCAATCCTTGCTCCATCAGCTGCCCGACCGCCTCGTAGGTAAGCGTGCCCGAGCGCGAAACCACACCCACTGGTCCCCTGCTGTGGATGTGCCCCGGCATGATGCCGATCTTGATCTCATCGGGTGTGATCACCCCCGGGCAGTTGGGACCCACGAGCCGCGTGTGCTTGCCTTGCATCTTGTAGCGCGTGCGAATCATGTCGCGCACTGGAATGCCTTCGGTAATGCAGATCACCAAGTCCAATCCGGCGTCCACCGCTTCGTCGATGGCTGCGGCCGCGTACGGTGGCGGCACATAGATCACCGAGGCGCTAGCGCCGGTTTGCGCTTTTGCTTGCGCAACGGTATCGAAGATCGGAATCGTTTCGAACCGTTGCCCCCCTTTGCCTGGAGTAACACCGGCTACGAAACAATCTCTGCCGTTGGCGTATGTAGCGCAGGCATGGGTATGAAACTGTCCTGTCTTGCCGGTGATGCCTTGCGTGATGACGCGCGTGTGCCTGTTGATCAGGATCGACATTTCTATTGGTGCTTCACGGCCGCGACCGCTTTCTGCGCTGCATCGGCCATGTTGGCGGCAGAGATGATGGGAAGGCCGGATTCGGCCAGCAGCTTCTTGCCAAGCTCGACGTTAGTTCCCTCCAGACGTACAACCAGGGGGACAGATAACTTCACCTGACGCGCCGCCTCGACGACTCCGTGCGCGATGACGTCGCACTTCATGATGCCGCCGAAGATGTTGATGAGAATCGCCTTGACTCTTGGATTCTTCAACATCAATTTGAAAGCCTCGGTGACTTTCTCCGCGTTCGCACCGCCACCCACATCCAGAAAGTTGGCAGGCGAAGCACCGTAGAGTTTGATGATGTCCATGGTGGCCATCGCCAGGCCAGCGCCGTTGACGAGGCACCCGATGTCGCCATCTAGCGAGATGTAAGACAGGCCAAATTTCGACGCCTCGATCTCGGCCTCGTCCTCCTCGTCCAGGTCGCGCATCGCTGCGATGTCGGGATGGCGAAACAGCGCGTTGTCGTCAAGGCTCATCTTCGCGTCCAGGGCGACAACGCGACCGTCCGCAGTCAACACCAAAGGGTTGATCTCGGCCAGGGACGCATCGGTCTCGTCGAACGCGTCGTACAGTCCTCGAAGCAGTGTGCCCGCCTGCTTCGAAAGCGCCTGCGGAACTCCGACTTTGGTCGCGACATCTGATGCCTGCGCGCTGGTAAGACCCATCGTCGGGTCGACGCGCACGCTGTGAATGCGCTCGGGCGTAGCGGCCGCGACCTCTTCGATGTCCATCCCCCCAGCGCTTGAGGCCATCAGCACAACGCGCTGTGAGCTCCGGTCCACGACCATCGCAGCGTACAGCTCGCTCGCGATATCGACCGCCTCCTCGATCAGCAAGCGCTTAACGATGCGTCCTTCGGGGCCGGTCTGAGGCGTAACGAGGCGCATGCCGAGGATGCTTGAAGCGTACTGCCTTAGCTCGTCGATGCCGTGAGCAAGCTTGACACCGCCTGCTTTGCCGCGGCCGCCGGCGTGGATCTGCGCTTTCACCACCCACACCGACCCGCCAAGTCTAGCGCCTGCCTGCACCGCGTCCTCAACGCTGAAACAAGCTTCACCCCGCGGGGTGGCTACCCCGAAGCGGCGCAGTATCTCTTTTGCCTGATACTCGTGGATCTTCATGGCAGATCGATGCGACGGGGCCGGCCGGTGGCGGGCTCCTTCATCCCGTCGAACTGGCCAATCCGGCACGCATCGTCAACTCCCCGCCTAACGAAAAAAGTAGCGAAGTATAACCTTAAGCCGCCCCAAGCTCCCGGGCTCACCTAAGTCTTGGATGGCGTGGCGATGGCAAATATCTGCCTTGGCTTGCGCACTTTTGTCCAGTTGCCCGGCAACCCAGCGAGGTCCAAATGCAGACTCCGAACTGACCTCGGACGTCAGAAAGTGCTCAAGTTGTGCTGCCCCGTTCCGTTACAAGCCCTAAAGAAGTGTTTCGTGGCGGCGCTATGTCAAAAACGGGTGAATCCGCTTGCCTCGCGCTGGGCGCCGGGGGGCGATTACTTAGCCATGACAGCGGGATTGTCACCACTTATGGATCCCGGTTAGCGACTGGACCGCTTAAGCGACCTTCTGCTCGCACAGTCCATTCATCGGCATTGCAGAACTCTGGAGAATTGTGTTTATGGAAAAGACCCTATTAGGCGTGAGCCTTAGCGACGTCGGGGGTTTCGCCTACAGCCTACTTGTCGTTCTACTCGCCCTAATGGGTATCGTGGGGGTGCTGTACCACACGCTCGCACCCAACGGTTCCATCAGGGCGTGGGCGGGGATGCTTTGGGCAAGCCATCCCGCATTCGCCACACTGGTGGCCGTCGGATTGGTCGCGATGGCCTTGACTGCGCGCTCCCAAGGCGGTCTTTCCCGCCGCGTCGGGCACAGCAACACTCCGCTCTATGTATTTGTCACGCTTGGCACGTTCTTTGCAGCGCGCTGGATACTGAGCGGAGTCCTGTAATTGAGGACAAGCCGGAAGACGAGGTTCGTTTCTACCCCAAGCCGGCCACGCTACGTTTAAGGTCTCCTCCCCCTGTTGGGGAACTCTGGGCAGCGGGTCTCCTCCCCCTTAGCTGCCCTTTTTTTTGGTCCTGCTCTGGCGCACATATTTTTTTCCTAAAGTTCTGGCCAGGGGGGTCGTAGATAGGGTTGGTCTCCTCCCCTGTTGGGGATTTGCGGGCAGCATTCTCCTCCCTTGCTGCCCGCTTTCTTTTTGTGGCGCAGGTCAGTTCGACTGAGGTTTGGTGTTCGCGGGTGCGGGATTCGGCGTCTGCTGGCGCTCTCGGTAGAGTCGCTGAATGTCGGCGTAAGCCTGATCGTGCTTCTGCTTCGCTTGGTCGACCCGCGCCTTCGCGTCGGCCAGCGCGCTTTTGCTCCGCTCAACCTTGAGCTGCTCGTCCTCCAGCCTCTTCTGCTGGCGCGCGAGTGATTCCTGCGCTTCCTTGAGATGCTGCTCCTCGCGGCGCACCTGCAGTTGGGCGTCCTCCAGCTGTTCCTGCGCAAAGCGCAGCCGGGTCTGCGCCGCCGGCAGGGTCTCCACGTCCGCAGCCGCGGCGAGCTGCCCATCCCCGGCAGCCCACCCGAGCAGCAGACACCACGTAAGCAGCGACCGTGTCAGCGACCGATGAGACAGCGGGGACATAGGCCTGGCGTACACCTTAATCAAGTCAGCCTCAAGCCGCGGCGGCCGGCGGAACCGGTGCCGGATAGAGGAGTTGAACCCCCGACCTTCGCATTACAAGTGCGCTGCTCTACCAACTGAGCTAATCCGGCGCAGCGCGTATTATGCCCTCACCGGATCAGCGCTGCCGCCCTTTGCTTCATTTGACGACCTGCAGGCGCGGGCGCCTCCCGGGCGGGGGGTCTGGCCGGTCGCCGGTCCCGGGTCTCGCGTTGCGGCCGGGCTCATTGGCCCTGCCCGGCAGGGGAACCACCGAAGCATCACCGGTCAGGTTTTGAAAGGCCATGCCTTGGCCCGTCTCCTTGGCAAAAATGCCTGCCACCGCGCCGATCGGTACCGAGACCTCACGCGACACACCGTTGAAACGCGCCGAAAATTGGATGAGATCGTTGCCGATCTTGAGGTTGCGCGTGGCATCGGCGCTGACGTTAAGCACAATCTCGCCGTTGCGGACAAACTCAAGTGGCACGCGCGTCTTGGCGTCTACCCGCACCGCGACGTATGGCGTGAGCCCATTGTCCCCGCACCACTCCCAGATGGCGCGGATCAGGTACGGCGTGGTCGATAGCGGGTGCTTCACTTTCGCATAACCTTTTCCGAAGGCGTGAGCGCCTCGATAAACGCTGGGCGGCTAAAAATGCGTTCAGCGTACTTCATCAGCGGCGCCGCCTGCTTAGGTAACTGGATACCATAGTAATCCATCCGCCACAACAGCGGGGCGATGGCTACGTCAAGCATGGAGAACTCGTCGCCCAGCATGTATTTCTGTTTGACGAAAACTGGCGCGATTTGGGTCAAGCTGTCGCGGATCACCAGGCGCGCCTTATCCGCAGACTTCTGCGGTCCCTTTTCGATCGTATCGATGTGACAAAACAACTCCTGCTCGAAACGGAACAGGAACAGCCGGGCGCGCGCCCGCATCACTGGGTCAGCTGGCATGAGCTGAGGATGCGGGAATCGATCATCGATATACTCGTTGATGATGTTGGACTCGTACAAAATGAGATCGCGTTCCACCAGCACCGGCACGCGGTTGTACGGGTTCATCACCGCCAGATCTTCGGGTTTGTTATACAGGTCGACGTCGACGATCTGAAAGTCCATGCCCTTTTCGTAGAGCACGATACGGCAACGCTGGCTAAAGGGGCACGTGGTCCCCGAGTACAGGGTCATCATGTGTGGGATTGACTGCTTCTAGTGGACGTCTTTCCAGTACTGCTTCTTCAACAGATAAACTGGAACGAACAGGACGCCGAGAAAGATCAGCACCGCGTAGCCGAGACGAATGCGCGTTTCGCGGGCAGGTTCGCTGATAAAGACCAAGTAATTGACCAGATCCGCAGTCAGCTTGTCGTACTCATCAGAAGAGAGCTTTCCGGGGCGCTCTAGAACCAGAGCGGGTACAGCGCTCTCTCCCTCCGATCCAGGATGTAACGCTAGCACCTGTTGGCCCTGCTGCTCGTACAAGACGTGCGGCATGCCCACGTTGGGGAACACGAGATTGTTCCAGCCCGTCTCGCGGCTGTCGTCGCGATAAAACGTACGCAGATAGGTGTACAACCAATCGGCACCTCGGGCGCGGGCGATGACGGACAGATCGGGGGGCGCGACGCCGAACCACGGCTTGGCGTCGCTGCGGCGCATCGCGACGGTCATCGTGTCGCCGATCTTGTCCGTGGCAAACATCAGGTTGTCTTTGATCTGCTGCTCGGTGAGTCCGAGCTCCTCCAGGCGGTTGTAGCGCATCGCCTCGGCACTGTGGCAGCCGAGACAGTAGTTGACGAAGACCTGTGCTCCGCGTTGGATAGACACCGCGTCACGCGGATCGATGCCAGCGTGGTCGAGCTTTAGCTCCTCGGCCGCCGCACCCGCGACCAGAAAAATGAGCAGAATTAACAGACGTTCGGCTTTCATTGGTTTGACGCTTAGCAGTCGCAGTTCAAGGGGGTGCTTTATCCGGTTACGCGTTTGGGCTCCGGCTTGGTCCTGTCGATGCGGCTGTACCATGGCATCAACACGAAAAAGGCGAAGTACAGCGCAGTGAACACGCGCGCCAGGATCACTGCCACTTCTGCCTTGCCCACAGTGCCTAGGAAGGAGGTTGGCTGAGTGCCAAGCCAGCCCAACACCAGGAAACTGATCACGAACACCGCGAGCGCCAATTTGAAATACGGCCCCTTGTAGCGGATCGATTTCACGGGACTGCGGTCTAGCCAAGGCAGAAAAAAGAAGACCAGCACGCCGGCTGCCATGACCAACACCCCCCAGAACTGAGTGTGGAGAAATGCGGGCACTGCACGCAGCATGGCGTAGTAGGGCGTGAAGTACCAAACCGGTGCGATATGCGCCGGTGTCTGCAGCGGATCGGCGGGAAAGAAATTGTTGTGCTCCAGGAAATAACCGCCCATCTCGGGTGCAAAAAACATGATGAAGCTGAATACGGCCAGGAACACCACCACACCGACCATGTCCTTGACCGTGTAATACGGATGGAACGGAATACCGTCGACGGGATGACCGGCGGGATCGACGGTTTTCTTGATCTCGATACCGTCTGGGTTGTTGGAGCCCACTTCGTGTAGCGCCATAAGGTGCACCACCACCAAAGCCAGCAACACGAGCGGAATCGCAATCACGTGAAAGGCGAAGAAGCGATTGAGGGTGGCGTCGGAGATAACGTAGTCGCCCCGAATCCACACCGCCAGGTCGTCGCCGATGATCGGAACAGCACCGAACAGGTTAACGATTACTTGCGCCCCCCAGTAGGACATCTGACCCCAGGGAAGTAAATAGCCGAAGAACGCCTCAGCCATCATGCACAGGTAGACGAGCACGCCCACCAGCCAGAGCAGCTCGCGCGGCTTGCGGTACGACCCGTACATCAGGCCGCGGAACATGTGCAGATAGACGACAATGAAGAACATGGAAGCCCCGGTCGAGTGCATGTAGCGGATGAACCAGCCGCCCTGCACGTCGCGCATGATGTACTCGACCGATTGGAACGCCTGGTGCGCGTCGGGCTTGTAGTTCATGGTGAGAAAGATACCGCTCACGATCTGGATTACCAGTACCAGTAGCGCCAGCGACCCGAAGTAGTACCAGAAGTTGAAATTCTTCGGTGCGTAGTACTCCGCGACCTGGCTCTTCCACAACACGCTAAGCGGGAAGCGCTCATCGATCCAGTGCAGCAGGGCTTGGGCCTTGCTCATGCTCTACACTCCTTTGTCCTCGCCAATCAGCAGGCGCGTGTCGCTTAGAAACGTGTAGGGTGGCACTTTCAGGTTGGTCGGCGCGGGCACATCCTTGACGACGCGGCCAGCAAGATCGAATTTGGAGCCGTGGCACGGACAGAAAAATCCACCCAACCAGTCTGCGCCGAGGCCACTGTCCACACCGGTTTGCAGCTTGCTGATCGGCGAGCAGCCTAGATGCGTACATATGCCGATCAGGATCAGATATTCGGGTTTGCGCGAGCGGTACTCGTTTTTCGCGTATTCCGGCTGCAGCGAGGCATCGGAATTGGGATCGGCGACGCGCACATCCATCTTCTTGATGTCCGCGAGCATCTCTGCGGTGCGATGGACGATGAAGATCGGCTGGCCGCGCCATTCTGAGCGCACCATCATCCCCGGCTCAACCTTGGAAATGTCGGCCTCAACGGGCGCCCCAGCAGCGCGCGCCCGAGCACTGGGCCACATGCTGGCCACGAAGGGAACCGCGGTGGCGGCGACCGCCACGCCACCGCCGACCCCGCTCGCGGCCAATAGGAACCGACGCTTGCCGTTATCGACCGTCGAGTTTGCCATCCGAGAATCCTTGGGTACCCACGCGGAAAAAACGGGACATTTTATCGAAAAGGCTCAAGGGATTACAGCCTTGTAGCTGTAATTGATTGTATTACATAGTAAAATCAGCGAAGCCCCTGGGCCAGCGAAACCTCGGCGAACGCGCGCATCGAGGTGGTTGCACGCGGTGGCGGCCACGGCTGGCTTTTAACCTGTTCCTTAGCCCCGCCAGGGGCCGGTATCGTCTAAGATGTCCTTGCTCTCACTGCGCTAAGCCAGAAGCGTTTTGAAGATTCGCGTCAAATGGGTCGAGCAGGTCAGCTTTCTTGGCGAGACCGAAAGCGGCCACGTAATCGTGATGGACGGCGCCCCCGAAGGCGGTGGGCGCAACCTAGCCCCACGCCCGATGGAGACGGTGCTCGTCGGAACCGGGGGGTGCACCGCCTATGACGTGGTTTCGATCCTGAGAAAGGCTCGACAGCAGCTCAGCGACTGCGTCGTGGAGGTGAAAGCCGAGCGCGCAGCGCAGGATCCCAAAGTATTCACCCGCATTCACTTCCACTTCATTGTGACTGGCCACAACATCGATGCCAAGCATGTCGAGCGTGCGATTGCGCTGTCGGCCGACAAATACTGCTCAGCCTCGATCATGCTCGCCAAGACCGCCGAGATCACCCACGATTTCGAGATTCGGCAACTCTGAAGCGAGCGAGCGCCTGCCATGCCGAGTTCGCGATTTCAGATCCAGAGCGAGCATCCGGTCATGAGCTTGGAAGCGAGGCGCATGGCCACACCGAGTGAGACCGGCAACCTGACAGCACCCTCGCGTTGCGCCGCGACGGCATGGCCGGCTTCGTCATTTTTCATCTGTTCTACGATCGCTCGGCTGCGCTGATCTTCGTTTGGCAGTCGCTCCAGATGGCCATCCAGGTGGCTCTCGACTTGACGCTCCGTCTCGGCGAGAAAACCCAGGTTCCAGCGATCGCCGAGCAAACCGAAGGCCACGCCAAGGGCAAAGGACCCCGCGTACCAGACGGGGTTGAGCAGGCTCTTGCGGCTGTTGAGCTCAGCGAGACGCTGCTCGGTCCAGGCTAGGTGTTCGGTTTCTTCGCGGGCCGCCCGCGCGAGAAGTGCTCTTACATGGGCGTCGCGGGCCACCGCCATCTGCCCCTGGTAGAGACCCTGGGCGCTCACTTCTCCGCTGTGATTGACTCGCATTAGGCGGGCGGAGACGCGTCGCTGCCAAGGGCGCAAAGCGCCATCTGGCAAGCTTTCGCCCGGGGTCGGACGCGTCGAGAGCGCGGGCGCGAACAGCGTCCGCAAGCCGTTGTCCACAGCGGTAAGAACCCGATCCGGATCGAGTAAAGCTCCGTCATGCGCTTGGGGCGCGCTCGATTTGCTCATTTTTTCCTGAGGAAAAAGATGAACTCCCCGTGGGCGGCCTCCGAAGCGAGCAGGGCGTGACCGGTCTGTCGGCAGAAGGCGTGAAAGTCGCGCACCGAGCCGGGATCCGTCGCGAGCACTTTGATGACCTGCCCCGAGGCCATATCGTTGAGCGATTTCTTGGTGCGCAGTATGGGCAGCGGACAGCTCAGTCCTCGAGCATCCACCTCACGATCAAAGTGCATGGCCGACGCGGTGCACACCGCCATGATCGGGGCGCATTGGATGAAGCGCATTAGGGGACTGACAGAGGAAGCCCCGCGCGGGTCCAAGCGGCGATTCCGCCCTGCAGGTTGCGCACTCGTGTGAACCCATGTTCTGCCAGCCAGGCGCACGCCTGGGCAGAGCGGGCACCAGATTGACAATACACCACCATGAGCGCGTGCTGGTCGAGCTCCTCGAAGCGCCCGGCAAGTTGATTGAGCGGAACGTGCTTGGCACCGGCGATCAAGCCGCGAGCGACCTCCGGATCAGTACGCACGTCTAGCAAGGTAACTGGACCCGACCGCCTTAACTGCTCGAGCTGCTCAGCATCGATGTCATCCACGGCGACTCACCAGTGAGATGGTTAGCTGCTTCAAACAGCGGGCATGATACCAGCCAGGCAAGGCGTAGGGAGGATCCCTAGACGCCCACGTTGCGATCGAGGAGCAACTGCGAAAGTCGAACGTCCGCAGACTCCAGACGCGTGACCAACAGCTCAAGGAAGGCGGCGGTGAACTGATGACGACAGCTCTCTGTGGCCCCGTTGAGCGCATCCGCCTTGATCTCGATGACTGTCACCTCACTGACAGTGGCGACGCTGGCGCTGCGTTTGAATTCCCGCCGTCCCACGTAGGCCATTTCACCGAAGCACTCACCTGCCTTCAACACGTTGAGAACGCGCTCGCTCTTGGTTACTTGAACCTCGCCTGAAGCCAGAATGAAAAATGAAGTGCCGGTTTCGCCTTCCTTGATCAAGGAGGCGCCGGCCGCGATGCGGTTCCAGTTCGAAATGTGCAAGACTTGCCACAGATCGACGTCGGTAAAGTTGCGAAAGAAATCCATACGCCGCAGCGTGTTGAATTTCTCCGTGTCTGGAACCGGCTGCTCAGGCGTTTGCAGGTTGTTGAATACCCGCACCAGATCCTGTGCCAGTTCATCCCAGGTCTGGTAGCGCGCCTCGAGCCGCTTTTGCAGCGTTTTCTTTACGATCAAATCGACAGGGGTTGGCACATCCGGCCGGAAGATGCTGGGCGGAGGCGGATCCACGTTGATGATCTGAAACACCATGCTGTAGTTGTTGGTGGCCTTGAACGGCAGGCTACCGGTGAGCAGCTGGTACATGACTACGCCGAGCGAGAAAATATCGGTCTGGTGAGTGAGCTGTTGCTCTTGCACCTGCTCGGGCGACATGTAGGCAGGCGAGCCGATTCCGCTCACTTGCGTGGTCTCGGCCGCGTTGGTGAGAGCAGCGCCGAAGTCCGAAATCTTAATGTCCGTGTCTTTGGCCAACAGGATGTTGGCCGGCTTGATGTCGCGGTGGATCACTCCGTGCCGATGCGCGTAGTCGAGTGCCTTGCAGCACTTGAAAATGATCTCAACAATCTTGTTTACCGGTAGAAGGTTGTCATGTTTGGTGTGTTGTTCGAGGGTGCCCCCGTCGACGTACTCCATGACGATGTAGCTGCCCTCCTCGTCGGCCACCGCGTCGTAAATGGCCGCGATATGCGGATGCGACAGCTTGCCGGCAAGCGAAGCCTCGGTCAGGAACAACTTGCGAAAACGCTTGCCGTGGTCCTTGTTGCCCAGCACCTCCCGCTCCACCACCTTGATGGCCACCTTGCGGTTGGCGAACGGATCCATGCCTAAGTACACGGCGCTGGTCGCGCCCTTCCCGAGCTCACCAAGGATCTGATACTTCCCGATCTTCTGGATCATTCTGCGGGCACCGGCGTTGTCAGGCTAAGAAGGAAGGGCGCGCGCACGAGCGGCTATAATAGCCATGGAATCAAGTACATATTATCTTGCCTCGGGCGCGCACCGTCTCGGGCAGAGGCCTGCCTCGCTCTGTAGATTGTCGGCAGGGAATGGCTCGTCTGAAGCATCGCCTGCCGCCTCGGCAGGACAACAGAGGCCGCCCGCCGCCCTGGCGAGCGGGCACTGAACGAGCCCACTGGACCTCACTCCGGGAGCGGGGAGCAAACGCTCACGCGCGCGGCACGTGATGCGCCCGCGCATCAGCGCTGCAGCTGTTCCTTGCGACGCTCGGCGTCCAGCGCGCGCAGCTCCTTCAGGCGAGCCTCGGCGCTGGAAAGCTGGTAGAAATCCCCATCTCCCGCCTTCAGCGCGATCTGAAGCTGGTCAATGGCGGCGGGAAGACTCCCCTGCGCGACGTACGCCTCGGCCAAGGAGCGGTGCTGCTGCAAAGCTTGGCCCATCGCCGCGAAGCATTCCGCCTGAAGCTGGTACAGGTGCGAGTCGGCGCGCGCGTACTCAAGCGCGTGAGAGACAAGTTGCAGCGCTTCTTTGGGTCGTTTGCTATCCAACAAAAGTCGCGCGTAGTCGTAGCAGATGGCACGGTTACGGGGAAAGCGCTTTATGGCAGTAGCATACAGCTCAAGGGCACCGCGCGTGTCACCCGAGGCCACTCTCACGCGCCCTGCCAGCGCAACCACCATCGCGGAATCGGGCGCCTCCGCCAGCAATGTCGCCATTTCTCGCGAGGCGCGCTGGTAGTCCTTGAGGCGCATCAGCGACATCACGAGCCCGTAGCGAGCGGGCACGTCGTTCACCGTCTTTTTCTCAGTAAGAATGTCGTCGAAAAAGACGACCCCGTCGCGCGGGCTCATGTCGCGCGCTTCTAGGCGAGCGCGCACGAGCTGAAAATCCAGGCTGTCAGGAACTTGCTTGTACGGCAGTCCTTGAACTCGGCTCTCAACGTCCGCGATGCGTTCATAGGTCAACGGATGGGTGCGTGCGTAGGACGGCGCGTTGTTGTCATACACTCTATAGGAGCGCTGCAGCCGCTCCAGGAACGCCGGCATCGCGCGCGGATCGAAGCCCGACTTCTCCAGGATCTGCACGCCAACACGATCGGCCTCGCGCTCGTTGTCGCGGGTGAAGTTGACCGCCGTCTGGTAGGTCGCGTATTGCGCGCCGGCCACCGCCGCTTGGGCCAAGTCTGGGCTGGAGCGCGCGGCGAGGATAGCCAGGGCGAGTGCCGCCATGGCCGCGATTCCA
>Ga0187780_10003577_pt1 | contig 11716 bp, 2 predicted proteins | sample 1015_Q2_SP10_20__FD_132429 | JGI IMG/M metagenome (GOLD analysis project Ga0187780, IMG submission 132429) | Tropical peat soil microbial communities from peatlands in Department of Meta, Colombia - 1015_Q2_SP10_20_MG | ecosystem: Environmental > Terrestrial > Soil > Wetlands > Peat | place...
CTACAGTGGCGCCCTGCTCAAGGACGTCGGGAGCGTGCCGCCGCCGTCGACCCGTCCACCGGCACGTCCCGGAGCGCCGTACTGAACGTATCCCGGCGTAAACCCCCCACTACGATGTTTCAGTAGAGTCCGCAGCGGTTCCGGGCGACCGGGAGGGCAAGTGAGACCGCTGGGCCATCCCTAGGGGTCCGACGACCGACCCTCCGACCTCCCAGACGACACGACCCGATGCGGCCGGGGGTACGCTGCAACGACAGGGGCCCGTCGGACCGGGCCGAGGGAATCGGCGGGGCCCCGCGAGGTCGAACCCGAGCCGCCTGTGCGCCACGGTCTTCGAAGGGAGCTGGACGCCTGGCCAGCTCACCTGGATCACTGCCCCGGGGCTGGTCCCGGCGCAGGCTGTCGGGGCCCAGCGGGCTCTGGTTCCCCGTGAGCCGCGGCCTAGGGCCAAGCCACCGTACTCTAACCCGTAGTAGAGTGGCCTAAGCTTCGGGTGCGGTGGACCTACGGCGACGTGGCTCCCTGGCTTGCGTGATGATTATTATGCTCGAAGCACTCACCCTCGCAACCGGCGTTCACCGGTTCTGGGGGAGTGGGGAGGTCGGATGATGCGTTCGAGCGTGAGCAGGGTCGGTTTGGTCATTGCCGTCGCCGTAACGATGGTTCTCACGGGGCTTGTGATCGCTCCGATGCCGGGGCGGACCGGCTCCGTCGGCGCCGCTTCGGTCGCGGAACCGGCGCCGACGGCGGCGCACTCCATGGTCGCCCCGGCAGTTTCGCTCGGAACGTCGGCCTCTCGGGCAGCCACCGTGGCTGCGGACCGAGCCGCGACGCTCGAGGGCGGCGGCAACCTTTCGCTGTTCCTTCCTCCGAATCTCCACCAGGCCCCCCCGCTCTCGAAGACCGGGGGCCACGTCACTCCGCTGTACGCGTCCGCCCCGGCGCCCATGGGCGTCGCCTACTACGGACTCAACAACACGACGGGAACGATCCAGTCGACCACGATGAACACGACCTCGTTGCAGTCCTACTTCACGACGAGCGACAGCCTGGGGGTCGAGACGGAGGAGTTCGATTTCGGGACCCAGACGTCGTACGGGGCCCAGCTGAACGCGGTGCTCACGAACGTCACCATCCTAGGTCAGAACGGCTTCGGTCCCAACGTCAACGCCCCCAGCGGCTGCAGCGGGTTCTTCTCGGGGGTGAAGAGCAACTACTGCCCGAACCAGTTCTGGCTGCAGAACGTGCTGAACTACAACGCGGCCACCCACTCCCTGTCGTTCGAGAACAACATCTGGAACTTCTCGAACCCCACGGCGGCGTGGGCGACGACGAACGGGTTCACCCTCGAGGGCCGGTCCACGCCCCGGGGAGGGTACTATGCGGTCGGCGGCCCGTCGTTCACCATCTCCTATCCGTTCACCGTCGTGCTCTACCTCAACACGACGGTCGGCACGTGCACCACCGGCTCCCCGGGCGCAGCCAGCTGCGGTGCGATCAAGGCCGGCCCGGTGAACGAGGTCTTCTTCAACTACACCGTCTACAACTCGGCCGGCGCCGTCGTTTGCCCGACCTCGCTCGCCTCCCACACGAAGTGCGGTGAGTACGACGATGTCTTTTGGAACTCGATCTCGTCCACCCTGAACCCTTCGGGCGTGCCGTTCGGTAGCGCCCAGATCTCCGCCAACGGGAACCAGTACGACCCGGTCGGGCTGACCAACGACTGGGAGATGGACTGGGGCATCGGGACCAGCAGCGGAGCGACCACCGTCGTGGCCTACGCTGACGCTCAGGTCGGGATCAACTACTGCCCGAAGGCGGATACCAACACGCACAGCGGGAAGTGCTCCTCCTACCGCGCTCCGCCGGCGGCCTACGACTACGGCGGGGAGACCGGTGAGACCAACACCGGGGCCGGCGGCTACTGGGTCACGCAGACAGGCGCGGGCCCGAACCCGTCGTTCCTGACGAGGTCCGGCCAGCCTGTCGCTCGGTTCGTCACGGGCCCCTCGCTCCTCCTCGGGCTCTGGAACGCCTCCGCGAGCGGGGCCGGGGCCTACGCTCTCAACTACCGGCATATCCAGCCCTCGAACGCCTGGGTCGGTCTCGCTGCCGGCGCAGCGGTGACCAACCAATCGAAGTTCCAGGTCGCGCCGACCTTCGGGTGGTACTCCCACTGGAAGGGCTCGGGGGGGGCTGGTCACGGGACGACCCTCGGGGCCAACCTGTACCTGCCCCCGGGGTTGTACACGATCGAGGTCCTGCTCAGCGGGCGTGACCCGTGGAGCCAGACGATCAATCTCACCGCATCCAGCGCGACCCCGACGATCAACCTCCGGACCGACCGGAGCACGGGGGTCTACACGCCGATGTGGGCGTTCGGCGCGTCCGATCTGGCCAACCTCTCCCTCTCGGGCGCGGGGACCTCCTCCAGCCCCTACCAGCTCCTCACGGCCCCCGGAACGGTCGGTGCGCCGTACGGCGTATCGGGGTCGGTCTCGTGGCTGTTCTCCGACCTGAACGACTATCTGTTCACGGTCTGGCTCGGGGCGTACCTGAACTCGACGCACGCCTACGCCACGTTCAACCCCGCCCCGATGTTCCGGCTCGCGTATCCGAGCTGGCAGTACAGCTCGCTCGCGTTCTTCAACGTGCCCAAGGTCGACGGGCTCCAGTACTATCTCTACCACAGCCAGAATGTCACGGTCGCCCACGGCACGAACCTCTACGCCTGGGCGAACAGCGAGGCGACCTCCGTGACGAGCGTCGTCTGCAACACCTGCCTGAACGACCTGTTCGCGAGCAACCGGTTCAACGTCTCGGACATCGGGATCTCCTTCAGCGGAAGCACGGGGGCCCTCGCGCACAACACGCTCGCCCACGCCCGCAACGTGCTGTGGGGCAACGCCTTCGTGGCCGCCGCGCCAGGAGCCTATGCCGGGCTCATCGCTCCCACGCGGTTCGTGACGGAGTCGGACAGCAACGACCGGCTCTACAACAACAACTTCGAGGCGAACCTGACGATCTCCGAGACCTCAACGAGCAACATCAACTACTGGAACGTCAGCTGCCAGGCCGGCTACGCGCCGTTGCACGCCGGCTACTATCCGGGACCGACCGTCTGCCAGCCCAGCTCCTACAGTGTCTCGATGAACGGCTTCGCGCTGACCGGCAGCATTCTCGGTACGGCCTATCAGGGCGGCAACTTCTGGTACAACTATGGGAACTTCGCGAACCCGTTCGCGAACCTACCCTACGTCGGTCGCACGACGAGCTACAGCTCCGGCGGCATCGGACAGCCGACCGGGCACCGCGCCGGCGACTTCGCTCCGCTCCTCGCGTTCCGGGTGTACAAGGTCCCGTTCACGGAACAGGCGCTGCCCTCTTCGTCCAGCTCGACGGCGTTCGCCGTGCGGGTCCGTAACGCCCTCAACGTCGGGACCAAGAACTCCACGGCGACCACGGCCGTGCCGGCCGGCTGCACCGGGGTGGTCTGTCTCAACTTCTACCTCCCCAACGGCTCGTACACGTTCGGAGCCCAGAGCAGCTTGTCGGGCTACCCGGCGACCCCCCAAACGGGGTCGTTCACCGTCAGCGGAGCTGCCCTCGCTGCGACGAACATCGTCTTCGGCTCAGCGGTGACGTTCACGGAGACGGGCCTTCCGAGCGGGATCAAGTGGTTCGTGAACATCACCGGCCAGAGCTCGCTCTCGACCACGACCACCGGCGGCGGCGGTACGATGCTCTCGATCCAGCTGCCCAACGGCACCTACACCTACCACGCCGCCTCCTCGGACAAGCACTGGACCCCGACCTACACCCCGTCCTTCACCGTGAGCGGAGTGCCGTTGGGTGTCGGCATCGCCTACAGCCTCGTCACCTACACCACGACGTTCACGGAGAGCGGTCTACCGTCGGGGACCGGCTGGTGGTTGAACATCACCGGCCAGGGCTCGCTGCATGCGACGGGCCCAACGATCACGACTCCGGAGCCGAACGGCTCCTACACGTACACGGCGGCCAGCGCCGACAAGAGCTACTCGGCCTTCGGGGGCTCGTTCAGCGTCCACGGCTCAGGCCCCTCCGTCCCGGTGGCGTTCGCGCTCCTTTCCGTGGGCCCGTCGGCGAGCGTGAACCCGGTCGACGAGCACCAGGGCAGTACGATCTCGGCCGGGGCCTCCGGCGGCTCGGGCAGCTACCCGACCTATGCCTGGTCGGGCCTGCCCTCGGGCTGCGCGGCCCCGGGCAACGTCGCGTCGTTCGTCTGCACCCCCGCGCTCGGGGACTCGAGCGGATCGCCGTACACGGTGCAGGTGACCGTGACCGACTCGAACGGGGCTCGGGTGACCTCCTCGTTCACGCTGGTGGTCGACCCCGTCCTGACGGGGTCGCCGTCCGCGACGCCGAACCCCGTCGACGAAGGTCAGGCGACCACGATCGGGGCCGGCGAGGCCGGGGGGAGCGGGACGTACGCCTACGTCTGGTCGGGGCTGCCGAGCGGGTGCGGCACGCCCGGGGATGTCGCGTCGTTCAGTTGCACGCCGGCGGTCGGGGACGCGGCAGGTTCCCCGTACACGGTCTCCGTTCAAGTGACGGACGGGAACGGCAACGTGGTGACGGAGTCGTTCACGCTAGCGGTAGACCCTGAGCTGACGGCGTCGCCGTCGGCCACCGTGAACCCGGTGGACGAGCTGCAGACGACGGCGATCTCCGCGAGCGCTAGCGGTGGCCTCGGACCGTACAGCTACGCCTGGTCCGGGCTGCCCTCGGGCTGTGGGGCGCCGGGCGATGTCGCCTCGTTCAGCTGCACGCCGGCGGTCGGGGACGCCGCAGGTTCCCCGTACACGGTCTCCGTTCAAGTGACGGACGGGAACGGCAACGTGGTGACGGAATCGTTCACGTTGACGGTGGACCCGGCCCTGACGGTCTCGCCGTCGGCGACGGTGAACCCGGTCGACGAGGACCAGGCGACCACGATCTCGGCGAACGCGGCCGGAGGGGCGGACTACGCCTACGTCTGGTCGGGGCTGCCGAGCGGGTGCGGCGCGCCCGGGGATGTGGCGTCGTTCAGTTGCACGCCGGCCGTGGGAGACTCTGCGGGCTCGCCCTACACAGTGACGGTGCAGGTGACGGACGCGAACGGCAACGTGGTGACGGGGTCGTTCACGATGATCGTGGACCCGATGCTGAACGCGGGGGCGCCGGGAGCGACGCCCAACCCGGTGACGGTGGGCCAGCCGACGACGATCTCGACGACGGCCAGCGGAGGGTCGGGGACGTATGGCTACCTGTGGAGCGGACTGCCCTCGGGCTGTTCGAGCACGGCGGCGTCGTTCAGCTGCACGCCGACAGTGACGGGGACCTACACGATCTCGGTCGAGGTGACGGACGGGAACGGGGCCACCGCGACGGCCTCGTTCAGCTTGGACGTGACCCCGGTGCCGGTGTATCTGGTGACGTTCACGGAGAGCAACCTACCGGCGGGCACGCTGTGGTATGTGAACGTGAGCGGTCAGCCCTCGCAACACGGCACGGGGACGCAGCTGACCCTCTACTTGGTGAACGGGGATTACACCTTCACGGTGGGGACGGTGAACAAGCACTGGGCGGCGTCGGCGGGGTCGTTCACGGTGAGCAGCTTGGCGCTGCCGGTGGGAGTGACGTTCACGAAGCAGACGTACACGGTGACCTTCACGGCGACGTTCCCGACGGCGAAGGCGCAGCTGAAGACGATGGAGAAGAAGGGCTGGACCGTGGTGCTGAACGGGACGGTGGAGCACAGTCTGACGCCGACGATCAGCTTCAGCGGGATTCCGAACGGCACGTTGCCGGTGCTGATCTTCGGTCCGTCGGGCTTTGAGGTGACGGGCTCGGGGACGGTAGTGGTGAAGGGAACGACCGGGGTGGCGGTGACGGTGACGAAGGGGAAGACGGTCACGCTGACGTTCCATGAGAAGGGGCTGAAGGGCGTGAGCTGGTGCGTGAGCCTGGACGGCTATCAGCTGTGCAGCAGCACGACGGCGAGCCAGAAGTTCGTGGACCTGACGCCGGGGACGTATAGCTACGGGATCGGGTCGGTGGCGGGCTACACGGTGACGGCGAAGGTGGGGAAGGGAACGATCAGCACGCCGACGGGGACGCTGGCGGTGACGAAGGGGACGACGGTGCAGCTGAAGTATGTCGCGCTCGGCGGGGGCGTTCCGCTGGTGAGCGGAGGGCTGGAGGCCCGGACCCTGGGTGGGTCGGGGGCGAGCGGTGGGCGGGTGTCGGTCGGAGTCATGGAGGCCGTACTGTCGTTGGTGGGGCTCTTGGGGTTGCTCGGAGCGGCGCTGAGGCTGGGCCGGCCGGTGGAGGGGCTGGGGGAGCCGAAGCGACGATAGGTCACGGGCCGGGTGGCTCGCCGGGGAACCTTCGGCGAGCGTGGAGGGGGGCCAACAAAGGCCCCCTTCCGTGAAGCGGCGGGCTCCGAGAACAGGATCTCGGCCCGCGCGGAGCCACGCATCTTGTACAAGCTGACGATCGGGCGAATCCGTCGAGCGGCGGCCCGGCTCGCGCGGACCTCGGTCGTCGGGGCCGACGCGGACTCGCGGGCGGTCCTCGACCCGCTCGGCTGCGGTGCCGAGGGGGTTTATCTCGTCCGGCCGCATCTCCGTCTCGGTCCCACCGACCCATGGTCCGACCGGAGGCAACCCGGCACCGGTTCGCCTCAGAGCCGGGCCGGATCCCCGGGGCCGTCCTGGTGGCGGGCGTCCTCCTCCTCAGTAGCCTCGCGGTGGTCCAAGGGCACGATCAGACCTCAGGGTCGCTGGGCAGCGGGACGTCGGCCCTCTCCCGGATCCCCGGCCCATCGACGACCGTCGCCTCGGCGGCGGGCAGCGTTGTGACGGACCGCTCCCGCGCCTCCACCGTCGAAGCGGACCGGTCCGCGCTGCTCGCCTCCGACGGAAACCTCTCCACGTTCGAGCCCCCCAGCCTCCTCAGTGCCCTCCCTCTCGCACGGACGGTCGGGCACGTGGCTCCCATCTACCGTTACGCCCCGGCCCCGATGGGGGTCGCCTACTACGGTCTCAACAACACCACCGGAACGGTCCAGGCGACGGTGGTGAACACGACCTCCCTGCGGGGCTACTTCACCACGAGCGACCCGCTCGGGGTCCAGACCGAACAGTTCGGCAGCGGTTCGAGAACGGCCTACGGCGCCCAGCTCAATGCGGTGCTGACCAACGTGACGATCGGCGGGAGCCGCGCGTTCGCACCGAACGTGAACGCGCCGGCCGGCTGCTCCGGCTTCTTCAACGGTTCGCGCAGCCACTGGTGCCCGAACGAGTTCTGGCTGCAGAACGTCGTCAACTACGATCCGGCGACCGGCGAGCTCCAGTTCGCCGACAACATCTGGAACTTCTCGAACCCGGCCGTCAACTGGCTGACCTCGAACGGGATCACCCTGGTCGGCCGCTCGACGCCCGCCGGGGGGTTCTACGAGGTGGCCGGTCCGGCGTTCCAGATCTCCTATCCGTTCACGGTGGTCCTCTACCTCAACAGCACGGTGGGGCGGTGCACGACCGGCGCTCCCGGCGCCACGAGCTGTGCGGAGCTGAAGGGGAACGGACCGCTCAACGAGGTGTTCTTCAACTACACGGTCCTCGACTCGGCCGGGCACGTCGTCTGCCCCAGCGTCGAACCCCCCAACTCGGTCTGCGGAGAGTTCGACGACGTCTTCTGGAACTCCGCAGCGCACAACCCGTCGGGGGCCCGGCCCGGGAGCGCCACGATGGTCGCGGACGGGGACGCCTACGATCCCGCGGGCCTGACGAACGACTGGGAGATGGACTGGGGCATCGGGACCAATGACGGCGACACCACCTCCGTCACCTACGCCAACGCCGAGGTTGGCCTAGGGTACTGTCCGGCCGCCGAGATCGATCTCGCGAACGGGAGATGCCGCCATTACTCCGCGCCCCCGGCGGCGTTCGACTTCGGGGGAGAGACCGGCGAGACGAGCCTCGGCGAGGACGCCTACTACGTCACGGAGAGCAGCGGCGGACCGGTCCCATCGGCCCTCGCCGGGACCGGCGCCCCGGTGGCGCGCCTCGTGACGGGCCCGTCGCTGCTCCAGGGGCTCTGGAACACCTCGACGCCCTCGGGCGCCTACCCCCTCAGTTACGCCGGCATCAGCCCCGCGAACGCCTGGGTCGGCGTGGCCGCGGGCTCCGGGATCACGAACCAGTCGAGGTTCCAGGTGGCACCGACGTTCGGTTGGTTCTCGGCGCGGACCGGGTCGGGCGGCGCTCCGAAGCCGACCGCGCTGGGCGCGGACCTGTACCTTCCCCCCGGGGTCTACACGATCGAGGTGCTCCTCAGTGGCTACGAGCCGCTCCAGCAGACCGTGGACCTACGGACCGCGGGCGCGAGCCCGGTGATCGGCCTCCTCCGGGGTTCGACCGGCGTCTACACTCCGATGTGGGCGTTCAGCGCCACCGACCTCGCGAACCTCTCCGTCTCCGGGAACGGAACGCCGTCCGACCCGTACGTGCTCCTCACGGCGGCCGGTACGGTCGGCACGCCCTACCTCCTCGCCGGAGAGATCGCCTGGTTGTTCGCGGGCCTGAACGACTACCTGTACCCGGTCTGGCTCGGGGCCTACCTCAACTCGACGCGGGCCTACGCCACGTTCGACCCCGCGCCCGCCTTCACGCTCGTCTATCCCTCCTGGCAGCTGCACACGCTGAAACGGTTCGACGTACCGGGGAGCGACGGGTTCCCATACTACCTGCTGCGCGCCCAGAACGTCACGGTCGAGGGAGCGGGGAGCCTCGACGCGTGGGCAAGCGTGTTGGCGGCTCCCCAGGCCAGCGTGGTCTGCCGGGCGTGCTTCAACGACCTGTTCGCGGACGACGGGTTCAGCGTCTCTAGCATCGGCATCGACCTTACGGGGGCCACGGGCTCGATGCGCGCGCTCGCTCCGTACGCCAACTACCCCGGGACCCGCAACGTCCTCTGGGGGAGCACGTTCGCGGGATCCGGCTGGGTAGGCTACGGCGGGCTGCTCCCGCCCACCGACCTCGTGGAGGAGACCGACAGCAACGACCGGATCTACAACAACGCGTTCGCAACGAACGTCACGGTCTCCGAGCCGCTCTCCAGCGCGGTCGACGCGTGGAACGTGACCTGTCAGGGGGGTTACGAGGCCCGGGACGCCGGGTACTACCCGGGCCCGGTTCCCTGCCGGCCTTCCTCCTACGAGATCACGATGAACGGGGTCAACCTCAGCGGGAGCATCGCCGGGACCTCCTACCAGGGCGGCAACGAGTGGCGCTCCTTCGGGAACTGGGCCAACCCGTTCGCGAACATCCCCTACGTCGCACGGACGACCAGTTATGTCTCGGGGGGCATCGCGCAGCCGACGGTGGGCCAGGCCGGGGACTTCGCCCCGCTGCTCGACATCCGGGTCTACGCGGTGCCGTTCGTGGAGACGGGTCTCCCCACGACGGACATTCCGACGGGGTTCGAGGTCTCGCTCCAGGGGCCGGTGAACTGGCAGAACGCGACCGCGACCAACTCCCATCCGCCCGACTGCCCGGGGGCGCCGTGCGTGGAGCTGTTCGTGCCCAACGGCACCTACCCCTACTGGGTCTCGAACGCCGGTGCCGGGTTCACGGCGGACCCTAGGGTCGGCTCCGTGAACGTCTCGGGCGCGGCCCTGACGGCGACCGTCGTGACGTTCTCCCGGACCCACGCGCTGACGCTGACGTTCCGGGAGCATGGGATCGCCACGGGGCACAGCTGGTGCGCGAGCGTGGACGGCTACCGCGCCTGCACCACCTCGGGGAAGCTGAAGTACGGCGGGCTCGCGGCGGGGACGTACGGCTACGCGATCGTCAAGCCGGGGACGGACGTGAGCGTGAGGCTCGGCAAGACGGTCGAGCCCACCTCCGGCTCGATCGCCCTCGGCCGGAGCCTCACGCTGGTCGTCACCTACGTCTACACCTACTTCATCGGGTTCACGGAGTTCGGGCTGAGCTCCGGCAGCTGGTCCGTCCGGATGCACGGAGTGACCCTGAGCGCTGCTGCGGCCGACCCGATCTACTTCTGGCTCGGGAACGGCACCTACCGCTACCACGTCCTCCCGGTCACCGGCGGCTACTGGGAGCCGTCCACCGGCCGCGTGCATCTGCGGGGGGCCGACCTCGGCGTCGATATCGGGTTCTACTAGCCCGGTTGTGAAGGACCCACCAGGGCTGATCGCTCCCGGGGTCCGAGAGGGCGAGGGAGCCGCCGGAGCCCTAGTACTGGGGCAGCGTCGGATCGATCTCCCGCGCCCAGGCGTTGATCCCGCCGCGCAGGTTGCGGACGTTCTGGAAGCCGAGGTCGAGTAGCATCCTCGCCGCTTCGGCCGAACGGGCGCCGGAGCGGCAGAACAGCACGAGCCGGCGCGCCCGGGTGAGCTCGTCGACCCGTTCCGCCAGGTCGCCCTTCGGGATCGGGACCGCGCCCTCGAGGTGGGAGATCGCGAGCTCCCCTGGCTCCCGCACGTCCACGAGCAGCGGCGGGTCCGATCCCGAGAGCTCCGTGCGGAGCTCCTCGGGCGAGAGCTCCGGCACCCCGAGCGCGGGCGCGGAGTTCGCGACCCCGCAGAACGCCGGGTAGTCGATCAGGCCGTGCTGGGTCGCCTTCGACGAGCAGAGGACGCACTCCGGGTTCTTCTCGAGGCGGAGCTCTCGGAACGCCATCGAGCTCGCGTCGTAGAGGAGGAGGCGACCGACGAGCGGCTCGCCGACCCCGACGATCAGCTTGATCGCCTCGGTCGCCTGGAGCGCGCCGACGACCCCGGGCAGGACGCCGAGCACGCCGGCCTCCGCGCAGCTCGGGACGAGGTCGGCCGGGGGCGGCTCCGGGTACAGGCAGCGGTAGCACGGCCCGTGGCGGGCGTCGAAGACGCTCACCTGGCCCTCGAATCGGTAGATCGAGCCGTAGACGTTCGGCTTTCCCAGGAGGACGCAGGCGTCGTTGACGAGGTAGCGCGTGGGGAAGTTGTCGGTCCCGTCCACGACCACGTCGTACCCCCGGAGCACCCCCAGGGCGTTCTCCGAGCCCAGGTGTTCCTCGTGGGGGACGATCTCGATGGACGGGTTGAGGCCCTCGAGCCGGGCCCGCGCGGCCTCGAGCTTGGGCCGTCCCACGTCGCCGGTCGAGTACAGGACCTGCCGTTGGAGGTTCGAGAGGTCGACGGTGTCGAAGTCGACCAGCCCCAGGGTCCCTACGCCCGCGGCCGCGAGGTAGAGCGCCGCGGGTGCGCCCAACCCGCCCGTCCCCACCAGGAGCACCCTCGCGCGGCGTAGGGCCCGCTGGCCCGCCACGCCGACCTCAGGCAGGAGCAGGTGGCGGCTGTAGCGCCGCAGCTCGTCTTGGGTGAACGGACGCTCGGCGGCGAGCGCACCGGGGATGCCCCGAGCGGGCGTCCCCGGTCGGGCGCCCGAAGGGGCGCCGCCCGCGATCGCCGGTACGATCGAGACCACGTCGCCCTCCTTGAGCGGGGTCGCGTCCCGGGCGAGCGAACGCAGGTCGCGGTCGTTGAGGTAGACGGTGACGAAGCTGCGGAGCGCTCCGTCCGCGGTCAACAGGTGGCGTCGCAGGTCCGGGTGCTCGTCGGTCAGGCAACGGAGCGCCCCCCCGGCCGTCTCCGCGTCCACCGTGACCTGGGCCTGGCCCTCGGCGA
>Ga0187780_10003578_pt1 | contig 11716 bp, 11 predicted proteins | sample 1015_Q2_SP10_20__FD_132429 | JGI IMG/M metagenome (GOLD analysis project Ga0187780, IMG submission 132429) | Tropical peat soil microbial communities from peatlands in Department of Meta, Colombia - 1015_Q2_SP10_20_MG | ecosystem: Environmental > Terrestrial > Soil > Wetlands > Peat | place...
GCCATATATGGCCCCTACAAGGACGTTTTCGAGGGCCGTCATACAGGGAAAGACTCGAACAAGCTGGAAGGTTCTCGCAATACCTCTTCTGCAAATCTGGTGGGGTTTGAGACCCGCCAGATTCTTTCCACGAAATCGAATAAGGCCAGCATTTGGACGATAGATCCCCGTGATCACATTAAAAAGGGTTGTTTTCCCCGCACCATTAGGGCCAATGAGGCCTACAATCTCACCTTTGTCGATACTTAGATTGATGTCTTGAAGGACACACAATCCTCCGAAGTACTTCGTTATTCCTTTGACTTCAAAAAGCATAGAATGATGTCCTCTTCTGAAATCGTTAGACCGCCATTCAATAGCCCATCAGCGTGTTTGCGCAATCTTATATCCACCTATCCTGTGGATGATTCACCACAATGGAGTCTATAACTACCAGTAATCGCCCAGCTACTTCAAAATCACTCATATCTTCCTGGAGTGCGTTGGGTCCTTCACCCGCAAGCAATAAACATAATGAATAAAAAAAGCGCTTCCCTCGCTCTATCACCCGAGAAATGAAGCGCCTTTACTTCGCTAAACTTCCCCCGCCATCAGGGAAAGCAAAATTTATTAGTTTTTTTTGCTATTACCACATTCCATCTTAACTTGTCAAGAAAAAAAATTGACTCTTAAAATCTCTAATCCTGTCCCACTTCCTGAACCAAAGTCTGCAAAAATCAAGGGGGGTGATGGCGCCAGAAATGGTAAAGATAGAGCTGCGCATAGCCTGCATAAGGGCCAAAATGATTGGATACAAAATCCTCCATCGCCTTCTCTCCAACCTTCTTCCCTCTAAAATAGAACTTTCGCAACCCCTTTCTAATCCAAGTATCCATCGGAAAGGCTTCAAGGAAATCCAAAGAATAGAGAAGCGTGCAACCCGCCACCTTTTTCCGTACTCCCGAAAGGCTCATCAACCGGTTCCTCGCCTCTTTGTAAGATAAACTTCTAAACGAAAGAAGGTGGCTCCGATCCATGCATTGGCCCGCCTTGACCAAATACTTCGTTCTAAACCCAGCCTTGACCGATTCCAATTGAAGGGGGCTTCCAACTGGACGTAAAGAAATGGGATGTTGGTTTGCAGGGACTTCGAATTGTCAAAATAAACATCCGAAGACCAAATCAACCAGCCACGTAACCAGTGTTATTTGAAGAACGGGTTGTTGACGGCCCACTCCTCGCTGCTTTATTTAATTACGCACATTTTTAACAGTAATCGTTAACCTTCAGAGTAGCATTAGGGTGAGGACTTGTAGGTGGAAGCGTCAAATTGGACTTTTGGATCGGCTGGATTTTGGAAAAAAAGGATAACTTTCTGAAATCATCAAGCCATGAATCGATATCGCTATAGCAGATTTCAACTAATAATCCTCAAAAAATAGTTTTCACAAATCATATTCGGTATTGACAAAGTAATCGCTTTTAGTATAATAAACTTAACTGTCCCAATACTCTCCCTTCCAAAAGGGGTGGTGAATGGAGGAAGACCTTTAAAATTTTTCCTTACTTAAAATAGAATTTTCCTCTTGAAAGTTAGTTCCTTCTGCAGCTGAAAATTCCCCTCTGATTTAGATTTTTAAAGGCCTCCCAGAAAAGAAAATCCAAAACAAATAAATATAACTCCGATAAAGCTAAACCTTTCTTGAGGGCGGTGGATAGGAGGATGGAAAGGAAAGCAAATGGCTGAGGAAATTTTGAATATACCCGTCTTGATCGCGACTGAGAAACCGTGCCCAAAAAGCTCTGTTTCTTACACCCCTACAGGGCTGAGACGAGTTTTCTCAAAAAGGAGGCGAGTAGAGATGCAAAGAAAGAAGATTATTTATCTGTTTCTCTTGGTTTCTTTTATTTTCGTTTTCTCTTCGTGCCACCCTCGTCACGTATCAGATATTAAGCCTAACATGACAAAAGAAGAAGTAATCTCTTTGTGGGGAAAAACAGATCTTATCACTTACAAAACTGTTAATGGAAAAACTCTTGAAACGTGGGAATATCATTTTTCAAACACCGATTCTATTTGTCTTGTCACTTTCTCTCAGGACAGAGTAGTAGTCACCCAATGTCCGCCTCTACCAAGGGGATATTATCGTCCGTACCCATACCCATTGTTCCCGTACGAAGGAGGACCGCCCGAACCAGGTACGCATGCCCCAATCATCACCCATGCTTTTGCCGTCGAGAGGGGTCATTATGGATATATTTGGAAAATCTATATTGAAGCAGACGACCCGGACGGGAAGATGCTTCGAGTTGCCTCTATGGTGGATGAGGTGGGTTATGGTCATTACCCGACCGATTGGATTTATCTGAAGCCCCAATATCAAAAACACTTCAAGGGGTATATCCAATGGAATACTTACAGTGCGAATACGTCGTACCTGCCTCAGTGGACACAAATTACCTTGAAGGTTTCTGTATTTGATGAGGCTGGAAATGAAAGCAACGAGGTTGTTTTCCCATTCAGTTTCGAGATAACGCCGAACGAATATGCGTATACCTTGCCTGCCCCTTTCGATCAGGGGGGTCTCCCAAGGTTGGGGTATGTCCATGTTGATCTTTATTATCCTGGTGAAGGGGGACCCGGAGGAGTGGGACGGATAAGCCATTGGTGATCCCGATCTTGTGCTGCATAACCCACTCAATTTTGAGGGCCGTATTGACCTTGTCCTGGAAGGCTACTTTTCCTGGGCTTCCAAGACGATATTTTTCAGACCAATGATGACAATCCTGGAGTCAATTCGTGCCATCAAGATTCCGACTGTTGTCACTGTAAGAACGATCCATTGATATTTCATTCTTGAAACCTCTCCAGTCCCTCAACTCCTTAACCTTCAATCTCTGTGGGAAACGGTCTGGTTCTTCAGTAAAATCAGCAGTAATGAAAAACGACGGAATTGGCGTTTTTGGATTTATGGTATTCTTCCAGAAACGGCGATTTCCCAGAAAAATTTCGGAATGATTTTAATCGGATTAACGGGTAAAAGTGGATCTTGGAATTCTGACTCATTAAATCTGTAATTTTGTGAACATTTTAAAGTTAAATCAATAAAAAGGCCTTTCTAATTTAATCTGCAAGTTACTTTATTCAAAATCAAAATTCCAATCTTGGCATGAAGGATTCTTCTAACCGGAAATCCTTGTCGAATTCATCATCAAAATTGTCGAAACTCGTTATCAATCGAAATCTAAGAATAAAGCATTTACCGTTTTAAAAAGATCGACAAACCATTCCGGTTTAAAACTAACCCTTAAACCTTTTGCTTTTTGTAAGAATGCATTTATCCAAATATCCAAATGCCTTAATAAACCAATGAATATTTTAAATAAAATCGGCTTGAGGATGCTGAAGAATATGTTTTGAATTCTTTTGAAAATGGATTGGCACAGGATTTGCCTTTGTATTAAAAGTATAGATGTTTTGCATGGAGATGGAGTATCAAAGCTTAACTCTTTGGAAGCGTAAAGAGTCATGAACAAAAAGCCTAAATAATACGTCAGAAGAAGAAAAAAGGAGAGGTGGAGATGAAGAAGTTAATTGCTGCAAGTGCAATAGTTTTTTTGTTTTTGATACCGGTTATCTCTTACGGACAGCCGGAGCAGAATGAGCAGGAGGCTCCGCCTATATCGCAGGTCCTCGTTCGTGAAGGTAACTTTGCCGTCAAGCTGGTGGAGGTCCTTAAATTAGGCACGGCGAAGAACGAGGTGGAAGCGGAGAGCATGTTGGCCTCGGCCGGTATCGAACCCAAAAACGGATGGATCGCTGATTATCCCTTGACGCCCGATATTATCGGAGAGCTGCGAAGAGCTATCGGTGCGGCACTGGATTCCGGCAAATTAGCGATGAACAAAGACGAGGCGTTGAAGGCGGTTCAGATTCTCATTGATAATCAGTGGAGGGTGTCGCTTGCACCTGGTGAAGAACAAACGAGAGAATACGCTGAGTACCCACCTGCTGCCGCTGGAGTCCAACGGGCGCCTGGAACGACACCGCCTCCGTTACCCCCTCCCGCAACTCCATCTCCTTCTGGTAGCGCTACCTCTCCCGTGCCTGAAGCTCAGGTCGACGTCAATGCTCCTCCACCAGAATATGCATTCCCTAATCCCCCTGAAGTGGCTGTGATACCTGGAACATATGTGTATGTGGTACCAGGCATTAATGCGGACATTCTGTTCTATCACGGCTATTGGTACCGTCCCTATGCAGGGCGTTGGTACTTCGCCCGGTCCTACAACGGACCATGGGTGTATATTGATCCCGTTAGGATCCCTCGAATCTTGTTAGCACTCCCGCCAAGCTATCGTAGCGTACCACCCAGATACCCTCGAATCCCTTATAGATATCTACTGAGGAACTGGGAGAGATGGGAGCGCGAACGATACTGGCATAGAAACAGAGAATGGCGAGAAGGGTGGCGGAGGTATTGAGGGGCTGAAAAGTAAACACGAGGTGCATAGAAAGACAGAAGAGACTAATCGGTCGTAGGACTGGCAGGGTGACACTTTGGGCCTTCCACCTTTGCCGGTAGAAACTGACCGTCGTGGGTAATACTCATCTATTCGGAGGTCCTATGAAAATTATGAAAATAGTGTTGACGGTGTCACTCATATTCGTGATTTTCTCAATGACAGCATGCGGAGAAGTCCGGTGTCAAGAGCGAAGCGTGAATCCAAGGACATTGAATTGGGATCAAACCTCGGAAGATTATTCAAAATATCGTCCGGGCTATCCAGACGGTTACTTTTTACTGTTGCAGGAGCTCGGCATAGGATTAAAAAATCAAGATATTCTGGACATAGGGACGGGAACCGGAGCGCTGGCTCTGCCATTCGCTAAGCAGGGGGCACACGTTACCGGCGTGGATATCTCAAAGGGTCAGATTGAAGCAGCGAAGACTCTCGCCTCTCAGAAGAAACTGAACGTCCGATTCATTGTAGCGAAAGCGGAAGAGACGAACCTCCCTGACAAATCATTTGATGTTATAACGGCCAGCATGTGCTGGGGGTATCTCGATCAAAAGAAAATGCCTGAGGAAGCGGCGCGATTATTAAGAAAAAACGGATTACTGTTGATAAGCTCATTAAACTGGGAGCGTGACGGGGACACGATCACGCAACGGACAGGGGAATTGCTGAAGAAGTACGCTTCCGAACGAAAACACCAGCGCAGACGGGAAGCGGGAAGTATAATGCCTGAATGGGCGAAAGAAAAATTTCGACTAAAAACGTATCACACATATTATGTTACCATTCCTTTCACCAAGGAATCCTGGCGCGGGAGAATAAGGGCGAGCAGGGGGGTTGGCGCGATATTATCGCGTGAAAAGACCGAAGAATTCGACCGGGAACATCAAAAATTGTTGGATGATATAGGGAAAGACCACTTTGACATTAAGCACCGGATAACCTTTTACATTTTTGAGCTGAAAAGCAATGATAAAAATCCATGACGGACAATAGTTAATATTAAACATGTCCGAGAGCATTTTATACGTTATTGACTATGACCTGAATCCGTGGCACTAAATATGCTTAATGTCCAACAAGGTCAAAATTCGGCAACTGGTCACGATTATCTTATCAAAAAGGACGTCTGCTGACCTCAATCCGAATAGCCGATGACCTTTTTACTGCCAAAAAAGACGTCAAACGGTTCTAAAGGAAGCCGCTGCGAAAAATTACCTAAACAATCAATATCTTAAAAGGGAGATCGGCCTTTTCACGGCCACAGTTCTGGTTGTGGCCAATATGATCGGGACGGGTATTTTTACCACCTCCGGCTTCATCATTCAAGAATTGGGGGATCCGATGATTTTGCTGCTCTGCTGGCTGATCGGAGGTATTTTCGCCCTCTGCGGCGCTCTTTGTTATGGGGAATTGGGGGCCGCTTTCCCTGAAGCCGGGGGCGAATATGTCTATTTGCGGGAAAGTTTTGGAAAGTTAGTGGCCTTCCTTTCCGGGTGGATCTCTCTGTTGGTGGGTTTTTCCGCTCCCATTGCTGCATCGGCCATCGCCTTTGCCACCTACAGCGGCAGCATCTTTCCCATTCCTGCCCATCCCCAATTTAGTCTAACTATTTCTGGCCTTACCCTATTGACGGTTTCCCCGATCAATCTGACAGCGATTGTTGCTATCGTTATCCTTTTGTTGGTTCATTATCACAGCATCGAGGTCGGCAGCCGGGTTCAAAACACATTGACCTTATTTAAAATATTAATCATTGTTCTCTTCATTACCGGCGGTTTCCTGTTCGGAACCGGATCCTTATCCCATTTCTCCACTGACTTTTCGCTGACGTCTTTGTTTCGGGGCAAGTTTGCCATTTCCCTTATTTTTGTATCTTTTGCTTATAGCGGCTGGAATGCCGCAGCTTATCTCGGCAGTGAAATCAAGAATCCGTCCAGAAATATTCCCGTCGCCCTGTTCACCGGTACGTTGTTGGTTTTAATATTATACCTGCTTCTCAATGCGATTTACATCTATGCCCTCCCGGCCAGCCGGATGAGCGGTGTCCTGGAAGTCGGAGCAACATCGGCCTCTTCTCTCTTCGGTAAAAATATTGGGAAATACTTCGGCGGGGCCATTGCCGTGGGCATCTTGTCGGCCCTTAGCGCCATGATCCTGACCGGGCCACGGGTTTATTACGCCATGTCCAAAGACGGCGTCTTTTTCAAACTTTTCGGTCGGATCAATCCGAAATATAAAACACCGGCCTTTTCCATTTTCCTGCAGGCGGCGATTGCTATCCTGTTTATCTTAACCTTCTCTTTTGAAAAGCTCCTGATTTATATCGGTTTCACGCTGGCCCTCTTTGCCATGCTGACTGTTTTGGGCTTGATGATCCTCAGACTGAAACAAGAAGCCCTGGTGCCTCCTTACAAAACATTCGGCTATCCGGTCACACCGATCATTTTCATCGCCGGCAATCTGTGGATCGCCTACTTTTCCATACAGAACCAGCCAATCACATCCCTTTGGGGCCTAGTCACAATTGGTGCCGGTATCCTGGTGTATTTATTTTTTAGAAGAGAAAAGAGAAAATCCGCCATTTAATTACTTGGTAACATGAAGTATATGTGTATGAATTTATATGATAAAGGGTTCCGCTCTGAAGCTTCCTCAGCCAGCCACCTATCCCCCAGCAAGCTTGCATTCTCTAACAAGGAAGGGTTCATCTTTTCATCATCACCATTACCACACAGTCCCTGGGCGGAGAGGAAAAGGGTGAGTGGACCATGCGCTATGCTGTGAAAGGAGGAAAGGGCCATGAGAAATAAGTTGATTGGTAGAAGAGATTTTGTGAAATCAACCCTTGCTGGGCTTGGCGGATTATTTTTTCTTCCTAAGATTGATATGAAACAGGGGCTAAGGGTTGTCGAAGCAAAAGGGAATGAGAAGAAATTTGTTTACCGAACCCTTGGCAAGACGGGGATCAAGGTTCCAGTGATCGGCATGGGAACGAATCATCTCGATGATCCGAACCTTGTCCGGGCGGCGCTGGATTCCGGCATGGTGATGCTCGATACGGCTCAAGCGTACCAAAGAGGCCAAGATGAGGGGATGATCGGAGAGGTGATCAAGGGACGTCCCAGGGATTCTTATGTTATTGCCACCAAAGCGCGGCTCCCAAACAATCAAACAACCGGTCTTTATACAGAAGAGGCGACCGAAGGAGCTTTTCTTAAGAAAGTGGACAGCAGCCTTAAGAATTTAGGCCTCGACTATGTAGACATTTATTACCATCATAACGTATGGAAAAGAGAGTCGGCTCTGTATGAACCGATCTTGAGAGCATTGGAAAAGGTGAAGAAGGCCGGGAAAGCCCGCTTCGTGGGAATTACTACCCACATGAATGAGCCGGAAGTCATTCGTGCCGCCGTGGATTCGAAATTCTACGATGTGATTTTGACATCCTATAATTTTCAACAGAAGCATTACGCTGAGGTGAGGAACGCTATTGCCGGAGCGGCGCAGGCTGGCATTGGAATTGTTGGGATGAAGGCCATCCGAGGTGGGTCCAGGCAAACTCCCTCTGTGAAGGACGCCGCCGCAGCCTTGAAGTGGGTTCTCCAAGACCCGAACGTGGGAACCATCGTCCCTGGATTCACGACCTTTGAAGAGATGAATATTGACCTCGCTGTCATGGAAGAGCCCGCGCTCACGGACTCTGAGAAGAACGACCTGCGAAAAGAGGCCTCGTTCCCTGGGCTGTACTGCCAGGGTTGTAGGACATGTTTGGGACAATGCCCAGATCACCTGCCTATTCCAGATCTGATGCGTGCCTATATGTATGCTCATGGTTATCGTAATCTCACCCATGCTCAAGATCTCAGATTGTCCCTGAATCTTCCCATCAGGGTTTGTGACCATTGTTCTCAGTGCCAGGTAAGATGTTCCATTGGGTTCAACGTCTCTGGTAAGATTCGAGATGTAGTCAGTTTAAGAGATATTCCGCCGGCGGTCATTGGATAATAAATCCCTCGTGGCTTCCCTTCCTCCCATCTGACCTTTCTGAAACTTGAAGGGGAGAGGTCGAACAGTACATTCTGAACTCTTCAAAGTGAGAATCCAGGTCGCTATACCAGATTTCAAGTGGTAATCCTCAGAAGATAATTTTCACAAGGTCATTTTGTTATTGACAGAGGATTCGTTCTGTGCATTAGTAGAAGTACAAGCCTTAACAAAACTTTCTCTTTCCAAAAGGGGTGGTAGATGGAGAAAGACCTTTAAAGTTTCCCTTATCAAAATTCTGAGTCCTCGTCAAAAATTTAGACCTGTATCTCTGTCTGACCTCTTAGGATAATTTAAGGGTCTTCCAGAAAAACAAAAATCATCACGGATTTAATCCCGATTTAGAAAAATACGCAGATATTGTTCCTCTATATTCTTATCTATAAGGTGTCCGTTCGGAGGAAGTTATGAAATGGAGTTTGTAAAAGGTGCTGACTTGGTCAACTCATATCAAAAGCTCTAACGATAGACTAGATAAGGGAAAGGAGGCAAATTATGAAAACATTCGTCGTATTGGCAGTAAGCATTGTATTGGTGAGTATTCTGTTTTGTCCAATGGTGATTGCTGCCCCCCCTTCTATGCCAGATGACCTTCAAATCGTCCAACCAGACCCTTCGTTACCAAAAGAACTATCAGCCTTTTTTGGTAAATGGGAGTATACTTTCGATCAGGTGCACTTTGCCACTCGCCATAGGGAGACGATTTCTGCCACAAGGCAGCTCTTTGTAATCGTAGAGAAAATCGACGAGAAAAAAGCAAGCCTTTATATTTGGCGAGGTGGTTCATGGCCAGAAGGAACTCCTCTGGGCTGGGTGAGACGTGAAGTCAAAGTAATCAGTGATCGCGGGAAATACAAACTTGATTTTGGTAGCACTGAGTACACCTTAAAAGGAGAATTTTTAGTTGTTTCCATCCCTTCAGGGAGTTGGGAACTTAGACGGGTCCCTTAACTTGGAAGAGCGAGCCATCGGGCAGGCATACAGAGGCAGGGCCCAAAGTAGCCCTGCCTTTTTTAATGCATGTTTCTAACCGCAATCGTTGACATCGGATATTGGCTTAGATTGAGGAGGTAGGTGAACTCTTCAATTCAGGTTCCTGCAAATATCCTCATTTCTCCCATCGAATCAAGGTTCCTCTCAATTCTCATTGACACCCTGTTCCTAATACACTCCTATTAAAACTGAAGCCCTCCGTTATTAACTTTTGATAGCAAGATTGTTACATGGGATATGAAAACAGATTTTTTCTAAACGGAATAGAATTTCTTGAATGGAGTAATTCTTATGAAGGAGACCATGTCACCGCATGAGGCGGCAGAATACTTAAATTTCAATGTCCGGACCATCTATCGTTTGGCGAAAGACGGAAAGCTCCCAGGGCATAAGGTTGGGAGAAGTTGGAGATTCAAAAAAGATGTTTTGGATAAATGGCTTTCAGTAAGAGAAACACCGTCATTCAAGGACCAATAAAAATCCACCAGGGTGAGTTTGTCCTAAACGGTTACAAAATTGTCAATTTGACCATAACCTCAAAATAAAATCTCTGTAATCTCAAACTCTTATATTTGGCATATATTATGCTTCTCCAAAAGCAGACGGTTAATTTCGCTGATTCTACCGCCCTCCTCCTTTCAAAACACCTTCGGGGGGTGGATGAGGTAAACCCCCTATTAAAATGTTATTCATCTCAAAGAACAACGGGATAGAAATAGCAGGGTTAGAAATGACCCTGTTTTTTTGTGAACATTTCTCCTATATAGGTCTGCAATCGTGGTAACCGCAATTTAGGAGGGGTGCATTCGGTGGCTGTTAAAGTAAAAGCAAGAAGGGCCAAAAATTCTTTTTGGGAAACAAATTATTATCGGGGGACGGTGAAGGTGACTTTCTTTTTGATCTCCATCATGACTTTTTCTCTTATCATCTTGCTCTCTCGTCTCATTTCTTCTCTCTTCTTTGTCCTTGAATATGCTTCCCATCGATTTAAAAAAGTAAAACTTATGGAAACAGAAGAAAAGAAGACAGAACTCCACTCTGAGACCAACCATGAAAGAAGGAAATATCCCAGGTTTAATGTGTATTGGCCGATCCAATTTAATCAAATTGGCTCATCCGTCAGCCATGAAGGTCGAGTAACGAATTTTAGCAAAGGTGGGATGTTAATCCAGTCTTCTGAGCAAATGGAGATTGGTCAACATCTAAAGTCAAAAGTTTCTTTCATTTTAGCCTCTGAAATTAATTCAATCGAGATGCATGCTGAGGTGGTGCGGAGGGACATTTGTTCTGGAAAAGCGAGAGGAGATTATCAGTGCGGAGCGAAATTCCTGGACATCCCTCCAAGGGATAAAACTAAGCTGAATGATCTTTTGATGAGCCTTTCACACTAACCACCGTATTCTCCCAATGCTTGTTTTACCGACCGGTATTTTCATACCTCAGTTTTAGCGATACCAGAATTTAGAGGAAGTCCCCATCCCCCTTTCTGAAGACAACTTCCTACTATTAATCGTGTTATAAAGAATCCAAAATGAGAAAGGCAGGGGGACGAACTTCTTCCTGGGTCTAGAACCCTTACTTCGGTGTGTTCCCTGCCTCCCGAAGCCCTGATAAGTTGATTGGGTCAGTGAACCCTGGTCATGATGGAGGTTTGGTGGGGAGGCTAATCCTGCCGATCCAGTAAAGGAGGGAGAAAGATGTACAGTCTTTTTATTGGAGTGGATGTTTCAAAAGATTTCTTTTCAGCAGTGGGTCTGGATAAGGAGGGCAAAGAGCTTTTCTCAGGGACTTATGAAATGAACTCCAATGGGTTTTCAGAGATTCTGAGGACCCTCTCTTTTCATGGTCAGAGAGGGGATGAGGTGATGGTGGCCATGGAGTCAACGGGGTGTTATCACATCAATCTTTTCTCGTTTCTCACCGTTGAAGGGATTCGCACTGTAGTAGTGAACCCTCTATTGATCTCCAATTTTGCAAAGCTTTCGCTTCGTAAGACGAGGACGGATAAGAAGGATGCTTCGACGATTGCTAAGTTTCTCTTGGCGCATCAAGAAGGGATCTTACAGTTGTCTGTTTCCCAGGATCTTCAGGATTTAAGAGATCTTTCGCGCGAAAGAGAGTCCCTTTGTCATCTGATTGCTGCGACGAAGGTGGAGATCAAGAGGGTGTTGAGGGC
>Ga0187780_10003579_pt1 | contig 11714 bp, 3 predicted proteins | sample 1015_Q2_SP10_20__FD_132429 | JGI IMG/M metagenome (GOLD analysis project Ga0187780, IMG submission 132429) | Tropical peat soil microbial communities from peatlands in Department of Meta, Colombia - 1015_Q2_SP10_20_MG | ecosystem: Environmental > Terrestrial > Soil > Wetlands > Peat | place...
CGGTCCCCCCCTCCGCTGACGGCTCTCGCGCGCACGCCAAGGATACCAGCCCGGGGGCCTCGACGCGCCATGAGAGAAGAGGGTCGCGCGACCGCCACCGGTGGTCGCGAGATTCACTCCTGCACACGGCAAAAAATTGGCCCCATCGAACTTCAGCTCGACCAGTGGGACTTATTACCGCTGCAATTCGGCGGGAGGCGACGGAGAACCCGTTGCGCCGTTGGGCGCGCGGTAGAAAAGTCGGTAGAAGACGCGGCCGCTCTGAGGAGGATTCGGATCTACCGCCTGCGACTGTCCCTTAATCGGGCCACCCACTGCGAGCCAATCTCCTTGCTCACCGGAGCGAACTTCGACCATAACGGCAAGGCCCGCAGGCGGCGGAGCGAACTCGATGCGGACCTGGGGGAAAGGATCCTTCACAAACGTCAGCTTCGGCGCGGCGGCCGCAGAAATCTCCGGCGCGCCGACGTGCACAGCCACCGGGCGGCTGGGATCGCTGTGGTTGCCTTTCTTATCGAGGGCCACGAGCCGATACCAATAGTCCAGCCCCGGCTGCACGTATAAATCCTCGAAACGCCGCGCTGTGGCGGGAAGGGGATCGCCAATCACGACGCCGATGTCGTCAGCTGCGCCCCCGCGAAGGACAAGAAACTGCGTGGTGCGTTCCGCAGGCTCGCCGGGCGCAAGAGTGAGCGTAGTTCTGGCATTGGAGCCATCTACCCCCGTGATGACCGGCACAGCGGGAAGCGACGTGTCTGGCAGCGCCACGCTGACTGCGTCGCTCGGCGCGCTTTCGGCGTTGTCATAAGCCACGGCTACGATGCGATACGAGAAGCGCGTGTCCGAAGTCTGACCATAGTAGTCGTCATAGAGCGGCTCGGGCGTCGCGCGCGAGTTCAGCCGCCTCCAGCCGGTATTGTCCGCACTTTGCGAGGATTTCGCCGAGGTGCCGCCAGTCGAAACGGGCTCGCTGGCAGTGACGCGCTCGATAAAGTAGCCAGCGACGGGGAAAGGCACTGGGTCCCAGGTGAGCCGGACGCGCGTGGCACCCGCATCGGCTTTCAGATTCGCGGGCTTTGGCGGAGGCGCGGCGTTCGTCGCTTGCGCCATCACAGGATGTGAGGGCGTGCCGAGTTCGCCGCGAGGATCCACGGCGCGCACGCGGTAATAGTAGGCGGTCCCGCCCCGCAGTTGCGCGTCCTGGTAGGTTTTCGTCTCTGGCGGCAACGCCTGGTGCGTCAGCGTCTCGTACGGCCCATCGTAGAGAAACGCGCGCTCGACCACGTATCCGGCCGTATGGGGGTTGTTGCGCGGCTTCCAGTTCAGCGAAATCTTGTTCGCTCCGGCCGTGACGGTTAGCGGCTCGGGAGGCTCGAGGGCCAAGAAATCGGGGAAAAATATCAGCACGTCGGCGGAGGCGCTGCGCCGGCCGAAGATGTCCACGCTCATGATGTGATAAGCGAGCATCTCCTCGGCGGGCGCGGCGCGATCCAAGAAGACGGGGATTGCGGGATCCCACTTCGTGCCCGTAACCACCGGCTTGGCTGACACCTCGACTCCGGCCTTCGCGGAACTATCCCGCGTGATCGCGTAAGCGATGACCGGGAGCTGGCGGTCTTCCGCAATCGGCGTCCACAATAGCCCCACGCCTTCTGGGCGAGCCTGAGCCCGCGGATCGCTCGGCGCGGGCGGCAACAGTGTCGCCACAGTGGCGTCCACTGGCGGGCTCGTGAGAGTGAGGCCGGCGGGCTGACCTGACGAGTTCAAGGCGATCACACGGTACGTCCGGGCGCCGGGCGTAACGCCGGTGAGCGTCCAAGTAAGTCCCAGCGCGCGAGCGTAAGCCGGCTCGCTGAACGCGCGCAGGCCCAGTATGTTCAAGAACTGCTTCCGGCGAGCGGGTGGGTCCGTGGTGCTGGCCAGCGCCTGGGGCAGCTTGCGAATCGTATCGGCATCGGCGGGCGCGAGAGCCTTCAGTGCCTCCTCATTGCCTATGGCGACGCGCTCGGCGAGGACACGGCCTGCGGAGTCCGTCAGACGCCAGCCGCCCAAAGGCCATTGATCGAGCGGCGGAAACCAGAACAGCGAGACCTGGCCGTGGCCGTCTGAGGCGGCGAAAAACGCCCCGGGAGACTGCTGCGCGAACGCTGGCATGGCCGCCAGCGCCGCGAGCACGATCGGAAGCAAGAAACGCGTTCTCATCGGGCTCCTACAAATGCACCGTGAAGGTGATGTTGCTCAAAGGCCACGGGAGAGGCAGGCTCGCCGTGGCACTGATGTCGATAGGCACGGCTTCCACGTGGACGGATGCCGTTACATTATCCGAGACACAGACGCTGGCAACGCACGCACCTGCGCCCGCATCGACCGAGAAATCGCCGATGACGTGCGGCTGCGGCGTAATTTGAAGTCCCATGTCCATGTCCGCGTAGACATAGGCCGAAGCCACCGAATCGTCGCCGACGTCGAGTCTGACATTCTCGGAGCCGCCGATGGCGAGTCCCACGTCCGAGCCGAGCATGAAGTAGCAATCGGCGTCCGCGATCAGGAAATGGCCGTGGATGCGGGGGCCTTCCTTCTTGCCCGCGTCTATGTGCCAGGGGCCGTTGCCGAAGTGGATGTCAATGGCGGCATTGTTTTCGCTGTTGCCCAGATCCAGGTATGCCACCCCGTTCATGAAGTCGAGATGACCCCAAAGGCGGCCGTCAAAGTTATTGCCGGCGTATTGGAAATAGCCCTGGAAATCGCCGTTTCCGGACTGGTCGGCCGTCAACAGCCAGGCGCGAAAATCCATGCGCGCGCCAGCGTCTTGGCCGGAGGCCTTGATGGTGAGGTCCCCATCAAGCATGTAGGTGAACTCATCCGGCATGCCCACGCGCAGGCCGGCCATGAAAAGGAACGAGCCGTCCATGACCGGCGAGAGGCTCTCCAGCGTGCCCTGATCCTTGAACGCGGCCAGGGGGAAGTTGTGCCCCAGGCCGCCACGAATGGCATAGAGATTCATTATGGGCGGGACAGGAATAATCGGAACGCCCTCTTGGCCCAGCCCGATGGTGACGCGCGTAATCCAGTAGTCGTGCCCGCCCTGATAGCCGAGGCGGAACTCGCCCTTGATTGGCGGCCCGCCCAGTTCATCCAGGTCCACCGAGCCCGAGTATTCCGTGTTGCTTCCGCCCTGGTACTGAGGATGGACATTCGCGTTCGCGGAGGGTTGTCCCGATGGATAGGGCACCTGGATAGAAAAAGGCGAATTGGTCGGGCCGGCCGCCGAATAGGTCTGGCCCGACTTGTTGATGCTGTAATTCACTTGGACCGGCGCGGCCGGCATCACCTCGGACAAATGCACGGTCGTTTGAAAGAGGAAATCCAGAATGTCCGTCCCCGCAGCCGAGGCCGAAAGCTGCACGGATCCCAAATCCACCAGCGTGAAGCCGAGGGTTGAGCTTCCGCTGAGCGAAACGTTCTTCGAAGCGTCGCCCTTGGCGAAATAGGCGCGGCCGTCCATCCCGAAGTACATGTTCTGGGTGAAGCCGGCGAAATGCTTGTTCTCGGCAGTGAAGTCCCACCGGGCATCGGCCTGGATGGCCCAGCCCACGTTCTCGACCTTGGTGAATTGCAGATTCGAGGCTTTGAGCGAGACGTTGGTGTAGTTCTTTGGCGACGCCGAGCCGCTGAGCGGGAACGTGATGTGAGCCTGTTGGCCCCCGCCAGCCTGAAGTTGCGCGTTACCCTTCAGATCCGCGTCGAGCCAGGGAACGTGAACGTCCATTCCCTTGTACAGCGCGTTGAAGTTCCCGCTTTGGGCGGTGGCGTCAATCGAATCGAAATGCACCGAGCCGTCGCCGAGTTGGGCTGTGAATGCTCCGGTAGAAAAATGGCCGCAAATGCCGCTGCCTACGATGCCCCAGTCGGTGACTGTCCTCTGCGCCGAGGAGGACGACACGAGGTCCATGGTGTAGGGCACGATGGTGGCGTTCACCAGCCGGACTCCGACCCAATCTGCGCCGCTCCCGCCACCGCAAAGCGAATTCGCCGCATCGCCATCGTGATGGCTCAGGTCGAGCCGCACGCTATTCGACTGAATCGTGAAGGAGCTCCAGCCAAGCAGCGAAACCGGCAGCGTCAGCCCGTCCTTAGTCCAATCGCCGCTGGGAGTGAGCGTCGAGGAGACGCTAGACCACTGCTGCGGCTTCTCCACGCCCGGCAATCGCACGGTCTTGTCTGTTAGTGTGACCGAGAGCGTCGCGGTGACCTTATCACCAGCGGTGCCTTGCAGGCGGTCAATCGTCCCGCTCAAGCCCGGAGTGTCGGCGTCGAGAGTTACTGCTGGGGAAACGTCGAACGTTCCGTTTTGGACGTTTTCGCCATCGGGAACCACCCAGCCCTGAATCTTCACCGGGATCGGCGGATATTGCGTATACCCCGTCGCCGTAGCGAGATGCACGATCAGGTTGCCGGTACCGTTGTAAGCGTTGCCGGACTTGGTGACGTGATTTTGCAGGCCGCTCACGTCGAAATGCCCGCCGCCCGCGACAGGGAAGTGGAACGTGCACGGCTGCTGGGGATCGCTCTTGACCACGGCATAGGTCTCCGGTTGGGACCACACGTGCTGGTCGGTTTTTTTGGCCGCTACCAGGGTGGCGGCTACCGTGGCGAGGGCATCGTTCGCGTAAACCACGGCGCCGTGTCCGGGCCCCGCTATGTTGGACGGCGAAAGGAAACCGACCTTCAGCGGCGGCAAATGGCTGGCCGGCGGCGGAGTGAGCGAACTCAGCAGCGCCTGGGCCTGAGACGCTGCGTCCACTTGCGTGTTCGCCCCCTTGTCCGTTTCGGAAGCGCCGGACGGGGGCTTGAGAAACGAACCGAGCGTGGTGGCAATGGCCGTGCTCATGCGCGGCGGGGGCATGGGAGGCATCACTTCCGCTTCAACACTGACCACATGTTCGGACCACTCCCCGCTCAGCGCGATGCTTAGGGACTGCGAAGTAAACTTCGCGGGCGGGCGCACGAGCGGATCGCCCTTGTTCGCGTCTTGGCGGTTCAAATTCGGGCGCTGATCCGACGGCCCGATGTCCACAACTTCGCCATCCGAACCGGGCGGCCACGCCCCGTTATCGAGGTGCCAGGTGATGCGGACGCGACCGCGGCCGTAGTAGTGCAATTGCGTCGTCGCGACCATGGACTCGTCGCAGGAGCTACACACTGCGCTCATGCCTGTCGGTCCGCCGCCGGCGCCTGGCGCAAGGGGAGCCTCGCGAAGAACTTTTCCCGGCTCGCTTGGCTGAGACGTCGGCGGCGCCGGCGGCGAAACTTCCGGCGCAACCCTGGGCATGCCCGCGGCGCCGGCTTGAGGAGCCACTTGCTCTGACGCGCGGAGCACAGAACTTGCTTTGACCTCACCGGGCCGTCCTTGAGTCACGCCGTGCCCGGGGAAATTCGGATTGTCAATGGACTTCAAGTGGAGTGGCCCGTCGGCCAAGAGGTCTTCGACATTAGTGACCGTAATCTGATTGCAGTACAGCATGTAAGCGCGATGGGCCACGTCGGACGGCGCCGAACCCTGCGGCTGCGCCATGGAAGAAGCGATCAGGGAACGGAGCGCGCCGGTCGGCGTGGGCGCGCCGCCGGACTGGCTCGTGCCGGTGCCACGATACTGCGAGACCGTGAGCGCGGCCATGTAAGGGTGCACGCCCGGGCCATCCACGCTGGCCACCACCAGCGAAGGATCCACTTGCTGCACGTCCGCGTTGGAGAGTTGGAAAACGCGCACGTTGTAGAGGCCGGGATAGTCATAGGTATGCGATACGGAGTAGGGGCAAGTGGGACTTGGCGCGCAGGGCGGCAGCGAAAGCTCCACTCCCGAGTTCCAGCCCGAGGTGTTGGGATCGGCTGGCGGGGCGCTCAGCTTCTCGATGTGGCCATCGCCCCAGTCCACGAATAGATTGTCGAACTGGAACTGCTGCACGTTCCCGAACAAGCAGCCGCTACACTTGTTCACCGTGTCGCCCGGATGGGTGGCATAAGGCGAGCGCGACAAGTCGAAATCGCCGCTCAAGACAAACGGGTCGCCGACGTAATCGTTGATGGCAACCGCCCCGGGTTTGATCTTGCCGTCCTTGCCGACGACTGAAGGATCACCCACGTCGGTGAGCTGCAAGCCCTTGCCGGACGCGAGCTGTGACGGGCAATTGTCCAGCCCGTTGGGCGCCTGCGGAGCCGCCAGCGGCCAGCGATCGGAAATCTCCACTTCGATGTCGGTCTGGCTGCCCGAGTTACCAGACGAGCCGGAGGAACCCGGGCCTGCGACGCGCAGGTACATTTTGGCCGTCCCGTCCTTGTTGTAGGTGCGAAATCCTGCGACTTCCCACTGCAAATCTCCATCGCCCATCTGCGAAGCGGAAGGAGGCGGAGACGGCGTAATCACAATCTTCTGCTTCGCGTTGTTACTCCCGCCCCACTGTGGGTAAACGAGCTTCAGCCCTGGCGGCGGCGTGGTGGGAGCCAATACCTCCTCCAAGAAGGCCGGTTCCGGCCGGTAATACGTAGGAACGACATTCGTTGGGGTGCCGGACACCATCACCGTCTTTCCGTCAATTAGTTTCTTGGCGAGCAGCGTCGTCCCGTCGCGAGAATAAATACGCAGCTCGAAGTAATCCGCCAAGCCGGGATTTTGCTCGTGCCATTGGAAGACCAGGCCGTCGCTGAGCAGGGGCATCCCGTAATGCACCTCGACCTCGCCTTGCCATTGGTCTCCCCATTGAGGCTGATCCAGCAGAATTTTCCCCTCGGGAAACTTCTGGAGCGTGATCGGCGCCAGCTTCAACCCGCCTGCAACCGGCTTTAGGCCCGCCAATACAGGCGCGGTGATGTTGATCAGCCCTTTTCCCGTGCCGGCGATGTGATTTGGATCGGTGACCGTGACATCGCGGCCACCGGGCAAAGCAGTCGCCAGTACATTCACGAAGACGTGAATTTCGGTGTTATTGACGAACCTCGACCCGCCCTGAGAAAAGACGCTGGCGATACCGCCGCCGGTGGTCGCGAAATTCACTGCAGCACCCGGCGCAAAATTGGTTCCTTCGAGCTTCAACTCGACGTTCTGGCTCCCTGCTGGAATCTGATTTGGGGTCACGCGCAAAATCGTCAGGGCCTGTGCAGGCCGTGGCTGCGGACGGCCAATGGGAGGCTGCTTGGGCTGCCCGCTGGTCGCGGGCGGGCAGGGAACCCCCGCCGCGAGGCCCGGCGTGTTGCAAGGGGGGCTTCCTGTAACCGTGAAGGGCAGGGCAGTCGCCAGAGAATGGTCGGCCACGATGAGCAAGACCTGGCGAGGCCCCAGCGGCGCGCTCGGGTCAATTGTCAGTGTGGCCTGAATCTGATTCCCGCTGGTAACCGAGACGTTGGAGACGTTCAGTCCTGTCGCAGGACTGAACTGTAGCAGCATAGGCGTCCGGAAATTGGCGCCGGTAAAGCTCAGGGTAACAGTGGTGCCCTCAGCGCCCGTCGTGGGTGAAAAAGTGCGCAGCGCGGGCGTGCCTTGTCCCGCCGGCGCGCTCTGCCCCGCCGGCACCGAAGTCGCGGACGGCGGCGGGCCCGGAGTGTTGGCCGGAGGCTTGCTCTGGCCCGTGCCGCCCGCAAGCGGGTTATTTTGCGCCCGCCCAATCGCCGGAGCGAAAATCGAGACAGCCGCAAGAAGTATTGGGACAACGCGACAACGCATCGCCACCTTCATCCTGCAATCAAGAGCCGGCTTTCTTGCCCCAGGCTACCGTCCACACCCCCAACACCTGGGAATCGCGCATATCTGTTCCAGTGAGGTTGTTGCGATTGCGCGTGAGCGAACCCTGCAACGCCAAGGTGCTGATCTTCATGGGGCCGGGCATGGTCCAGGAGAGGCGGCCGCCGTATTGGCCGGTCAACGTGTCGGTAGTCAGCACGCCAGTATTCAGTTGGGTCCGCACGTTATTGACCGAGATGACCGGGGCCAGCTGGAAATTCGTCCGCTTCCAGGTGAGCGTCGGCTGGACATAGCCCGTGACGTTGCGCGTTCCGCCGACCGTGGCGGGATCTCCGACGGTCCAGTTCACGCTCAAGTTCGAATTCAATTGGAAATAGGAAGGCCCGGTCCAGTTCGCGCCTACCAGAATGGAAGAAGTGATTACGTCGAGGCCGGTCACTCGATTGTTGAGAAACCAATCGCGCGTGCCTCCCAGGCTCAGCGAAATATTCCCGACCTTATGGGTAACACTCAACGTAGCGCCGATATCGCGCTGGTCAGGTTCCATTTGCTGCTGTTGGTCGAGTGGCAAGGCCAGGACTGCTGCGGGCACCGTTCCTGTCAGCGTCAGCGTCTCGTGCGCATTGAGGGAGAGGGCCGTGGTTTGGTCAAGGGGCTTGGACCAAGTTTCCGTAAAACTATGCAGGAATTGTTCCGGCACGTTCATGTCGTTGATGTTGCTGGCGAGGAAGCTGTAGCCCAACGTGAACGTGCCAAGCGGTGTCGGGTCCGAGAGCGAGGAATCCACGCCGCGACGATTGGGATTCGTGAGCGCACTAAGGCTCGGGTTCGCGGGCGATCCGAAATTCGACCCGACATCGCGATAAATGATGCTCAGTGTGGCCTTCCGAATGGTCCCAGCAATGCCGGTGCGCCAGGCGCGGCCGAACAGGCGGCGGGAGCCCGCCGCCCCCACGTTGGGATTTTCGTAGCTCCAGGCGTATTCGGAGGTCCAGTTCCACGCTGGATTCAGATGAATAACCAGGAGGCCGCCATAGGCGTCGCCGGCGGCGGAGGTGGCAAGCGGATTGGTCGTGACGACGGGATGGCCCTGAGAATCGTAGGTGATTGTCGTCGGGGCGCCGAGGTCCTGGGCGCTAAGCCACATCAAGCGGAATTCGGCAAGTTTCTTGGGTAGAGGCGCCTGCCAGCTTGCCCCCATCAACTCTTGATGGAAAGAGATGCCCGATCCACCGCCTAGAGCAACGTCGTTGGTGTTGACGTAATAGGCGAACGCACCCGCCGGCGTGTTTAGGGTCGCCTCGACTCCCTGGCGCGGCGTCGCAGCGGTGACAAACTGCGAGTCCAGGTACAGCGCAGGAGCGAGAATTCCGAAGCGGAGATTGACGCCCCACGGTTTGGCGTCATACGCGGTTCGCAGGAGGTAGTCGTTCACTTGGCCATGGCTCGTGCGCGCGACCTGAGGATTCAGGACGGAATTCAATAGGCCGCTGCCATTCATCTCCACGCGCCAGTTGCCGTCCTGATACATCATCTGCTGGCCGAAGGTCACTGCGTTCGTGTCCGGCGGCGTCGAGCCGGATGCCCACTGCGTGGTTGCGCCGACCTGCGTTTGCATCTGCGGGCCGATAGACGTCTTCGGTTTTTCCGCGGCCGGGGCCTTGGCGGCTTCGGCCGGGGGCGCCTCAGCGTCCGTACCCGGCTGAGTTCCGCCCGCCTGCGCTTCCGCGGCGGGAACCGGCGGCACGTTCAGTCCCTTCACGGTGAATTTCCAACTGGCTGCGTCGTTCCCAATTGTCAGGTTCACCGTATGCGCGCCGTTCCCCAGAGCCATCTCCGGCGTGTAGGAGATGTTCGTATCGGCAACCTGCGCCAGCGACGTCACATCCGTTTCGTCCAGCATCAGCGACACGTCCAAGGGATTCACCGCGGACTTGAGCTGAATCGTGATCGCCGGCCGTGCGTCGGTGACTGTGCTGTCGGGGGAAGGCGTGCGGTTGACCAGCAGGGAACTGATGTCCGGCGAGCTGGGAACCGCAGCGGTCGCCGCGCGGCTGGCCCGGGCAGATGCCAGGACCAACTTTGCGCCTTCGATGTCGCGGCTCTGCGCTCCCGCGGGCGCCGCAAAGCTCTCCGTTGGGCCGCTCAGGATGACCTCGCCTTCGGGCGAAATGGCTTCCACGCGCCAGAAATAGGTGCGGCCAGGCACGAGTTTGCCCTTCAGGGCGCGCAGGTCGAGGCGCGGGTCAGCCGTGAGATAGCGGCGCAGCACTTGCGTTCCCTCGGCGTCTTCCGACACCGTGACGCGATAGAACGCCCGAATAGTGAGACCCTGCCAGGCCAGCAGAGGATTGCCCGCCGCGGTGCGTCCGGGCGCGGCGGAAACCGACGCCAGCGCTCCCGTTGGGAAGCGCGAAATCCTTCGCATCGGCAACGGCTTCCGCGGCACACCAGAGGATTCGATAGCCCGCACGGTCCAATAGAACGGGCCTTCCGGCTGAGCCTTCCAGACGTCTCGAGGAACATCCCATTGGTTGTCGTCTACGTCGTGCCAGGTTTCCACCGAACCGAAGTACGGCCTCGTAGCGAAGCCCACCTGGTACCTGGCCGCGCCGGGGACGGGCGTCCACCGCAGCAGCGGCGGCTCATCGTCCGCAAATCCCCTGCCGTAAACAGGGGCGATAAGCCTTTGCAACTTCCAATCTCCAGGGTTCACGACCACGTTGATGGGCCGCGACAGCACCTGGTTGGGCTGTGTGATGCGCAATTCCAGGGTGTGGGGTCCGAGCAAAGAGGTCGGGAAAGAGCGCTCCGACTTGAGCATGAAGGCTTGGCCGCCCGCGAAGGGTGCGGCGAATTGCTCGACCACGTTTCCATCCCAGAGCCACTCGCCGATGACCGTGCCCGAACCGGTGCCGCCGAGGATGGCCTCGCCGTAGATATCGTCACCCTGCATCACCAGCGTGCCGTCGCGCGGGTGCGTCACCGCGACCGTCACCACAGAAAGCGGCGCGCCCAGCGACGTACCGCCGAGAACCTCTAGCGGCTTCGTGGTGCCGGACCCGGTTGGCGCCGGTCCGACGCCCGCTCCCGTATTCGTTTGGTCTGTATTGACCACGTCCACCGCGCGCAAACCGGTGGTCGCCTGAGGGCCGATGCTTATGACGGCGATGAGCGTGTTGCTGTTGACCCGCAGCACGCTGTCGATGGCAATGTCCGTCGCTTGCGTACTGGCCGTAGAACCCGCGATTGTCGCCACAGGAGGAGAAATGACCACCGTGGCGCCGGCCCGGAAATTCGTGCCCAGCAGCGTCACGCGCACCTGCTGCGCCCCAGGGGCGACGTTACTCGGTGAGACGCTGGTCAACGTCGGCAACGGCGCCGCCGTGACTTGCAGAGCGACGGGGTTGGATGTCGTGCCTGGGCCGGCGACCCCAGGATTGAAAACCGTGATAAGCGGCGCCCCTGGCGTGGCGATATCGCCGGCTAGAATCGTGGCGGTGAGCTGATTGGCGCTGACGAAAACCGTGGCGCGAGCATTGGCGTTCACCTGCACCACCGAGTTGGCCACGAAACCGCTCCCATTGACCGTCAGCGTGAACTGCGGTCCGCCTGCCGTGACAGGATTGGGACTGATGGAGGTGATTGCCGGCGCCGCTTGCGCCGTCGAGGCGAGAAGCAGGCCGAAAAAAAAGCACACCACCAGGAAAACCGGGCGCAACGTACGTCGCATGAGCACACTCCATCAGCTAGCGATTCAACTGCGCCAAGCTTATTTGAATTGTGAAGGACGTCAATCGCGGACGCGTCCGAAGTTGCGTGCTCTGCAATACGTTCGCCGTGGACGAATAGGCGCGCTCTGGTCAGCGATGCGCGTCCCTCGTGGAATCAATCGGCGGTACTGCCGAAACCGCGAGTAATTTTACTGGCAAGCCCGTCCCGATCGCTCCGACTCAGCTAGGACTGAATGGTAGATAAG
>Ga0187780_10003580_pt1 | contig 11713 bp, 8 predicted proteins | sample 1015_Q2_SP10_20__FD_132429 | JGI IMG/M metagenome (GOLD analysis project Ga0187780, IMG submission 132429) | Tropical peat soil microbial communities from peatlands in Department of Meta, Colombia - 1015_Q2_SP10_20_MG | ecosystem: Environmental > Terrestrial > Soil > Wetlands > Peat | place...
CGTGCGCACCGCGATGCCCGCGCCGGCCAGCACCCGGGCCGCCTCGTCGGCGAACTCCGCCGACCGGTGCCGCGCGTCGCATCCCACCACGACGCTGATGCCGACATCCCTGGCGACGCTGCTCCCCGGCGCGTCCCCCACCCGCGGCGCGTCCCCGTCCCGCGGCGCGCCCCCGTCCCGCGGCGCGTCCCCGTCCTCCGGCTCGGTTCGCGCGCCGCCGGGATGCGAGCCAAGCAGCCAGCCCGCCACGGCCGCGGTCGCGGCCCTGACCACGGCGCGGTTCATCCGGTTCGGGCCCGCGGCGACCACCCCCCGCAAGCCGGCGGTCCCGAACGTGAGCCGCCCCGTAAAGCGATCCCGCAGCTCGGCCAGCGCCGCGGCATCCGACCCGGCCCGGTCCAGCAGCGCCTGCAGCTCGGCCCGGTCGCCCGCGTCGGGATCGTCCGCGATCCAGGCCTTGACCATGGCCCGCAACTCAGCATCAGTCGTCACCTTAGCCACTCATTTCAATTTGCCACCACGCATAACCGCCTAACGGAACGCCACCTTATGAGATCGCGGTGGATTCGGGCTCCGTGGTGGATCCGGTGCATCCCGCTCCCCCCAATCAACCGCCAAGCCCGAATCCACCACACAACCGGGCGCCGACGTGGCCCGCCAAACTGACCAAACTGGGCAAAGCGTGATATGTCGCGACATGTGCGCCGCCGCCGCGGCTGGCGCGCCGGCCGGCCCGTCGCAGTTCCGCGGGCGCGCACCACTGCCCGTTCGGCATAAAGAATTACGCCTTGACGTAGGGGACGCCCTCGGCCCGCGGGCCGCGGACCTTGCCCACCAGTCCGGCGAGCACGATGATCGTGACGATATACGGGGTCATCAGCAGCAGGTTCGACTGGATCGGCGTGTTGAGGGTGGACATGATCGACTGCAGCTGCGTGGTGAACCCGAACAGCAGCGCCGCCGCGATCGCGCCGAACGGCGTGTACCGCCCGAAGATCATCGCGGCGAGCGCGATGTAGCCCTCCCCGGAGGTCATGCCCTTGCCGAACGAGCCGACCGAGCCGATCGTGAAGTAGGCGCCGCCGATGCCCGCGATCACTCCGGCCGCGATGACGTTGCGGTACCTCATCGCGATCACGTTTATGCCCACCGTGTCGGCCGCGACGGGATGCTCGCCGACGGCGCGGGTGCGCAGTCCCCACCGGGTCGAGAACAGGCCCACCTGGACGCCGGCCAGGGCGATGTAGGTGATGTACAGGAAGACCGTGGAGTCGAACAACACTGGGCCGAGTATCGGGATGTCGCCCAGCAGCGGGATCTTGATCGCGGAGAACGTGGCCGGCGAGTTCAGCGTGTTGGCGTAGGGCACCATGAGGTCGTCGTACAGGTACCCGGTGAGGCCGAGGACCAGCGTGCTGAGCACCACGCCGAGGATGACCTGGTCCACCCGGTAGCCGATGGCGAAGACGGCGAGCAGCGCCGCGACGAGCACGCCGGCCAGCGCCCCGCATACCAGCCCCAGCCACAGCGAACCGGTGGCGCTGGCCACAATGGCGGCCGTGAAGGCGCCGAGCAGCAGCTGGCCCTCGATGGCGATGTTGATCACTCCGGAGCGGGAGCATACGACTCCGGTCAGCGCGCCGAGCATGATCGGGATCGAATCGTTCAGCGTGCCCTGCAGCAGGTTCACCACGTTGAACGCCGTGGTCAGGCCCGCGTCGGCCCAGCACAGCAGGGAGACGACGAACAGGAAGATGACGACCCCGATGGATACCCGCTTCAGCGCCGTGCCGAACGGCAGGAATGCTCGCAGCGCGGCAATCACGAGAGTGATCGCGCCGCATACGTAACAGGTGGTCGCGGCGGGCAGGGAGAGGTCCGGCACGGTCACCTTGGCGAACGGCTGGGAGAACGCGAAGGTCGCGTCCCCGTGGTGCGAGTTCAGCCCCAGGACAAAGATGTTTATGAGCCCGAACACGGCGAACGTCACCGGTGCGACCCACCGCCGGAAGGTGCTGCTCGGGGGCCGGGCCGCCAGGTCCAGGTCTACGGGCTGCGCCTGGTCCGCTATCGTCATGCGTTCCACCCCTTGGACATGACCTCGCCCACGCCGCCGCCCCGGGTGGCGCGCAGCCGATAGATGGCCCGGATCAGCGCTGGCGCCGCGATGAGCAGGACGATCACCGCCTCCAGCACGTCCACCATGCTGACCGGAGTGCCGGTGGCGGCCTGCATGAGCGGTGCCCCGGCGCGCAGCGCGCCGAACAGCAGCCCGGCGAGCACGACGCCGAGCGGCCTGCCGAACCCGAGCAGGGCGACCGTGATGGCGTCGAGTCCGTAGGTTCCGTAGCTCTGGAAGTTCAGGGTGAAGTCGGTGCCCTGGATGACCGCGGCGCCGCTCAGCCCGGCCAGCCCGCCGGCGATCAGCATCACCAGCACCCAGCTCCGTTCCACGTTCATGCCCGCCACCCGCGCGGCGCTGGGGTTCTTGCCGATGCTGCGGAACTCGAAGCCCGTCGTGGTCCGGTTCAGCAGCCACCACATGCCCGCCGCGCAGGCCAGCGCGATGAGGAAGCCCACGTTGATCCGCAGGGACGGGCCGAACAGGTGCGGCAGGTGAGCGTTGCCGACGATGGCCGGGCTGACCGGGTTGGTCGCGTGCGGCGCCTGCATCAGGTAGCCGAAGGACAGCAGGTAGGTGAGGAAGTAGAGCATGATGTAGTTGAGCATGATCGTGGTGATCACCTCGTGCGCACCGGTCCGCGCCTTGAGCTCGCCGACCAGTCCGCCGAGCGCCGCGCCGCCCACGAAACCGCCGATCACGCAGACCACCGCGTGCACCACCAACGGCAGGCTGACCCCGTAGCCGAGGTAGGTGGCCACGATCATGCCGCCGATGAGCTGGCTCTGCGCGCCGATGTTGAACAGGCCCGCCTGGTAGGGCAGCGCGACCGCCAGCCCGGCCAGGATCAGCGGCGTGGCCTGGACGCAGGTCTCCGACAGCGGAGCGAACACCGCGGACAGGTAGCCGTCGTGGATCGCCGTGGCGATCGACGCCTGCTGGAACAGCGCCGCGACCGTGTGCGGGTTGAAGATCGATCCCTCGAACAACTCCACGTAGGCGCCCACCGCGGTATCCCAGGCCGCCGCGATCGCGTGCCCGGGAGCTGAGAAGAAGTTGCCCCAGGCGTGCAGCACGGCCGTGTTGGTGAACGCGTTCAGCAGCCCGCCGATCACGAACGCGGTGAAGAAGACCAGGATGAGGATGGTGACCGTGTGGCCTTCCACGATCGAGTCCCTGAAGGCCCGGCCGAGACCGGCCCCGGTACGTCCCTGCTCGGCCTCCTTCTTCCCCGCGGCGGCCGGACCCGGGGAACTCACCTGGTCGCTCATTGTCCCGCTCCCGGTATGGCCGTCGGGGCGCTAGGGCTGGGCTCCGGCCCCGGGGACCCCGGGGTCCCCGGGGCCTCGTCGGTTCCTCCCGCCATCAGCAGCCCGAGCTCTTCCGCCGGCACCGTCGGCGGGCGGAAGCCGGTGATCCTGCCCTCGTACATGACCGCGATCCTGTCCGCCAGGGCGTAGATCTCGTCGAGCTCGGCGGAGACGATGAGCACGGCCACGCCCTTGTCGCGCTGTTCCACGATGCGGCGGTGCACGAACTCGATCGAGCCCACGTCCAGCCCGCGGGTGGGCTGGCTGGCCACGAGCACCTTGTGCTCATGCGCCAGTTCCCTGGCCAGGATGACCTTCTGCTGGTTGCCGCCGGACAGCGTGGACACCGGCGCCTGCGCCGAGGTGGTGCGGACGTCGAACTCCTGCACGCGCTCGGCCGCGTTGGCGGCGATCGCGCCGAGGTTGAGGTTGATGCCGGAGGCGAACGGCGGCCTGTTGTACTGGTCGAGCACCATGTTGTCGGCCACGGAGAAGCTGCCGATCAGCCCGTCTTCCTGCCGGTCCTCGGGTACGTAGGCCAGGCCGGCGCGCAGCCGCTGGGCCGGCGTGGCGCGGGTGAGGTCAACGCCGTCCAGCGTCACCCGGCCTGCCGCCGTGGGCTGCAGCCCCATCAGGGCCTCGCACAGCTCGGTCTGCCCGTTGCCCTGTACTCCGGCCATGCCCAGGATCTCGCCCGCGCGGACCTGGAAGGAAAGCCCGTTCACCAGGACCCGGCCGACCTGGTCGGCGACGGTCAGGTCGGACACGTCCAGCACCACGTCGCCGGGCTTGGCCGCCTCCTTCGTCACCCGCAGCTGCACGTTCCGGCCGACCATGAGCGAGGCGAGCTCGTCCTCGGTGGCGGACGGAGGCCTTTCCCCGACTACCGCGCCCCGGCGCAGCACGGTGATGGTATCCGCGATGGCCTGGACTTCCTTGAGCTTGTGCGAGATGAAGACGATCGACGTGCCGGCGTCCTTCAGCTGCTTGATGATCCGGAACAGGTCTTCGGTCTCGGCCGGGGTGAGCACCGCGGTGGGCTCGTCGAGGATCAGCACGCTCGCCTCCCGGACCAGCGCCTTGACGATCTCAACTCGCTGCTGGATGCCGACCGGCAGGTCCTCTACCAGGGCGTCCGGGTCGACGTCCAGGCCGTAGCGGCGGGAGAGATCGCGCACATCCCTGCGGGCCCTGCGCCGGTCGAGCAGACCCAGGCGGCGGGTCTCCTCGATGCCGAGGGTCACGTTCTCCGTGACGGTGAACACGGGCACGAGCATGAAATGCTGGTGCACCATGCCGATGCCGGCCGCGATGGCGTCCTTCGGCGATCCGAACCGGACCGCCTTGTTATCGAGGAGGATCTCGCCCTCGTCGGGCTGCAGCAGCCCGTACAGGACGTTCATCAGGGTCGTCTTGCCGGCGCCGTTCTCGCCGAGCAGGGCGTGCACCTGACCCGGGGCCACCGACAGGTCGATCCGGTCGTTGGCCACCAGCGAACCGAAACGCTTGGTGATGCCCTTCAGCTCGAGTTCCACGTCCGCCCTTCAGTTCCGGGTCCGCACCATCATGCCCGTGGCCTCCATTTTCGCGCGGCCCCTCCCCGGGCGGAACCCTCCAGATCGCACGCCAATGTGGCAGCGATGCGCACCGCGCCGCATCGCTGCCACATTCGTCGTTCCTGGCCGCCCGCCTCTTACACCGGGCTCTTGGTCGGCGCGGCGATCGTGCCGTTCTTGATGCCCGTCGCGACCTGCGCCAGCTCGGCCTGCAGCGAGGAGGGAACCTGGCTGGTGAAGTCGTGGTACGGAGCGAGCACGGCCACGCCGTTGGCCAGCGTGCCGACGTAGGTGCCGCCCGTGAACGTTCCGCCGGCCGCGCTCAGCACCGAGGTCTTCACCGCGGGTACGATGCCCTTCTCCACGCTGGTGATGAAGTACTTGCAGTACTGCGGCGCGCTGATGCAGCCGTCGGTGTCGACCCAGAACATGTTGACCTTCTGGCCGCCCGCCGCGGCGTCGGCGTCCTGGACCGCCTTGGCGGCGCCGAGGCCGACGTTACCGGCCACCGGGAAGATGATGTCGGCGCCCTCGGTGATGAACGTCTGGGTGAGCGTCTGGCCCTTGGTCTGGTTGGTGAAGTCGCCGGTGAACGAGCCCTTCTGGGTCTGCTCGTTCCAGCCGAGCACCTGCACGTGCGTGCCGTGCTTGGAGTTGTAGTACTGCACGCCGTCCCAGAAGCCGTCCATGTAGATCGTCACGGTCCCGAAGTCCTCCCCGCCGAACGTGGCGACCTTGCCGGTCTTCGTCATGCCCGCGGCCAGGTACCCGCCGAGGAAACCGTCCTGCACGGTGTTGAACACCAGCTGGTCGATATTTTTCTCCACCGGGCCGGTCAGGCACCCCGACGCGTACGAGCAGTCCACGATCGCGAACTTCTGGCTCGGGTGCGCCTTGGCCGCGGCCTCCGTCGCGGGGCCCATCAGGAAGCCGACGGTGACGATGATGTCGCACTTCTCGCCGAGGAACGTGTTGATGTTCGGTATGTAGTCGCTTTGCGTCGTCGACTGCAGGTACTTGACGTTGAGGTTGGAGTTGGCGGTCGCGGCGGCCTGCATGCCCTGCCACGACGAGGCGTTGAACGACCGGTCGTCGATGCCGCCGGTGTCGGTGACCATGCAGGCGAGGGTCTTGGCCGACGTGGCCGCCGAGCTGGTCGCCGAAGCCGATGTGCTGGTGCCGGATGCCGCCGAGCTGTGGCTGCTGCCGCACCCGGCGATCACCAGCGTGGTTGCTACGGCCAGCGCCGCCGTGGCCCATACGCTGTGTTTCACGTTTCCCTCCACTACACCAGGCAGCCGCAGCGGCTGGCCTCGCATTCATCCTGGGTTGTCCCGCAGGCTATGCCCGGTCGTCCTGCCTGGGAAGGGGACAGCCGACGATCTGGCCTGCTCGTTGCCGAATCGGAACCCGATCATGATGGAATTGCTGGCTTGCCGCACAGACAGCCGGGGTTCCTGCCGGACGTCTTAGTGCTTTCCTACAGGCTGAAGATGGCCTTGTTTCCTACAGGCTGAGAGCAGCCTGGGCGGCAGCGGTGTTACCGGGAGCACCGCCGTTCGGCGCCGGGACACCGGGGAAGTCGAGCGTGACCGTCAGGCCGCCGCCCGGCGTCTCGGCCAGGCTGGCGGTGCCGCCGTTGGAGGTGACCAGCCGGTGCACGATGGCCAGGCCGAGCCCGGTGCCGGCCGGGTTCGAGGTGCTGAATCGCAGGAAGGCGCGCTCGCGGTCCTCGGCGCTCATGCCCGGGCCGTTGTCGCTGACTGTGATCCGCGCGCCGGCCGGCGTCGCCATGGTGGTGAGGTTGACCTGCCGGCCCGGGCTCAGCGCGTCGAGCGCGTTGGCGATCAGGTTGTCCAGGATCTGCTCCAGGTGCCCCTCGCCGATCCAGGCCAGCACCGGCGCCCCCGGGAGCGGACCGAAGGACCCGCCGCCCGCTAGCCGGCTGGCCGAGCGCGCTCCGGCCAGTCCCCCGCCGCCCGCCGACCTGGTAACCGCGAGCACGATGCCCCGGTCGTCGGCGACCGGATGCCAGGCCGCGACCCGCTCTCCGGTCACCTCTGCGACGTCCACGGCCACCGGCACGGGCACCACGTTCTCCGCGCGGGCCACCGCCAGCAGGCCATCCACGAGCCTGGACAGCCGGGCCAGCTCGTCCAGCGCCCCGGCCAGCTCGTGGCCGGTGGCGGGATCTGAGTGGGCGGTGTCCGCGGCGAGCAGGTCAAGCCGCAGTCGCAGCGCGGCCAGCGGGGTCCGCAGCTGGTGCGACACGTCCGCGATGACGGCCCGGCTGCCGTGCACGAGGGCCTCGAGCCGGCCCGCCATCGTGTTGAACGTCGTGCCCAGGCGGCGCAGCTCCGGCGGTCCCGATCCAACCTCAGCCCTGATCGCGAGGTCCCCGTCAGCCAGCCTGCGGGCCGCCGCATCGAGACTCTTCAGTGGCCTGCTCACCCAGCGGGCCAGTCCGAACGCCATCAGCGCCGCGCCGATCAGCGCCGCGAGGGCGATCGTCCCGAGGATGACCCACAGCTCGACGATGTCGCGGTCCAGCGACTGCGTTGACCTGGCCAGGATCACGGTGCCTACCAGTTGGCCCGAGCCGCCCTGGAAGACCGGGATGGCGGCGAGGACCCGCGCTCCGGTGGTCTCGGTGAGCGCCGGGATCGGCTCGGTCTTGGGCGCGAGCCGGCCCTGCTGGTCCGCATTGCAGGCCAGCTGCGTCCAGTCGCCCGCCGGCATGCCCACATCGGCGACCTGGGCCAGCTCGACGCATTGGCCGGCCCGGAACGTGTCGGCCAGGATCAGCAGGCCGTCACCTGCCTCGCGGGTCTGGTAGGCCACGTTGATCAGCGGGGGATCCTTCTGGCCGACCAGGCGCGCCTCGGCGATCAGGGCGTCGGCGCGCACCATGCCTGCGGTGGCCTGGATGAAGGAACTCCGGTCGTGTGAGGTCGCGTTGAGGGTCAGCGGGACCACGGCGCCGACGAGGACGGCGGCGGTGAAGGCCAGCCAGGCAATCAGTATCCGTCTCGTCACGGAAGGCTGCCAGCGTCGGCGAGCCGGAAGCCGTGGCCGTACACGGTCTCGATGATGCCGGGGTCGCCCAGCTTGCGCCGCAAGGCGGCCATGTGCACGTCGAGCACCTTGGTGGGGCCGTACCAGTGCTCATCCCACGCCCGCTCGAGCATCTCCTGGCGGCTGATCACCCGCCCCGGGTCGCTGGCCAGGCATTCCAGGATGGCGAACTCCTTCGGGGTCAGGGCGATGTGGTGCCCGTGGACGGTCACCTTGTGCGTGCGCAGGTCGACGGTGAGCGGACCATGCTGCAGCACCTGACCCGCGGGCTGGCGGCTGCGGCGCAGCACGGCCCTGATCCTGGCCAGCAGCTCCTGCAGCCCGAACGGCTTGATCAGGTAGTCATCGGCCCCCTCGTCCAGGGCCAGCACCCGGTCGGATTCCTCGCCGCGCGCGGTCACCACGATGATCGCCGCGTCACAGGCCTGGCGGAGACGTCGGCAGACCTCCACGCCGTCGATGTCCGGCAGCCCGAGATCGAGCAGCACCACGTCGGGCACCGGCCAGTCCAGCGCCGCCTTGCCGGTGGTGACGCTGCCCGTTTCGTAGCCGGCCCGGGTCAGCCCGCGGACCAGCTGAGTGGCGATGCCGGGGTCGTCCTCGACGACGAGGACCCGGCCCAGACGCGCGTTCACGGCCTCCACGCTAAGCACGAAACCGGCACCCGCCCAATCGGGCGAAGATCTTAACCAAAACTGAACTCCTTCCAGTGTGGGTCCTAGGAAGTGGTCGGGCATGCTGTTTAGCAGAGTTCCTTGCTCTGGCGCGGGCAGCCTCCCTGCCGCTGCCGCGCGGATGACATGGGAGGGTCCGCGTGGATAAGGCAACCCTGCAGCCTTATCCACGCGGACCCCACGACCCCGAGGACCTCTTCCGCGAGAGCCCTGGCGGTTCCTAGGATGCCTGCGTGACCATCGACTGGCCGGGCTTGCGCGCGGCCGCGATCGCGGTGGCGGGGAAAGGCTACGCACCCTATTCCGGCCTGCGGGTCGGTGCGGCGGCCCAGCTCTCCGACGGCCGGATCGTCGTCGGATGCAATGTCGAGAACGCCTCCTACGGCCTGACCCTGTGCGCCGAGTGCGGCCTGGTCTCCGCCCTGCACGCGTCCGTCCCGCCCGCCTCCGCGGCCCGGATGCTGGCCGTCAGCGTGGTGGCCGGCGACGGGGAACCGCTGCTGCCCTGCGGCCGCTGCCGTCAGCTGCTGCTCGAAGCCGGCGGCGGCGACCTGCTCGTTGACACCGCGGACGGCCCGGCCGAACTGAGAGCCCTGCTCCCCGCAGCCTTCACCCCCGCGGACCTGTCGGCGCGACGGGAACCCCGCGAGCCCCAGGTCCACCGGGAGCAGCAGGCACCGTGACGGACGCGGCCACCCTGATCAGGGCGAAGCGAGACGGGGACCGCCTCGCGGACGATGACATCTGGTGGCTGTTCGAGGCGTACGCGAGCGGCGAGGTCACGCACGAGCAGATGTCCGCGCTGCTGATGGCGATCTACTTCCGGGGGCTCGACGCGGGTGAGCTCAGGACGTGGACCGCGGCGATGATCGCCTCGGGCGGCCGCCTCGACCTGTCCGCGATCGGGAAGCCGACGGTGGACAAGCACTCGACCGGCGGGGTGGGCGACAAGGTCAGCCTGATCCTCGCGCCGCTGGTCGCCAGCTGCGGCGCCGCCGTCCCGCAGCTGTCCGGCCGCGGCCTTGGCCACACCGGCGGCACGCTGGACAAGCTCGAGTCGATCCCCGGCTTCCGCACCGCGCTGACTCCGGCGCAGACGCTCGAAGTCCTGGCCGAGACCGGATGCGTGATCTGCGCCGCGGGCTCCGGCCTGGCGCCCGCGGACCGTCGGCTGTACGCGCTGCGGGACGTGACCGGCACGGTCGAGTCCATCCCGCTCATCGCCAGCTCGATCATGTCGAAGAAGATTGCCGAAGGGACGGGCGCGCTAGTCCTGGACGTCAAGGTGGGGACGGGCGCCTTCATGAAGCGCCGCGAGGCGGCGCGCGAGCTGGCCGAGACGATGGTCGCCCTCGGCGAGGAGCACCAGGTGCGCACCCGGGCCCTGCTGACGCGGATGGACACCCCGCTGGGCCGCGCGGTCGGCAACGCCGTCGAGGTCGAGGAGTCCGTCCGGGCGCTGGCGGGCGACGGCCCGCCCGACCTGATGGAGGTCACGCTCGCGCTGGCCGAGCAGATGCTGGTGCTGGCGGGCCTCGCCGCCGACCCGGCCGCCGCCATCGCGGACGGCCGCGCCCACCGGACGTTCCGGGCCATGGTCCGCGCGCAGGGCGGTGACCCGGACGCGCCGCTGCCGCAGGCGGCGCACGCCATCCGGGCGCTGCCCGCTCCCGCCTCGGGCTGGCTGACCCGGCTGGACGCGCTGGCGGTCGGAACGGCGGCCTGGCGGCTGGGCGCGGGCCGGGCCCGGAAGGAAGACGACGTCAGCGCGACGGCGGGCGTGATCTGCTTGGCCAAGCCGGGTGACCGGGTGCAGGCCGGGCAGCCGCTGCTCGAGCTGCGCGCCGACTCCGAGGACCGCTTCGGCCCGGCGCTGGCGGCCCTGGACGGCGCGGCCGCGATCAGCGAGCAGGGCCCGCCTCGGCTCCCTACACCGGTCATCGAGCAGATCGGCTGAGCTGTGTTAGTCCCCGGGGGGGCGACCCCCCGGGATCCCCCCGCTCCTGGGGGGGAACCTTCCCCCCCAGACCCCCGCGGCCCCCCGCTCCTGGGGGAACCTTCCCCCCCAGACCCCCGCGGCCCCCCGCGAGCGGGGGCCAATCCCCTCGGGATCCATGGGCACAATGGTGGCATGCTGACACTTGCTGAGATCCGGGCCGTCCCGAAGGTCCTGCTGCATGATCACCTGGACGGCGGCCTGCGCCCGCAGACCGTCCTCGAGCTGGCCCGCGAGACCGGCTATACCGACCTGCCCGGCGACAATGTGGAAGAGCTGACCCGCAAGCTGACCGAAGGAGCGTATCGCGGCCACCTCGAGGTCTACCTGGATGCGTTCCGGCACACGGTGGCGGTCATGCAGACGGCCGAGGCCCTGCGCCGGGTCGCGGCGGAATGCGCCGAGGACCTGGCCGCCGACGGGGTGGTCTACGCCGAGGTCCGGTTCGCGCCGGAACTGCACACCGAGCGCGGGCTGAGCCTGGATGAGGTGGTCGAGGCGGTGCTCGACGGCTTCCGCCAGGGCAGCCAGGGGCGCGGGATAACGGTGTACGCCCTGCTCACCGCCATGCGCACGGCGGCCAGGTCGCTCGAGATCGCCCAGCTCGCGGTCCGCCACCGGGACGAGGGCGCGGTCGGGTTCGACATCGCGGGCGCGGAGGCAGGCTGGCCGCCCAGCAGGCACCTGGACGCGTTCCAGTACCTCAAGGGGGAGAACTTCCACATCACGATCCACGCGGGCGAGGCGTTCGGGCTGCCGTCGATCTGGGAGGCCGTGCAGTGGTGCGGCACCGAGCGGCTCGGCCACGGCGTCCGCATCGTCGACGATATCCAGATCAGCCGCGAAGGTAACGTCCGGCTGGGCCGGCTGGCCGCCTACATCCGCGACCGCCGGATCCCGCTCGAGATGTGCCCGACCTCGAACGTCCAGACCGGCGCGGCCCCGTCGATCGCGCTGCACCCGATCCGGATCCTGCGCCA
>Ga0187780_10003581_pt1 | contig 11706 bp, 17 predicted proteins | sample 1015_Q2_SP10_20__FD_132429 | JGI IMG/M metagenome (GOLD analysis project Ga0187780, IMG submission 132429) | Tropical peat soil microbial communities from peatlands in Department of Meta, Colombia - 1015_Q2_SP10_20_MG | ecosystem: Environmental > Terrestrial > Soil > Wetlands > Peat | place...
ATGCCGCGATGGCGGCCCGCAGCAAGCTGCAACACGAAGTCTATTCCGGCATCGTTCCACCGGCTTCTACGATCGTCCAGATACAGCGTCTTGCCTTTCCAGTTTTGATGATCGAGATCCGGACGACGGCGAGGGTGTAGCTGTTTCAATCCACGCTTGCGCGAATTCCGTCCGTCAGGACAGCGAGAATGCGAGCCGGAAGTGCTGGACGATGCGAAGAAGACCGGGCGCAAACTCCATGCGCAGGGCAACGTCAGCGCGTGGGCGGAGCGCCACCCCGTAGTCCATCCAGGAGGTGGCGTACAAGTGTTTGTAGCGCCAATACGAAGTGTAAGAAGGCTGGAGCCGAGACTAATCCAGTCTAATGGGAGAACAGGATGTCAGAGCGGAATGATTTCAATCAAAGGGTGATCAGCGAGTTCCGGTCAAACGAAGGCAAGGTTGGCGGTCAGATGAAAGGGGTACCGCTGCTGCTACTGACCACAATGGGTGCGCAGACTGGAAAGCCGTTTACGAAACCTCTCGCATATACCAAGGATGGCAACAGAATCGTGGTGATAGCATCGTTCGCAGGATCGCCGCACCATCCCGCGTGGTATGTCAACCTGCTCAAGAATCCGGTGGTTACGGTCGAGATTGGCAGTGAGAAGTTCCAAGCGCGCGCAACCACGACCAGCGGCGACCTGCGCCAGCGACTTTTTGAGGCGCAGTCGAAGCTGCTCCCGGTGTTTAACGACTACCAGAAGAAGACCAGTCGCGAGATTCCGGTGGTTACACTCGAACGGGTAAACTGACCAACCTCCGGGGAAGTTGGCGGCTGCGCTATTGAGGTTCATGATATGGCCGACCTACCCAAGCGACCGCTGGGCCGGACCGGTTTCGCGGCAACGATTCTCGGCTACGGCGCAATGGAACTGCGTGGTGCCCCTGCTGGCCCCGAGATTACAGACAACGATGCAGGAAAGATTCTCAACGCCGTCCTCGACGCGGGCATCAACCTTATCGACACATCCATCGACTATGGACGTAGCGAGGAGCTGATCGGGCGCTATATCGCACATCGCCGATCGGAATACTTCCTGGCGTCGAAATGCGGATGCGTGCCCGGTGCGGGCATGGCCGCGGGGCACATTCATACGGCAGAGAATGTCCGCTCCGGCGTGGAGCACAGCTTGCGTCTGCTTAAGACCGACTATCTCGACGCGGTGCAGTTTCATCGGAGCATTACGCGTCGCGAATTCGAGGAGCATGGCGCGTTGGACGCCGCGCTCAAGCTGAAACGCGAAGGCAAGGTGCGTTTTATCGGCGTTTCAGGGACACTACCGAATCTCGACGAGCAGATCGGCATGGGTGTCTTCGATGTGTTTCAGATTCCGTATTCCGCGTTGCAGCGCGACCACGAGAATGCGATTGCACGCGCCTCGAACGCAGGCGCCGGGATCCTCATTCGCGGTGGGGTCGCCCGTGGCGCACCGAGCGACTGGCATTCCCGCGGTTACTACATGATCTCATCGGCAACGATGCACCAGCGGTGGGAAAGCGCAAGACTCGACGACTTGCTGGGTGGGATGGATCGCATGGAGTTCATGCTGCGCTTCACGCTTACAAACCCTGACCTCGACACCACGATCGTCGGAACCCGCGACCCCGCGCATCTGCAGCAGAATATCGAGGCCGCGCTCAGGGGACCTCTTCTCGAAGATGTGATGCGCGAGGCCATGCGGCGCTTGGACCAGGCGGGCTCGCACTCGGAGCAGTAGAAGCGACCCGCGTTGCAGCAAGCAATGATCAACGCACAGCTCGAATGCATGGGCGCCCGCCACGGCGGCCTGCGACAGCAAATCGCTGAACACTGATCAAGGAGGTGTGCATGCATGCAGAGCGGTGAAGGGACAATCAATGGTGTGGTCGCAACCCTGACTTCCGATCATGTTCGCGCTGCTGCTTCACTCGTGAAGACCGGCAAAATCTATTCTCTTGCGGTCATCACTAATCCAGAGATTCATGCCTATCCGGGGCGTGGTTATCAAGTCCTGACGGCTCCCATCTACATCGGTTCTGGCGACGAGGGCCATACGTACGGCGAGAACAAGCTCCAGGGAATCGACGACTTTATTTGCCTCTGGTGCGGCGTCGGCACCCACATGGACGGCTTTGGCCATATCGCCATCGACGGGAAGCATCTTCATGGCGTACCGACCAAGCAGGTGATCCACTCCCGCGGCGCGGTCCAATATGGTGTTGAAACTATTCCGCCTATCGCAACTCGGGGCATTCTGCTCGACATCTGTCGTTTAAAGCGTGTCGACGCACTCGACAGCAGTTACGAAATCACGCGCGAGGACATTGACGCTGCCTGTGCCCGGCAGGGCACCGAGATCCGGCCTGGCGATGTCGTCATCACACATACCGGGCTGCTCAAAGACATCGAAAACAAGCGATCCTATAAGGCCGGCGGAGTGGGGGCGCAAAACTTGGACTCAGAGGCGGGTATTGGCCTGTCAGCGGCGAAGTACCTGGTAGAGGAAAAGGGCGTTGTCGTCGTAGGGGCAGACAACTGGGCCCTCGAGGTTATTCCCGCTCCCGAACGGGGAATGTTTCTGCCTCTGCACGAATACCTTCTGGTCCGGAAGGGTGTTCACATCATGGAGAATATCTGGACAAGGGATCTGGTCCGGGATCGGGTTTACGAGTTCTTGTTTGTGGTTGCGGGGCCAAAGCTCAGCGGTGCCGTCCAGATGCCGATTCATCCCATCGCAATCTGCTAGAGTTGGATAACTGGCGCATCTTTATCGAGCGGATGCTACGCATCGCGATGTCGCGCCCCGGGTGGTCGGCTGACGCCTCTTTCGTCTGCCAGTGTATGTCCGGGCCCTTCGCCTCAGTTCACGTGCGGTAGATGCTAGCAGCTTCTTTTGTTGGAAGATCGGGATTCCAATGTTGGCTCGTCTGCGACAAGCGAGAGGCTCGTTTCACTGTGGGATGGATTCGTAGCGGTCTGCGCGTGGAACCGCATGACCTACTCGTCCTCTTGACCGCCTTCACCCGAGCCGAGGAAGGGGGTCCAGAACAATATCATGGCGGACCGGCGCTCCATCCGTCTTTGCCAGAGGGTCGCGGCTCCATCACGTGTAAGTCGGCGAAAGAAGGAACCGGAATATTTCTCTTGGTACTTAGGTCGTTCGCAGAGCTAGATTCCTTGAATCGACTTCGATGACAGGGTGAAACAAACCAACTATCTCACAAGCTGCTTCAGCACCACGCTCGATGAGCTGTTTCGACGACCCTCCGCAACTTTTGTTCTTGCGCGGAAGCGGCGATAGGATTGCCTTCCCATACAGTCCCAAAGCCGCATTGGGTTGAGAGTCCCATCTGGTCGCGTGGAAAGTATCGAGCGGCTTCGTCAATGCGCCTGATTACCTCCTCGACTGGTTCAAGTTCGCCGCGCTTGGTCGAAATAAGTCCAAGCACGACGCTCTTGTCCTTGGGGATATCACGGAGTGGCGCGAACGTACCGGAACGCCAGTCATCATATTCGAGCAGAAACCGGCTGAAATTCCTCGCGCGCGCGAAGACCTGTTTAGCAACTGCTTCGTATCCGCCCTCGCCGACATAGTATCCTTTGTTGTTCCCGCGGCAGACGTGCAACGCGAAGACAATTCCGGAAACATCGGCGATAGAGTTAATGATGTCCATGCCTTCGGTTAAGAGCCGTTCAGGCGCCATTCCTTGATCGGCAAAGTCCTGCTTGCGCCGATTGGGATCACAGAGCATCCCCAGCTCTGGCGCATCAAGCTGTACGTACTCGCAGCCGAGCGCGGCGAGTTCGTGAGCATCCTGGCGGATTATCGCTGCGGCATCACGAAAGAGCTCGAATGGGTCCGGATATGCTTCTCGCGAGTATTGCGGTGACCATCTGAGCGCCATCATCAGCGGACTCGGCAGAGTTACCTTCAGCGGGCTCTTCGCTCGGCCCCTGGCATATGCGAATTCCTCGTTGGTCAGCGAGCGTGTGCGTCGAATTTTCTCGACCACCGCGTATTGCACCTGAATGTTGGTCTCCTCGCCAGGCTTATCCTCGTCGTGAGGACGGCGCCACACGCGGGTGAACGCCGGAATCGGCTTGATACCTGAGATGACGTCGGTAAGGGGCGCGATGAAATGAGTGCGACGCATCTCACCATCTGTGATCACATCGAGTCCGCAATTCTCCTGCAACGCGATCATCTCATCGACGGCTCGATCCTCGGCTTTCTTAAATTCGCGCGTGGCGATCTTCCCGGCTTCCCAGCGTTTGCGTGCTACCTTCAGATACTCGGGGCGGAGCAGTGAGCCGATCACTTCAGCTCTGTATTGATGTGCCATTCAGGACCTCGCGCAGGCTGTTCCAATGGAAGGCTCGCTGTTCGGGATGCGTCACTGAGACCTCGGTCGGGGGCAAAGGAGCGGTCGCCCTGCAGCAATGGACCAAGTCTTCCGCAGCTGCCTCAACGCCGTCCCACGTTAAGGGTCGGTTGTAGCTGCGGCCCACGTTCAACTCAGTGCCAGCGCGTCACGACCATCTTCTCCGTTGCCCCCGGAGTGACCCGATCGAGGATCGAAGGGCCCAGGAAGAACCCGGATCGCTCTAACCATCCATTCTGACGACCGTCGACCACCGCCTGGGCACCTTCATCGAGGCTGCGTTGCAGGTAGGAGAGCACACGCCGGCGATGCTTCTCGCGGATAAGTGGACCGATGTCAACACCTCCAGGGCAGATGCGAGTCGATGAGGCGCTTCGGTGCTAGGCGGACAATCTTCTCCAGAACGTGAAGGCCGGCTAACCCGAGGCGGCCTTCAGTGGAATCGCGCACGACTCCCCGACGGCAGGTACGTCGAGCGCATGGACCAGACACCCATAGCCCAACCAGATGCCGGTTTTCCAGCCTAGCGCCACCATCTGTTCCTCGCTGTAGTACTTGCGCAGTTCAGCGAAAATCTCATCATAGGGTGCTTGTTTGTGATCGCCCGCCATCGCGTCGGCGAGCCGAAGCGCCGCTTTCTCAGCAGGAGTAAAGAACGCGCTCTCGCGAAAGTTCGGAATTGCCGCAACCATCTCGTCACTCAAGCCTTGCTCGCTCGCCGAGGGATACGTGACGCTCCTTCAAAGGGAACAGGTGTTATGGACGGCGACCATGTGCCGCATCATCTCGGAAAGTTTCCAGCTGATGCCGTACTCCTCGGTAGCGACATGGTCGTAATAGAATTTCACGAAACTCTTGTAGAGCTCCTTCGGATGACAGAAGTACTGGACCCATTCAGAGCCATTAAGTGCTTCATCGCTCGCATGCACGATTGCCTTCAGCTCCGGATCCATTGCCGAATAGGGAACAACGCTAACTCGGGGCATTATGACCTCCTCAGTAGGGAACCTAAGCTTGATTTCTCTCCCGTGCTTCGCATACCTCAGCTCGCAACCGAAAGGCAACCGCGATCTAGCCCACCCGAGATTCACCGTAATCGGGCTTCGAAGAAATAGGAGCCTGCCCTCTTTCTTTGGTACAGTATCGCGCTAAGACCCGCACCATGACGCTTCCGGCCAGCCAAATATTCCGCGCCTTTGCGCGGCGAGCCGACCACGCAGATCGCCAAAAAGCTGCGAGGTCAGCTACGCGAATGCGTGGTAGCAGCTCTTGCTAGCAGTCGGTGAGACCGAACCAGAAGGACATCCTGAGTAACAGGTGAAACCCATCAAAGTTACGGACTCGGTCCGACAGTCGTGCTCAGAGAGGTCACGGACTTTATGCTTGCGCTTCATGCTTGTGCTCCTAGTGGCAGCTATCTCGAAGTCGACTCATCTGTCGCAGCATTGCCGCCCGATGTCATCTGGATCGATCTGCTCAGTGCCGACGCAAAGGAAATTGTATTTGTCGAGAGAGCGACCGGCTTGCACGTGCCAACGTTTGACGAGCTGAGCGAGATTGAGAGTTCAAGCCGACTTCGCTTAGAAAATCACGCGCTTTATCTGAGCGCTCCAATGATATCGCGAGCTGAGTCCACCGATCCGCGTACCACACCAGTTGGTTTCGTGTTGACGAAGAGTTTGTTGATTACCGTCCGTTTCGAGCCACTTACGGCATTTCGTTCTTTCGTCGAGCGCAGGGCAAGATCCGATGAGCCCAATATGGGCAGCGTTGAGGCCTTCACCGGGCTGCTGGACACGATAGTCGATCGCATAGCCGACGTGCTCGAGGGCGTCGAATCAGAGCTCGACGAGGTGTCTCGCCGAATTTTTCGAACCGGAGTTGACGATGCGACCGCGAAGCGAAGGCCTGCTCGCGAGAATGCTGACCTGCGAAACATTTTGCGGCGAGTCGGTGGGGCCGGCGATCTGGTTTCCAAGATCAGGGACAGCCTACTGGGAATTGGTCGAATACTCCCATATGTCATGGGACAGTCGACCGATTTGCTCACAGCGGACGTCAAGCAACGCTTCGAATCGATGCGTCAGGATGTCGTTTCACTGAATGACTATGACGCTCATCTGGTAAACAAAGTCCAGCTCCTGCTTGATGCGACGCTCGGACTCATAAACGTCGAGCAGAACAACATCATCAAAGTTCTAACCATCGTGTCCGTTATCGGAGTACCGCCGACCCTCGTCGCCAGCCTGTACGGAATGAATTTCAAATACATGCCCGAGCTTAACTGGGCTTGGGGCTACCCCTATGCTATTGGAATCATTGGGTTGAGCGCCGTCCTTCCGTTGCTCTGGTTCAAGTTACGGGGCTGGCTCTAGACGCTTGTAGGGCCGGCGCTTACTAAGTGTCACTCGTCTCTGCTGCGAAGCCCCTCATCGCCGATATAATCCTTCGGGAAAATTCATCTGCAATTTCAACATGGCATCAGCTGAACGTCCTCCGACTTTTCCTGTGCGCATCACCCAGCATCTCGCTGGATTTCGATAGCATCCGCGTGATTGATCTGAAGACGATGCCGTTGAACGTGCTCCAAAGCTCCCTTGATCGCGCCAAATGTTCGTTGCTTTCCGAAGCTAAAGCGCAGTACTCGATGCCATCCGTGCTGATTCGGACATTACTTCTTGTGGTTTTGTTGATCCCGACTCGCGCATGGGCATGGGGAGGTGATGGGCACGAAATTGCGGCGGTGATCGCGGCCGACAATCTTACGTCAGCAGCGCAGAGCCACGTCGCGGGTATCCTCGGTGTACCCACGGAAAAAATAGCAGCCGCGATGGAAGCAGCTTCCATCCGACCGGATTCTGAGTTCCGCGAAGAAGATCCCTCGACCAAGGCCTGGCACTTTATCGACATTTGTCTGTTGGACTCTCGCGTCGACGTTTCGCGTCGATGTCCCGCCGGCAACTGCGTCACGGATAAGATCGACGAATATGTGAGACGCCTCAAGGAGAGGCATTATGACCGGTGGGGAGCCGATGGTGACCTCGCACTCCTGATTCATTTCGTCGCCGACCTTCATCAGCCGCTGCATGCTGCCAACGATGAGGATCTGGGAGGCAATTGCGTCTTGGTCGACTCGCGGCCGCGCGCTCGAAACCTTCACGCAGCCTGGGACACAACGATCGTGCGTCGGCTAGAGAGGAGCATCGATTCCGGAAGCCCCGAAAGGACCGCTCACAGGCTTGAGCAAGCGTACGCTAGCGAGAAAGCGACTGATGCGTGGATTCCGGGGCGAACAGAAGATATTGCCTGGGAATCGAACCAGATCGCGCGCTCTGAGATCTATGCGGCGCTCGGAATTCCGGTCGAACCGTGTGAACCACCGGCTGGGGTTTGCAGCCACGAACCGGAGGTCCAGCTAAGCCCTACCTACTTGGATCGCGCCAGCATCATCGCAGGACACCGACTCGCGAAGGCCGGCTTCAGGCTCGCAAGCCTGCTGAACGAAATATGGCCGCAACCGATCGCGGCGGGCGAGATGAGCGTCATGCACGGCGCGCACCCCGCCGAAGGGGCTTCTGTTTCGTCAAAACCTTCAGGCAGGATTATCGGGAATCGAAGGAGCCACATTTATGCGTGGCCCGGGTGCGGAAGCTATGAGACCATGGCTCCGCAAAATCGGGTGGTGTTCCCGAGTGCACAGGCTGCAGAACAGGCAGGATACCGGGCGGCTTATAATTGTCCCCGATGAATGTGGGGACGAGACTGGACGGATCTTACCGAATGAAACTGATGGACATTAAAATTCCGCCAGTAGATGAAAATCCTTCCGACGCCGATGTGCACTTCCTTGAGGACCGCATCAACCAGTACAACGTCGAGACCAGCAAGATTGGCGATGGACGAATCATATCGTTTCTGCTGCACGACGAGCGCGCACAGATTGTTGCCGGTCTTTACGGATGGACCTGGGGCGGAACCTGTGAAATCCGTTACCTGTGGGTCCGCGAGGACTTCCGCAACCGTGGCTACGGCAAGGCTCTCATCGAAGCCGCGGAGCGAGAGGCGATCGCGCGCGGATGTAACCAGATCGTGCTGGACACTCACAGCTTCCAGGCGCCGCTCTTCTATCAGCGGCTTGGCTTCGAGATCATCGCCAGCCACGCCGACTATCCGCGAGGGCACTACAAGCACTACCTGCGCAAGCAGTTGATCGTTTAATGGATGATCTGCTCGAACATCACTCAATAGCTAAGTCGCGTGAAATTCACGTGGTCGATCCAAGGCGAACTAATGATAGCCGACCGTGGTCAGAGATTCAGAACGCCACCGAGGACTCTGGGTTCCATCTGCGGCGGCCCGGGAAGCGCATCGCGCAGCCGATGATCCTTTGCCCGAAATGTGAATTTCGCCTGTCTCCGCCCGAGCGGCTAATAAAGACCTGCTAAGCTGCGAAGGTCCAGGCCACGTCGGTTCGCGGGTGCTAAACGGCAGGCCCCATGGTACAGGTTGAACGTGATTAATGAACTGACTCTCCTGAACACGAAGGTGCGGCGCTCGGCGAAGCTCTGGAGAGCGCCCGGCCTGCCGAACCGTGTTTCCGTCAATTTCAGCGAAAGGATGCGGCGTTCCCTAGGGCGATGCGTGCCGCGAACCGGCGCCGTGCGTCTGAATGCACGGGTAACGCAAGCTGTCGCACGGGCCGCAGTTGTCTAAACCGATGATCTCACACCGGCCGGGAGTTGGAGGACGTGCCGGGGCACTTTTCCGAGGACCAGGCAGCATCTGTGATCTCGTCGAGCAGCGTGAAACGGGCTAACCCGATGGTCGCTGCTCTCCAACGTTCCTCCTCTGCCATTCGGACGAAGTTACGACCGCAGAGGCTGCAGCAGCGGTAAAAGTAGTTCTGTCCCGCTATCTCAAGCTCGTGCTCTGACCAAAGATGGCCCTTCGTAGAAAGCTTGCTTTCCATATGAGGCTCTCCTACGTAGCCGCTCTCCTATAGAGAACAATTGCACCATAGCCTAACGCGCCGTTTTGATTGAGCAAAGCAAGTTTTTTTGCAGGCGAGGGGCTCTGCCTGTTCGAAATCCGTACTCATACCAAACAACGCTATGCCGCAATTCAAGTCCTAAAAATTGCACCGATCTCATAGATTAGAGGCCTTTGTCTGTATTCTTCCAGCGCTAAAGGCAACAATCGGATCAAGGAAGGAGGAACTATGAACATAGGCGTACTCACCGGCGGCGGAGATTGTCCGGGACTCAATGCAGCCATCCGGGCCATCGTGAAGTACGGCAGCAAACGGTACACGGACCGCTTTGTGGGCATCAAGTATGGGTGGAAGGGGCTCATCAATAAGAGCATGCCTATAGAAGAGCGGGTTACGGAGCTCACCCCTGTAACTGTTTCTGGCATTCTCACAAAGGGCGGCACCATTCTTTATTCTTCGCGGACGAACCCACTGAGTCAGGAAAACGGCCTTGAAGAGCTTCGGCTTAGTTTTGACGAGCTTGGCCTCGATGCGCTAATTGCGATTGGTGGAGAGGATACGTTAGGCGTCGCGCATGCAGCATTTGCCAAATTCTCCCTCCCAATCGTGGGTGTGCCCAAGACGATCGACAACGATCTCCGCGGGACAGATACGACCATCGGCTTTACCACTGCCTACACCGTGGTGACCGAAGCGGTTGACCGGCTCCATTCCACGGCGGAATCCCACGACATGATCCACGTCATCGAGGTCATGGGGAGAAACACTGGCTGGATCGCGCTTCGCGGCGGTATGGCCGGCGGTGCGGATATCATCCTTATTCCAGAGCATCCGCTGTCGATAGAGGAGATTTGCAGTTTGATCGAAGAGCGGCGCCGTCAGGGCAAACGCTTCAGCATCATTGTAGTCGCTGAAGGATATCCGCTCGAGGGCCAGATCATAAAGAGCGAACAGAAAGATGCCTTCGGACATGAGCAACTGGGCGGTGTCGGTGACCGACTTGCCGCAATTCTCAAAGCGAAGACGGGCTTTGAGGTAAGGGTCACCAATCCAGCGTACATGCAGCGTGGAGGCATACCCGCTGCCTACGACCGGTTCATTGCAATCGAACTCGGCGAAAGGGCGGTGGATCTGGTTCACAACAAACGATTTGGCAGGATGACAGCCATCGCGCGTAATCAAGTGACTGACGTGGAACTCAGCGAAGTCACCGGAACAAGAAAGGTCCCGCTCGAGCTGTTTGAAAAGATGCGCTGGCTTTTCGGCTGAAGTTTTGGCAGAAGACGCGCGCCGCGCGCCCTCGACTGGGGAGGGAACCTGGCCGCGACATGCCTGTTACCGGGTAAAATTCATTCAATTGGTTAGGCAGCCGTAGTGGAAATCATGTCGGAGATTTTAGAAAACAAACCCAAAAGCCGATCATCCCGCCGAAACGGAAGCGCACGTTACTGGGCGCGGTCCTCGGCTTCGCGCCGAGCCGGCTGGTGCGTGGCTTTCGCAGTCCCACCACGGGCAAAATGTGTTGTTCCGCACTCAGGCGGCGGCGTGGAGCTGCGGTTGATGCCAGTATCGGCCATCGACGACGTCAGTGGCCATCTGATGGCGGACGGCGCGATGGTTCGCGTTGGCGCGTCGCGTCCGCGAAGGAGGAAGCTGGCTGGCGCGCGTATCATTGGCGCGCACGGGTAAATTCATCGTCGATCGCGGTCTGCTCGACGCCGCTTCGCTCGAAGGCGTTCCCACTGACCTGATGCCGGGTGAGATCGCGCGCCTCACCATCGAGACACTGATGCCGCTGGGTCATTTGCGTCATCTCGCGCCGGTCGTGCAAATGTCCGAGACCAAGGCGCGATGGACGCGCCCGCCGGTTCTTCTCGGCATGCACCATCCGTGCTGGCCGGACCAACTGGAGTCACAGCTCCGCGTACATCCTTACAGAAAATCCCTCCCTTCACGGGTGGGGTGCGCGTGTTTCCTCTCGGCCATCCGCCCGCGTCATTCACGGATGATTGACCGGCTTGCGTCCCATCCCGTAAACCATCGCTGTCTTGGTGGTGCCAAGCGCGACCCAAGCAGCACACTCCAGCTGGATGGTCTTGAAGAACTGCTCCGACAGCTCGCGCGGCTTGCGCTGCAACGAGGCCAGGCCCTCGAATCTCAACTGGTAGCCGAACTCGGCGATCATGTCGCGGTCGGTCGAACGGTTGCGCCACGTGACCACCGAAGGCTTGCACTGCGCCTTGCCGCCGAAGTCAATCTCTCCGAGATGGACCAGCGTCTCATCCACGGTCACGTCGTTGACGATACCCATC
>Ga0187780_10003582_pt1 | contig 11704 bp, 13 predicted proteins | sample 1015_Q2_SP10_20__FD_132429 | JGI IMG/M metagenome (GOLD analysis project Ga0187780, IMG submission 132429) | Tropical peat soil microbial communities from peatlands in Department of Meta, Colombia - 1015_Q2_SP10_20_MG | ecosystem: Environmental > Terrestrial > Soil > Wetlands > Peat | place...
CGTCGTAAAACCCTATGTCAGAGGGTACGAGCTCAGTCCTCTCGGCTACCCGTTCTTGAACCAGGTCAGCATTCAAAAATAGGCACCGGAATCTGGCCAGTCATTGACTCGCGGCTTGCCAGTCAAGGGCAGAGTAGGGTAGCAACTCCTGCTCCAAACGGGAAAGTCACTCTGTTGTGCTCAGCACAAAACCTGCTATAATTTCGTAAATTTCACCTTAACCGCGGAAAGGGCAAGAACATGGATAATAGGATGAAGGTAGGCATCATCGGCGCCACCGGCATGGTGGGCCAGAATTATGTCAGGCTCCTGAGCACGCATCCGTGGTTCGAGATAGCTTACCTCGGTGCTTCTCCCAACTCGGCGGGCAAGAAATATGCCGACGCAGTGGCCGGGCGATGGCACATGCGGGAACCTATACCCGAAAACGTCTCCGGCATCGTGGTTGAGGACGCAAGCAAAGTCGACCAAGTAAAGGGCAAGTGCGGACTCGTGTTCTCCGCCATAGAAATGGAGAAGCAAGCGATTCTCGACCTGGAGGCCGGATACGCCGCAAGCGGCTTTGCGGTGGTGTCCAACAACTCTGCTTACCGCGGCGTTGATGACGTGCCCGTGATCATACCTGAAATCAACCACGATCACCTTGCCATCATCCCGGACCAGCAGAAAAAGAGGGGCTGGAGCAAAGGCTTCATCGTGGTCAAGCCGAACTGCAGCATTCAGAGTTACATGATGCCCATCTACGCTCTGATCAGGGCCGGCTATCCGATCGACAAAATGATCGTCACCACCCTTCAAGCGGTGTCCGGCGCGGGTTATCCCGGGCCAGCTTCTATAGACCTGATCGACAACGTCTTGCCTTTCATTTCAGGCGAAGAGGAGAAATCCGAGGTTGAGCCTAAGAAGATACTGGGCAAGGTAAGCGGTGGCAAGATAGTCCCAGATGCGTCCATCAGGATCTCGGCGCACTGCAATCGTGTCCCCGTCAGCGATGGGCATATCGCCTGTTGCAGCATCCAGTTCGCAGGAAAGAAGCCGGAGGCTGACGAGATAATCAGCATCTGGCGCGACTTCACCGCTCCGCCCCAGCAGCTCAAGCTGCCTTCTGCGCCTGTTCCACCAATGGTCTACATCGATGAGCCTAACCGCCCACAGCCCCAGAAAGACAGGGACACCGCCGGCGCTATGGCCATCACCTTGGGTCGCCTGCGTAGATGCAACGTGTTCGACTACCGCTTCGTCGGTCTGCACCACAACACGGTGCGGGGAGCGGCGGGGGGCTCGATACTGGCAGCAGAGCTGCTCAAAGCCAAGGGATTTGTAAAATAGTAGTGTCCATCTGCGGGACACGAGGCACAGTTTCCCTACGTGGTTCCCCCTCGACGCCCCTTGACAAAGATCATCCCAGCCTATAATCTTAGTATAGACTCGTCATCATCGAGACTTGGACCCTCACCAGAAGTCCAGCCGGTGCAGCCTCCGCTTCGAGCGGTAGAAGCGAGTCTACCGTTGAGCGGTGGCGCAGTTGACTTTTCCTATGCGTTAACCTAAAATTAGCTACGTCATTGTGCCCACATAGCTCAGTCGGTAGAGCACATTCTTGGTAAGAATGGGGTCATCGGTTCGAATCCGATTGTGGGCTAACTAGAAGGAGAAAACATCATGGCAAAGCAGAAATTTGTAAGAGCGAAGCCACACTGCAATGTAGGCACCATCGGTCACGTCGACCACGGTAAGACCACATTGACATCGGCGATCACGCTCGTTCTGTCGAAAGCCGGAACGGCATCGTTCCGCGAGTTCGATAGTATCGATAACGCCCCGGAAGAGAAAGCCAGGGGCATGACGATTGCCATCCAGCACGTCGAATACGAGACGGCGAAACGGCACTATGCCCACATCGACTGCCCGGGACACGCCGACTTCATCAAGAACATGATCACCGGCGCCGCCCAGATGGATGGCGCCATTCTGGTCGTGAGCGCGCCGGATGGTCCGATGCCTCAGACAAGAGAGCACATCCTACTGTCATACCAGGTAGGCGTGCCCTACATTGTGGTTGCTTTGAACAAGATAGACCTTATGGAAGACGAAGAGCTTCTTGAACTCGTGGAGATCGAGGTCAGGGAGCTGCTGACGAAGTACCACTTCCCCGGCGACAAGGCCCCAGTGGTCCGTGTCAGCGCCACCAAGGCCCTGGAATGTGGTTGCGGCAAGCGCGACTGCAAGTGGTGCGGGCAGATCTGGAAACTGATGGATGCTGTTGACGACTACATCCCGACGCCAGTGCGCCCCGTCGACCAGCCGTTCCTGATGTCTGTTGAAGACGTCTTCAGCATCAAGGGCAGGGGCACAGTGCCAACCGGACGTGTCGAGCGCGGCGTGATCAAGCCAGGCCAGGAAGTCGAACTCGTCGGCCTGCATCATGAAGCGAAGAAGGTCGTCGCCACCAGTCTCGAGATGTTCCACAAGACCCTCGAAGACGGGCAGCCGGGCGACGCTGTCGGCATCCTGCTTCGCGGTGTAGAGCGTGACGACATCGAGCGCGGCATGGTTATCGCTGCCCCGGGCTCGATCAAACCTCACACCTACTTCGAGAGTCAGGTCTATATTCTCAGCAAGGAAGAAGGCGGCCGCCACACCCCGTTCTTCAACGGGTACAAGCCCCAATTCTACATTCGAACTACGGATGTGACCGGCAGCGCCGAGCTTCCTGAAGGCATGGAGATGGCCATGCCCGGCGATAACGTGACCATGAAAATAAAACTGATCTACCCGGTAGCGCTTGAGACCGGCGACCGTTTCGCCATCCGTGAAGGCGGCAAGACAGTCGGCGCCGGCGCTGTTACCAAGATCATTGAATAGACATGGCTAAGAAAAGTGATGCCAGGGTCGTGATAACTCTCGCCTGTACCGAATGTCGGGAGAGGACCTACACGACGACGAAGAATAGGAAGAACGACTCTCAGCGCATGGAGTTGACAAAGTACTGTCCTCGCGACAGGCGTCAAACGCTCCATAGAGAGACGAGATAGCCCAACCGTTCCCGCATGGGGTGCGGATTGTTTGTCCTGCGCAGCATGGCCAGGCTTTGTCCCGTTGGGGAGAGACGCAAGTGAGGGCGAACAGGTAAAGACATGACATTAAAACAGCGCATCGCCGCCGCCAAGACCGGCACTCAGCGAGTCAACTTTTTCAGCGACACAGTGAGCGAACTGAAGAAGGTGACCTGGCTGAGCCGCCAGGAGGTCATCTATCTGAGCGTGATCGTCCTCCTTGTTACAGTGGCTGTGGGCATTGTTCTGGGGTTGGTCGACTTCGGATTCACCCAGCTCATCAACAAGTTGTTCCTGGGGGCTTGACGGCAATAGTGGGGTTGTCAAAACAAAGGTCGTCTCTCGCTCCTACGCAGGATTCCGATGGCTGAAGATAGTAAACACTGGTTTGTAATCCACACCTACTCAGGGTACGAGGAACGGGTCAAAAGGAACCTTGAGCAAAGAATAAAACTCATGGATTCCAACCAGGAGGTCGACCAGGTAATCGTGCCTACCGAAGAGGAAGTCGAGGTCAGGAGCGGACAAAAACGCACCGTGACCAAGAAGATTCTGCCCAGCTATGTGCTCGTAAAAATGAAGATGAGTGACAACAGCTGGAACATTGTTCGCAACACGCCGGGAGTGACCGGGTTTGTCGGCAGCGGTAATAAGCCGGTGCCACTCCGCGAAGAGGAAGTCACTCAGATAGTCAAACAGATGGAAGCCGAGGCCCCGAAGGTCAAGGTCGGCTTCAAGCAGGGGCAGAGCGTCAGGGTTATTGACGGACCTTTTACCGACTTCGTGGGAGTCGTCGACGAAATAGTTGCCAGCAAGGGCAAGGTGAAGGTGCTTCTCTCCCTGTTCGGGCGAGAGACGCCGGTGGAGCTGGATTTCCTGCAGGTTGAGAAGCTGTAGGACTACGCCCAGCCGGGCCGTTGGCGGCGAACAGATCAAACTCGGCTAATTTCCGGAGACAGATATGGCGAAGAAAATAAAGGCAATAGTCAAGATACAAATTCCGGCTGGAAAGGCCACCCCGGCCCCACCCGTGGGCACAGCACTGGGCCCTCACGGCGTCAACATCATGGGTTTCTGTAAAGAGTACAACGAGCGGACGGCGAAGGAAGGCGGCGCCATCATCCCGGCCGAGATCACCATCTATGAAGACCGCACGTTTACCTTTGTCACGAAGACCCCACCAACCGCCGACCTGCTCAGAAAGGCGCTCGGCGTTGAAAAGGGCGCGGGGACGGCCGGAACGACTAAGATAGGCACTCTACCCCATGACAAACTGACCGAAATCGCCAAGATCAAGCTCAAAGATCTCAATGCAGATACTATTGAGTCTGCCGAGAGGATTGTAGCCGGCACGGCACGCAGCATGGGCATCGACGTAGAGTAGGAGAATCGCATGGCGACACATGGCAAAAAATATGAAGAGGCGGCGAAGCTCGTAGACAAGACCAAGAGTTACTCGCCCCAAGAGGCCGTAGACTTAGCCAAGAAGACGGCGCACACTAAGTTCGACGCCACTGTCGAACTTCATATGAGACTCGGGCTGGACCCCAAGAACACAGCGCAGCAGGTTCGTGGCGTGGCGCTTTTGCCCAACGGTCTGGGCAAGAAAGTCCGGGTGCTCGTTTTCGCGCAAGGGGAGGCCGCCAAGAATGCAGAGTCTGCCGGCGCTGATTTCGTCGGCGCCGATGAGCTTGTGCAAAGGATCGAAGGCGGTTGGACGGACTTTGATACTGCCATTGCAACCCCAGATATGATGGGCAGAGTAGGCAAGCTCGGCAAGGTGCTCGGGCGAAAAGGCCTGATGCCCAATCCCAAGTCAGGCACTGTCGTACCGGCGGCGGACTTGCCGCGAGTCATTCAGGACTCGCGCAAGGGGCGCGTGGAATTCAAACTGGACCGCGCTGCCATCATTCACGTCCCGGTGGGCAAAGCCAGCTTCGAAGACGCCAGGTTGATGGAGAATCTGACTGCGATCGTGGACGCGGTGGTCAAAGCCAAACCCGCCGGAGCCAAGGGCCAATACGTCAAGACAGCGACGCTGGCGACGACCATGGGCCCGGGCATAGATTTGGACCTTAAGTCAACACTGGCGCTGGCCGCAGCGTAGTACCTTCTGTCAAAGGAATGGAGAGAGTTTCTGCGGGGGAAGACTAAGAACAATTAATCGCCAATAGATAGTAGCTATCCAGAGAAAGCGGGTGTCCGCCGATAGATCGGGGGACTTAATGAAAGCCTGCCGAGGATCGTTGCAAGAGCGAATAACCTGCGCCTGAACCGCAGGGTTGAAACGAGTCCTCGCGCCGGCACCAAGGACTCGTTCTTTTTTGTGAACGCCCAAGTCCACCTGCAAGGAGAAGGAAACATGCCTACCGAAAAGAAGAAGGAAATAGTCAGCCAACTGCAGGAAACCATGGCCAAGAGCAACATCATCGTTCTCTCTGACTACCGAGGGCTCACCGCGCCCCAAATGACGACTCTGCGGCGAAGGCTCCGAGCTGCCAATGCCGAGGTCAAGGTGGTCAAGAACACCCTCGCCCGCCTGGCCGCGAAGAACGCCGGAAAACCGGCCCTGGTTGATTCACTTCAAGGCACGACGGCGGTGACCTTTGGCTACGGCGACCTCGCTGCGCCAGTGAAGGCGCTGATGGCTTACCAAAGCGAAGCGGAGGGCCTGAGCATCAAGGGTGGTTTGCTCGGCGACAAACCGTACGCGAGGGAAGAGATCATGGCTTTGGCCACCCTACCATCGCGCGAAGTGCTCCTCGGGCGGGTCCTCGGCCAGATGACAGCGCCCATCTCGATGTTGATCGGCTCGCTCGCCTCTCCCATGAGAGGTCTCGGTTATGTATTGCAGGCAAGAATTAAGCAACTGGAGGCAAAATAGATGGCAACCAACACAGAAGAAATCATTGCATCGATCAAGAACATGACGGTGATCGAGCTCTCGCAACTGGTGTAGGCGCTCGAGACAGAGTTCGGCATCAGCGCAGCCGCGCCCGTCATGGCCGCGGCACCGGCAGCGGGCGCAGCAGCGGCGGCAGCTCCGGCGGCTGAAGAAAAGACCGAATTCAACGTGACTCTGAAGGCGATCGGCGCCAACAAAATCGCCGTGATCAAGGCAGTCAGAGAGCTGACCTCCCTCGGCCTCAAAGAGTCCAAGGACCTCGTAGAAGCCGCGCCTAAACTGGTCAAGGAAAAGGTCAATAAGGACGAGGCGGCCGCAGCCAAGGCCAAGCTCGAAGAAGCCGGCGCCGCTGTAGAAGTAGCATAATAGCTCTAACCGGTCGAGAGAAATAGGAGATATGAGGCATGAGATGAGACCTCATGTCACGTTTTGTATCTCTTGTTTCTTATCTCTTATCTCTCTCAGCCCTACATTCACCATTCCGCGCGTGATTGACAACCGCGGCTGTTGTGACTATAGTAATCATCAAATTGCTCCCTGGAGTTAGAATGCCATGCCATGGTTTGATTGGTACATATTGGTAGCACTGGGGGGCTTCTTCATTCTTATCGGCATTCTGGGCATCCTCTGGGGACACCACGAAGAAACCACCTACTATGACGGGATCGCCAACCGGCCGGACGTACGGGAATTCCTCGATCACCTGCCCTGGCGTCCCGAGCCTCACGCGATCGTCGTAGGGGGCCGCATCTGCATAGCCGTGGGCATCTTCCTCTTGCTCTTCGGCGGCGGCTACTGGCTCGTAAAACGGTAGAACCAACAAGGTAGGGTTCGCTGCCTGTCGCCCGTGCCCAACTCACGAGGTCGACCACCTGTTCCAAAGGCCATTCTCGCCAACTGCACGTGTCGCGCGATTGACCCGCTGAGGTCGCATCAGGTATAATCAAAGTGCAGTGTGAGAGGCGAGTAGACTTGCACGAGAGTTGCGGTGTTTTTGGTATTTACGCACCCGACGAGGACGTAGCTCGCCTTACCTTCTTTGCACTGTTTGCTCTTCAACATCGCGGCCAGGAAAGCGCCGGTATTGCCTCCGCCGACGGCCATAATCTCCAGGTCTATGCCCAGATGGGGCTTGTCTCCCAGGTGTTCACGGAGGAATCACTCGGCAAGCTGACCGGCCACATCGCCATCGGCCACAACCGCTATTCCACTACGGGTTCGAGCCGCGTCTGCAACGCTCAGCCGCTTATCGTGGGCGTGGGACCTGAATCGCTGGCATTGGCGCACAACGGCAATATCGTCAACAGCAAACTCCTGTACCAGGAGCTTGTAGACAAGGGATATTCCTTCGCTTCCACCACAGACAGTGAGGTCATCGGCAATCTCATTATTTCCGTACCCGGGGAAATGGTCAGCCGGATACGCCATGCCATGCACCGCCTTCAGGGTGCCTATTCGTTGACGATGATGACCAAGGACCGCCTGTTTGCGGCACGCGACCCGCTAGGCATCCGCCCGCTCTGCCTAGGGACGATAAATACCCACGGATGGGTGGTAGCTTCGGAGACTTGCGCCCTGGACCACATCGGCGCCACTTTCGTCCGGGAGATCGAACCCGGCGAGATAGTTTCGATCGGTCCGGACGGTCTGGAAAGCTACCGCGAGCCGTCGCCCCAGCACGCAATGTGCATATTTGAATATATATATTTCGCCCGGCTGGACAGCACTATGAACGGCCGCCTGCTCTACCAGGCCCGCCAAGCGATGGGCGCCGGCCTGGCTGACGAGCACCCCGTTGATGCTGACCTGGTTGTCGGCGTGCCGGACTCTGCCATTGCTGCTGCCACGGGCTACGCGCAGAGGTCCGGGATCCCCTTGGCAGAAGGGCTAATAAAGAACCGCTATGTTGGGCGCACCTTCATAGAGCCAGACCAGCGTCTGAGGGACCTTGGCGCCAAGATGAAGTACAACCCCATGGCCCAACTGCTGAAGGGCAAGCGTATCGTGATGGTTGACGACAGCATAGTCCGCGCCACGACGACGCCGCACCTAGTCAGGCTGCTCAGGAAAGCCGGAGCCAAAGAAGTGCATGTACGTATTGTCGCCCCACCCATTCGCTACCCTTGTTTCTTTGGCATCGATATGGCCACCCGGTGGGAACTTATTGCCTTTCAAAAGACAGTGCCGGAAGTTAGAGACGTGATTGGCGCGGATTCCTTGGGATACCTCAGCATCAAAGGGCTGATCAAGGCCGTCGCCCTGCCCCGTGAGGGCTTCTGCCTGGCCTGCTTCAACGGCGAATATCCCATCCCCGTCCAGATGGACATGGAGAAGCTGTCGCTGGAGACCATGCCCCACCAGGACCCCGCCACCGTCGAGACCAAGTAGCGCGGCCTTGCAGCCACGCATTTCAATTTGATTCATCCGGCGATGACGCGTGCGCCGTTGGAACATTCCTGGTAGCCAAGTGTATAATCTCGCCATGATTGCACATGCTGTTGTAGCGTAAGGAGAGGACATGGTCTATTTCGATAGCAGCAAATCTGACAACACAGGAAAAACACTCCAGATAGCCAAGGACGAGGCTTTGAAGCGTGGCATAAAGCATATTGTGGTTGCCTCTACCAGAGGCAGTACGGGTCTTCAAGCAGCGAAGTTAATGCAAAACACGGGAATCAAGCTGGTGGTCGTCGGTCACAGCACGGGCCACATCGAACTGGGACAGCAGCTTTTCGATATGGAACTGAAGAGGCAAATCGAGAGTCTCGGCGCGACTGTCTATCTGGGCACCGATTTGCTGACCGGATTCCCCTCGGCCATGAGGAAAAGGAACAGATTCACCGAAGAGACAGTGGTCGCAGACGCCCTGCGGATGTTCGGCCAGGGGGTGAAAGTCTGCGTAGAAATCGTTGCGATGGCTTCAGACGCCAATCTATTACCGGTTGCGGACGCAATTGCCGTCGCCGGGACAGGTCGTGGCGCAGATACTTGCATACTCGTTGGAGCCAACTCTACCAACCAGTTCTTCGATATCAAGGTGAGGGAAATCCTGGCCAAGCCAAGAGACTTCTAAAGCTAAACGAGCGTGTTCTAAAGGTGGGTTGCCCAGCTCGGTGGAACCGTGACGTGAGTTGGGCTTTAGTGTAGAATAGAAGATGTGAGAGCAGTCCTAACGGAGTGAGGGAAAGATATGGCAAAGACGCAGAAGAAGCCGAAGACCAAACCTCTACCCCCCGACTCTCTAGTCAAGGGACCCAACAAGGAAGTCCCAACAAAGAAATTGCCCGCGAACGATTGCGCGAACTGACGACAGGTCGCATCTCCGACAAGAAGAGGCAGGTCTGCAACCTGCCTTTCTTGTTGCGCACGTGTCATCCACTGGTTTACATGTTGAGATTTATCCACCCGGGAGTTGCGGATGATCGTGCCGCGTCTCGTTCAAGATCGGTGAATTGCGAGATGGGAAGCGACAATAGTATGATAGCCCGGAGGCGCGTGAGCCTCTTCATAAGTTCATGAGCAAGCAGTCGACGCTAGCGTCGCCCGATAGGATAGGAACCTCTAGCGGAGGCGGCATATGGAGCCGCAGCCTCGTTGTGCTGGCCGCGGCCATTTTTTTATTGAGTCTTGGCTCCGGTCTGCAAAACGGGATCATCACCAACTTCATGCAAGAGTTGGGGTTGAGCGGTTCTCAGGTGTTGTTGCAGTCGGGGATTCGGGAGATCCCCGGCCTTTGTCTGATGTTCATTGCGGCCCTGATGGTGCGTCTGCCCCTGACGTGGCGCGGGGTGACCTCGCTGCTAATCATGGGCCTAGGCTATGCTTTATACGTTACCGTCCATTCCTGGACGGCACTGGTAGTCGTATCGCTCGCAGCCAGTCTCGGATTCCATCTCTGGATGCCCCTCAACAGCTCGTTAGGGCTGGGTCTAGCGAAAAAAGAGAACTCAGGCAAGGTCCTGGGGGCACTGTCAGCTGTGGCATCGCTCGCCACCATGGCCGGCATAGGAAGTATCCTCCTGTTCTCGCGCTGGTTCTCTCTGCGCACCTTCGCCGGCATCGCGGGACTGCTGATCATCGCAGCGGCGATCGTGCTCGCCCGTCTGCCCAAGAACATCGGTGAGACGAAAAAAGCCCAGCGCCGCCTGCTGTTCAGGCGGCGCTACTGGCTGTACTATGTCTTGACATTGTTCGAGGGATCGCGCACTCAGGTATTCTCGGCATTCAACCTGATGGTATTGGTGTATGACTACAATCTTTCAGCGCTGCAGATCAGTCTGCTCCTCCTGGCGAGCGGCCTTGTCAATTTCTCTCTGGCGCAGCGACTCGGCCGCATGCTAGACAGTCTCGGGGAACGGACCACCCTGACGATAGGCTATGTTTCTCTGGCGCTTTGTTTCGTGGGGTATGCGACGGTCCGCAATGTGTGGATACTCGGAGCATTGGTGATCTGCATTAACCTGCTGGTTACTTTAAGCATGGGGCTTTCCACGTACGTCAGTCGCATTGCACCGCCTGAAGAGCTCACGCCGACGCTATCTACGGGTGTGAGTGTGAACCACGTTACGTCGGTAGCCATGTCTTTCCTGGCTGGCGCACTTCTGCCGATCGTTGGCTACAAAGCGTTGAGCTGGGGCGTGGTCGTCGTCGTCATGCTTTCGGTTCCGTTCGCACTGGCGATACGCACTCAAATACAGCAAGCCAAGCCGCAAATTGCAACCGCCGTCGAACGGTGACGAGCCTCTCGTTACGATTATCAGCCCAACGGATTGACCGAAGAAGATAACTAGGTCAGCTCGATCCGGTTTACCCACTTCACCCAGAGGTTTCCATACTTGCCCCTGTCGACGAGGCGGACCGGATAGCCATGCTCTTTCGGCAACGTCTGACCATTGAGCGTATGCGCCAAGAAAAAGCCGTCCCAATCGATATCGGCCAGAGCGAACGACTGCAGGTCCCCGTCCATTGAGTAGACGACAATGTGAGCTGCCTCAGGCCGGACCGTTGCCTGATCGAGAAGGGACGAGACGGGCACGCCGGTCCATTCGACATTCGCGGCGAAAAATCCGGAGCAGATAAGCAGGCAGACCTCCGTAATTGTAGGCCTCTGGAGCAGTTCGTGGTAGCTCAGGGTTAACGGCGTGTTCACCAGCCCGCCTACGGAGAGCAGATAGGCACCAATGTCTACCTCGGGCGGAGCGCCGATGACGCCAATGCCTTCTACCGGGGTTATCGGCAGATGAGAGTTGTCAACCTGAGCCGGGTTAGCGCCCGACAGATCGGCCGGCAGACCGGAGGTCGAGGGCGGCGGTGACTGCGTGGTGGTGGGGTTCGAGGTCGGCGCGGCGGACCGAGCCGGCGTTGTCTGTGTTGGGGTGGGTTCGTGGAGTGTGGCGGGGGCAGTTTGTCCCAGCGTCGGTGCGGTTGTGGTGGGGGGCATGCTCAGACTAGAAGGCCGCGGCAATCCAGGCCTGGCTGCGCAAGCGGCCAGTACAGCTCCGGCACCGCCAATCGCAAGAAGCGCAAGGAACCGGCGCCGCGTGATTCCGCGCCGGCGAGCCTCCTCCCATAGAGACTCAGACCCACCACCCAATTCAGAATCAACGCCCATTCTCCACTCCCAACGTCAAGCCGCTCTCCGATCATCGGACCGATCTTGCGAGTACTCGGCAGTTGTGCCCGCGCATCGCCTTCGAATCTTTGCCCCCGCCATTTCACTTCGGCTAATATGTTAATCATAGTC
>Ga0187780_10003583_pt1 | contig 11702 bp, 13 predicted proteins | sample 1015_Q2_SP10_20__FD_132429 | JGI IMG/M metagenome (GOLD analysis project Ga0187780, IMG submission 132429) | Tropical peat soil microbial communities from peatlands in Department of Meta, Colombia - 1015_Q2_SP10_20_MG | ecosystem: Environmental > Terrestrial > Soil > Wetlands > Peat | place...
CAGGGCCCTAAGGGCCCGCGGGCGGAGCAGGTCCGCCCGATCTGAGACCCCGGAGGTGCCCTGCATGCCGGGACACCGGCGGGATGGTCCGCGTGGCGGCCACAGTCCCCGGACGGCAGCGCTTCTCTCGCGGGACGGGCGCGGACTGCAGGACGCGGAGGGTGAGTGTGACTGACTTCTACGGATCCAGGCAGGTACGATCCCCCGGCTTCGCAGAGGCTAGCGGCGGGATAATCATCAGCGTGCCGGGCCTGCCGGACCGCGGTGCGGAACATGGTCACGGTCATGGGCAAGCTGCGCGGGATGCACGCGCAAGACCCGCTGGCGTTCGAGGTGTGCGTACGGCACGTCGCTTCCGTAATCGAGGACCAGCGCCGCAAGGGGGGTCATACTGACCCGCGGGGCGACGCCGCCCGTTGACACCAGCCCGCCCTGGCGCACTCGGCCTCGTCGGTGAGCGCGTAGCGGGTCAGCGTGACAGCCGCGAAAAAGCGGTCATCGGCCCGGCCGGCTCCGGCTCTGCTCGCGCGCCACAGCGGCTCACGGGACATCGTCGGCGGTATCAGAGCTTGGCCAGTTTCGCGCATGGCAGCGTGATCCGCATCCGGCGCGCGCCGAAATCAATGACCAAGGTGGCGTCATCCTGGATACTGATGACCCGGCCGAGGCCGTACTTATCGTGTGTTACCTGGTCCTGCTCCGCGAACTGCTCAGCAGGCGGAGCGGGAGGCGCGGGGCTGAAGGGACTTGTGGGCAGGAGGCGACGGGTGGCGCGGGCAGGTTCCATTACAACCAGTATGCGCCCCCGCCGCGCGCCATGGCAGCGGCTCGCTCACCCCCGCCACCCATATCGGTGGATATCACTCGTCAAACGGTGCGCAGCGAAAAGTACGGTGCGTGCCGGGAAAGCGGTGGGTCCATACGCTGGATCGCCGAGCATGCGTGGCTCAGTCATTGCTACCTGTCTGACCGCACTGCGCGCAGATAGCCCGGTTCTGCGCCAGTTGGGGATCACGTCGAGGCACTGGGGTGGCATGCCGGGGGTGATGGGCGGGCTGTCGCGGAGCCGGTGCGGGCCCCGCACGGGGACGATAACCCCGCGACCCCCGTTGATCTTCGGCGGCTTTTTATGTACTTGATCGTTTGGATCCATTCTCTGGGGGGAGGTGCTCATCGCGCGGCGCGAGAAGCGTTCTGGTGGGCAGCGGGCCGCGCGAGCGAGGAGGGGAGAGGATGGCATGGTGGCAGCGGCGCGGACCTCTAGCGCCTGGGAGCGGTATGCCTGGGTGGCGGGCATTCTTTACGTTGTTGCGCTGGTGGCGGAGTCCGTGGTCGGGCTGCTCGGCGGCGGCCTGAGCCAGAACAGCTCGGCGGCGAAGATCGCGAACGCGCTGTACGACCACCGCGGGCGGCTGCTGGTGATCGCATACCTGTCCGTCGTCTATGCCGCCATGTTCCTGATCTACCTGGCCAAGCTATATGACCTGCTGCGCCGGGACACCCATCAGACGCGGTTCCTTGGCTCCCTGGTGCTGGTCGGGGGAGCGCTCTTTATTGCCTTGCATGCCGTCAGCGACATCGGTATCTTCGGCTTGCTCGGCGCGAAGCTCGCGTCGTTCGGGTTCCAGCACGATCCGGGCGTGTCCTACACGCTGTACCTGATGACCTACGGTCTGGACAGCGTCGGCGACGTGTTCGGCAGTCTTTTCGCTTTCGCGGCAGGCGTGCTCGTGATCGGAAGCGGCGTCCTGCCGCGCTGGCTGGGGTGGGCTTCGATCCTGGCCGGGATCCTGTTCTTCCTTCAAGGCTTCGGCCTCGGCGGCGTCATCGCCTCGTTCGGGCTCGTTCTCGACCTCATCGGGTTCGTGCTGTTCCTGATCTTCGTCCTGGTGAGCAGTATCATCTTGCTGACACGCAAAAACGCGCTCCCCGACACCGCGGGCGGAATCGAGTAGGCAACTACATCTTCCAGGCCCGGTGGTGCAGGGGCCATCACCCCGGTCAACCATCTCAGCGCCTGCTGGCGGGCGAGGACCAGCCCGGCACCGGACTGCCCCCGGCCGGGCTGGCCGCGGGCGTCCGCCCCTCGGCGGCTGCTGGCGCCCCTAGTTCAGCTGCAGCCGGCCCCCGGAGCGCTGCGCCAGCTCGTCCCGCAACCCCGCACGCGAGAGGTACCCGACGATCACCGGGATCTGCCCGGCCAGGCCCTGGTCTGACGCCGGCTGCTGGGTCGCCGGGCGTAGTTCGATCGTGACGCAGCCGCCGGGGAAAACGTCGTACCAGGTGGCTGCGAACCGGGCACCGCCGCCCAGGGCGCGCAGCCGCTTGATTCCTGGCGCGGGTGCCCGGACCGGCGCGGCCCGGCCGGCAGCACAGTGCCCGGTCAGGGTCAACTGCAGGGCGCCGCTGCCAGCCCGGTCGTTGCCCAGCGTGATGACCGATGTGCCGCGGAATGCCTGGACCCGGCCCAGGGTCCAGCCGGGAGGCAGCGACCGGATGCACACCACTTGGGTGGCTGTCGGCACCGACTGCGCCTCGGCCAGCAGTGGGTTCAGGGCGTGGCAGTCCATAGCGGTGACAAGCAGTGCCGTCGGCTCGGTGGCGGTGTTGATCAGGACACTCGCCAGGGTGATGACCAGCAGCAATACCGCCACCAAGACGGCCGCCGAGGCGCCTACCCGGCGCGCGCTCCAGCGCTGAACCCGGACCGGGGCAGGCCGGTGCGGTAGCTGCTGGAGGAACTCCTCGTGCAGCTCGCGGCCGCTGGCCCGCATGGCGTGCCGGAGCTGGGAGGGCAGCGCGAGGCCGCGGGCCGCGGCGAACGCCTCGGAGATCTCCGCCGCGGTGAAGAACTGCAGCGCGCGCTGGTAGACGCGCTCGGCGGTGCTACGCAGCGCCAGGCACAGCATCATGTTGGCCAGGTCGACCGCCTGCCGCCACGGTGTCGGGCGTACCTCGGCGAAGGCCACGTCGATCAGCAGCAGGCGGCCGTCGCGGACCAGCAGGTTGGCCGGCTTGATGTCGCGGTGGGCGAGCCCCGCGTCCCACATCCGGCGGATGATCAGCAGCCCGTCATCGATGACCGTATCGTCCACGGTGGCCTCATCCAGCTCCGCCGACCCGGCGAAGAACTCGGTGAGCAGCAGGTACTCCCGCTCCGGGGTGAGTTCCACGAAGCCGTACGGCTCCGGGCTCGGCAGCCCGGCGTCCCGGCACAGCCGCAGCGCATAGTCCTCCTGCTGCACCAGGCGGCGGACGCCCTTGAACGACTGCTCATCTTCGAGCCGGCCGTATCGCAGCTGCCGGCCGAGTTTGTACCAGCGGTCGGCGCGCACGTGCGAGCGGGCATACAGCTTGCCGAACAGGTATCCGCCCGGCTCATCTGCCCGCCGCAGCCGCATCGGGCTGGAGCCGCCGGAGCCGGCCAGCCCGAACGGCTCGACACTGGATACCTCGATGCTCATCTGGTCCTTCAGTGCGCGTGTGATCGCCTCGCCGCGCGCGCCGCCCAGGTCGAGGTGCGCGCCGTGCGCGCCGCCGTAGACCACCGGGAACGACTCCTCCGGCGCGAACAGCCGCAGCCCCAGCAGCGGCACGGTCACGCCGAGGACCGCGCCGAGCAGCACATCAGTCGGCGCGTCCACGCCCAGGCGCATCCGCGACACGCCGATCACCACGACGATCGCGACCGCGGCCCAGCCGCCGCGGCGCCGCCACCGGCCGGCCGGCACCAGCGTGTACAGCGCGCCGGTCAGCACCGCGCACACCTTCTCGATCTCGGCCGACGGCATCGCAAAGCCCGCCCAGCGGAACTGGACCGGCACGCCGAAGGGCAGCGGCCGGTGCACGATGAGCAGGAAAGCCGTCGTCAGCAACGTGAGCACCCAGTAGCTGGCGACCAGCACCAGCAGCTGCCGGAACCGGCGGAGCGCGATCAGCGCCAGCAGCAGCACGTATCCCGCGATGACCGCCGCCGGTGCCGCGCCCGCCTCAGCGATCACCCGGGCGGCCGCGGTGAATCCCGGGACCGGTACGCCGGCCACTCGCCGGGTCATGGCGTCATCGATGACCGTGACATCGACCGCCCAGCGGCTCAGGCCGCCGGCGAACACCGCGATGGCCGCGCCGGCCGCGGCGGTCGCAGCCGCCAGCCAGATCAGGCCGCTGCGCTGGATATGCCGCGGCAGCGGCGGCGCCGCGCCCGACGGGCGGCGCTGACGGCCAGCCGGCAACACCGGCACCCGCGCTGGCGCGCCCTGGGCCGGCCGCGGCGGGCCGGCGCTCACACATACCCCCGGTGCTGCAGCGACCGCCAGCACAGCCAGCCCGGCAGCACCGGCAGCCAGTCGGCGTGGCCGGCCTGCTGGGCAGCCCGCGGGCGGCGGGCGCGGAGCATCAGGCCGCCGCGCTGCTGCGCCGTGATGGCGTGCGGCGCCGCGAGGCGGCCGGCGGTCTTCGCAGTTCGTCGCCGAGCAGGAAGATCGCCCGTCCCTGGAGCCGGTCGATCACCGTGTCGGCCCGGCCCGCAGGGCGGCGGTGATCTTGTAGCAGTACAAGCTGCCACGGCGATCTGCATGTTGACCTTGCGCAGCCGTCAGTGAACGGGTTGACCCAGGTGAGCCCCGGTTCCCGGATGCCGGGCAGCGCGCGGCCCCAGCGCAAGACAACGCCTCGCTCATACTGGCGGATGATCTTGAACCCGAACATCCCGGCCGTCCCATCCCCGGCGGGTGACCCGACGGGCTCACCGGACCCGGGACGGCGCCTGCGCAGCTGCCGGCGTCGAATACCTCAGGCCCGCATTCATCATCACACACCAAATGCGGCGTGGCGGCTGGGCTGCGAGGTCGTTTCTCGTTGGTAGGCCCTTTCAGGACAGGCGGCTGAGCCGCTGGAAACAGTACCCGGTCAGGGCTAGGGCCAGGGCGAGGTAGATCGCGGTCTCGGTCCACTGGAAGGGCCAGTAGCGGCCGGCGGGCTGGTAGGTGATGGCCTCCCGGATGCCCTGGCTGGCAAGGCAGTCATTGAAGGCGAGGGGATTGCTTTCGACCGGCATCGCGGTGCAGGCGGCCGGGGTAGTGCTGACTGGCTGCCCGGCGGTGTTGACAGGTCCGCCGGACAGCAGCCAGGCGCCGGGGTGGCCGGGGACGAAGTTCCCGGCGGGGAGGGCAAAGGTGCTGCCGTCCGGGTCGGCCAGTGCCGGGCCGGTGTGCAGTGAGGTGACGGGGACGACCACGTGGTCCGCCGGGGCGAGGTTGGGGCGGACCCACAGCGGAATGGCGACCTGGAGGGCGGCGAAGATGGCCAGGGTGACGGCCATGGCCGGGATGGTGCGCCGGATCAGCGCCCCGGCGGTGACGCCGAGGGTGAAGGCGAACGCGGCGTAGCCGAGCGGGGTGATGCCGTGGGTGTCGAAGACCAACTGGGTGAACCGGCCCTGGGCGGCGACGCCCTCGGGGGCGCCGTCGCCGACGGCCCGGCCGATCGGGGCCGCCCACCGGGACTGCATGAGGCATAGCGCTTCGGTGACGGCAATGGCGGTCAGGCCGATTAGGGTGAGCTTGACCGCCAACCACCGGGTCCGGGTGACCGACTGGTTCCAGGCCAGGTCGCAGGTCCCGGTCTCCAGCTCGCGGGCGATCAGCGGCGCGCCCCAGAACAGGCCGATGACGGCGGGCGCGAGGAGGATGACCCCGACGCTGATCAGGTACAGCACCATGTAAGGGCCGTCGACCAGTGACCCGGTGAAGTACTCAGCCAGGCTCTGGCAGCTGCCGCCGTGGCAGCTGCCGAGCCCGTCGGCGGCATACATGCTGGCCAGGTTCGGCCCGGTGGCCGCGAGCAGGATCGCGAAGGCGGCCAGCGCCACGGCGGCGGCCACGGCCTGGGTGCGGAACTGGAGCCAGGTGAGCCTGATCATGACGCCACTCGCAACTGCGGCCTGCGGGCCGGGATATCGTTCGCCGGGTTCATGTAGGCGAGTACAAGTTCCTCCAAGCCGACCGGCGTGACGGTCCAGGCCGGGTCGTGGACAGGATCGTCGGTGCGGACCAGCAGGGTGCTCTGCTTATCGGTGTGGCTTTGCTCGATGACGTCCTGGCCTGCCGGGAGGGTGCCGGGGTCGCGGCGGGGCCCGGACAGTCGGCGATGGGAGGCGAGCAGCGCGCTCACCTCCCCGGCGATGCGGACCCGGGAGGCGACGAGCACGATCAGGTAGTCGCAGACCCGTTCCAGGTCGGTGACCAGATGGGAGGACAGCACCACGCTGGTGCCGTGCTCGGCGACCGCCTCCATCAGGCTGCGCAGGAACTCCCGGCGGGCGAGCGGGTCCAGGCTGGCGACTGGCTCGTCAAGCAGGAGAAGCTCGGACCGCTTGGCGAGCGCCAGGGTGAGCGCGAGCTGGGCGCGCTGGCCGCCGGACAGCGCTCCGCCACGCTGCTTCGGGTCCAGGCCGACCTGCCCGATCCGCCGCTGCGCCAGCTCGTCGTCCCAGCCGGGGTTGAGCCAGGCACCCAGCCGGAGGTGATCCGCGACCCGCATGCGGGCGTATACCGGCGTGTCCTGGGCGACGAAGCCGACCCGGGCCAGCTGCGCGGGGCTGACGGCGGGAGCCTCGCCGAGGACACTGATCGCGCCGAGGGTGGGAGTGAGCTGCCCGGTAACTAGCCGCAGCAAGGTGGTCTTGCCCGCGCCATTCGGGCCCACGAGCCCGACGACGTGGCCTTCGGGAATGGCCAGCGTGCAGTCACGTAGCGCCCAGGTCCGCCGGTACTGCTTGCCCAGTCCGCTGGCCTCGATGACCGCGCTCATCACGCCACCCCTTCGGCGAAGCAGGTGCGGAACGCGGTGCGGTAGATCGCCTCGATGTCATCGGGGCCCAGCCCCGCCGATCTGGCCGAGTGGAGCCAGTCGGTCATCGCGGCAAGGAACCGGGCCTGCGTGGCCGGGTCGGTCGCGGACGGCGATCGGGTGATGAACGTGCCGAGCCCGGGTCGGGCGCGCGCCAGCCCTTCCCGCTCCAGTTCGCGGTAGGCCTTGTGCACCGTGTTCGGGTTGATGGCCAGCCTGGCGACCACCTGCTGCGCGGTCGGCAGCTGGTCGCCAGGCTCGAGCATGCCCATCCGCAGAGCCTGGTGGACCTGCTGCACGAGCTGCAGGTAGGTGGCGACGCCTGAGGTCTCGTCGAGCTGGAACTCGATCATTCATTCTCTCATTCCACTAAGTGCTTAATAGAATGAGAGTATCAGTCCCGGCTGGCTGGTACATGAAGCGATGCGGCGTTGGAGTTCGGCGCGGAACCGGTCGTGGTCGGCGCCGGAGGCGGACATGGCGAACGGCCGCCACTGCGGTGAGCCAGCAAATCCGGTAAGGGTGACCTCGGAGTAGGTGGCCGCGCGCTGGACCGGGTCTCGCGGTCGGCCGATCAGCAATGCGCCGATAATGAGCATTATGTAAAGTAATAGTCTACGTATCTCATCTGATGAATCAGCATCCCGCAACGATGCTTCTTCTTCTCTTTACGCGCGTGGAACTCCAGCAGTCGTTCGACCAGCCTGAGCACCGGTCGCAGCCAGACCCACGGCGCTGGAGGCGGTTGGTGGTCTACCTCGTTACCTGCGTGGACCGTAATCCGGATGGGTGGCCGGTCCACGCCTGGTCCGCAAGTTGCTGACGTCGGACTATCAGCTTGGGAACTGATCAGTCATGTCTCGCTGACCGGTACGTTGCAGGTCAGTTACCATCTTCGGTTGTCCGTGAGTGGCCGTCGAGTACCGCTGCTGACTCCCCTATCGGGCACGCACGGCACGCCGGGCCGCAGATCATCCCCGGGCCTCACGGCGCCGGACTTCGGCAAGCTCATCCTTTGCCCTCTGCAGCGCCGACTGCGCCTCCGCTGTCGTGTCGCGGACGGCATTCTTGGCTGCCTTCACCAGAGCCACCTGTGCCTTGAACTCGGCACCTGGGACGTCCTCCCCGATCGAGGTGTCAGAGGTCGCCCCGATCAACCAGGACCTCGGTACCTGGTACCTCACCAACACCGACCTGAGGTTGCTGTAGGCGTCGGCGCGAGCCGTCTGGTCGTCGAGCTTGTCCAGCTCCGCCGCGAGCGCCTGGCGTGTGGCCTGGTCCTGAGGACTCCGCAGGTACCCGCCCGCCAGGTCCTCGATTGTGCGGATGTGGTCCTCAAGCTGGGCGTCGACTGCCATGACTTGATCCTGGCTGGCGCCGCCTCGCTTCCGCCGGCCGAACCCAGGCACGTCGCCTCCTTGCTCACATGGAGGTTGATCCTCCAGGTTGGCGATCACTCCACAGTCTCAGGCTCGACGGACCCCGTTGACTGCACCAGGGTCAGATGGCTGCTCAGGGAAGGACCTTGTTCCTGGTAGCCAGCCAACATCTTCCGGCCCAGCGGAAGGTCGGTAGTTCGACCTGACCACCCACGCCGCAAGTCGGTGCCTGGCCCACGTCTGGTCCGCGGTCACCGGTTTTTGAGCCATGAGCGCTGTCCAGCGCTGAGCATCGGCAGGGACCCGGCGGCTGGCCGGCGGCGATGAGCTGAATGTTCACTCCGGTGAGCCCGCGCAGGGCGTGCTCGTCGCGTTCGAGCATCATGACGTCGACATCGGTGTGGTCACGCGTGAGGTGTCCTGCGGCTTGGTCGATAGCCCAGCCTCCGGTAATCCACCAGGGAACAGTCAGGCCAGACAGCAACGAGCCGACGGCGTGCACTGGTTCGAAGCCGACGCCGCGGGTGATGTTCATCAGAAGTTGCCTCCAGGCCAAGCGGGATGAGCGAGTACGCAGCACGTCCGCTGCCGTGGGTGCGGCGGATGTCTGGCCGCGATCCCGGCGAGACGCACCGTGCCTCCGCACCCGCGTCACCCGCCCACTAACCGGCGGCGCGGCCAGGACCGGGCTAGGCGGTCAGCTCCCTGGCCTGGTGCCGGGTGATGCTGAGCTGGATGCCGGCCTCGAACCCGGACACCTGGCCAATCGGGATGGCTAGTTCCTTATGGCCCCATGGATGCCGCCTGACCAGAACCTCGGTCACTTTCCCGTCATCGGGGTCGACGCGGAGCCCGTCGAACTGCCCGACGTCGCCGTCTGTGGCCCGGACGCGGGCGCCCCTGCCTTCCTCGACCTCGCTCTCCCCTCCCCCGGTCTGTGGCACCAGGGGGATGGTTTCCTTCTCCCGGATCTGGGGGATCGTATCCCCGTCCGCGACCGGCCCGCCTGCTCCTCGCCAGCCCTCGCCTGTCGGAAGCAGCTGCACCGGCACCTCGTAGCCGAGCACGAACTCCGCCAGGGTCTCTTCCGCGGGACTCAGGTCCTTGAACTCGGCCTCGGTGTAGCCGAGCCTGATCTCGCCCGCCGCGGCGTCCACGTGGTCCAGCGGGACTAGCCGGGCCAGCCCGACGGCGGGCCCGTGCTCGAGCAACGGCTCGATCACCAGGTGAGTGACCGCGCGGGCGCCGGGGTCCACGACCAGGCACTTCAGTTCACCACGGAACCCGTCACTACAGTAAGCAGCAGCACCGATCGCGAGCGTTATCTCGGCCATGGCCACCCTCTCGTTCCGTCCGGACTTTCAGCGCGAACCCTGCCAGGCTAGCCGCGACCGGGCTTGCGATGATCAGAACATGCTCGGAACGGTGGCCAGGCTGCGGCGATATCCGGTCAAGTCGATGCTGGGCGAGGACGTGGACGCGAGCATGGTGAGCCGCCACGGCCTGGCCGGAGACCGGCGGCTGGCCGTGGTCAGCCGCCGGACGGGCAAGATCGCGAGCGCGAAGTACCCCCGGCTGTGGCGCGACCTGCTGACACTGTCCGCAGCCGCGGACGACAGCGCCAGGTCCGGCGCCGTTCGCATCGCGCTGCCGGAGGGTAAGGCCATCTGGAGCACCGACGCCGACGTCGACGAGGTCCTGTCCGCACTGCTCGGCGAGCCGGTCATGCTGACCGCGGTACCGCCGCTGGGCGCGTCGCTGGACCGGGCCATCCCCGAAGCTGTGCTGCGCCAGGGGGTGGCCGCCGAGGTCCCGGCCGAGATCATGGAGATCGGCGCGGGCGCCCCGCCTGGCACCTTCGTCGACTTCGCGCCGGTGCATCTGCTGACCACCTCGACGCTCGACCGGGTCGCCGGGCTGAGCCCGCGCCGCACGGCCCACTCCGAGCGCTACCGGCCCAACCTCATCATCCGCAGCACCGGGCCCGGCTTCACCGAGAACGACTGGCTCGGGCGGAACGTACGCATCGGTGACGAGCTCATCCTCGCGGTGATCGCCCGGACACCCCGGTGCGCCGTACCGACCCTGGCCCACGGCGGCCTCCCCCGCGACGCCGAGGCCCTCAGGGTGCTCGCCCGCCACAACCGGGTACAGCCGCTGAAGGGGAGCAACCCAGAGCCCTGCGCCGGCGTCTACGCCGAGGTCCTGAATCCTGGCCCCATCCGCGTCGGAGACCCCGTCCGCCTGGCCTGAGCACGCCCCTTCGGCCTGTCCCCCCTAACTCGGCGATCACCCGCGGGGCTTCACAATGGAGCAGCGAATCGGGGCATGACGCGGGGATAGGCGGCGCGGCGTTGGTTACCGTCCGCCGTGGAAACGGCGGTGCAGGTCGCGGACCTGCTCGGCCAGGCCAGGTACCGGGCCCTGCACTACCAGGCCAGGAGCGATATCGCCGATCGGCAGCGGCCGCACCGGGAGAGCAGGCAGCCCGAGCTCGGTGAGCCAGCTCTTGAGCTGCTCGGACGAGCTCACGTACGCGATCCGGCCGAGCCCGACCCAGGCGTGCGCGGCAGCGCACATCGGGCAGTGCTCCCCCGAGGTGAAGACGGTGGCCGCGGCGCGCTCGCCGGCGGTCATGTTCGCCGCGGCCCAGCGGGACAGCTCGATCTCCGGATGGCGGGTGGCGTCGCCCGCGCTGTTCTCGCGGTTGCGGTCCTCGGCCAGGACCCGGCCGTCCCCGGCCACGAGCACCGACCCGAACGGGAAATCCCCGGCACCGACCGCCTCGGCCGCCAGCTCCACGCAGCGGCGCAGGTGCCGCAGGTCCTCCGCGGAGAAGCCAGCATCGTCGGCGTCCGCCTGGCCGGTGTGTGACAACGCAGCTCCGTTCGGAATAAATGTCTTCTGAGATCTTACGGAGCCCGCGTATCCTCGGTGACATGACCAGTTACGGACGCCAGGTGATGATGCCCCGCGCGCGGGGCCGCTGACGCGTCCGGACTCATCGTTTCCGAGGCCCTGGTACGGGGCCTCGATGTGTTATGGCTTTCGGAGCCCCTTATTTGAGGAGGCTGCGATGACCGTGCCGCATACCTACATCACCACCACGATCCCTTATGTGAACGCGCGCCCGCACATCGGCCACGCCCTGGAGCTCGTGCAGGCGGACGTGCTGGCCCGGTTCCGGCGCGGGCGCGGGGACAGCGTGCGGTTCCAGGCCGGCACCGATGACAACTCGCTGAAGAACGTGCTGGCCGCCGAGGCGGCCGGGGTGGACGTGCGGGAGTTCGTCGACCGCAACGCGGAGGCGTTCCTCGCGCTCGGCCCGGCCCTGTCGCTCACCGTCGACGACGTCATCCGGACCAGCCGCGACCGGCGGCACCGCCCGGGCGTCGAGCGGCTCTGGCGGGAGTGCGCCGCGGCCGGGGACCTGTACCGCAAGCGGTACGAGGGCCTGTACTGCACCGGCTGCGA
>Ga0187780_10003584_pt1 | contig 11698 bp, 8 predicted proteins | sample 1015_Q2_SP10_20__FD_132429 | JGI IMG/M metagenome (GOLD analysis project Ga0187780, IMG submission 132429) | Tropical peat soil microbial communities from peatlands in Department of Meta, Colombia - 1015_Q2_SP10_20_MG | ecosystem: Environmental > Terrestrial > Soil > Wetlands > Peat | place...
ATTCACCGTATAGACTTTCGCGTGAAGGATGATTGTGTCAGCAGCCTTACTGGTTTGTTGTGCTAGTGTCTGCGTTCCCAAAACACGGACAAGTATCGGTAGACGAGAGTTCTCAAGCGTTTCCGTCGCTTGTCCGCGAGTAACCTCCGTCGCGATCGCGCCACCGAGGCATAGCAACATCACCGCCATCCCGAGGCGTAACGCAGACTTGTTCATAGTTTTCCCCGTCTCTGAAATCTCGAACCGGAAGGTTGTTTCTTACCAAGACGGCATCGCGTTGCCCTGGCAGAGCTCAATGCCTACTTGCCCGGTTCTTCCCAGCCCTCGCGAGCGCCGTAGGGGAGTGCTATCGTGACCCCCTCGATCTGGCGGATTTTGCCCACTTCGATCTTGAAGAATTCGCCCGCCTCAACACTGGATGGCCTTAGGGTAACCGGCGGCATGGGAACCCTCCCCACGCCCGGCACGTCGGCCCACTTTACGTTTCCCGGATGATTGAACATGAGTATGCCCAGCACGATTCCCATCTTCTCGTCGACGATGACGAAGCGCCGCGGCTCGATGGATTTAATGTAGGTCCAAACTCCCGTGTTCATGTTCTCGCGGATTCCCATCGCGTCCGGCCGGAACGACCCCATGTCGAACCATCCCTTGGCGGTGGGGTTGTTGGTGTCCTGGTATCCATCGAGAATGCGGTTGCACCGGGGATCGAAGGGCACCATATCGCCCGAGGAATGGAGAATGCCCTCGAAATAAAGATTCGCGGCCTTGACCATGTCTTCGCGCGACGTTCGCTCGGAGGGCTGGAGCGGTTGTAACCAGACCGGGTTCGGCTGTCCCAGTTTTTCAAGAGCTTTCGCTTCGTCGGCGTTGCGATGGACGAGTGTTTCCACCTCTGTGATCTTGTGATGGACCACTTTCAAACGCAGCAGGAGAATCGCCGGCGTGTCGTTCTCCCGGATCGTCGCTTCCAATCCCGCCTGTCCGTCGTGAGGATCCGCGAAGTAGAACTTGTAAGTTCCCATGCCGCTCATGGTGCCCCACAGCGCCTGGCCGAGTTTCAGCGGAATCGTGTTCTCGGTGAATTTCACGTGGTCCGCGACGGGAATCTGAGCCGGATCGTGCGCCACGAGCGCCTTGAGATACTGGTCCACCATCGCCGTCAGGCAGCCGTAATCGCACGAACTCTCGACGGCAGCGGCCTGTTGAGCCGCAGTTCTCGTTCCCGCATCCATACGCAGCGCGAACGCGCCGAACACGATTGCCAGCGCCGTTAGGATCGCGACCATATGAAGCCGTTTTCGCATAAGCCTTCCCCCTCTGAGCCGCCACGCTCAGCTCGATACTTCGATTTGAAGTTCTCCTGCCCTACGGAAGCGTTCTCTCGGATGGCTTTGCCCACCCTGAGCCGATCCCGTAGGGCAAGAACCCGCCCTCCGCCGCAACCTGCAGGATCAGCCCGTTCTTGATCTTGAATGCCTCTAAGATCGACATGCTATTCGGTCGCAAGAACTCCGGCGGGTTGTTGACCCGTCCAAATCCGGGCGCTTCGAAATATGGGACCGTGCCGGGATGATCGAACACGATGAACGCGACCACCAAACCACGTTCCTCATCAATGATGGGGAAGCGCCGCTCGCGAATGTTCCGGATGTAACTCCAGATGCCGGTGTTGAGCTGCTTTTCGCAACCCAATTGATACGGGCGAAAAGAAGACTTCGGATCCCATGCCAGCTCCGGATCCGGATTCAGGACCGAATAAAAACCGTTCTCCGCCCGCCGGCAGTTCTTGTCGAATGGCGCCAGGCTACCGTTGTTGTGCACGATCGCTTCGAAATAAGAGTTGGTGATGGATGCCAGCTCCTGGCGCGAGCGCCGCTCCGCTGGCGGCAGCACCTCGTCCCACAGTGGCAATGGCCCGCCACTCGCTTCTAGCCGGCCCGCGCCTTGGGTCTCGCGCGGCACGATCGCTTCGATCTCCGTTATCCGGCGAGCCACGATCTTCAGCCGCAGCGCCAATATCGCCGGGATATCGTTTTCCTTGACGACGCCGATGAATCCCACCTGGCCGGATACAGCGTCGGCAAAGTACTGCTTGAAGTTTCCGAAGCCGCTTGCCGTGGCCCACAATCCCTTGCCCAGCGGCAGAGAGATCGTGTTTTCCGTATATCGGACGTTGGAAGCCAGAGGCAGCCGCGCCGCGTCGTGTGCCAGCAGCGCCGCCAAATACTGATCCACGAAACTAATGAGGCAGTTGCGGTCGCAGCTTCCCGGCGCAGCCTGCGCACCTCGAGCGGATTGGGCCGCGCCTGCGCAGATGCTGGTGGTTGCCAAGGCAACTGCAAACATTCCGATCGCTGCAAGACGAGCAATCACGGCTTCTCCATCCCCCCGCGTGACATGCGGGAACGGACCTTTGCAGATTCCATCATCATTCCCAGCTAGCAAATGGTGACCACCGAACCCCCGTGGACATCGAATCCTGCCAGTTGCTCCAGCCCGAGTTCATCCCATAGGGACATCGGTGGTACACCGCTTCAATCCGGCGGATTTTTCCGTGCTCGACCCGAAACACCTCGGAGATTTCCCAGGTCCATGGCGTAAGGGGTCCCACCGTCACCGTGCGGCCATCCGGTATCTGGAAGGTGCGCGTCTTCCCCGACGCGTGATCAAAGAAACAGAACGCCAGCGCCACTCCGCGTTCCGGATCGACCACGACGAACCGGCGGTCGCGAATCCGCGTCACAAAGTGGAGCAAGCCGGACTGAAATTGCTCCTTGCATCCCCACTCCGGCGAATAGCTCAGGTCCGCCCTGCGCCGCGCTTGGTCCACCGAATTCCCTTGTGCTGCCACCGCGTTGGCCGTATCCGCAGCGCGGTTGTTGGTTGCTTCCATGCCGTTTTCCACGCGATCACAGTCGTCGGTGAACGGATACTCTCCCTTTCCGTCGTTGAGCTGCATTCCCGAAAAATACATGTTCGCGGTCTTCGCCAGCTCCGCGCGAGACACGCGTTCGGCCGCCGGAATCGTTTCCGTAAAAAGAGGATCGGGATGGCCCCGCTTTTCGAGATTCTCGGCTTCGCGCTTTTCGCGAACGACAATCGTCTCGATTTCCGCGATCTTCTGGTTCTCGATTTTCAAACGAAGGGACAGAATGACCGGCTCGCCGGATTCCCGCATTGTTCCGAAGAAGCCCACTTGCCCGGCCTGCACATCGTCCATGTAGAACTTGTAGGTGCCCCTTCCGGTCGCGGTATTCCACAGCCCGTCGCCGAGCTCGAGCTGTTGGCCATCTTCGGTGAACTTGACCGTCGTCGCAACGGGCAGTCGCGATGGATCGCCCGCCGCCAGAGCATCGAGATAGCGATCCACGAACCCTTCCAGACACGCGCGATCACAACCGTTCGTCGCAGGCAATTTCGATTGATCGCTAAATGCCGGTACGACGCGCGCGCCAGCTGCCGCCGCGATTACAGCAAGTGTGGCGCTCGCGCCGATACATCTCAGCCGATGGTACATCGGGCCCCCCTTGCTGGATTTGGGCTCCAGCCCCCCCGTTGCGCCGGCCGAATGGCGGGCAAGGCTGCCATATCCTATGTCGCGCCCATACGATCCGCAAGCCTGTCTGCGGGCAGGACGAGAACGGATGACGTACCTCGTGATCACCATACGCCGCAATTTCCTTTCACAAGTTCCTCCGCAAAAAATTTGGCGCAGGCCGGGTGTCGCGCATTGCATTGAGAAGCGGTTCGCGGTATAACGCCGCTCTGTATGAGCGGCCCAAACAATTCATCCCGGTCCGCTCTTTATCTGCAGGACGTCCGGCACTTCGGGCGGTCTAGAAAACTTCGTATCTGAAATCATCTTGAAGGACGGGCTATGCGGCTTCCACCCGGTGTCACCAGCAAGGATTTCTCTGACGCGCTCAAGCAGTTTGCCGAGGCAGTGGGCAAGGATTGGGTTTTCTCCTCCGACGACGACGTGGCTCTCTACCGCGACTCCTATACGCCGTTCTGGCATGAGGAGGAAGAGCCGATTCCGTCGGCGGCCGTTGCGCCGAACACCGTCGAACAGGTGCAGCAGGTCGTCCGCATCGCCAACACCTACAAGATTCCGCTGTGGACCATCTCCACGGGAAAGAACCTCGCCTACGGTGGCTCGGCGCCGCAGCTTTCGGGCAGTGTGGTGCTTGATCTCAAGCGCATGGACCGGATTCTGGAGGTCAACGAGCGAAATCACTATGCGCTGGTCGAGCCCGGAGTCAGCTACTTCGATCTCTACCAGTACATTCATGATCGCGGCCTCAAGGTTTGGATTGACCCGCCCGATCCGGGCTGGGGGAGTCTGGTGGGCAACGCGCTCGAACGGGGGTGCGGCTTCACGCCCATGCACGATCACTTTGACGCGCACTGCGGAATGGAGGTGGTGCTGGCCAACGGTGACATCGTGCGCACGGGCATGGGCGCGCTGCCGAATTCGAAGACCTGGCAGCAGTACAAATACGGTTTTGGCCCCTACGTGGACGGAATTTTTTCGCAATCCAACTTCGGCGTGGTGACGAAGATGGGCTTCTGGCTGTATCCGGAACCGGAGGCGTATTTCTCAGGCAACGTCACCGTCCCCAAGCGTGACGACGTGCACGCCCTGGTTGAGATTTTCGCGCATTTGACGCATTCGGGTGTGGTGCAGGGCACCACCAGCGTAATCGACATGCCCAGTTTCGCGCCTCCGGATCCCCAGTTGGCTGCTCTGCGGCTGAGCGGCGACACGAAAGCCCTGGAAGATTATCTGGCGCAAAAGGGCCTGGGCTACTGGAGTCTCGATCTGCCCTTCTATGGCCCTGCCAAGGTGGTCGCGGCGCAGTGGGAGTACTCCAAGGAAAAATTCTCCAGCATTCCCGGCGTCCGCTTCCGCGAGGTGGAATCTCACCGCTTCCCGCTGGACGCGGAGCAACTGGCGAAAGTCCGCGATCCCGTGCCGCTGGGCGTGCCCAGCTTAGGAGTATTTATGAACGGAGGCCCGCGTGGCCACGGGCACATGGATTTTTCGCCGACCCTGCCCATGACCGGCGAGGCCGTGCTCGAAGCGCATGCAGTGTTAGACAAGGCCTACCGAGACCTGGGCTCGCCCACTGACGCGCCCCCGGGGGTTCCCGTGTTTGCGTTCTTCCCACGGGCGCTTGTCATCCTCTACTGGATCCCCATCGAGCACGACGTCGAAAAGAACAAAAGGAGCCGGGCGATTTTCCGCGGCCTGGTGAAGACCGCAGCGGAACGCGGCTGGGGCGAGTACCGCACGCACACCGCTTTCATGAACGACGTCATGGACGTCTATTCGTTCAACAACCACGCTTTGCGGCGCCTGCACGAAACGATGAAGGACGCGCTCGATCCGCAGGGCATCCTGGCGCCAGGCAAGAACGGCATCTGGCCCAAACATCTGAGGAAGGAGAAAGCATGAGAAGTCTGGGAGCGGTGCTTCTGTTGGCGCTGGGGTTGATCCTTGCGACGCGGGGAGCGGCGGCGCCGGACGAGTCGCAATTGGCGCGAGGGCAGCGCGTCTATCAGAAGTGGTGTTACCCGTGTCACGGCCCCGGCAATGATAAGCCCGGCACCGTGGCGATGGCGGCCCGCGGCCAGAAGCCCGCGGTGCTCGAGGACCGCACCGACCTGACTGCGGCGGCAATCAAGTTCCCCGTTCGCCAGGGGGTCTTCTTCATGCCCATCTTCCGCAAGACGGAAGTCACCGACGCCGATCTCGACGCCATCGTGGCCTACCTCATGCGCAATAACAAGCCTTCCGCTCAGAAGTAGGAGCACGGGATGACAGTACCGCCTGGTGTAAGCCCGAAGGATTTTGCCGACGCGCTCAGGCAATTTGCCGAGGCCGTCGGAAAGGACTGGGTTTTCTCATCCGACGAGGACGTCGCCCTCTACCGCGACTCCTACTCGCCCCTCTGGGGAGAGCCGGACGAACTGGTGGCCTCGGCGGCGGTCGCGCCCGACAGCGTCGAACAGGTCCAGCAGGTCGTCCGCATCGCCAATACCTACGGCATACCCCTTTGGACGATCTCGACCGGCAAGAATCTTGGCTACGGCGGTTCCGCGCCGGTTCTTTCCGGCAGTGTCGTGCTCGATCTCAAGCGCATGGACCGGATTCTCGAAGTCAACGAGAAGAATCACTACGCGCTCGTCGAACCGGGCGTCAGCTACTTCGATCTCTACCGCTACATTCAAGACAGAAATCTGAAATTGTGGATAGACCCCGCCGATCCCGGCTGGGGCAGCGTGCTCGGCAACGCCTCGGACCGCGGCGGTGGTCGTACTCCCATGCGCGACCATTTCGACGCGCACTGCGGCATGGAGGTCGTGCTCGCTAATGGTGACATCGTGCGCACCGGAATGGGCGCGTTGCCGGGCTCGAAGACCTGGCAGCAGTATAAGTACGGTTTCGGCCCTTACCTGGACGGCATCTTCTCGCAAACGAATTTCGGGGTCATCACCAAAATGGGATTCTGGCTGTTGCCCGAGCCGGAGGCGCACATGGTGGGCACGGTCACGGTCCCGAAGCATGATGACCTGATTCCCTTGATTGACATCTCGGCCTACTTGATGAATTCCGGTGTCGTCTTCGGTCAGACTCGTTTTGCGACACCGTTCTTCGGCGGTGCCGCCGAGCAGGATGCCGCTCTCGCGGCCTTGCAGGCCAAGCCCGGTGGCGCCTCCAAGGAGGACTTGGAGCAATACGTCCAGGAGAAGAACCTCGGCTACTGGAATGTTGAGCTGTCGTTCTACGGGCCCGCCAAGGTGGTGGTCGCGCAATGGGAATTCGCCCGGGAAAAGTTCTTGGTCATTCCGGGAGTCACGTTCCAGGAAACCAAGATGCTTCGCTTCCCGATGAACGCCCAGGAACTCGCGCAGGCGCCGGATCCCGTGCGGATCGGCGTGCCCAGCTTGTCCATATTCGGGATTGGAGGCCCTCGCAGTCAGGGGCATTTGTGGTTTTCTCCCATCATCCCAATGACGGGAGAGGCCGTATTCGAGGCCCAAAAAGTTTTCGCCGATGCCTACAGAGAGATGGGCTTGCCGGTGGTCGCTGGCGGCCAGACGTTTTTCGGTCCTTCCTCCGCCTACCCGCGTTGTTTGCTGATCCTCTTTGGCTTCCCGGTCGAGCACAACGCCGAAAAGAACAGAAAGAACCGGGAGATCTTCCGGCGTTTAGTTCACATAGCCGCAGAGCACGGCTGGGGCGAGTACCGCACGCACACCGCCTTCATGCAGACGGTTTCGAACGTCTACTCGTTCAACAATTACGCCCTCCGCCGGCTTCACGAAACGCTGAAGGACGCCCTGGATCCGAAGGGCATCCTTTCTCCCGGCAAATGCGGCATTTGGCCCAAGCACCTCAGGGAGGCCAGAGCGCCAAAAGCCTGAGCCAGGGTGGCTCGCTTGGACTGCGCTCGGCGCGAGAACTTCCGGCCCCGCGTCGCCTCCAAACGAACACTGGAAATCCGACTCGCCGTGTGTAATATCTATGCGCCGTAATTAGCGCATCGCCCGTCATCATTTTCCTGGGAAGGAGTATCGCGCATGACCTCTCGTGAGCATGGCCTGGCAGTGGACCGGCTTCAGCATTTGAAATCGGTTATCGAAGAGGACGTCACCCGCGGCCACTATTTCGGCGCCGTTGTTTTGGTGGCCCGGCACGGCGTCATTGGCCTCCACGAGGCCATCGGCTTCACCAATCCGAAGGACCGCAAGCCCATCTCCAAGGACTCGGTGTTCAGCCTCTTCTCCGTCACCAAGGCCTTCACCAACACGCTCGTCTTTCGCGCCATCGAACGTGGCGAGTTTGCCCTCACCACCAAAGTTTCCGAGATTGTTCCGGAGTTTTCCGGCGGACGCCGCCAGGACATCACCTTCTACCATTTCCTTACGCACTGTTCCGGTCTGCCGCCCGTTTTCTCGCCCATCCCCGATATGTACATTGACCGCCTCGATGAAGTCATCGGGGCCATCTGCAAAACGGTGCAATCCATCGAAGAACCGGGCACTCTAGTCACCTATGCACCCATGGTAGCGCACGCGCTGATGGGCGAGGCCGTCCGGCGCACCGACCCCAAGAAGCGCTCCTACCGCCAATTGGTTCAGGACGAAATTCTGACTCCCCTGAAGATGAAGGACACCGCCATCGGCGTGCGTAAAGACCTTCGCGCCCGCCACATCGTCCCCATCTTCCTCGACCAGTCGCCCATCAACCACCGCGGCCACAGCAACCTCGGCCCCAACGGCGCCTTCGAGGAGGAGGACGCCGAGATGCCCTGGGTCGGCGCCATCTCCACCGTCTCCGATATGTTTCGCCTCGCTGAAATGTTTCGCCGGGGCGGCGAACTTGATGGCGCGCGCATCCTGTCGCCGATCATCCTGGACCTGGCCACCCGAAACCATACCGGCCAGAAGACCAACGAGCTTTTCAAACAACTGGCCATCGCTTGCGGCTGGGAACCCGCTCCCGCCTATATCGGCCTGGGCTTCTTCCTTCGCGGCGACGCCGTCTGCCATCATCATTTCGGCACGCTCACATCGCCGCGCACCTTCGGCGGCTTGGGCGCGGGCAGCACCCTGTTCTGGGTGGACCCGGAGCGCGACATGACCTTCGTGTGCCTCTCCGCCGGAGTCATGAACGAAGCGCTCAACACGGCGCGCTTCCAGAAACTTTCCGACATCGCCGTCTCCGCCGCCATCTAGTTCCGTGTCCCCGGAATGGCTGCCAATAGTACGCGCGTTGTAATCCGTTGTAGGGGCGCTGCCCCGCCCCGAACCAAAGTGAAGGGTTGCTGCGCCCCGCTATTTCGTCCCGGGCGAAGCCGAAGGGCCGTAATCAGGAGGAATACATGAACAGACTCGTACTCATCTTCAGCGCCATCGCGCTGGCAACGGTTGTCCCAGCGCCCGTCCGCGCCCAGCAGGAAGCCGCACCTCCCGCGCCTCATGTCCCCGCATCGGTCACCATGCCCGAGGACTTGCCCGGGGTAAGCGCGCTCGAAGGCCAGATCGTCTTCGGACGCCGCTGCGCCTCTTGTCACTCGAGCCGAGCCACTGCCGGTCAGCGCGCGCCCGATCTCCTGTCGCTCGAAAAGATGACGCCCGAGGCCATCTACAGAGCACTCACCAGTGGCCTCATGGCTGCCCAGGGACAAAGCTTGAACGACAACCAGCGCCGCTCCCTGGCCGAGTACCTCGGCGGCCGGCCGGTGGGCAGCACCGACATCGGCGACGCCAAAGACATGTCCAACCATTGTGCGGATAGCCCCGTCGTCACCAGCCTGTCGGGCAAGCCTTCTTGGAACGGATGGGGAGCCGGGCCTGGGAACGCTCGCTTCCAACCCGCAGCGCAAGCGGGCCTATCGCCGGCCCAAGTGCCGCAATTGAAACTGAAGTGGGCTTTCGGTTTTCCCGGAAGTTCCTCGGTGTGGGGCCAGCCAACGGTCGTGGCCGGCCACGTCTTCATCGCCAGCGACACCGGCTACGTCTACTCCCTCAACGCCGTGAGCGGTTGCGTCTATTGGTCTTACAAAGCCGAGGCAGGCGTGCGCACGGCCATTAGCGTCGGCCCGGTGCAAGGCCAGGGCGCGGCCAAATACGCTCTCTACTTCGGCGACGGCCGCGCCAATGTCTATGCCCTGGACGCGTCCACAGGGAACAAGCTCTGGATCGCCCGCGCCGATGATGACCCCTTGGCCCAAATCACCGGCGCTCCCACGCTGTACGCGGGACGTCTCTACGTTCCGGTATCCAACAGGGAGGAGAGCATTTCCTCCAACCTCGATTATCCCTGTTGCACCGCTCGTGGGGCGGTCGTGGCATTCGACGCCAGCACCGGCCGCCAAATCTGGAAGACCTACGCTATCGCCGAAACTCCCGCACCCACGCGCAAGAACATCAATGGCGTGCAGTTGTACGCCCCCGCCGGAGCTGCTGTGTGGGACGCTCCTGCTGTGGATGCGAAGGGTCAGGCTGTCTACGTAGGCACCGGCGACGCCTACACCGAACCCGCCGCCGATACCAGCGACGCTATCCTTGCTCTTGAACTGAACACCGGCAAGCTCCGCTGGAGCTTTCAAGGCACCGAAAACGACACCTGGATGCCTGATTGCGGCCCGGAGAGCAAGACTGCCGCCTGCCCGGAGGGCGTCATGGGACCGGACTGGGATTTCGGCGCTTCGCCCATCTTGCGAACCCTGCCCAATGGACACCGGATTCTCGTAGCTGCAGAAAAAAGCGGCGTCGTCTTCGGCCTCGATCCCGATCACAACGGCGCCATGCTCTGGAAGACCAACCTCGCCCGCAAGCGCCCTGATCCCCAGGGCGCGATTGTGTTCGGCGGTGCCGCCGACGAACAGACCGCCTATTTTGCGCTCCGGTCAGGAGGCATGGCGGCCGTGGGCCTCGCCGACGGAAAGAAGAAATGGTTTACGCCACTGGTCGCAACCGGCGTGGCTCCCTCGGATGTGGGCCAGGCCGCCGCCGTCACCGCAATTCCGGGAGTCGCTTTCGTGGGCGGCTGGGACGGCAAGCTGCATGCGCTTTCCACTGCCGACGGCCGCATCCTGTGGGAATTTGATACCGCCCGCGAGTTCACCACCGTCAACGGCGTAAAGGCCAAAGGCGGGTCCATGGGCGGTCCTGGCCCAACCGTCGCCGGAGGAATGCTCTACGTAGGCTCGGGCTATTCCGTGTTCGGCACCGGCCCGGGCAACGTCCTGCTCGCCTTCGGTGTGGAGTGACGCATCCGGCTGGTGTCCTGGCGGGTTAGCGGTGTTTCCAATCGCCTACTCGAAATCGCCAGCAGGGGCGCTGCTTTGTCCTGAGCGAAGTCGAAGGGTTGCTGCGCCCCAAAACTCCGCCGTCACCGCATCCCTGTCAACTGGCACACGTTCTTGTAGTAAAGCTTCTCGCGGTCTGCTTGAGAAATATCCAGCGAATCAATCACGCGGATGGTCTCCCGGATGTACATCGGCCCGCCTTCCGGATCGAACGGCGCATCTGAGGCGAACAGCATGTGGTCCACGCCGTAAAATTTCAGCGCGCACTCCAGCGCGGCCTTCGAGCAGAACGTGGCTGTGTCCGCGTAAAACGTCTTGAAATAATCAAGCGGGCGCTTCTTGAGTTCCTTGAGCAGCGGCCGGTAATCCTGTTCCGACGTTCGCGTGCCGAGTTGGTCCCATCCCGGCCCCACGCGCCCCTCGAAAAACGGCACCATCCCGCCGGCATGATGAATTATGAATTTCAGCTTCGGCATCTCATCCAACATTCTGGAGAATACCAGCCGCGCCTGCGCCACGCTCGATTCGTAGGGCCAGCCGAACGTCCACCAGATTTCGTACTGCGAAACTTTTTCCGTCTGATAATCCGGAAAATTCGCGGTGCGCGCCGGATGAATCCAGATTGGTTTCCCGAGAGCCTCTAATTCCTTAAAGATGTGGCGAAACTCCGGCGCGTCGAGCGGCTGTCCGCTGACGTTCGTATAGATTTGCACGCCGCAGGCGCCGAGTTCCAGGACCGCCCGCCCCGCTTCTTCGACAGCGCCTTCCCTATCGTGCATCGCAATCGAGGCGATGAAACTCGGAAAACGGTCGGGATACTTTTGGCACAGCTCCGCCATGCTGTCGCTGCCGATCTTGGATAACTCGCGCGC
>Ga0187780_10003585_pt1 | contig 11695 bp, 10 predicted proteins | sample 1015_Q2_SP10_20__FD_132429 | JGI IMG/M metagenome (GOLD analysis project Ga0187780, IMG submission 132429) | Tropical peat soil microbial communities from peatlands in Department of Meta, Colombia - 1015_Q2_SP10_20_MG | ecosystem: Environmental > Terrestrial > Soil > Wetlands > Peat | place...
CAGCACCCGCGCCAGGCTGGGCGCCGCGTACAGGTCCCTAAACCGCACGCGCAGTCCCGTGACACCCGGAGCGCCCGTGAGCGCGATGGCATCGGCCAGGTTCACGAGCGCCAGCACGCTGTCGTGGTCCTGTATGCCGACTTCGAATACGCCCACCACCTTGAACGTGCGTATCCGCGGTTCGAGCTCGCCGGAGTCCGAGATCTGCGGCAACAGCACGCCGATCTCATCGCCGACGCCGACACCGAGCTGAAAAGCGAGCACGCGCCCGAGCACGACGCCGCTGCTGCCCTGATTCAGCTCCTCGACCGAACCCGAGATCATGGCCGGTGCGATCGAGGATACGGACGGCTCGCGCGCCGGATCGACGCCGCGCACCGTGGCTCCGCTCATGTCAGTGCCGTGGCTCAGGAGCGCCTGCGATTCCACGTAGGGGGCGACGCCAGCGACGCCCGCGACACCGGCCACCTGACCGGCGAGCGTGCGCCAGTCGTTCAGGGGCCCGGAAGGTGCAGTGAGCGTGGCGTGCGAGCCCAGCGACAGGAGCCGGTCGCGAAGCTCGTCCTCGAAGCCGTTCATGATCGACAGGATGACGATGATGGCCGCCACCCCGAGAGCGACCCCGCCCACGGACGCCCAGGTGACGAATGACACGAACAGTCCCGCCTGGCGGGAGCGGACATAGCGCAGTCCCACCAACAGCTCGACAGGTAAACCCATGACCGTGAATTAGAGCACAGTCCACGGGCATAAGCCGGCGTATGGTGCTAGAATTTCGAGCGCGAACAGGGAGATACGATCATGGTGCGTCATCGCTTTGAGCGTGCCGCCCTCGCGGCGAGCCTGATCGCAGCCGCGGTCCTGGGCGCGGCGGCCGTGGCGCCGGCCTATGCCGAGGACGTGGCGGTTCCGGCAGCTGCCCCCGCGGCGTCGGCTGACCGCCCGGCGCGCGGCATGCGCATGGCTGCCGTCGAAGCCAAGTACGGGGCACCGGCCTCGCGCCACGACGCGGTGGGTACCCCACCGATCACCCGCTGGGACTACCCGGGCATGGTGCTGTTTTTCGAGAACGACATGCTGATTCACGCGGTGCTGGTCCCCCCGCAGGCGTAAATTCCACCCCGCTGCCCCGGCAGCGGGTCTCCAACTGATTGCACAGGGCGCGTTCGCGCCGCCGACCCCGCGGGTCACCGGTATTGACCGGATCCTTAGCGCGCCCCCGCGGCGTTGCCGTTACGGTAATCTGCCGGCCCTTTGCGCTGGACCCGGGCCGGGCCGAATCCGTGACGGACATTCTCAAGCCCCGCCTCCCGGAAAACCCCGCTGCACCGCTGTACTGGGGCCAGCTCTACGAGGCCTCGCTCGCCCTCGCGCTCGCGGAGGCGGCGGGCCGGCATCCGGGACCGATCGTCGTCACCGTCGCCACCAGCCGCGAGGCAGACCGGCTCGCCGCCGAGCTCGGCTTCTTCGCGCAGCGCCTGCCGGTCCTGCGTCTGCCGGACTACGAGACCCTGCCCTACGACGTGTTTTCGCCGCATCCGGACATCACCTCGGAGCGCCTGGCGACGCTCGCGGCACTGCCGGGACTGAGCCGCGGGATTCTGGTGCTGGGCGTCGATGCACTGCTCCAGCGCGTGCCGCCACCGGGATACGTGCACGGCCACACGCTCATCATGACGAGCGGCGACCGTCTCGACCTGGCGACCTTCCGCGAGCGCCTGAGTGCGGCAGGCTACGCCGCCGTCTCGCAGGTGGTGGCGCCCGGGGAGTTTGCGATCCGCGGCTCGCTCATCGACGTCTATGCGATGGGCGCGAGCCGGCCGTATCGCATCGACCTGTTCGACGATGTGATCGACAGCATTCGCGCCTTTGATCCCGAGTCGCAGCGCAGTCTCGATCGGCAGAAGGAACTGCGACTGCTGCCGGCGCGGGAATTCCCGCTGACCGCCCCCGCGATCCGCGAGTTCCGGCGCCGCTATCGCGAGCGCTTCGAAGGCGATCCGACCCGCTCGGTGATCTACAAGAGCGTGAGCGACGGACTACCCACCGGAGGCATCGAGTATTACCTGCCGCTGTTCTTCGACGGCACGGCGACAGTACTCGATTACCTCGCGCCCGATGCGCTCATGGTCGATGCCGCCGACGGCGAGACGTCACTGCCGAGATTCTGGAGCGAGCTCACCGACCGCTACGAGCAGCGCCGCCACGATCTCGAGCGGCCGTTGCTCGCGCCCGAGCAGGTGTACCTGCCACCCGCGGAGCTCTTAGAGCGCACCGGCGCCCTGAAACGCATCATCGCCAGCCGCACGAAGCACGAGCCGTTCGCGGCCGAGGCCGCGGGCCGCGACTACCAGAACTTCCCGGTAGCGGCGCCGCCTACGTTGCGGGTCGACCCGCGCGCAAGTCCGCCGGCCGCGGCGCTCCTCGACTGGCTGCGCGACTTCGGCGGCCGGGTGCTGATCGCCGCCGAGTCGCCCGGGCGGCGCGAGCTGATTCGCGAGCTCCTGCACGAGCACGACTGGTTTCCGGCGGCGGTCGATTCGTGGGACGGGTTTCTCGCGACCGACGCGCCGTTGGCGCTTACCGTATCGAGCGCGCTCACCGGCCTGCTCGCGCCGGAAGCGCGGCTCGCGATCCTCTCCGAGGAGCAGCTGTACGGCGAGCGCGCCCGCCAGGAGCGGCGCCGCCGGCGCGCGGAGCGCGATCCGGAGCAGATCTTACGGGAGCTCACCGACCTCACCATCGGTGCGCCGGTGGTTCACGAAGATCACGGCGTCGGCCGCTATCAGGGTCTCACGACCCTTGCCATCGACGGATCCCCGGCGGAATTCCTGGTCTTGTCATACGCGGACGGCGACAAGCTGTACGTGCCGGTGACCGCGCTCGCGCGCGTCACGCGCTACAGCGGTGGACCGCCGGAGTCCGCGCCGCTGCACAAGCTGGGCGGCAGTGACTGGCAGAAAGTACGCCGCCGCGCTGCCCAGCGCATCCGCGACGTGGCGGCGGAGCTGCTCGATCTGTACGCGCGCCGCGCGGCCCGCCACGGCACCCCGATGACCACCCGCGAGCAGGAGCTGGCGGGCTTCGCGGCCTTGTTTCCGTTCGAGGAGACGCCGGACCAGGCCGAGGCGATCCGCGCGGTGGTCGCCGACCTGGCCGTCGGCCGGCCCATGGATCGGGTCGTCTGCGGCGATGTCGGGTTCGGCAAGACTGAAGTGGCGCTGCGCGCGGCATTCGTCGCAGTCCAGGCCGGCAAGCAGGTGGCGGTACTGGTGCCGACCACGCTCCTCGGCCAGCAGCACTACCAGACCTTCGCCGACCGTTTCGCGGACTGGCCGGTCAAGATCGCCTCGCTGTCCCGGTTTCGCACCGGGCGCGAGGCGGCCGCCATCGTCCGCGGACTCAAGGACGGGACGGTCGATATCGTCATCGCCACGCATCGACTGCTGCAGTCCGACGTCGCGTTTCGCGATCTCGGGCTGATCATTGTCGACGAGGAGCACCGCTTCGGCGTGCGCGACAAGGAGCGGCTCAAGCGCCTGCGCGCCGACGTCGACGTGCTGACGCTGACTGCGACGCCGATTCCGCGCACGCTCAACATGGCGCTCGGCGGACTGCGCGATCTGTCGCTGATCACCACGCCGCCTGCGGAGCGGCTCGCGGTCCAGACCTTCATCATTGAGTGGAACGCGGCCACCGTGCGCGAGGCATGCCTGCGCGAGATCCGCCGTGGCGGCCAGGTGTATTTCGTGCACAACGTGGTCGAAGACATCGAGCGGCGCGCCCAGGAGATCCAGGCGCTGGTACCGGAGGCGCAGGTCCGAGTCGGGCACGGTCAGATGCGCGAGCGCGATCTCGAGCAGCTGATGCTCGATTTCTACCATCGGCGCTTCAACCTGCTCATGTGCACGACCATCATCGAGAGCGGCATCGACGTGCCGACCGCCAACACCATGATCATCGACCGCGCCGATCGGATGGGACTGGCGCAACTGCACCAGCTGCGCGGCCGCGTCGGCCGCTCGCACCACCGTGCATACGCCTATCTCATCGCACCGCCGCTCGCGGCCCTCAACCAGGACGCGCGCAAGCGCCTGGAGGCGATCGAGTCGCTCGAGGAACTGGGGGCGGGCTTTACGCTCGCCACACACGACCTCGAGATCCGCGGCGCCGGCGAGCTGCTGGGCGAGGAACAGAGCGGTCAGATCACCGAGATCGGCTTTTCCCTCTATCTCGACCTGCTTGAGCGCGCGGTCACTGCGCTTAAGGCCGGCAAGGAACCGGATCTCGAGCGCCCGCTGTATGCCGGCCCGGAACTCAACCTGCACCTGCCAGCGCTGCTGCCCGAGGACTACCTCCCGGACGTGCATCTGCGGCTCGTGCAGTACAAGCGCGTCGCGGCGGCCGCCGACGCTGCTGCGCTCGAGGACCTGAAGAGCGAGATGATCGATCGCTTCGGTCCCCTGCCACCGGCCGCACAGGCACTGTTCCGGGTCACCGCGCTCAAGCTGCGCGCGGTGCCGCTCGGCATCGTACGTCTCGAGGTGGGGCCGCTGGGCGGCGTGGTCGAGTTCGGGCCGGACACCAGCGTCGATCCGCAGCGCATCCTCAAGCTCATCCGCGAATCTCCCAAGCACTACCGCCTGGATGGCCCGCAGAAGCTGCGCTTCACCGGCAGCTACGCCGCAGATGAGCTGCGGTTCAAGGCCGCCGATGCGCTGCTCGCGCGCCTCGCCGGCAACTGAGACGGCGGGTGCTTCCGGTAGACTGGCGGTCATGATCGATCAGCTCGCGCATCTGGCCCGCTGTGCGCTGCTTCTGGCACTGGCGGCGACCGGACTCGCACAAGCCGCGGAACCAGCCGAGTCGGGCCGGATGCTGGTCGAGGTGATCGTGTTCCGACAGCCGGGGGCTCCGGGCGAGCCGGTCAAGAGCGAAGTCGCCTTGGACAGCGGGCGTCCGACGCCGCTGGCCGGGCTCGACAGCGGATTGAAGCGCGGTGGCTATACCGTGCTCGGCCATGCCAGCTGGGTGGTGACCGTTGCCCCGAACAGCACCGCGACCACGGCGCTCGAGGGCCTGATGCCCGGCGCGCCGCTGATCGGCAAGGTGAGCATCACCCGCGGCCAGAACCTTTTCTTAAGGCTCGACGCGCGTGACACGAGCGAGGGTAGCGCGGCACTCGCGCGCGTCAATGAGCGCCGGCGCATCAAATTCGGCGAGCGGCACTACTTCGACGGCGCCGAACTCGCCGCCATCGCGACCGTGGTTCCGGTGCGCGGTTCGGCCACTGCGGACGACGCCGCCGCCCACTAGGCGCGTTTGAGCCCGGCGCGCCGCACTATTGCTGCAGCGCTCAAGGCTTCCGCCTGTGTGGCCGATGTGGGAGACTCAGTCCGCACGCCGCAGGGACGCATCGCTCATAGGCCTGATTCCCGGCGGTAATTCGCTGCGGCGACCTGCGGCGGCCGCCGTACTCAAACTCTCCGGGGTGCTGGTCCACCATGCTGCGCATGCCTGAGCTCTATCGCGCGTTGTGCGCACTGTGTCTGGTGGCACCGTCGTTCACCGCTGCCGGCGCAACAGCCGCTACCGGCCCGGTTCCGCCCGAGAAGCTCACCGTCGAGAAGCTCGCTCCGCGCAGCCCGCACTGGATCTATTTTGTTGACGAATCGCTCTATAACGACGTCGACGCCCGGATCGTGCTCTACGACGGCGACCAGCATCGCGAGCTCGGCCAGATCGACGCCGGCTACTTCCCTTCGGTCAATGTCACGCCGGATGGCAGGACGACGATCGTCGCGACCACCTATTTCGCCCGCGGCAGCAAGGGAACGCGCACCGACGTCGTGGAGTTCACGGACAACGCGACTCTCGAGACCAAAAGCGAAATCATTGTGCCGTCGAAGCACGCACAGACCTTCCCGACTCCTTATGGCGCGTCGGTGAGCGACGATGGTCGGTTCCTGTACGTCGCCAACATTACGCCGGCAACCTCGACCACCGTCATTGATCTTAAGAGCAATAGCGTGGTCGGTGAGCTCGATACCGCCGGCTGCGTACTTGCCTATGCGGCCGGCCCCAACCGGGTCTCATCGTTGTGCGAGAGCGGCAAGCTTCTGACCATCACGCTCGACTCCAACGGCAAGGAAGCCTCGCGCGCGCAGTCCGAGGCGTTTTTCGAGACCGACAAGGATCCGGTGTACGCGCAGGGTCTCGACAGTAGCGAAGGCGTCGTGTTCCTGTCGTTCCTGGGCCAGGTCCATGAGGTCAATCTGGCGCAGGCGCCGGCCACGATCAAACCACCGTGGTCGCTGGTCACCGACCAGGAGCGCGGCAAGTGGCGTTTGGGCGGCAACCAGATGGGCGCCTTGCACAAAGGGCTGAAGCGTCTGTATGTGCCGATGCACGAGGGTGGAGAAGGCACGCACAAGGACGGTGGCACGGAAATCTGGGTGTTCGACATGGCGAGCCACAAGCGCCTCGCGCGCTGGCCGATCACCAGCAGGTACAAGCTCGATCCGATTACCGCGGTACAGGTGTCGCAGGACGCGCAGCCGATCCTGTTCGCGGCCGGCAGCAAGGCCGACGTCAAGAATGCGCAGTTCGCGATCCTGGACGGGCTCACCGGCGCGATCCGCTACGTCGAGCGTGACCTGCGGGTGGTGCCGTGGCTGATGCTGAATCCGTAGCTCCCGGAGTTCCGTGATGCCGCAGGCGCTGCTCGTCTCAAATCTCGTGCTGTGGGTACTGACGGCGGTACTGGCCGCCGCGGTCGCCCTGCTCGCGCGCGAGCTCGGTTCTCTGTATCGGCGCCTGCCCGCAGTCGGCGCCCTGATGATCGATCGCGGTCCAGCCATCGGCACGCTGGCCCCCGGATTCGATGTCGAAGCGCACGGCAGCGGCAAAGTCGCCATCGGCGGACCCAGCGTCGATGGCCGCAGCACGCTGCTTCTGTTCGTAGGCCCCACGTGCCCGGTATGTCGCAAGCTCCTGCCCATCGTTCCCAGCCTGGCGCGCGCCGAGAATTCCTGGCTCAGGATGATCGTCGTCTCCGACGGACAGCATCATTCGCACGCGGCCGCCGCGGCCCGACTCGCGGAACGCGACGTGGCGTATGTGCTATCGGAGCCCGTGGGCCGCGGCTATGCCATCGGGCGGCTCCCGTATGCCGTGCTGATCGATGAGGCAGGTCGCGTGCGCGCCAAGGGACTGGTGAACTCGCGCGAACATCTGGAGAGCCTGTTCGAGGCGAAGGAGCGCGGCGTGGGCTCGCTGCAAGAGTTCATGAGAGGCAGCGAGCGGCCCATTCAGCCTGAGGGAGCTGCATGAACTGGTTCGACCGTATCGCCGAACGCTCGGCACGCTCGCTCGCCTCGCGCAGCTCGCGCCGCAGCGTGCTCGCTGGCCTCGTTAACGTGCTGGCGGGAACGGCGCTGCTGCCGCTCCTGCCGATTGACCGGCTCGGGCGCGCCAGCGCGGCGCCGGCTGCCGACAACCCGAACAGCTGTGACTACTGGAAGTACTGCGCGATCGACGGCTTCCTGTGCGGCTGCTGCGGTGGCAGTTCCGCGAGCTGTCCGCCGGGAACCAAGCCATCGCCGATCACCTGGATCGGGACCTGCCACAACCCGGCAGACAAGCGCGACTACATCGTTTCCTACAACGACTGCTGCGGGAAAACCAGCTGTGGCGAGTGCATGTGCAACCGCAACGAGCGCGAGAAACCGATCTACCGGCTGTCGCGCAACAACGACGCCAACTGGTGCATGGCGAATCCCAACACCAACTACCACTGCTCCACGTCCGTGGTGCTGGGGCTCGCCGAGAAATGACGTCGCGGTCGCGGCTGGTGCTCGTCGCGGCGATGGTGGGATTCGGCATGAGCGTGGCCGCTGCTGATGGGCCCGGCTATCCGCAGGGCGCGACGGTATTCTCGGACAACTGTGCCGTGTGCCACGGCGCGCTCGCTCAGGGCCAGGCCGGGCTCGCGCCACCGCTGACCGGGAACCCGGGTCGCTACGTCGCCTCTGCCGACGGGCGCAGGCAGCTGGCCGACACCGTGCTCTACGGTCTCTTTGGCCAGATCACCGTCGGCGGCCAGAAATTCGACTTCAAAATGCCGGACTTCGGCCAACTCGACGATGCCAGCCTTTCCGCCGTGCTCAACTACGTGGCCTTCGACATCGCAAAGGCGGCGGACGGTACGCCGATGACCGCGGGCGACATCGCCGAGGCGCGCCGCACGCCGCTTACCGGCGATCAGGTGCGCAGTCAGCGTGAGAAGCTCACGGCCTCGCTGGGGCTGTAGCGTGCGGCACGCGATCGCCGGCTGTATCGCGCTCGTGTCAGCCGTGGCCGTCGCCGCACCGCCACCTGCGACCGGTAAGGCGCAGATGAACTACATCCTCAACTGCATGGGCTGCCACGGAGCTGACGGCATGGGAGCCGCAGGGCGCATACCCAGTTTTCCCGGGTCGATCGGACGGTTCATGCGGCTGCCCGAGGGTCGCGCCTACCTGATGCACGTCCCGGGTGCCTCGAATTCCGTGCTCTCCGACGCTGAACTCGCGGACGTGCTCAACTGGCTGCTGATTCGCTTCGACGCCGACGATCTGCCGGCGGACGTCGACTGGTTCACGGCCGATGATCTGAGCCGCGGGCGGCGCCCGGCGCTCACGGCGGTGCGCGCCGAGCGTCAGACGATTGTCGCGCGCCTCGCGGCGTCGGGTGCCGCTCCCCCAACCGATTACTGATCTGATCCCGAACGGTGAGGTGTCCCATGCGTGCTGTCGCCCTGGTTGTTACGTTGCTCGCACTGCCGCTGTCCGCGTCGCTCGCCGCCGCGCCGGCGGCGTCCGATGAGATCCGCAAGCTTGAGCAGGAGATGAATGACGCCTACGCGGCGAACGATCTGCCGAAGTACTTCGGTTATTACGCGGATGACCTGACGCAGTGGCTGCCGGAAGGGCGCACCGATCTGCCGCAGTACAAGAAGTCCTGGACCGCCTACATCGGCGCCGGCGCCAAGATTCGCTCGGTGAAGCTCTCCGACCTGCACATCCAGGTCGGGCCGTCAGGCGACACGGCGGTGGCGAGCTACCTGCTGCACGTATCGACCAAGGAGAAGGACGGCAAGATTACCGAAGGCGATTACCGCGAGTCGGACGTCTGGTTCAAGCGCAGCGGCAACTGGCGCGTGGTGTTCCTGCACTACTCGGAAGTGCCCAAGAATCCGTAGTCAGAGGCGGTCGCGCGCCGCGTAGAAGGACAGCGCGGCGACCAGCGTCGGCCAGCGCAGCACCTTGCCGCCGGGGAAACTCGGTACCGGCAGCCTGGATAAGAGCTCAAGCGGCTGCCGGTCGCCGAGCATGGCGCTCGCAACCGCGCGCCCTCCGTACGGCGCCAGCACCACGCCCAGACCCGAATACCCGGTCGCGCAATATAGATCCGGCTCGAGCTCGCGGACGTAGGGCATGCGGGTCGGGGTGATGGCCAGGGTACCGCCCCAGGCGTAATCAAAGCGCACCTGCGCCAACTCCGGGAACACCGCGCGCACGTGGCCGCGCACCAGGCCGGCGATGTCCGCCGGAAACCGGTAGCCGTAGTTCTCGCCACCGCCGAACAGCAGACGGTGGTCGGCCGTCATCCGGTAGTAGTGCACGACGAAACGTGAATCGGACACCGCGCAGCCGGCCGGCATCAGCGCCCGCGCGCGCTCCGCGCCCAGCGGCTCGGTGACCGCAATGAAATTATTGATCGGCATGACATGCCGTTCGATGTCGGCCGAGAGCCCGCGCAGATAACCGTTGCAGGCGATGAGCACGCGCCGCGCACTGACTGTGCCGCGGGCGCTGCGGATCCGGTAGCCGCCGGCCGTGCGCTCGATGCCGGTGACTTCCGTGGCCTCGTGCAGGCGCGCGCCGTGTCCGGCCGCGGCGCGGGCGATGCCCAGCGCAAAATTGAGTGCGTGCAGATGTCCGCCGCCGGCGTCGAAGTAGGCGCTGTAGTAGGCCTCGCTCGCCACGTACTGCTTGAGCTCCTCCCGCGGCACGTAATGAATGTGCTGGTAGCCGTACTCGCTGCGCAGCAGGTCCACGTAGCGTTTGGTCTCGCTGCCGTAGCGCTCGCGGTGATTGGCGTGCAGGAGGCCGGAGCGGAAATCGCAGTCGATGCGGTACTCGGACAGGAGCCAGGCGAGATGCTCGCGCGCGTCGACCGCGAGGCGCCACAGGGAGCGGGCCGCTTCCGCGCCGAGGCGTGCCGCGAGCCACTCCGGATCGCGCCGCAGCCCGACGTGGACCTGGCCGCCGTTGCGCCCCGATGCCCCCCAGCCGAGCCGCGACTGCTCGAGGAGCACGACGTCGACGCCGCGCCGCGCCAGATGTAGGGCGCACGACAGCCCGGTGTAGCCGCCGCCGACGACGCATACCTCGCAGCGGGTTGCACCCGGCAACGGCGTTGCCGCCACGCTCTCGCGCGCGGTCGCCGCATAGTACGAATCGACGTAGCGAACGCTCGGTTGCAGGGCGTCGGCGGTTGCGGAACGGAACATGGCGGTCTCGGGCGCCGCGGCGCCTAAATCTGTGATCTCAGATGAAAAGATGCAGCATAAACCACTGCACGCGGCTCCGCCAAGCTGCGATCTCAGAGCTGGAGCTCAGGCCTTGAGTGCGTGCGCCAGCGGCAGCGTCCGCAGCCGCCGGCCGGTGGCAGCCGCGACCGCGTTGGCGAGCGCGGCGGCGGCGGCCGAGCAGGCGGTCTCACCTACGCCGCCCGGCGCCTCGCTGCTGGTAGCGACGATGGTTTCGAAGCGCGGCGACTCGCTCATGCGCAGCACGCGATAACTGTCGAAATTGCCCTGCTGAACCGCGCCATCGGCGACCGTGATCTCGCCCCAGAGCGCCGCCGACGCTCCGAAGACCATGCCACTCTCGAGCTGGGCGTGGATGGTCGGCGGGTTCACTGTCTGGCCGCAGTCGATGGCGCAGACCATGCGCTCGAGCCGAATCGCATCACCCACGCTCACCTCCGCGATCATCGCGAGATGGCTGCCGAAGGCGGAGTGAACGGCGATGCCACGGCCGTGGCCTTTGGCCAACGACTCGCCCCAGCTGGCCTTGCTGGCCGCGGCCGCAAGCACCGCCTGCAGGCGCGGCTCCTTGATCAGCGCCTTGCGATAGGCGAGCGGGTCCTGACCGGCGGCTTTGGCGAGCTCGTCGATAAAGCTCTCGACCACGAACACGCTGCGCGTCGGGCCGACACCACGCCAGTAGCCGGTGGTCAGCACTCCGGGCTCCTGACGCACGTAGCGCACTTCGCGATTGGGCAGCGTGTACACCGGCTCGGCCGCCGCGGTCACTGCGTCCTGATCGACGTCGTTCTTGTTCGGCTGACCGGTCCAGCGCGCGTCCACCGAAGACCCGGCCACCGTGTGGCGCCAGGCCACGGGTTGGCCGTGAGCGTCGAGACCCGCCGCGATGCGGTCCACGTAATACGGCCGGTAGACGTCATGGCGCATATCGTCTTCGCGGCTGTAGATGACCTGCACCGGACCTTTGACCTCGCGCCCCACGCGGACGGCGAGCACGATGCCATCGACATCGAGCCGGCGACCGAAGCCGCCGCCGATCAGATAATTGTGCAGCCGGATGCTCTCGGGCTTGAGCCCGAGCGGCGCGAGCTGGGCCACCGC
>Ga0187780_10003586_pt1 | contig 11693 bp, 13 predicted proteins | sample 1015_Q2_SP10_20__FD_132429 | JGI IMG/M metagenome (GOLD analysis project Ga0187780, IMG submission 132429) | Tropical peat soil microbial communities from peatlands in Department of Meta, Colombia - 1015_Q2_SP10_20_MG | ecosystem: Environmental > Terrestrial > Soil > Wetlands > Peat | place...
CACTCTAAGAAAAATCTGGCGGCTTGGGTAGCTCAACAAACTGGCGTCGATGCTGAACTATCAATCAGCCTCGAAGGGAAAGACACAGAGCTGTCGATCAAGCCTTACCGAAAGATGTCCGACGAGGATCTGCTTATTAGGGGCGAGCAGGCTCTCGGCGACCTTGCCGACAACCTGCTCGTACTCGTCGAACTACGAAGACGGTTCGACACCAGAGGACAAATCGGCAGGTACACCAGCTGGACCGAATTTGTTGAAACCCACTCGAAGTTTTCCATCAGGACCATCCAGCGCCGTCTGAACAAGGCGACGGGTGTGGTGCGGTCCTACAAACGACAAACTGTCGTTTCACCAGACCGGCAAGAGAGTATTGACCGGGCGCTCATGGACGAGCCCTATCCAGGGTTGGTGTTTGATGGTGTCAGCAAGGCCGACGATCCTGACAGAATCACCGAGCCGTCGAGATTGCTTGCCGGGTGTGCAGAGCCTGAGCGTGAGGTAATCGAAGCCCAGTCCCCGCTCCAGCGGGTAATCGACGAAGAGATAGCGTTAATCAAAGGTCTTGTGCCGGAATCAACCGTTGAGGATGTCCTGTGGCCATTCAACAGACTATCAGCCGACGATAAGGTCATCGCATTCGCAAAAATAGTGAAGTCCTTCACATCTGAACAGCGGATGAGGGTGACTGTGAAGTTGATCCTTACTCTCACCGATGACCAGCGAAGGAAGATGTACCAGGAGCTGGCCAAGGCAGCTGGGGGTGTGCAGTGAACCCCATCGGCACCATCAACCCTCCACCGCCCAGCTACGACGAATGCTTGGAGAAGCGTCAGTGGCTGACGTTTGAATCCCCAGCGGAAGTCCGGGCGTTTGGCCGATGCATCCTGGACTTGTACGGACTGCCTGAATGGAAGATTTCAGTCACCAAGCGTGTGCCGAAAACCCGTATGGGTGATTGCAATTATCTCAAGAAACTCATCCGCATCAACACTAACTGCGTCCGTAGATTTCGGATGGACGTAATCATAGACACGATCTTGCATGAGGCCGCTCATGCTACCGATCCTTACAGCCTAGCGTTGGAATTCATTGGTCGCGGAAGTCACACCCCTGTTGAAGCCGCCGCTGTTGTCAACCTACCAGCACAGTACGTAGTAGCTCGGTTGGAAGGCAACTGCGACGGCATCGACCGTAGCCATGACATGGCCTTTGCTCGCCGCGCTGCCGCGCTCGGATGCCAGCCCATCTGTTGCACTGGAACTAAAGCCTGCAACAAGCGCATTCGCCGTGCCCAAAACGAAGCTCGGGTGGCGCGCAGCAAAGCCCAGTGGCCTCGCTTCGTGGAGATGGGGAGGGGCAAATGAACCCCATCGGCACGATTGCCCCTCCCCCACCCACGAAAAAGCAATCACCGGCTAAACGCCAGTGGTTGCGCTTCGAGTCCGAAGCCGAGATACACGCCTGGGCTCGGTCGATGATGGACCTGCACGGGCTCAAGGATTGGACTTTCGAGATCTCGAAACTCCCCCAAGACACCGTGGGCCGATGCACCCACTCCAAGAAACTCATTCAGCTCCACCCCGGCCATGCCCGCCTGCGCATGACAATAGTCATGAACACGATCCTGCATGAGATCACCCACGCCATCGACGAGCTCAATCTCGTCGGTGACATCTTGGAGTCTGATTTCAATCTCAGCCTTGAGCAAGCGGCAATCTACGCCGGTGTTCCGCTGGATAAGGCCGCAGCCCGGTTCTCATGCAGGCGGGACAAGTGGCACGACCTAGCGTTCGCCGAGCAGGCGGTCGCTATCGGCTGCCTGCCCGATCACGACGGTGGCCTGTACGGCTCCGCCAAGTGCCGGAAGAATCTTCGCATCGCCTACAAGGCTTACCGCAGATCAAGGAAGTCATCTGTTCTGAACTCCGGGCCGCACTTCTTGCGAGGCGCGGCCTATCAACGAAAACGAGCAAAGGAAACGCAGCAATGAACTCCTCCAACTCCTTCAAAAAAGCAACCCTCCTTCTAATCGCAGGTGCTAATCATCTGCCGAAAGGGGAAGACCGCCGTAAGCGCATCGTCGGTGCTCTTGGTTTCTTGTACGACCTTCCCGAAAAGGAAGCGAACGGAACAATCGACTATGCCGAGGATTACCTGAAGCAAAACGCCACACCCGACGGCGTCGATCTCACGGCGGAAGACCAACCACAAATCGTACTCGCAGACATTCCCACCGCCTCGATGTACGGCAAGGCTGCGGATTACGCCCGCGAACTGGGAACTCCGCTCGGTTATGGCTACCCCACGATTCTCGCTGTCTCTGCAGGTTGCGGCATCGAGCCATCCGGCCACGTCAGACCCGCGCTGAACGTCGTGAACGTCGGGCCGAAAGGTTGGGGCAAATCTCAGAGCCGAGAACGTGCTCAGTTAAAGCTCAAACGGAAGATCACACCGGCCCCGATCAGCGACAACGACGGCTACGCGTACATCATTGACGCGACTCCTGGCTCCGACCACGGACTGGGCATGTTGTGCAAGGACAAGTCAGGTCCGGTGCTGCTGTCACTCGATGAATTTCGCAACATGACGAACAAAGCTGGGATCGAGTTCTCCAGTCTCTCGTCTGTGCTCTGCGAACTTCACAACAAGGATAGCTTCACGACCGCGAGCAGAAGAGGTGGACTAGTACGCATCAATGTGAGGCTGTCAATCGTGGGTGGACTGGCCGCGAAGAATCCAAGCGAGTTCAGCGAAGTCTTCAACTTCGCGACTGCTGCGGGACTGGCTGATAGGTTCCTTTACGGCTTCACAACGGAGGAGTGGAATTACACACCACCCAACGTCCGGCCCATCGAGTTCGCTCCATCACAACCCGAGATTCCATCTGAGATGAACGACAGGGTCAACGCATGGAGGAAAGGCAAGCCGGAGCGGAAACGAATGGGCGAGTTGCTGGAACGTGTCGCGTACATCAGCAGCGCAATCAACGGCGATACCACGATCACCAAAGAGGCAATCGATGCCGCAGTTGCGTTCATGGAATGGCAGGAAAGGTTTCGCACGGTCTATCGCGGGGGCACCAGCTCCGATTTGTGGACGGCCTGCGTGGATGAAATCGAGGAAGCGTTCAAGGCGAGCCAGGGAAAATGCTTCAACTTTAGAACCGTGGCCACCAACCGAAACTGGTATCGCAAGTATGCGAAGTGTCTGAACGCGGTTCGCTCGCTGCTTGAGAAAGACGGTGTCATCCAGTACGACTCTGCCACCAAGAAGCACTTCTGGCGAGGTGGCGAATGAAACTGAAACTCTTTCCTCTTGAAGATCACACCAAAGAGCCGCGTAAAGGCATGACCCGTCCTTGGGAACATGCAACAGATGGTCCGCATGATTTCACCGAGAACAACTGGGGAATGCCCATGGGAAAAGAGTTCGGCAGGTTCGCTGTGGATATTGACCCACGCCACGATGGTCACATGACGAAACTGAAGCTGGAAGTCGAACGCGGTGTCTTTACTCCCACCAGGAGAGTGAAAACTCCGCGTGGTGGTGAGCATTTGGTTTACGCACACTTCGATGTTCCCGACCCTCGCGGTATCTGTAGCAAGCAGGACGCGCTCGGCCCTGGCATCGATATTGTTGGGTGGCACGGCTACATTGTCGCGCCGCCGAGCTGGCTTGGAGCCGGAGCAGGCGGCGGGAAATACAAGCTGGTCGATGATCTTCCACTCGCAGAAGCGCCATCTTGGTTGAAGAAGCTCATCATCGATCTGAATTCAACCCCCGCGAACAGCCCACGGTTTGCGTCGGTCAATCCTTCGGGTTCGGGCCAGGGATGGACCGAGCCAGTTCTGCTGGCTTGCCTGCAGTTCCTGAAGTCGCTGGGATTTGGTTTTGAGTTTCGCAGGGTGGGCGAGGTGTATTGGGTAACTTGCCCTGGCTGGACAGATGAGGGTTGGTTCCCCTCCGGCGAGCGTCACCCGCATCAAGGCCCACGGCTCTCAAACAAGAGCATCTGCTGGCTCGATGCCGCAGGCAACTCCTGCTTCCGCTGTATGCACGAACCGAGCTGTGCAGGTGAGAACCGGAAAAGCTGGAGACATTTTCTTTCGTCCTGGGACCCAGCAGGGCGATTCGATTTGACTGACTGGACAATCAAGGAGCTATGCAAATGACACTCAACACGCAAGATGAACAACTACGCGGCGCCGAGGAGCGGGGATTGTCTGCCTCTCGCGTCTTCGACCGCAAACAACCAATCTTCGACCGCACGAAGCCTGTAGCCAGCTTCGATGGTCGAGCGGCTGAGCCTGCAACGCGCAGTACGCCGTTACAAACGCTCACCCCAGAACGGGCGGCAGCGTTGAGGACCGCGAGTCTGCCGCAAGTGGAGGAACCGCGACCGCAACCCGCTCCAAAGCCGCAGCAGAAGAAGTTCAACAAGCCGAATCCTGGCCCACAGGTGAATTCCTATCTGTCGCGTAAGGTGCAGAGCGGCGAACGTGTCCGGGTCACGATGCAGTCAGGGCGAGTTTTCGAGGGCAAAGTTTTCGAGGTAAGCCCTTACTCGTTGAGGGTCGGCACGAAGTCGAACAAGACTCTCCTGATGATGAACGCGATTGAATCGGTCGCGACGATCAAGGAGCCGGTCGAGCCGAAGCCAGAGCTGCCCGCACCCGACCACGCACCACAATGGGTTCGAGCCGTTGAGGAGGCTTCCAATGCCTAAACTGCCAGCCGAGCCACAATCTACTGAGCCGGTGGTTGAGGAGATTCTAGAAATTTCCCGGATCGCCCGGAAGATAGCCGACGACCCGAAAAGATCTGCCTCCGACCGGCGCAAGGCTCTCGGGACTATGGGCAAGTGCGCCAGGGCTCTTCGACCCGCTGCCAAGCCACCGAGTGAGTCCGCGATTTTGGTGGCACGGTCTAAAGCCTCTCTTAGAAGAAAAAGCAGCGACGCTCAAGAAGAACATAGGCGGTGGGTGAAGGAGGAGGCCCGGAAACAACAACTGCGGAAAGACGAGGTGGTAGCAATCACTAAGCGGCTAATCAGCGAATTCCCTGAGCAGTGTCTCGCAGACATATCCCCCGACCGTATTGCGGCGGTCATCGAAAATTCGATGACCCGCCAGGTTAAGCCGGTGCGTTTGGTTTTCTCAAGCCCTCGCGAGACTTCTGGAACGCCGACTCTGTTCGTGCAGCACGACTACCAAGGGCGCCGAACAGAAACTTTCGTGAACGTCGATCTTGGTGAACGAGAGAACAGAGTTTGTGCCCGTGAGGTGGCGGCGATCACAGAAGGTCTAATCAGCGAATTCGGCGACCGGTCCTTGAGCGAAATAGCCCCTGGAGTTATTTCGGGAGTTGTCGAACGCTCGATGATGGTTTTGGAACCAAACGCGGGGGTTCTCTCCAACAGCCCAAGTGCTATTGATGATGCTAAGGCTTCTGGAATTCCAACCCGGATCGACCAGCACGACGACCGGGGACACCGAACAGAGGTTTTCGTAAATTGTGACCCCGCGCCCCGCAGGAGAGCTCGTCCCCCTCAGCAGGAACCTGTTGTAGAAGACGCGCCGAAGCCGCCCCTCAACGGTGGTTCTTGGTTTGAAATACGGCGGGTTCCAGACACGGGGATCAAGGTCCCACCTGAGCTGACCTTGCAGGAGAAAATTGCTTACGAGAGTACCGAGTTATTGCGGCGGCAGCAGGCCAAGACGCAGGGTGACTGGGTCGAGCGCAAGGTTCGGAGCAATCACGGCAGGCCGAGCGACCGGGGAGAATGGTAACGCTATGAGGCGCCTAGTCGAGTTGCGAGAGAACCGCGAAGATGGGAGGCAACGTGCAGATCGAACAATTTGCTGAACAGTACCGCCTGAGGGTTAAGCGCGACAGTTGCGGTGAAAAGATCGTTTCTGGAAAGTTCCGTGCCGGTCGCGGTCGGCCTGAGGACCACTCTCACATTTTCGAGAACGGTGATGATCAATTCGGGCTATGCCTGCTGTTCGCCACGGCCCGGAAATTCGGCAGTGTCATGCGAAAGCTCTTGGCCGCCGGTTTCACTCTGGGGCAGATCGGGGATACCGAGGGGACGTTCCTTTTCGATCCGGCTAATACCCGGCAGGCGAAGCTAGCCATCCGGGTGGTGGGGACCCGGCAGAAACGAATCCTGAGCCCTGAGCAACTGGCCCAACTATCAGAGATTCGCCTAGAACGCTTCCGGCCAGCAGAAAAGGGGCCTTCCAGCCCTGTTTTAGCCCCGTCTGGCCTTTCCAAGGGGTCGGAGGCCATATGACCTGGCTGACCGCTCGGGAGGCCGCCAGCTACCTGCGGGTTTCAGCCCGCGTCGTCCTGCGCTGGGCCAGGAAAGGCCAGATCCCCGCCTACCGGCTCAGTGGGACCCGGAGATGTGCATGGCGCTTCCGTGCTGAAGACCTCGACCGCCATCTTGTGGCACAATGTGCGGCGCTGCCCGTGCGCTCGGAAACGGAGGCGAAGTGAGAAGAGCGCACATTGTTCAGTACAAGACTAGGGGCCTTTGGGCTTTGCGCTGGACGGAGGACGGAGAGCGCAAGACAAAGGTTATTGGCACGGTTCGGCAATGGCCTACACGCAGGGAATGCGAGCTGGCCAATCGCCATCTGTTGAACATGTACAACCGACCCGCGAAGCACGTTCCAACCATCGCGGAGCTGATCGAGGAGTACCGCAAAACCGATATGCCGGAGAGAGCATCAACACGACGGGGGTATGAGTCGTACTTCGAGAATCACCTCATTCCGCAGTGGGGCTCAACACCCATCAACGAATTGAGGCCCGATCCGCTTGAGCAATGGCTTCGTGGATTGAAACTGTCCACCAAAACCAAGCGCAACATTCGTGGATTGCTCTCCGTCCTGTGGGATTTCGCGGCGAAGAAGGAACACGTCCCTCTCGCGTCGCGCAATCCTGTGGAGCTTGTCCGGCTGCGCCGCCAGCCTGGTGAGCAGCGCCGCTTGCCGGTGAAGGACCTGTCAGCAGAGCAGTTCCAACAGTTGCTCGGCGCCCTGGACCCGATGCTGCAGACGCTGTTCACCGTGCAGTTAAGCCTGGGGCTGCGCATCTCCGAGGTGCTCGGCTTGCAGTGGAGGGACATCGATTGGCTTGGCAAATCGATCAACCTCGAACGCGGAGTGGTCGCGCAAATCGCGGACGATGTAAAGACGGAGGCGTCGCGCCGCAGAATGCCTGTATCGGATGGACTGCTGGAAGTGCTCCGGCAGTGGAAGACCGTCTCTCAGTTCTCGGAGAGCGACGATTGGGTCTTCGCCTCGCCGTGGAAGTTGGGAAGGCGACCAATCTGCTACACGCACATCTGGGAGTCACTCGATGCGGCTTCAAAGAAGGCTGGCATTCCCCACATCAGCTCCCACGCATTTCGCAATGCTTTTCGCTCTTGGCTGGATTCACTCGGCTTGCCGGTGGGACTTCAGCAGCGCATGATGAGGCATAGCAGCGTCGTCACAACCATGGATCACTACGGCACGGCCATGCAGTCCGATATGCGGGCTGCACATGAGAGGGTCTTTGCTCGGGTAACAACGGGTAACAAAGCCAGTTAACTGCTTTAGAATCTGGGGTGGGAGATGGGAATCGAACCCACAACGTCCGGAGCCACAGTCCGGTGCTCTGCCAGTTGAGCTACTCCCACCGAATCTGATCGATTATAACAACTAACGCTCGCTCTTCGAGACGCGCACTAAGCAGAGCCGCTCCGGGAGATTCGCTGCCGCCGTGCCGGTGTAATCATCGCTCTCAAGCAAGAGTCCGTGATCTGGCGTTCGCAACCGCCGAACTCGATGCTGAAACCACGCATCGCGCTCAGATAAAGAAACCCTCCTGGCCAATACCAGGAGGGCTGGCAAGTATGGCGGAGGTTTATGCGCGGACTACGTTTGCCGCCTGAAACCCTTTAGGCCCCTTCAATAGGTCAAACTCCACAGTTTCACCTTCATTCAGCGTACGATAACCATTTTCCTGGATCGCCGAAAAATGAACGAAAACGTCCTCCCCGGTGGAGCGTTGGATAAAGCCATAGCCCTTGGCCCCATTGAACCACTTCACTGTGCCCTTCTCTCTCACAAAAAAACTCCTTTCGCCTCTGCTGAGATTAGAGTTCCACGTCCCCGCGAAACGCTTCCTCACATCGCCGAAACTTACGTGGAACCAATGGACCGAACAACTGCGCTCAACAAGAAAGGCCCATCTGTTCCACACCGCCCAAAGCTTGGGTGCAGAGCTCGAGAGCCTGTCGTGACGGCACCAGTTGTCACTGCAATGAACATCAACCCCAACTCATTCAACGTCGTTCGTTGCCATAGTAAACCGGTAGCAACGAGCACAGCATCATATCAGGAACCTGCCATCTGGCAAGAGCAGAATGTAACGAGTGAACAATTTGACGACTCTTGCGTGCGATAAACGCACAAGGGGTCTCGAATTGAGCCTGGCTGGCCCTGCTGCCATGTGGTCTCCATGAGCGTGTTGGACGGCGTTGTCGGAGACGGGTTGTGGCATGAACATCGGGAATTATCTTCCCCGGTTCTGCAACGACCACACTTGCAACTTGGCGCCCGCGCTGCTGGTAAAGATCCCTCGTCCGTTGCCCATGAAGCCGCCGCCATTGGGCGTGACTTCGGGTTGTGAAGCCTCCGCCTGGACTGACTCCGCAGTCACATCCCAGGCCACGACCGGTGCAGGTTTTGCCGTGTCTGTCTCATCAAAGTAGAGGGCCAGTAGAATCTTGCCGTCCGCGGAACTCGCGAACTCCGAAACCGCGTAAGTTTGCCGAGGGAACGTGCGAACCACTTTGCCGCCGGCCACGTCAATCACGGAGACAGTCTTGTCGGCTCCGCCGACATAAAGAGATTTACTGTCGGCGGAGAATGCGACCGCGAAGGTTTCTAGCAAGAGATCGCTGGTGGTGGCGCGCAGGGCACCGGTGCGAGATTCATAAATGCGGATTTGGGTATCAGCATCCGCGCAGGCTAGCCACTGGCCGTCGGGAGAGAAATCAAGCGACAAAGAGCCGGCAAATCTGGCGGGAAGCTCGGTAATCACTCTCTCGGTACTAAGATCCCATAACTGTGCGGGTTCATCTTTGCGCGCCACCGCCAGCAAGCTTCTGTCCGGCGAAATGGCCAAGGCAACCACCGGTTCCCCCCCTTTTAACTGTAGTCTCAACTTTCCCGAAGGGACGTTCCAGATGCGAACTCCACCCCGATCACCCCCGACCGCAAGCCAGGCTCCATCCGCCGAGAACCGTAAGCTCGTGACTCGCTGATCCTCGAGATCGAAGGCCTGCCGCAGTTCACCCGAAGGAAAACTCCACACGCGCACACGACCGTCCTGGCAAGCGCCTGCGATCCAGTCTCCTTTGGGCGAAATCGCGGTGAAGCGAACGACGGCATCCGGCGGGACCGTGATGGTCCTCTCTAGCTTCAGATTTTCGCCTAGCGCGGGCAGGATCAAAACCAGCGCGCAAAACCATCGCATGGACCGCATTAGAGAAGCTCCAGCACAAGATCGAAGTGGACTGCCGCCTGCATCTCGTGGGGATCGCCGGTAAGCACAACCGGCCGCACCAGCTCCCGGCTACGGAGGAGCGGGTCACGCCCGAAATTGTGGTCCGGGTCGCCATCAAAGACCGGATCGGTGGCAAAGTACAACTGCGTAACCAAGGGCTTATGGCCAGATGCGAGTGCCAGGAAATGGATATGTTGGCATACCCGGTCCGGATAGTGGCCGGGGATCACAGAATCGAACTGATATCCGCCGCCAGGATCGAGCGGCAGCTGGGCGCGATAGCGGTATCCGTCGAGGTCGTAATGGCCAAGGTGATCGGCCTGCCAAACCTCGATCACGGCATTCGGAGGCGCATCGCCACGGGTGTTGAACAACTGTCCTCGCACGGTCAAGGGCATGCCGGGGTCACCCGGGGTTCGGAGCGTTGCGGTCTTTGGCGCGTTCTTTTTGTAAAAAGGGCCGATTTCGTTGGGCGGCGTCGGCCGACGATGCTGCGGCGCCGAGGCTTCGGCAGCGCCAAGGACGCGGGATGAGGAAAGGATTGCCAGCGAGCCTAGGAAATTTCCGAGGATTTCACGCCGCGTGAGCGACGGACGATACCATGCCATGCGGATCTCCCTGCAGACGCTCAAGATACTCCAAGGGCGGAGGAAAGTGCTACCGGATGGAAAACAATAGCCATCGGCAGCAAGAAATAAGCTAGAGAAAATGTGCTCGACGGTATCAACACCGCCGGGTTCGCTCGGGCCACCGCCAGGTCCCGACCGCCAGCATCGCATTGACGCTGGCAAAATCGGGTCGCTATACTTCTTTGTGGCTCCTAGGAGAAGGAATGTCCTTATCGGCCGTAATCGTGGACGACGAGCAACTCGCCCGCGATGAACTCGCCTTCCTGCTCAAAGACGTTGGGGATGTGGATGTGGTGGCGCAGGGAAAGAACGGCGTCGAAGCCATTGATCTGATCCGCGAACACAATCCTGATCTGGTTTTCCTCGATGTGCAGATGCCGGGCCTCGATGGCTTCGGTGTGATCCAAAAACTCCTCCACCGCAAAGTTCCTCTTCCCAAAATCGTCTTCGCCACTGCTTTTGACCAATATGCGGTGAAAGCGTTTGAGGTCAACGCGGTGGACTATCTTCTCAAGCCTTTTGACAAAAAGCGGGTGGCCCAATCGGTCGAGAAAGCCCGCGCCAAATTCGAAGGCAACAGTCCCTCGGCGGAGAAGATTGAAACCCTGGTACGAATGCTCGAATCACAAAAACCGCAGGCTTTGAAGGTCTTGCTCAAGGCGGGCGGACGATTGTTCCTGGTGAATCAAAAAGACATCTGCTTTGCCTCGATTGACGACGGCGTTATTACGGTCGTGACCAGCGGTCCGAATGGTATGGAGGGACAGTCGAATTGCCGCACTCTCGAGGAACTCCTGGACAGCCTGGATAACAACCTGTTCTGGCGCGCCCATCGCTCCTACCTGGTCAACATCAACCGCATCAAGGAAGTCGTCCCCTGGTTCAAGAGCTCGTATCAGTTACGTATGGACGACAAAAAGCAAACCGAGATTCCTGTCAGCCGCACTCAAACCAAGCGTCTCAGAGAGTTATTCGGCCTTTAGGGCCGGCGGCTCGGGGAAACGTACCCTTCACCCGGTCACTCCTCAGTTCATCGATCTATCGTTAGCTCTTCGATTGTCGAGGTTAGCCCGCAGGTAACTGGCACATCGCAAATTGCTCAAATTTGCCTCCCGGCCCTTCGGACTATTCGGTGGTACTAGGCCCGTCACGCTAAACTTTGATTCGAGTTGCCGCTGTGCGGAATACCTCTCGGTCAGCGCGGTAAGCTACTGATTTTTATGGGACAGCGGGTTGGACAAGCTGGCAAGCAGGTACAACAGGCCCGGCAAGGATTCTCTCGCCAAGCTGACATGGCCCCTTCCGCCCGATTGAGCTCAGCCGGCCAATCCGACTTACGTGGCTTCTATACGTCCTATCCTTAGTTTGGCCCTGACGTATAATATGGGGGCTCCCCCATGAAAGCTTACGTTTACGTTTCGCTGAAAAAGAGCGTTCTCGATCCTCAAGGCAAGACCATACATGGTGCCCTGAAGAAGATGGGCTATAAGGGTCTCGAGG
>Ga0187780_10003588_pt1 | contig 11690 bp, 12 predicted proteins | sample 1015_Q2_SP10_20__FD_132429 | JGI IMG/M metagenome (GOLD analysis project Ga0187780, IMG submission 132429) | Tropical peat soil microbial communities from peatlands in Department of Meta, Colombia - 1015_Q2_SP10_20_MG | ecosystem: Environmental > Terrestrial > Soil > Wetlands > Peat | place...
AATCTTGGGCTGGGCGAGCAGGTCCGCCATTCCGCCTTTCTTCGGCGGACCGCTCGCCTGGCTCCAGAGGCGTAGCGGGCCGAACGTCTCCAGGGCACCCTCTACGTGTCGGAGAGCGAGTTTTCACCCTGCGGGCCGAGGGTGCCCGCCAGAGCATGGTCGAGGACACCGCAGGGGCCGGTCGGCCCGCTCGTGATGCTCTGTCCGGGGTTGTCCGCAAGCGTCCCGTGATCAGTTTGTTCGGGCGGTATCGACAGCGCCGACCCAGCCCCTCCCTAGGAGTCGGAGCCCGCCCAGGACTCGGCGGCGCTCTCGGAGAGCAATCTCTGCCAGTCTGCGACTTGCAAACACCTCAGTGACGTTGTCTCCTGGCACCCTCGGGTCCCGATCGGTCAACCTTTCGCTGCTGAGTCTCCACGGTCGAGGTAGGCAGCCAAGTCCACGATGAGCTCTTGGGCGTCTGTGCGAGCCCCATCGATAAAACTGGACTTGCGGCGACGCAGGAACGGACTTCCGATCAAGTACATACCGGGCGAATCGACGATGCCTCCGTCGTGTCGAACCATCCCCTTTCCGTCCAGAATCTTGACGTCGAGCCAGGAGTAGTCCGGGCGGAAGCCCGTCGCCCAGATGATGGTCTCGATCTCACCACGGGCAAAGTCCAGTTCAAGGGGTGGCGAGGCCTCGACTCTCGTTGGCGCGAACTCCTGCGGCGTCGAATCGTCTAGGCCGTTTGCTGTTGCCCACTCGTCAATGGTCTTGAGCAACCGGCCCAGCTTGAGATCGGCAAGTTCGCACTTGTTGCGCAACGATCCGGAGAACTGTGCTCGATTCCCATCAATTCCAGCGAGTCTGCCGATCAGCTTCACGCCGATGCTCGAGAGTGCATTCAGGTCGAATGTCGCCCTTTCGGGCGTGCCAGCGAGCTGCATCGACGGCACGCGCCGAGCCCGAACGATGTCGTCGACCTCGTCGTATCGCTCATCGAGCACGCCAGCAGCTTCCATCCACCACTGGATGTCTTTGGCCCGGTACACGCGCGGTCCACGCACATGCTCGCCCACAGCCAGCGTGACTTCGCGACCCGAACGCTGGATCTCCGCCGCGATCTGCACGCCCGTCGCGGACGCTCCGACAACCATTACCCCACCCTCCCCGAGCTGCTCCGGGTTTCGGTACTCCATCGGTGTCATCGTCGTGATCGACGGTGATAAGGCATCTGCACAGGCGGGTACCTGTGGAACATTGAACGCTCCCGTGGCGATGACGACCGTTTGGCATCGCCATTCGCCCTGGTCCGTAACCACGCGGTATCCATCATCGGCGTGGCGCAGTGATGTCACCGTCGTACCCGACTGCACCGGGGCCGCGATCACCTTCGCGTAATTGGTTATGAAATCAACAACCTCCGGCATGGTCATGAAGCCGTCGGGATCGTCGCCGTCGTACGCGTAGCCGGGAAGTCGGCACTGCCAGTTCGGCGTGAGCAACCGCAGTGAATCCCATCGCTCGGTCCTCCATGAATTGGCGACCTCGCTCCGCTCGAGGACCACGTGGTCGATTGAGCGCTCGGAGAGGCACCGACTCATCGCGAGTCCGCTATGGCCAGCCCCTATGATGACGGTCGTCGTCCGCACGGACACCGCGCCTCGGTGGGATTCCCCGTACGATTAGCGGACCTGCACGTTCACGTTGGTGGGGTTCGTGATGATGTCGTACACGGCCGAGCGCTTCTGCGACTGCGCAACCAATGCTCGGATGTCATCGGCTGACGCGTCTGCATCGATGTCGTACGTCACCTTGATGTCACCGAAACCGTTGCGAACGTCGCTGTCCGCGCCTAGCACGCCTCGTACGTCCATGGCACCTTCGATCGTCGCCGAAACCCGGCGCAACTGGATCTCGCGGTTCTGCGCGACCGAGGCGATGCCCGCCGTCAGGCAACCAGCGAGGGCCACGAGAACGAGTTCAGGCGGGGTAACTCCATTGTCCTGGGAGGCGAAGATCTCGGGATGATCAGTGTCGAAGCAATGCTCGGTCCGGTGGCTCTGCTCTTCGCCAAGACCGAAGAAGCCCTCGACGGTCGAGCGGCTGTGGGTGCCGTTCTGCCACTCGCAGGTTGCCCGCCACTGGAATTGCGCCGCCTCGGGCGCTTCGGTCAGCGCCATTCGGGCTCCCAACAACGCCTCGACATTGACGCCGTTGTTGACAGGGGTGTCCGTGGTGGTCATGTGCTCGCCTCCTTGCTCTCGATCCCAGCGAGGGATCATGCGGCGCACTGGCGCCCCGCCGGGAGCGGTCCATCGTGCCCAGGAAGCCCGAGTCCGAACCCGGATGACTTGCGATTGCGAACTTAGCCCTCTCGGAAGTCCGTGGAAAGGGGTGCCTCGAGGTTGCCTGCTTCCTTATTCCTGCCAAAGCCCTGCCTACGGATTCTCGTCCCCGAGCGGGCGCCCGAAGGTCAGGGCGGAACGCACCGGCGACGGAGTCTGAGCCCCCAATTGGCGATCCGGGCGCGCTCCCAGGGCGTCATTGACGATCGAGAAGGCCAGGCACAAGGCCACGAAGGTCGTCATGACGAGGATCTGCGCATCGTCGAACCCTCCGTCGCGAAGAACCTGGACGTCGGAGGCGGCGATGGCGTTCGGATCGGTTGCCACCCGGCGGGCCCACTCGGCGAGCGCCCGCCTGGCGTTCTTGAGGCCCTCGTCATCGCCCTGAATCACCGATGCAGCCACGTCGGGGCCTGCGACCTCGGTCAGCCTCTGGCCCACGCCAGCGAACAGTAGGAGTCTCCTAATGCCGAAGCCGCTGCCGTCACGAGTACTCCCGCGCTGGCGGAAGCTGAGCGAGCCCGCTCGGGCAGCCTGGTCCATCAAATCGGACAGGCCCTCCAGCGTCGTTGGCAGGTACGCCCATTGCCGCGACACGGTTTTGCCACATAGCCGGCGCCCTGCACATCGTCGCCGAACAGGCGCTGTGCCCCGGGCATAGGCGGCGGGTCGGCAAGGAAACTCGCGTCAGAAGGCTCGGCGCCTGGCGCCTCCGTTTGCCTGCTCCCCGAGCTGAAGCCCTAAGCTGGTTTGCGGGCCAGGAAGCCGACCACGGCGATCGGCGCTCGGAGCGGGAGTCCGTCGCGCAACCTCTCTCGGGCAAGCTCGACCCCTGTCTGCAAGAACGCTGCTTCTCCTACGGCCTCGATGGCCTCGTAGGCCGGACCGGTCGAGGCCAGAGCACGCGCGTATGTCTCAGGGTCGGCGAACTCGAACACAAACGGGATGTCGACACGCTCGACGTTTGTGAAGCCAGCGTCCTCCAGGAAGGCCTCACCGGCGCCGGGCCGACCGAGCGCGACCATGGCCGCCTGGTGTTCCACCTTGGGAGGCGCGGCGAGCGCGAACGGTGCCAGCGCCCACGCTCCGGGCGACCCCTTGATGTGACCCCAGACCGTGAGTCCGATCCGCCCACCTGGGGTCAGAACTCGGTATACCTCGGCCACGGCGCCCGGGGTCGTTCCCCAAATACCGCGGAAACTGGTGGCGACGTCGAAGGCTCCGTCGTCCCACGGCAGGGCCTGCATGTCGCCAATCCGCAGGTCAGCATCCGGACTGCGGTCCCGGGCGACCGCAAGGAGGCGGGGCGACGCATCAATCCCCGCGCACCGAGCGCCGCGCGAAGCCGCCAGCTCCAAAGCCAGTCCGGCCCCGCAGGCGACATCGAGCAGCCGGTCACCGTCGCCCACGCCCAGGTGATGGTGCATGGCAACGTACTCCCGGCAGTTGGTTGGTTCACAGAGTGTGGCGAACTCCACGGCGTGGCGGCCCCAACCCTCGTCCACCTGCCGCCACTCGTCCTGAAAGAGCCCCACGTGGGCACATGATACGACCAAGCGTCAAATGCGTCGAGTGGCGCGGAACAGTCAGGGGCCGGGACCTGACTGTTCCGGTTAACGTTCCACCGCGAGGCAACGAATGAGCACACAGGAGGCGCTGGCTGCCTGCGGGATGTTCGACCGGGACGATCGGTTCCCGCTCTTCGCCGCAGTCCGCGAGCTGGGAGCGGTGCACCAGGTCACTTTGGTCGCGCGGCACGATGCCTGGCTTGTTGTCCGCTACAACGAGCCAAAGGCGCGCTGGTTCGGACATCTTTGACGCAAGTGTCGGCCCGAGGAGTGCATCAACACCTCCGCCGCCGTCCTACCTGGGGGACGGTGCTCGGGAGACCAGGAGACTGAAGCATCCCAAGTGATCATGCGTCGAGCATCTCAAGGTCTAGCTGGAGCACGGCGAAGCGGTCATGCGCAGATGACCAAGGAGCACATCCAGGGACATGCTGTTGTGCCTGTTTCCTGCTTGAGAATCTTTGCCTTCTTGGCCCAGCCGTCGGCAGCGTTGTCGAGTGATCACCGACAGCACTTGAGGTGATCGCGTCACAGAGAGTTCATCTTTCAGTTGCCTCATGGACACCGGATGACCTGTAGCGTCCCTTGAAGTCGACGAACTGTTGGTCATCAGATGAGACTTTCGAGACTGAGCCTCGGTACCCTGATATTCCTTTCTCTTATCGGCGCCGTCACCGTCGGAGGAAGCCCAGCGTCAGGAACCACGGCGAGTGAATCTGCGACTTCTCCGTGCCCGATCTCATCGACCAATGGCATCTGTATCTCCGAAATCAGTGTCGACTACACCACCACAATCACGCTGAGGATGTCGGTCGGAGCGGCAACCGATCCGACAACGGACCCGAACTGGAGCAACAGCAATACCAGCATCCACTGGGATATCTTCACGACCAGTTCTACAACTGCTGTCTACACCGCGGACGCGAGTCTCGTTTCCGACCAGTTCAGTGGCACCGTGGAGAATGATGCCACCAATGCGACGGCATGCAGCGGAAGCGCAGGCGTCGCAGCAACCTACGACACGACGATAAATACCTATACGATCAGCTTCCCTGCTTCCTGCATCGGAAGTCCCGGTTCGTTCACCGTTCACGCGTATTGGTCGTACGCGTCTGGAGGCACAACCAATCTAGAACAGATTCCTGCGAATCTGGAGCCGCCCTGTTGTTCCGTTACGCCAGATCCTGCCGCGACTACTACATCCTCAACGACAACGACAACGACAACGACGACGAGTACGTCGACGACGACTTCAACTAGTTCCACGACAACGACGACCGTTGCATCCTCGATCACGACGACCACGGCGCCTGGCCACTCTGGCCAGCTCAACGTCAGGTAACACGGGGAGCGGATCTTCCACACTGGCGTTCACCGGTCTGGGCCCCGGTGCTCCGGTGCTCCTCGGCGTCGCACTTTCTATGATCGCCATCGGCTCCTTGGGCCGACGCCGTTTGTTCGCCCTCGGGCGGCGAATCACACGGTCACGGATGCCGTAGTCGACGCGCCGCTGAACGGATAAGGCTGCTCTTCCTAATGTCAGAGCGGTGTGGTGTCCGAGGACCGTTTAACTCTGCGAGCATACCGGCAGTACTGAGGGGGAAGCTGCAGTTCAGGAAGGCCGCCTAGAAGTCGATCTCCGTCTCGTCGACCCTTACCGACCAGCCGGCAGCCCCCTAAAGGCCGGGCTCATCACATCGGCCATCATCTCGCTGACACAGCGAAGCAAATACTCGGTGTGACACGGCTATGCAGGCGCCGCGGTTACATGAGGTGATGGGGTTCGACTCGTAGAAACAATAGGACACTGGAGGGTCCTGACGTCCCGTGACCTGCTCAACGATGCTGTACTCGTGCCAGTGTGCCGCGTTGTAGTCGATGTGCCAGCGCCAGCAGCCCTTAGGACGATAAGAGACGGCGACCGGCATCACCGCGCTGTCGTGGATGATGTCGGGCGGCACGTGCCTAGATAGTGCCACTCTGCCAATCGCTGTCGGATCGAGACGGACCCGTCTTGCTCCTCGTGGACGACGCAGAGCGCATCGGCGACGCCGCCGGCGCCGCCTTGCAGGCCCTCCTGGCAACGCGGCCGCCCGACCTCCACGTCGTGGCAGCTGGTCGCCCGGAATTCCTCCGCGGGATCTACAAGCACTTGACCAAAACTGTTCCCAAGTCGAGGGTAGGGTGCTGCTCCGACCGGATGTCGACATGGACGGCGACATACTCGGAGTACCACTACCCGGGCATACTCACTCGCGCTTTGTCCCTGGAAGGGGCTATCTGGTTGATAGCGGTGTTCAGCAGTAAGGAGGTCTAGGAAGGTGGCTATTTCCTTCCGTTCCCGCGACGGCGGCATGGGCAGTCTGATACCTCCCAGCTTGTCCCTGCTGATGTGGAACATCTGGCAACTTCAGGTCAAACATCAGGTCCGTTCCCGTTGCGGATGGGAAGGTCACGAGTGACGCGGCAACGGTCAGGTCGAGAAGGTAGGGCGACGCTCCGCCGAGCCCACTTTCGCTAAAGCCGGCGATGAGGCAGTAGACGATCAGAAAGAGCGCCAATGCCCGCGTGGGTCCCCGTGCCCGGCAGAGAGTCGTCAGCAGCAGGACTATGAAGATGGCACCGACCAGCACCTCTCCGACGATCCCCTGGTCCTGGTAGATCGAGATCCAGCTGCTGTCAATGGGCAATCCGTTTTCCGCTGGGTCCGACGAACCATTCACGGCGTCGTTCGATAGCCCGCTTCCGAAGATCACGTTGGTGGTTGGTCGATGGATCGAGAGCGCTGCCGTCCAAGCCTTGGTGCGACCAGTCAGATTCTGAAGGTTCTGGCTGTTCTCTCCTCGAGCCAACCAGTGCGTCAGAAGCGGTAACGCCGGAATTCCGACAACTACGACTACGAGCAGAACCGTGGCGAACGTCCTACGCACTCGTCGCTTTGCGAGGAACAGGCTTGCCCCCCCAACGAGCAGACCCACGATCATGGCCAAGAGGGCTGTGCGCGTGTGGGTCAGCACGAGAATGGCCAGCGCGGGCAGTGCAACCATGAGGGTGGAACGGCGAGATATGAGGCGGCACAACCAGAGCAACATCGTCAGACCAGCGACTTCAGCCGCGAAGTGCGCAACCTGTGTCGACCAGATTGGCCAGATCGTGCCACTCAGACGGCCTTCGGGCAACGCCGTCCCGGGCGAGATGAAGAGGCCTAGGACGACCGAGCCCAGAATGATCGCGATGACGCGCATCTGACCACGCAGCACGACTAGGTCTCGCCTGCCCCACCATGGGGTGAGCAGCCACAGCACGAAGAGGAACACGAGCAATCGGAAACTTCGGTATCCGGTCCCCAGGCCAACGAGACGAACGCTCATCATGAGCGAGCTGATTGCGAGCACGGTGTAGAGCCCGAGGAACCAGTTCGGCCGCATTCGCATTCGGGGATTGATAGTCACGGCCAGCACGAGAGCCATGAACAGCGCACTCTGGGTGATGAGTTGGGCGATCCTGTGCGGGATGGGCAGAAGAGTCCCTTGCTCAGGGGTGAGCGCGTTGAAGAAGAGCAAGGCCCATATGACGAAGACCCGACGGAGGCGCGAGTCGCGTCGCCGGCCACTGCGCTGACTGTCGATGGCTACCGCGGTCTCCACGAACGATCGGCCTAGTTCGAGGGTTCCGCTGTTCTCATCGAGGTCAATTGGAGATCCACGGGACGGAGAGCGCCGGAACTGTCGTCTTGGGGATCCGCGCCCAGGAGGATGACAGAGCGCAGGGAGATCCCGGCCTCACACAACATCTCCCGGCTGGCCTCCATACGGGTGAGGGTGATCCCCCGGGAGGAGAGGACCATGACTGCGTCCGTCACCCACGGAGCGAGGTGCTCCGCACCGAACGCGGCGTCGAGGGAGGCCAGAACCAGCAGGACGTCGGCGTCATCGGGAGGTGGCTTCTGAGCCATCTGCAATGGGTCCTCCGGCGCCACGAGCACCCTCACGGGCGGGCATACCGCAGTCACCATGGCGGAGGGCTTGGTCGGGAGACCGAGGATCGAAGCGAGGGGTCGGTTGTTGGCAGCGTCGACCACGACTACCCGATGTCCCTCCAAAGACAATGCGCGTGCCAACGCACCGACCGCGAGCGCCGCCGGTTCCGACGCCAAGGCCGCGTGTTCGGAACTTTCGAGCGAGACCACGGCTAACGCTGATCCAGGTGCAGATTCGAGATGGCCGCGCAGCCGACGCTGGATCATGCGCAGGGACGGGTTTGGCCGTCTCATGCGACGATACAACCGACGTCTGCGCAGCACGCGCGGACCGCGGTAGCGGTCCATGCTCAACTCGACCGGGGCGCCGAGAGTCTCTGCGACGGTCGAGCGATCAGGCGGCCGCTCGGAGAGCAGCGCGCCGAAGGTCACCGCCACCAGACCCACGGCGATACCGGCTACCAGTCCTGAGAGACCGTCTATGAGCAAGACTTTCTTCGCGGATACCGGAACCACCGCTGCCGGGTCAAGGACGTTGTTGGCATGGTCGGTGGACTGCTCGTTCAGGAGCGCTTGTTGAACCTGAGCCTGTAACTGGGATACCTGGGACTCGTCCTCGCCTCGTTGGTTGACAAGGTCGGTCAGTTGGCTACTCGATTGGGTGTCGGGCGTTGCATCCGAGAGGTTGGTGATCTTGGTATTCAGGCCGTCGATCTCGACGTTGAGGGAGGAGATCTGAGATTGAAGACCGCTCACGAGCGCGCCAGTTTGTAGGCCCAGCTCTCTGGCCTGGACGGCGAGGAATGCTCGGGCCACGGCCCTGGCGCCCGAAACGGCTTCGATCTGGGATGGTCCGCTGAACTTGATCGACAGGATGTTGTCACTGATCGAGAGACCGGTGTAATCCGAGAGCAAGGTGTGGGGAGTCACGTGAAGGTGATCCTCAGTGATCGCCTGTTGGGCGACCACCTCGGTTTTCAGAAGAGACACATTGTTCGCCATCACTTGCAGCGGATCCGCGCCGGCGGGTACGACGAGGTAGAGATCGGTTACTGCGGTGCACTTGCGGGGAATCACCAGGTGGAGGCTCGCACCGACGACAAGACCCACGAGGCCGGTGATCAGCCAGACCCGTCGCTTGTGTCGTATCGTCGCCATCAAGGAGCGAAGGCCGATCATCGGACCAAGGACGGGGTCATCACCGAGTGGCGGTGTTTCCATCAGCGTTCTCCGAGTGGGGGTGATCCCGGCGCTGCGCTCACCTTGTCTGTCCGTGCCCCCAGACCGACCGGCTCACTGTCATCGACCTTGGTACGTGCACGGGAAGAGACCAGACCGACCGTGTTCTCCATGATCACGCCGGTCGTATTGTCGGTCGAGTCTGGGTTCACCACCACGACGCCCTGCAGACCCGACCCACTGTCGGCAGCTTGCAGCGCTAGCTGAGCGAGGTCGTCCCCTGTGACGAAGTTCGAAGAGAGTGACAAAAGGGTCATGGCGTCGGACGGGGTGAGAGTCGCCGAATTGCCATCGAAGACCATGAGTGAGACGAGGAGACCGGGCGGATCTTCATCTGCCTCCTTCAGCCCGACCGCAAAGGGCAACCCTCGGCCCACGGGCTCGGTCCCGGTGAATGCTGCCCGCAGGGGAGCAAGCGAGGGATTTTCGGACCAGCTGGTGCCCTCTGCTACGAGTGAGGTCCGGAGACCTGAGACGGCCGCATGCAGTGCCAGTCGCGGACCGGTGGTCAGGGCCGGTGCGTCGCCAGCAAACGAGATCACCCGGACAGCTGGTGTTGGGCCGCTGCCCTCCAGAAGAGAGTGGAGGAGATGTCGCAGAGCCCACTCGCTGGTGGCACGCGGTCGCCCTTCGAGAAAGTCCCGCCACGCCGAAGGGGTATTGCAGCTCGGAGCTTCGAGCGAGGCGATGACCGGGGCGCCCGCCGTGCGGGCAATCTCATCTCGGAGTCGCAGGCGTCGCCCGCGTTGGAGGCGAACGAGCACGAACACCGAACTACCCAACAGCCCGGCGGCAAAGCCAATGATGCCGGCTTCGATGGGGGGACCGTACCTGGATGCCGGCTGGACAGTGGCTCTTTGCAGTATCCGCGTGGTGCTCGTCGTTGAGCCACTCTCAAGTTGGGCATTCGTGATCTCGTTGGTGACGCCGTTGAGTTGAAGTGAGACTTGATTCTGCTGACTCCTCAGTGAGCCCAACAGATCGGTGTCCTGTTGTCCGGCGCTCGAACTCGCTCCCTCAGAGCTGATACGGGCAGACACCGTGTCGATCTGATCCTGTAAATCCTTGATCTGTTGGGTGAGCAGACTTGATTCGTGCTCCAGGGCAGCCACCCCAGCTTCCGCAGTGCTCGCTTCCAACTGGCCGATATAGTCCACGTAGCTCTCGGCCACAGAATTGGTCAACTGCACGGCGTACCTACCCGCTGGAGACTGGGTTTCGATCTGAAGGATCTGCGCACTGAGCGGCGTCACCGTCAAGAGCTTCTTGACTTCCAATGCTCCGAGTGGCGGAGACACCTTGGCCCCCGCCGCAGCCAGGACCGGCGTGCTTCTTGCGATAACGGCATCGGTGGTGATGTCGGTCCCCACTGCACCCGAGTTGCCGGAATTACCGGAGTTCGATGAGTTCGATGCGGTACTCGGCGGGAGAAGAACCAGGGCGATGGCAGTCTCCTTCACCGGCTTGAAGAGTCCGTACGCGAGCCCACCGAGTCCACAGATGATCGCCACGACGATGACCATCAGCCGGCGTCGCCAGATCTCGGGAAGCGACGTTCGCAGGTTGAGACGTTCTTCCTCGTTCACTGGCTGAGGACCGAAAACTCGTTCTCGGCAGGCGCCATGTCATTCCAGCTGGCATCAGGCGCGGGCTCGGTGCGGGCGTAATAGGTAGCGATTTGTGCGCGATTGTTGAGGTTGAGCTTGTGATAGAGACGGCTTACATAGTTGCGCACAGTCTTCTGGCCGAGTTGCAGTTGCGTTGCAATCTCCGCATTGTTGGCGCCTTGAGCCACCATCCGCAGTATGTCCGACTCCCGTTGGGTCAGATGGATGGAAGGTTCATCACCCAGGACCCATCGGGCCGCCTCGTTGCAGAGAACCTGATCCCCCAGATGCACAGAGACGACCGCTGCCCTGATCGCTTCGGGGGACGCGTCCTTCAGGAGAACGCCGGCAGCACCCGCGATCATTGCCGGGCGGACGCGCCAGTCGGGATTGGACGTCAGGACCAACGACCTGGTGACTGGGCATTCCAAAGCAAGCGAGCGCACGAGATCGATACCGTCGGTCCGTGAAAGCTCCAGGTCTATCAAGACGACGTCGACGGATGTGGCGGCCAAGAGGCCGAGCAGCTCGGGTTCACCGTCGGAGACGCCGATGACATCCAGTCGTTCGTCCTCGCCGAGAAGCCGAGCCAACCCGAGGCGGAAGAGCCGTTCGGCTGCCACCACGATCACGGAGATGGTGGAGGCAGTGTCTGAGGAGCCATCGGTGAATCTGGCGCGTTCAAGATGCTGAGGTAGGTCGCTGTTGAGCACTGAGTCGGAGTCCCGGGAAGAGTGTGATGGAGTCGACGAGTCCGGCTCAGGTGACGTGGTTGTCGGTCAGAACCGTTTGTGAAGTCAACGGCTATATAGAGCTCCGAGGGGGGGCAGAAGATACGGTCGAAGGAGGACGTTTGGCCACTGGCGGCAGGGACTGTCCCTGGGCCAGGACGTGATCGGCCGCGGATCACGCGCCCCGGGAGGGCCTCGCGGACTGCAACCGCCATTGGGGCGGTCGACGTTCG
>Ga0187780_10003589_pt1 | contig 11689 bp, 9 predicted proteins | sample 1015_Q2_SP10_20__FD_132429 | JGI IMG/M metagenome (GOLD analysis project Ga0187780, IMG submission 132429) | Tropical peat soil microbial communities from peatlands in Department of Meta, Colombia - 1015_Q2_SP10_20_MG | ecosystem: Environmental > Terrestrial > Soil > Wetlands > Peat | place...
CATCGGCCCGCTCGACTTGGCTGCGGTGGGCATCCTCGCAGCCCTGGTCGACCCTCTGCGGGACAAGGGCATCAGCGTCTTTGCCCTCTCCACATTTGACACCGACTACCTCCTAGTGCCCGAGGTGCAGCGGGACGACGCAATAAGTGCCTTGGAGGCCGCTGGGCATCGCATCGAGCGCTGACCAGCGAGAGCCCCGGCCCAAGAGTGCCGATGCAGTGCCCCTTAGCTGACCGGCCACCCGCTCAAAGGGCAGCGCGCACCCGGGACCCGGACTGCGACCGCCCGATATTCGCGTCAGGCGATCCCGTGACCCCCGACCCCGGTGTCAGGCGGCGAGAACCCGAGGGCCCCGGCTGTAGTCCTTGCCAGGACGTCAGAATGGCCGTGTGAGACGAGTGCCGGGGCTCCGACATTTGTCAGCGCCGGACGCGTTCGCGGACGTGCTCGGCTGTCCCCTCTGCCGCGGACCGCTATCGCCAGCCGAGCACGGGACGCTCACCTGCGCGGCCTGTGGCGCGCGCTACCCGGTGACCGACCGACTTGCCGACCTGGTTCCGCCTGAGCCCCGCCAGGCCGAGACGCCCAACATCCGCATCATGGAGTCCGGGTTGTTTGCCCGGGTATACGAGCGAGCCTGGCGGCCCGTCCTGACTCGGCTGCTCACCGGCATGAGCCACGACGCGGAGCGTGCCTGGTCGCTCGATCGGCTCGGCCTAGCGCCCCACGCCACCGTCCTCGACCTCGCCTGCGGCCCCGGCAACACCGCGAGGACAATCGCCGCGGCCATTCCCGCTGGCCGGGTGCTCGGGATCGACCTCTCGATGGCGATGCTGCGCGAGGCCCTCGCCGCTGCCCCGGCCGCGGGGGCGACCGTTGGCTACGTGCGCGGCGATGCCCACCGCCTGCCGCTGCAACCCGGCAGCATCGACGCGGCGAACTGCGCCGGCGCCTTCTACCTGTTCTCCGACCCACCACGCGTCCTCGCTTGCATCGCCGCCGCGCTCCGGCCGGGTGGGCATTTGACGCTGATGACTTCGCACCAGCCGCGTTTTGGTGGGGCCACAACCGCCGCACTCGTTCGGCCGGTCGGGCTGCGCGTTCATTCCCGCGGCGAGATGGAACGGCTCCTCGACGGCGCCGGCTTCGACGTACTGGAGCGCCGACTCGCCGGGTTCATGCTGCTTCTCGCCGCCCGTCGCCGCTGAGTCCCAGGACTTCGGCTGACCCCTCCTACGTTCCCACGCGCCGGGATTCCCGGACACGTGGCATGGCAGGTCTCACCGCTAGCCTGTGGGTGCCGAAAACCTCATCCGGCCGGCTCACGCTGCTAGTTCGTAGGTGTGAGCGAGCATAAGCACATTCGGGCCGCCGCCAGATCGGCCCGCTTCAGTGTTCCTCGTTCGGTGCCCAGCCCATCGCCCTCTCGAGAAGGTCATAAGGTGGCGTCTCAACTTCGGTGCAAATGACCCGGGAAGGGGCACGAGACGAGCCACGATCGAGTCCGTCGATCCGCCGACGAGGGCGAGGGCGGAGGTCGGAAGGCGTTGATGGCGGGCATGAGGCCCACGAGGTTGACGGTCACGGGACCAGCGCATGGCACCGTCCGTTCCCCGGTGGGATGATTCGGCCAGTATGGGCCCACCAGTTCGGGAGGAGGCGACATGGAGCGGCTGACCGGCCTGGACGCGAGCTTCCTGTACGTGGAAACACCCAGCCTGCACATGCACGTGTCGATGGCGGCGGTGTTCGACCCCTCGACCGTCCCCGGCGGCTACTCCTTCGAGAAGCTGCGCGACCTGGTCGGGTCGCGCCTGGCCCTGGCCCCCGTGTTCCGGCGCCGGCTGGTGGAGGTGCCGCTGCGCCTCGGCCACCCCTATTGGATCGACGACCAGGACTTCGACCTCGATTACCACGTGCGCCGCGCCGCGCTGCCCTCGCCGGGCGGGATCGAAGAGCTGGCCCGGTACGTGGGCGACGTGTGCAGCCGCCAGCTCGATCGTTCCAAGCCGCTGTGGGAGATGGACATCGTCGAGGGGCTCGAGCACGGCAACGTGGGCCTGGTGTCGAAGATCCACCACTCGACCATCGACGGCGTGTCGGGGGCCGAACTGCTGGTCCAGCTCTTTGACCTCGAGCCCGACCCCCCGGCCCGCGAAGCGTCCGGGGGACCCTCCGGCACCGACACGATGCCCTCGGACCTCTATCTGATCGCCCAGGCATTCGCCACCCGGCTCACCGCCCCGATCGGCATCACCCGTCTGGCCTGGCGCACGGGGCGCTCGATGCTCAACGTGCGGCGGCTCCGACGTGCCCCCAACGACGAGAAGGGGGCACTGCCGCTCACGACCCCTCGCACCTCGCTCAACGCGGCCATCACGCCGCACCGCAAGGTGGCGTTCTCCTCCATCTCGCTCACCGACGTGAAGGAGCTCAAGAGGGCGCTCGATGCCACCGTGAACGACGTGATCCTGGCCATCTGCACCGGTGCGCTTCGCCGCTATCTTCAAGGGCGCAACGAACTGCCTACCGACCCCCTGGTGGCCGCCGTGCCGGTGTCGGTGCAGCCCTCCACGGCCGATCGACGCGGCGCCAACAAGGTGTCGGCCATGTTCGTGAGCCTGCCCTGTGGCACCGCCGACCCCAAAGAGCGCATGGAGATCATCCGCTCGGTCACCAGGGGGGCGAAGAGCGAGCACCATGCGCTCGGCGCCGACGTGCTGCGCAACTGGGCCGAGCACGCCACCCCCAATGTCTTCTCAGCCGCCGCTCGCACCTACACCCGGCTGCGCCTGGCCGAGCGCCATCGCCCCATCCAGTCCCTAATGATCTCCAACGTGCCGGGGCCCGACTTCCCCCTCTACCTCGGCGGCGCCGAGATGGTGGCCGGGTTCCCCCTCGGTCCCGTGCTGGAGGGCGCCGGCCTCAACGTCACGGTCATGGGTTATAGGGATGTCCTGAACTGGGGGCTTATGGCCTGCGCCGAGACCGTGCCCGGCGTCGCCTCCATCGCCGCGGCCATCCCGGAGTCACTCGACGAGCTGCGCGCCGCCGCCGGGCTCGCCCCCTCCACACCGGTGGGCATCGCGCCGGCGCCACAGCCGGGCGTGGTGTCGAACGGCGCATCGCCGGACATCTCCGCGGTTTGAAGCCGGCGGGACGGTCGACATCGCCACTCGGCCCCCGTACAGGTCGGCACCTGCCGCCGATCAGGCCACGATCAGCCGTGCCGCGCTTGCCGTTCAGTTCGATGGCGGAAGATCCATGACGCGTGCTACGGGGAGACGAGGGTGGAGCCGACCGCAGACCCGACGCAGGACGTAGGCTCGAGCCACTCGCGCATCGCCTCGTAGATCGGTGGGTGATTGAGAAGCCGGAAGTGGTGCAGCCCCTCGAAGTGGCGCTTGTGTTCGGCCGGAATGGGGATGTGCCGGCCATCCCGGGATCGGCCGCGGGCACTGGCGGGCTGGACGAGGAGGTCACCCACCACCCGACCGAGCGGGTTGCGACGGCCTGCGGTGACGGTCGCGCTCACGGCGTAGTGCTGGGCCGAAGGGAGCAACGGGACGTCGCACATCGGGTACTTCGACCCGTGGTCGGCCCTGCGCCAGTCGTCGTCGAGCAGGTGGCCGGCACGGAGGTCCTTAATCCCGGCGCTACGCCGGTTGAGGACGGACGCCAGCGGACGACTTTCGTCGAGCCTGCCAAGCATGGCCGTGAGCTGGTTGACCCACTGCTCAAGGCCCGCACCCAGATGGGGCGTGCCGAGGTAGAAGATGTGACGCACCGCCGGCACCCACGAATCGCCCCGCTCCATGGCCTGGTGGCACGCGCTGCGGGCCACCAGGCCACCCATGGAGTGGCCCACCAGAAGCAATTCGGTGACGGGGACGGGCCAGGCGCCAACGACCTTCTCGAGCAGCGTGGCGAGGTGGTGGCCGTTCTCCGAGATGTGGAGACCGGAGTTGTAGCGCAGATAGACCGGGGTGTACCCGAAGTCCTCAGCGAACCGGGAGCCGTAGGTAGCCTCTTCACCGTGGCCGTGGCGGTCGGCGTGCAACCGCCAGGATTCCTCGTTCAAGGTCAAGCCGTGGACGAAGACCGCCACCTTGGTGGTCGCCTCGGGGAATGCGGCCTCGAGGGCGTCGCGCTCCGGGACGATGTCGGCCCGGTCCCGTCTGATGGCCATGGGGATCGCCAATGGGCTGCCTTGCTCGGCCAGTTCATGTCCGAGGAAGGCGTTAAGCACCGCCACGGCCAGATTGCTCCGGGGGGTGGACCCGACCGGACGAGCCGATCCTGCCGCCACGCCGGCAACTTCGCTGGCGGCCCAGCCGGCGGCCAGGCCGGCGCTGCGGATCAGGGTGTAGACGCCGGTGGCGATGCCGTTGTGGACGACTCGGACGGGGACACCCGCGGGCCCGGTCAAGGCGAAGATTCTGGTTGCGGCGGCGTGATGGATCTGCTCGACGTTCGACACGGTGTCGGCCAGCGTCCGTGTGGCCAGGCGCCCGGCCGCCCGCATCTCCTCAGATGTCATCGCCCCTCCCCCCCGAAACGAGGCTCGGTTCTGCCAGTGTGGCACCCGGCGGTCGGGTCTTGCGGATATTCGGCCGGCTGTCGTCTCTGGGGGGCAAGGCCGACGCGGCCTCAGCCGCCACCGTCGACGCGGTCGAGTGCTACCGATGGCCTCGTTCGTCGGGTTCTGGTGCGGGGACGATCGGCCATGAGCTCTGATCGAGCGGACGCCCCGGATCCGGCGCTGGCGGTGAGGACGCGACGGGCCTCGAGGCGGCCGGCACGCATGAACTCCGGCCAGTCTGTGGTGTTGAGGAACTGCCGGTAGAACCCGGCCCCGCGGACCTTGGCGTAGGGCACGGGCTCGATCATCATCACGTCGGTCTCCTGCTCGAGCCGGGTGAGGTTGGTCCTCGCCAGCTCCGCTTGCTGACAGGTGCGCACCTGGCTGGCGACGTAGAGGATGCTGGCGCGCCGGTCCTGCCAGCCGGAGGCGTTCTCGCCGACGAACCCCGGCGGGTAGAAGCCGTTGATCGCCAGCACCACCTCGGGCGGTTCCTCGATGTCGAGGATGGGCCGCACCGGGAAGATGTCGACGATACCGCCGTCGCACCAGTAGCCGCCGCCGAGCATCACCGGCTCGATGAACAAGGGCAGGGCGATCGCCATGTGGACGGCCCGGGCGACGGACATGTCGGGGTAGGTGCGGGGGCCGATGTACTCGAGGCGGTTGTGCTCGATGTTCCAGATCGGCGCGTAGGCGGGGATCGGCATCTCGGCGAGGGTCATGTCGCCGAGTAGTCGCCGGTACGTCGCCTCGATTCGCTCACCTCGGACGATGCCCGCGAAGCCCTTCGCCGCCCGGGGAAGCAGGGAGGCCAGCATGCGCCAGTCGACGTCGACGTAGTCGTCGGGGCGGAGCCCCAGTGTGAAGTCGGCGACCTGGTCGGCGGGGATGCCGGCGGCGATGGGGAAGCCGAACAGCGCGGAACCCGAGCACAGCGAGATGATCGCCGGGCGGACGCCCGCTTCTTCCAGGGCTCTCGCGGCCCCGACAACCGAGGCGAGGGCGCCGCTGCCCCCGGTCACCACCAGGCCCAGCCGGCGCCCCTTTAGGTCGGCGGCCCGGAGGGGCTGTGTTGGCGGGAACGGATGGAGGTTCGGCTGTCGTCGCCGCTCGAGGGGGAGGGGCACCAGCGCCCGTCGGGCATCGTTGACCAGGCCGGCGTCCTCGCGGACCCCGTCCACGATCTCCCTGGTCCGCGTGATGACGTTGAAGTACTGGCGGAGGCGGAATATGTCGAGCGCAGTGCCGAGCATGGCTTGTATTTTCCGACGCGAGCACCCTCCCGGACAGGGCTCAACGGCCCTGTTGCCAGCGGTCTGGCGCGGTGGCGAAGAGCCGCAACGGGGCCGGGGCCACCGAACCCGTGGACGAAGCCAAGACCACCAGCTCCAGGTTCTAACGATCGCGCTCCCGACTGCCAACCGGCATGCACACCTATGACCACTGACAAAGTCGACCCTCGTCTGGGTCTCGCCCGCTTATGGCCGGCGGCACGGCTTCTCCTCCGGGCTGGCCCAGGCGCCTCCTTCGAGCCAACCGGGCGCGGTGTCGGCGGATGGGAATGACTTGCCCGTGTTCGGGGGCTTTCGGCACTAACCCGGCGGCTGGCAACGGGGAAGAATGATCGATTAGGGGTGGTCCGATGCAGCGGCTCAGTGGTGCGGACGCCGGTTTCGTCTACGGCGAGACGCCGAGTTGGCACATGCACGCGGGGACGCTGGTCGTGCTCGACCCCTCGACCGCTCCCGGCGGCTTCGACGTCCACCGACTGCGCGCCCTGCTCGAGGCCCGGGCGGGGCTGCTCGGCCCGTTCCTGCGTCGCCTGGTCGAGGTCCCTTTTGGCCTGGATCGGCCCGCCTGGGTCAACGACGCGCACCTCGATCTCGACCGCCACTTCCACCGTGTCGGCGTCCCGCCCCCTGGCGGCCCCCGCGAGCTCGGTGCCTTGGTTGGCGATCTGTTCGCCTACAAGCTCGAGCGGGACCGCCCGTTGTGGGAGGACTGGTTCATTGAGGGCCTCGAAGACGGGAACGTGGGTCTGCTCTTTAAGGTCCACCACTCCCTGGTGGATGGCGCCCGGGGTGCTCGCCTCTACGAGGTGCTCTTCGATCTCGACCCCGACGCGCCCTTCGAACGGCCCGGGACCCCCGAGCTTGCCGGCGAGCGCATCCCCCCGGGGTGGGAGATGGCCCTGCGGGCGCTCCCCCGTCTGGCGGCCACGCCGCTGCGCGCCATCCGCACGGCAGGCCACCTCGGCGGCTCCGCCCTCCGCATGCTGCGCTTTCGAGGCTCGGCGGAATGGGCGGCGGCGACCTTCCCCTTCCAGGCGCCGCGCACCTCGCTCAACCAGGCCATCACCCCACATCGTGGGTTCGCCTTCTGCTCGGTGCCGCTCTCGGGGGTGAAGACCATAAAGAACGCCTTGTCCGTGACGGTCAACGACGTGGTGCTCGGTATCTGTGCCGGTGCGCTGCGTCGCTACCTGGCCGATCGCGGCGAGCTTCCAACCACGCCGCTCATCGCCCAGGTTCCCGTGGCCGTGCACGTCGATGCCGGCGGCGACGCCACCGGCAGCGCGTGGGGGAACGCGGTCGCGGTAATGGGCGCTGCCCTGGCCACGCAGCTCGACGACCCGGCCGAGCGGCTCCGGGCCATCCACACCTCGACCCACAGCGCCAAGGCGATGCATGGAGCACTGGGCGACGACCTCATCCTGGACCTGGCCGATGTCGCCCCGCCCGGGGTGCTCGCAGCGGGGGTCCGGGCCTACACCCGGCTCCGTCTCACCGAGCGCCACCCGCCGATCTTCAACCTGATCGTCTCAAACGTGCGGGGGCCGTCGTTCCCCCTCTACATCGCCGGGGCGCGGCTGGTAGCCAACTACCCCATGGGCCCCTTGCTCGACGGCGGCGGGCTGAACATCACGGTCCTCAGCTACCTCGACCAGATCGACTTCGGCTTCGTGGTGTGCCCCGAGATCGTGGCAGACCCCTGGCAGCTGGCCGACGCCACGTCCCTCGCATTTGCCGAGCTCCACGAGGCGGCCACGAGGGCCGCCTCGCCCCGAAAGCGGGCGAACGAGAGGCGTGGGGAGGCTGCCGATGCCGCCGGCGTCTGAGGAGATACGAAACGTGGCCGATCGCTCCCTGAAGGTCAGTCCGTTTCGTTTGCGCACCATCCGGATCCACGGGCACGACGTCGGCTACCGGATGGCCGGCGAGGGGCCGACGATCCTGCTCATCCACGGGATCGCCGGGAGTTCGACCACTTGGCGGGCCGTGATGCCAGCCTTGGCCGAGCACTACACGGTTGTCGCCCCCGACCTGCTGGGCCACGGGCACTCGGCCAAGCCCCGGGGCGACTACTCGTTGGGCGCCTACGCCAGCGGCATCCGGGACCTGTTGGCCGTCCTCGGCCACGAACGCGTCACCCTCGTCGGCCACTCACTGGGCGGTGGGGTGGCAATGCAGTTCGCCTACCAATTCCCCGAGTGGGCCCAGCGGCTGGTGCTGGTGGCCTCCGGCGGGCTGGGCAAGGAGGTCAGCCCACTGCTCAAGGCGGTGACCCTGCCCGGCGCTGAGTACGTGCTCCCGCTCCTATTCCACCCCCGCATCCGGGAAACCGGCGAGTGGCCCGGCACCGTGGCCCGCCGGGTGGGCTGGCGACCGAGCGACACGCTGGCCGAGGTGTGGCGCAGCTACACCACCTTGACCGATCGCCACGGCCAGATGGCCTTCATCCACACCGTCCGCTCGGTCATCGACATCGCCGGGCAGCGCGTGAGCGCCCACGACCGGCTGTATCTGGCCGAGGCAGTCCCCACCCTCATCGTCTGGGGCGACCGCGACCGCATCATCCCGGTGGCCCACGCATACCGGGCGGCCGAGGCCATCCCCGGCGCCCGCCTCGAGATCCTTGAGGGCGCCGGGCACTTCCTGCCCTGGCGGGACGCCGACCGGTTCCTGGCCGTCCTCGAGGACTTCCTCAAGACCACGACACCCGCCCATGTGCCCGAAGAACGCTGGCGAGAGCTGCTCACCAGTGCGCCGCCCGACGACGAAGAGGAGTAGTGGTCGCCACCATTCCCGGCACACCGCGGACGCAACGGTGACGACCTTGCCCCTCTATCCTCTTGGCCCCTCAAAGACGGTCACGATCCTGGCCATGCGGTCCCTCACGACGGTCGGAACGAGCGACTGGGCGGCGGCGATGCCCTGGCCGATCAAAGCCAGGGCCCGTCGATACCCACCTCGTAGCTCGAGCCGCACGACCCGACACCTCCGCCTCGATGAGCCGCACACCGGCACTCGGTGGGCACCGAATGGACCGCACAGACATTGCCAGTGTCGGTGCAGTCGCGCCCAAGCTGTGACCCATCCGATATCGCCGCCCGCATGCTCCAGGGTCTCAACCCGGGGTTTGAATAACGAAACGAAGTTGCCTGAGCGACACGGCATCAAAATGGGACCCTGACATGCCCACACGTTGTGATTTCCACAACCAGTGGGCGCTGAGGGACTCGAACCCCCGACCTGCTGGTTGTAAGCCAGCTGCTCTGACCAACTGAGCTAAACGCCCGGGCCCGCCATGCTACCGGCGGCTCCCAGGCGTCCCCAGGGCACGGCCTACTCGTCGTCGAGCCGGAAGTCCCCGCCTTCGGTCGAGCTCGTCGTCGACGTGGCCGTGGCCGCCGCCGCGCTGGTGGTGGTGTCGACCGGTCCGTTCTCGGACTCGTGCGCGTCGATGGCCGCGAGCAGCCGCTCCACCTCGTCACGCGACGCGCCCTTGCGTTCCGCCGCATAGGTGGCGGCGCCCAGGTCGTGGAGCAGGGCGTCGAGCTGCTTCTTGGCCTGCATGGTGTCGAGCTTGGCCTGGCCCTGGGCCACGCCCGCCTTGCCCTTCTCGGCGAGCGAGGCCGCCTGCTCCTTCATCTTGTCCATCAGTCCCATCGATGTCTCCCTTCGATCAGAAGATGCCGCCGAGCGCGCCCTTGCGCTCCTCGGCGGGCCTCGGGTCGTGGCGCAGCACGCGCGCCAGGCTCTCCACGGTCGTCGACTGCAGGAGCACCTCGCCGTCGCCCTCGAGCGTGGCCAGATGCACGCCCTCGCCCCCGAAGAGGCCCGCCATGACCGTCTGGCCCGACAACCCGCCGATCAGCTCGACGCCGTAGCGCAGCGAGTCCTGGAAGGCGACGACCGTCCCCGTGTCCACCTGGATCTTGCCCCCGTACTTGGCCGGGTTGATCGACTCGAAGCTCCCCGCCGCGGCCACGAAGACGGTGCCGGTACCCGTGTAGCGCTCGAGCACGAAGCCGAGGCCACCGCTGCGCGCCGCCTTCCACCCCGAGAAGGCGATGTCGAAGTTGGCGGACGTCTCGGCTGCGATGAGCGTCGAGCGCTCGCAGAACCAGCCACTTTCCCCCTGGAGCTCCAGGGCGCGCACCTCACCCGGGAGCAGACCCGAGAACGAGACGAGCCCGGCGCCCCCCTGGGCGGTGAAGTACTGCAGGGCGAGCGACTCGCCGGCCACCACCCGCTTGCCGACGTCCATGGCCTTCTTCAGGAAGCTCGTCCCCGCCGACGGGGTCGCATCCCCGTCGGGCGTGCCCCCGCCGCCCGCGCCGGACTCGGCGACCGGCTTGGTGAGGCGCGTCTCCAGCCCGACGTTCGTGGTCTTCCACAGGAACTTGCCCGGCTCGGCGTAGACGGACTGCCCGGGTTCGAGCTGGCACGTGAGCAGCTGGCTCGAGGTCCCGACGATGCGATGCTTGACGGTCATCGGTCTCGCCCCCTGGCGCTCGTGCGGATCCCGCCGGAGCGTACAGCGGCCTGCCGCCGCCCGCCACGCGTGGGGGGGACCCCGGCCGGTGGCCGGGCGCGCCATCGCACCGGGACGCGAGACTCTGCCCCGTGACCGAGCCCGGCGCATCGATTCCCGAGGACGATTTCTTCACCGCGGTGAGCGAGCAGATCATCGGCTGGCCGCGCTTCACGCCCGAGGAGGTCGCCGGCACCGCCGGCATCGACTACGAGGAGACGGAACGGCTCTGGAGCGAGCTCGGGTTCCCTCCGGTGGCGCCCACCGAGGTGTTCTTCACCGACGCGGACGTGGAGGTGCTTCGGACGTTGCGGGAGCTCCGATCCACGGGGCTCGTCGCGCCCGAGACGACCATCACCATGGCGCGCATCCTGGGCCAGACGCTGTCCCGGGTGGCCACGGCGCAGGCCCAGACCATGGCCGAGGTGGCCGGGGAGGGCCCGGGCACCCCCGAGGAGGAGGCCGACCTCGCGGGCTACCTCGACACCGTGCTGGCCAGCTTCGACCGCTTCCTCGGCTACGTCTGGCGCCGCCACCTGGTGGCCGCCCTCCGTCGCCAGCGCGACAGCCGGCCCACGGAGGTCGTCGGGTTCGCTGACATCGTCGGCTACACGCGGCTCACCGCGGGAGAGGCGATCGACACGCTGCCGGGGCTGGTGGCGCGTTTCCAGGAGATCGCCTCCCAGCACCTGACCGAGGCCGGCGGCCGCGTGCTCAAGGTCATCGGCGACGCGGTGATGTTCGTCGCGCCCGACCCCCTGTCCGCCGCCGGCGCGGCCGTGGCCGTCAGCTCCACCACGGCCGAGGACCCGGGCTTTCCCGACGTGCGCATCGGCATCGCCATGGGCCCGGTGGTCGAGGTCGAGGGCGACATCTACGGCGAGACGGTCAACCGCGCCAGCCGGCTCGTCGAGCTCGCGCACCCCGGGACCGTGGTGGTCGACGACGCCATGGGCAACGCGCTCCTCGACAGCGACCTGCGGGTCCGGCCCATGAAGCCGCGCCGGCTCAAGGGCCTGGGCATGGTCCCCACGTGGGTCGTGCGCCCGCCCCGCACCCGACGTCCGGTCGGCGCGACGGGCCCGGGGTGAACGACTATTCCCCGGTGCCCCCGAGGTGCCACCCGCCGCAGAGCTCGCATTGATACGCACCGAGGTCCGCTCCGTGCTCGAGGCGGTATTGGAGCGCAGCCCGATTGGCGTCCGCATCGCTCTTGAACCGGACCTTCGGCTGGCCGTCGGCCCGCCAGTGCGACAGCCGAACCCGCCGCGGTGGGCCGTCGCGCGA
>Ga0187780_10003590_pt1 | contig 11683 bp, 12 predicted proteins | sample 1015_Q2_SP10_20__FD_132429 | JGI IMG/M metagenome (GOLD analysis project Ga0187780, IMG submission 132429) | Tropical peat soil microbial communities from peatlands in Department of Meta, Colombia - 1015_Q2_SP10_20_MG | ecosystem: Environmental > Terrestrial > Soil > Wetlands > Peat | place...
ATCCAACTATGCCTGGCAGAAGTCGTTGGAGAGCTTCGCGGCTTACGTAGAGAAATGCTGTCCCATGTGGGCCCATCAGCCACTTGTATGTCCCACAGGTGAGAACATCCACGCCAAGTTTGCAGACATCTACTGGTATGACCCCAACGGCGTGGAACGCGTCAACTAGCATTAGGGCGCCGTGGGAATGCGCGATCTGAGTGACAGCCCGTATGTCTTCCCTGCAGCCGTTTATCCAAGAGACATGGTCAAGTGAGACTGCGACCGTCTTGTCATCGATCGCTCTCTCAAAGTCTGAGATGGGGACTTGGCCGTTGTTCGCCTTTAGGACTCTTACCTCGGAAAGCAGACCCTTCTGCTTCAAGGCGTGCCAAAGGTACACGTTGGTGGGGAAATTCAATTCGCTCACAACAACGTTCTGTCCGGGCTTCAAGGGGAGGGCGTTTCCGATTGCTGCTAGACCGGATGAAACGTTCGGAATGCATGCGACCTCATCCAACCTGGCATTGATGAGGCGGCCGAAGAGTTCGCGTGTTTTCACGATCTCTAGAAGCCAAGCCTCCCATCTTTCCCCATAATCTCTCCACTCGTCCAGAAACGACCGCATGGCCGCGTGTACGCTCACGGGTGGTGGACCCGCTCCCGCATTATCAAGGTACACGTTGCCGGCGAGCAACGGAATCTGTTTCCTAACCTCTTCCAGATTCAAGACTAGGACATCCCGCGTTCCACGTGGAAGCGGGGCCGCGTATTAGGGCTTGCAGTAGCGAGTCGGCTGATCTGTTCAGCTTGAGTCCGAGTCAGTCGGTTTTCTTTCTTCTTCTGTTTTCTTAGTGCTGTGGTGGGGATGGGAAGTGTGGGTGGTAGTTGTCGAAGTAGTAGTGTGTGTGTCTGGCGCAAGTTCGGCTTGTGTCGCTTTGGGATTCGGGGGATTGTTGGAGCGGCCGCGGCCGGAAACGGCGAAGGCGATGATCGCTGCAGCCACGAGTATTGCGATTATTCCCGCAGCAATTGTTAGATAGAGAACCGTGGAGTCTGTGCGCCACGAAGCAATAGCTGTCATAGGCCCGTTCATTTGTACGCTGGTCGATTGGCTGTTGGACTGAACGTTACCTTGCCAGCCGTTGAAGACTATGCTGACGCCATATGATGTGCTGATGGGTGTTGAAACGGAGATTTGGGCTGTGCTACCTGCGTCGTACCAACCTTGCCCGTAGGGTACACCCTGGTCGCTCATCACGTTGAGGTAATACTGCTGCTTGTAAGTCGCCGTCACACTGTGCGGCGCATTCATATTGATTGATAACGTAGAACCTGATTGGTTGCTCTGTCCGTCTACGTTCCATCCTTGGAATACGATTCTACTTGAACTGTCTCCGATGGGCTGGCTTGTACTATTCAACGTCGCTGTGTCTCCCGCGTTGTACCATCCTGCACCTTGAGTTACTGGTGCGCTCTGGGGTTGAGTTTGTACGCTGAGGTAGTACTGCAACTGGTAGACAGCGATGACATTCGTCGCTCCATTAACGGTCACTGTCCCGCTGCTTCCGACACCGGAATAACCTCCGCCCCAATGAGAGAAAACATACCGCGTGTTCGCCGAGGATTGAACAGTGGTTTGAGTGACTGAGAATGACGCTGAGCTTCCTTGGTTGTATGTTCCGCCGCCTGTCACTGTTGCAAGATTAGCCGGATCAGTTGTGACGGTCAATTTGTACTGATACTGGTACGGTGTGCCATAATAGCTGTAATAGTACGGGTAGCCGTAGTAGTACGCGTTGTTGTAGCTGTAGTTGTAATTGTAACCGTAATAGTACGGGTAATAGTAGCTGTAATAGTACGGGTAGTAGCTGTAACTACAATAATACGGGTTAGAGCTGTAATAGGTGGAATAGTAGTAGCTGTAATAGTACGGGCAGCCAGAATAATCGTAGCTGTAATACCACGAGTACCCGGAGTAGCAATGATGATGATGCGAAGTGCAAGTATAAGCGGCCACTTGGGCTGTCTGCCCTGACAACAGAACAATAGCAGCAGCCAACACGAGAACTGCAACCGCAAATTTAGGTAAGTAACTAGCTCGCATTCTAATCGCATAAGAAAGGCGGGCTATCCCTATTTGGAGTTTACTCCGCTGTCGCAACAATGGCCGCCCAACTACGACCTGTAGTACGCGTAGCGAAAAACAGCGAAACTTCCCTACTCAGAATCACTGCACCCCCAAGAGGGTACGCTCGGGCGTACGCCCGCTAGGCAGCGGCTGCCGATGCTTCAACTCCTTTTAAGTATGGGTAGGGGCCTCCTTGCTTTGGTGTTTTGCTTGGTTGTGAAGGCGTACGTGTTGGTTCAAGCCCAGTTGGGGCGGGCCCGGTATGTAGCTAAGGCAGTCGCTAGGGTTCGAGGTGTGAAGATGGTTCATGCGGTAACCGGCATATACGACGTCATCGCATACCTCGAAATGCGTGACATGAATACCCTCTCCGAATTAGTGATAAAGAAGATTCAATCCGTGAAGGGCGTTGAGCGCACTCACACGGCCATAGTCGTGTGAGTTAAGCGCCACTTTCTTCGAATTCTTCGTATTCTCCGTTATTGTTCCAGTTAGGCAGGGAATATTTCCGAGTGTAGAGGCTCGTAAACCATCTCTCTTCATCAAATCGCAGCCCATCTGGTTCTAGCTTTACGCCTAGAATTTGCTGAGCAGATTCCGTGAGTGTTGTTTTAACCTCTTCTACACCTACCTTCCTTCCTACGGCTGCCTCAAGTGTAGTTACCGGGTGCCATCGGCTGCGAACATAATGGGTCGTATGTTTCTGCCTGCTCGGGGAGAGAACCGATTCCAGAGTGTCAACATTGGTGGAAACCATAAGTGTGCCATGCCAAAGTGCAAAACCGTGGCCAGAAGCAGCAGCGCCTCCCGAGATTTTTCTCTCTCCGAGCATGATTGAATTGGGCGCAAGAAAACTGCCTTTCAACCCGAAACTGCGTAGAGTATCAAGGACAATAGCGGATGCAATTTCATTAAGCCGGAACTGCTTGTCTCTCGCTCCTTGTTGAATAACGAGTGTGAGGTTGAGGTTTCCTTCATCTTGGTAAACGGCGCCTCCACCTGTAAATCGCCGGCCGATTTGGATGCCGCTTTGCTGGCAGAGGGAAATGTCCACTTCTGTTGATGCCTTTTGAAAACGGCCTAGAATGACACTTTGCGGATTAACCCACAGTCGTATCGTCGGTCTGAACGTGGGGGAAAGCGCGCTGCGAGCCAATGCTTCTTCAACGGCTAAGTTCTGGAACACTGAGTCGTAGCTCTGTTCCAGAAGCCTCCAACGATCTGATACCGTTGGTTTCCCTACCAGGGACGGCATCGCGCTAGAATCCTTCTTGGTATGAAAGGGTCCAGCTTTCGGTTCCTTAGAATTTTTCCTAGCTTCGGGATCAGCCCTACTGCATCGGTACCGAGCTTGCACACAATGGATTGAGTGGTTAATGTCTCCGATTTTATAGATACTATGTCCCTCTCAACCCTCGACTTTTTCACGGCATTTTCAACTTCTTGGCGAAAGCAGTCGGTAATTTGTATGCGGTCTAGGCCGGTTGCGATAAGGGATGAAAAGCGTTCGATCTGGGAGTCTGCAAACCAACCCTCAACTGTTTGTGTGTTTGGCTCCAGTTTCGTGAGTCGAACCGTTGTTCGGCTGCCAGGGACTAGGCAGTATTGACGTATGATTTGGTTACTTGGTAGGGTTTTTCCATCTCCGAGTTGTGCCCGGAGGGCGGTGAGCCCTATTTTGACGTTCATAGGTCTTGGTATCTCAATGCCAATATCGATCTCGAGGCAATTATCGGCCTCTCTGCTGACGATTCCTTGGTAATTTCCTTGCGCCTCTAGATTGGCGGCGTTTGTGTAGGCGTGGCCAAGGTCACGAGCCAATAGCTCCCTGAGAACGTCGGAATCTTCACCTTCCAAGACCAACCTTGCCCAACCCTTTCGCGAGAATCCATCAAACCTGATGGAACCCTCCAGATCACCCTTCACAGTGCGGAGAGCTTTGTCCAATTCCGCCTGGAAATTCTTCGTGGTGAATTGGCCTGGTCTTTGCAGGATTATGAGTTTCATTGGACACAGCGTTTCTTATCTGCTGAGTTCGGCCTCCAGCCTTCCAATCTTGGATTCTAAGACAGAAACCATGTCGGCATTCTCAGAGCTTTCCAGCTGGTTGCCGCATTTTGTGCACTTGAAAGAAGTCTCCATAGCGTCTTCAAAGGTGACGCGGACTTCGCTGTCGGTCTTACATATGAAGAAGGTATGGGCCCTTTCGAAGTCGAGCCTTTGCTTCAACTTGTCCAGCGCCCGTTTCTTCCGGCTTCGGATAAACGCATCTAATTGGTCAGGCTGGAGCCTCCAATAGAAAATGAACCAACCGGTCTTCTCATCCCTCACGCGTGTGCATGAAACCAGTCCGTGGTCGTAAAGCTTGTAGAGAATCTTTCTAACCGTGTTCAGCCTAACTTCTTTGTTGAAACGGGTCTTACAGTCGTTTGTAATTATTTCATCGGTTCCCTCGCCGATTGCCTTTAGGCTGTTGACAACGGTAACAGCTTCCTCGCCTCCGAAGAGGTTTGCGACCTTAATGAGTTCCTCATCCAAGACTGACAATGGCATGACCGCCAAGTGAGTGGTTATGTTTCTAGCGTTTTACTTCGCATTAACTCTTTGTCGCGGGCGTTTGAATCGTGGGCAACTTTTTATACGAACCTGCCTCGTCTAACGTTCCCGGGCCGTCTAAGATGAAGGAAACGGTTGCCACGTTGGGCTTCATTCTGTTTTTCGTAGGCTCAATGATGGATATCGCGGGCTCAACGTCAGTAACACAGGGTGGAACCCCCGCACCCCTTTATTTTAGAGTAGGCATAATCGAACTATTCGGGTCGATTATTTTTCTAGCCGGAATCTACCTAATTATTAAGACTCGATAAGCCGGGACTAAATGGCCACGAGGAGGTCTCGACGGAAATCCCGCGTAATGGTCCTCCGACTTGGACATAGAATTCCAAGAGACGCCCGAGTGACCACCCACGTGTGCTTGACCGCCCGCGCCTTGGGTGCGGATGGTATCTACATTTCGGATGTTCATGATAGGGAACTTGTTGAAGGAGTAAACAGAGTCATCGCATCTTTCGGAGGGCACTTCACCATCGAGGCTGGGAAACCCTGGCGGTCAACCGTCAACGAGTGGAGGCGCATGGGCGGGAGGATTGTCCATTTAACCGCTTACGGTATGCCGCTACCTAAAGTCGTGGGGAAGATCAGGCGTTCTAATGCGGACAAATTGGTCATAGTTGGGGCAGAAAAAGTACCTGGCGAAATTTACGGTTTGGCAGACTGGAACGTCGCCGTGACCAATCAGCCGATTAGCGAGGTAAGTGCGTTGGGCATCTTCCTGGACTGGCTGTTTGGGCACCGTCGGCTTGAAGATCGGTACCCAGCCGCAAGAGTTCGGATAATTCCCACTGCACATGGAAAGACTGTCGTTGGGAATTAGCCGTTTTCTGTTGGTTTCTGTTTTTCCTTTACCCTAACGATGTCCCCTAGGGTTACCTCAGCGGGGGCAGCCATCTTCGGAGCAGGGGTTGCTTTACGTGGAACCAGCAGCTTGATCCTAAGTTCATGCTCCAACTCTCTACACAACTTTGAGTCAGGCGCGATCTTGCCGGTCTCTATCTTCTGTATTACAGACAGTCTTTCTTTAACTCGCTTGGCAAGTTCTTCTTGAGACAATCCCATCTTCATGCGATGGCTTCTTACCAGATTTGAGTAGTCCTCTGCAACCTCCGACTCTTCCATTCCCCTTGGTAGTTCGGGTGCTCTTCGATGAACAGTTCGGGGCATTCGAAGCGTGCTGAGCGAGTATGGACGCGTGGGAACGGGTCGCTCCTCCTGGTATGGTTTGCCTAGGTGCTGGCAACTTGAACAAACGAGCATTTTTGCTCCTTCGACACGTACTCTGAAAGCAGAGCCAACAATCACCCTTCCGCAGATATCGCAGTTCAACTGGCCCGCTACCACCGCTGGTTGCGCGAACTGGAAATTTAAATTGGCTTATTTGGGTAGCGTTAGGCCAGAGAACATGGACCGTCCTGCCTTAGCTGAGCTTCGCAAATTGGTAGGTGTAGCGAACTACCAGTTCGGAGCGGGAGTAGGCCACGCCCTCTTCAATAATCAGGTTCGGATCGAACGTTCGAGGCGCACTGGAAGGATTCGGCACATCTACCGAGATGGGCATCTGATCGCAACGCTTCGCCCTACGGACGGCTACCTCGCCCTAACGCCGAATGGCGCACAAATATTGTTGAAAAGAATCAAGAACCTAAACAACTTGGTCGTAGTCCAAACGGACGTCTCCGAGGTTGTTAGAAGTGGGGGCGACGTCTTTGCCAAACATGTTGCTCGCAGCGATTCGAGCATAAGACCCGGGGAAGAGGTTATCGTTACTGACGAACAAGAAACGTTGGTCGGAGTCGGAAGTGCTGTTCTGAGTGGACATGAGATGATGTATCTACGGAGGGGGGTTGCTGTGAAGCTGCGGAAAGGAATTGACGAATCTTCTGAGCCAAGCGGCTTATGACTCTGGGGTCCCTGGCTTCTCTCTTAAGCTTCGCTTACGGGTCTTGGACCGGACGACGAGCGCAATTGCAATCGAGAGAATTATCGCGAAGACAAATCCCGCAACGTTCGCAGCATCGGAAGGTGCCTGCGTTGAAGTCCACGTGGCAGTCATTTGCTTACTAGAATCCATCCTTACTTCAAGAGCTTGAGAATTTGAGGTTACCGACCCAGTCCAGCCTTGAAATTGGTGCCCTTCTATCGTGCTGGGTATAACGCTCACGACTGCAGTTGAATTTGCATCATACCATCCGGTTCCTGTGGCATAGCCGTAGGCAGATGTGACGTTCAAGTAATATTGCACGTTGTAATGGAAGCTCTTTTCGCCGCCGGACGAGAAGGTCCACGAGGTCTGCAGCAATGTGTATCGCGTTCCCGTTTCCGCGGGTATAATCGGGGATAGGGATATCGTGTGGTTCCCGTCACGCTGAAACTCATAGACCATGGTTGTCGCTTGATCTAGTCTGACCTCTGAGGCTTCCTGCCCGTCAACTGTTACATTAGTCGCCAATGGTACACGAATGGAGTCTATTTGTACCCTAACCGCGTAAACTTTAGCCGCATCAATTGTCGAGTTCAACGCGTTCAACTTTCCCCATCCCCAAATCGGCGAACCCGACTGGGCACTTATTTCGCCAGTAAACTCATCTTGCCTTGCGTCGCGGGTAAGAATGCTTCTAATTTGATTGGGGCTTAGGTAATGATTCATTTGAAGCATGAGGGCAATCACACCTGTTACATGCGCCGCCGCGAAACTTGTTCCACGAAAAATCTGATGATAGTCATCGGGATCCGAGAAAGTGCTAGATGGTGGCCTGCTAGATGCTCTAGCAGCGGCGATATTGGCGCTGGGTGCAACAATTTCAGGCTTTGTTCTGCCATCTCTTGTCGGGCCCATGGCGCTATCATCAGTGATGCTGCCGACGCTTGGAGCGTAGGAAACCCACTTGATTCCGTGCACGAGGTAATTGACCTGTTGGGAGTAGTCAGCCCAGTGTTCGACGCACAAGGTGCATCCCGACCACCAAAAGTACTTCGTCATGTAGCCCCCTACGGTTATGACGCCTTTCGCCGTACCTGGATAATCAATTGTGTCGGAAGGGTCCAGTTTGTATGAGCTGGTTAGGATTGTTGGCGCTTCGAACACGCCGCTGTTCGATTCTCCCTCCGTCCACGCATCCCATTTTCCATCAATAGCACTTGACGCGGTTAGAGTGAAGTGCCAACTAAGTGAATTGACTGCTGCAACAGTGATAAACCACTCTTTGCCGCTCAAGCGCTGGTCTTGGAGTATGGTGACATTTCCAGATGGGGTGCCTACTCCGTTTTCGGATGTGGGCCCTGAAACGACGGTGTCATCAGGTGTTGTCACCGTTATTTTGAGAACATCACTGGTTGGATACCAAATGTCGACGTAATTCGGGCTGTTGATTGGGTTGTTTGTCCAAGCCACCTCAGTTGATTCCCCGGTCGTAAGCGTCCCGTCTACGTGCAGGTTCGCATTCCTCGAGTTTCCGGCCGAAACTACTATCGGTACTCCCTGCGATGCAAGGTCTGTAAAAGCAACCTCCAATGGTTCAGATCCATCATGAGCCCCCAATGAATCACCCAAGCTGAAATTCACTACGAAAGGAAGACCAAGTTCCCGAGCTTTTTTCATGATGTAGTTGACACCGTCGAGTGCGGTTGCATCTGTCCCTTCCGCCAGACTCCCGACCCCACCATTGGTCGGCGCCACTTTCACGGCTATGATCAGGGCTCCGGGTGCAACTCCCCTGTAGGGCGGGCTTGCTTGGATGCGCCGGACCAATGCAGGGTTTCCCACATACGTGGCGCGGAGTCGAATCCAGTATTGGTCGGTGTTGCCGCCAACTGAATCTTTCGACCAATCCAATGGGGCGGTGAAGAAGATGGTTCCGCTTCGAGTGAGACCCAACGTGGCATTATCGGCGTATCCCGGGCCGGCTAGTGCGAGGTCGCCGTTTTCGGGGAGTCGGGGAAGTGGCCCCCAGTTACCGGAACCTTGCGAATATTCCCATGTAAAACCGTCATAAGTCCCCTTCGATTGTATGTCGAAGAATAGTTGGTTGAATTTCTGCGAGTCTCCGAAGTAAAGGTAGTCAGAAGAGCTAGCTAGAAGCGGAAATGGACCGCTAAGGCCTTGACATTGTACGTGTTCGTCATGCCAACCTGAGTTGTCGTATAGTATGCAGCTCTGAAGTTGCATCACGGCTTGTCCAGTGCTGGCGGCCACCGCTGCTACAGCTGTGCCGTGGCCAGCGGGTAGGTTTTCGGTGCCGTCGGTTTCAGTGCAGGTTTCCTGAACAATTTGCTGTCTCGTGCATTCGTTTCCGTAATCGAAACCGTCGGGAGGCTTTCCCGTACTAGTTTGGTCCCACAGTGACATGATTTTGCTAGTACCATTCGGAAAGAAGAAATCCCTGTGGTTGAGGTCGATCCCACTGTCAACTATCCCAACTATGACTCCAGTTCCGTTTACTAAGTTGCCGCTAGCATCTCGTACCGTATTCCAAACCTGATCCGCGAGGATATCGGGAACGCTTTTGTCAAGGCTAGGTTTCAACATTCGCGGGTATGAGATGTGGCTGACAAAGTCAAGAGATGCAATTTGCGGAAGAAGATTCGCGGGCAGTCGCATGCTTGCCACATGGCCAGTGAACGTTTCCAATTTTCCGAATTCCGCTAGCTGAGTCATTTGCTCGAGTGAAGGGATATTTGAGAAAACAAGAAGAACACTGACGCGAGAATTCGTCTGGGCCGAAGGTTCAGTTAGGAATACACGTAGCCCGGGTGCGGCTTTGAGGCGAAGTGATGCCTGAGGGTCGAAAAAGTACGTCGCCCCAACCGCTTGGATTAATGTGGAGGTCGCCACGAGAATTAAGAGCGCAGCGAAGATTTTTCTTGCAGCTCTCGCGGAAACCACCTTCCATATCCTTCTATGAGGAGGGAGTCGCCATTAGTTTGGCACGTCCGAATTCCGTGCCGTTATGACTGCCGTTATATAAGTCTCTTCAGGAGCTCTTTGCCCGACGCGGACGAAAATTCTTGCGGCCGGCACATATCTTCCTAGGCTTCTTCAGTGTGCAAACTCGATTGATTCGCGATACTCTTATTGTATTGTGCTACCCAAGCTTTGGCGATGAGAAGAATTGGCGTATAAAGCGTTGAAAGCGGCTCGCGGTGTCCCGGGCGGCCGCGATGCCATGCGCATGATGCAGAAAATGGGAATGAAAGTCGATGAGGTCCCGGCCGTTTCTCAAGTCATCATAAAGACGGCTGGGAAAGACATCATAATCGAGGAGCCCACCGTAAATTTGGTTACTGTCCAGGGGCAAGCAATGTATCAGATAGCAGGTGGCCGAGTGTCAGAATCGACGACTGAAACGCCCATTCAAACTGTTCCCTTGGAATCGGACGTTCAACTAGTGGCCCAGCAAACAGGGAGGCCTTTGGAAGAAGCGAGGAAGGCGTTAGCAGAATCTGGCGGGGACCTCGCGAAGGCAATATTGGCCCTTAAGGGTCCGACATCTGCGGGCTAAGGCGAAAGTACTGGCGCTTCGATTACTTCAACTTTAGCCATTCTACTCTTAATTCGTTTCAATCTGAAGAAGTCTTCGCGTTCCGCTTCTTCAAGATGCATTTCAATATACCTTATCGTACCCAGCATCCGCGGGATTACAACGTATTCCAATGAATTTACGCGTCTCTTAGTCGCCGCTATGGCTTCGGCTAGCTTCTTGACCGCGGCTTCGGCACTGGATAGTTCCGCTATTGCTTTGATGGCCTCAGCCATTCTCAATGTTGCTTCATCAAGTTTTACTGATGTGTCATACGCATTGTACGGGAATCCGCTCAGGGGCTTTACATTTACTTGGATGTAAGGGATTGTAACGCCAATTACATTTCTTGTCTTTGTCTCTATTGAAAACCTGTCCTCAACGCCGATTGAAGACTGTTGCAGTCTCGTGTAACCCATTGCCATCTGGGCTCCAACGAAATCGTCGTAGGCCTCGGCCAACAAGTTTTGTGCTTTGCTTCTGAGGGCAGTTATCTCGCGGACGAATTGAAAGAATTCGATCATTAGCGCATCGAGCTTCTCTCTAAGAAGGTCGCGTCCCCTTTCTGCAATTCTCCGTCTCTTCCGTAGTGTGAGGAGTTCCATTCGGGTTGGGTGGACTCCAGCAATCAGCTCGGGGATCACTATCACGCCCCAGTCCGGTATTTGGGATGATATTGTTTGATTGTTGCCGGGTCGACGCGTTTAAGCTCATTTTCAGGAAGCGCGGCTAGAAGGTTCCATCCTATCTCTAGCGTTTTCTCGATATCGCGGTTCTCGTACTCCCCTTGCCCTATAAACCGCCGCTCGAAGTCGTCAGCAAATTTCAGGTATATCTTATCCCTAGCTGACAGTGCTTCTTCTCCCACTACGGCCACTAGGTCTCTGAAGGCTCTACCCTCGGCGTAGGCGTAGTAGAGCTGGTCGGAAACTTCCCTGTGGTCCTGCCGCGTCCTTTCCTTACCAATGCCTTCGCGCATAAGTCGGGATAGGGATGGGGATACGTCGATTGGTGGGTAGATGCCTTTTCTGTGCAAGCCCCTCTCCACTATCAATTGGCCTTCGGTGATATAGCCCGTGAGGTTGGGGATGGGATGTGTGATGTCGTCGTGGGGCATTGTCAGGATGGGCATTTGAGTTATTGATCCCTTCGCACCCCGGATTCTTCCGGCGCGTTCGTATATCGTGGATAGGTCAGTGTACAAGTAGCCCGGGTAACCCCTTCGCCCCGGGACTTCTTCCCTGGCGGCCGATATTTCCCGTAAGGCTTCAGCGTAATTAGTCATGTCAGTAATGATGACGAGTACATGCATGTCTAATTTGAATGCGAAGAACTCTGCTGCGGTTAGGGCCATGCGTGGGGTAAGAATTCTTTCTATCGCTGGGTCGTCGGCCAGGTTAACAAACATTGTAACATGTTCGAAGGCGCCTTGCTTTTCGAA
>Ga0187780_10003591_pt1 | contig 11683 bp, 17 predicted proteins | sample 1015_Q2_SP10_20__FD_132429 | JGI IMG/M metagenome (GOLD analysis project Ga0187780, IMG submission 132429) | Tropical peat soil microbial communities from peatlands in Department of Meta, Colombia - 1015_Q2_SP10_20_MG | ecosystem: Environmental > Terrestrial > Soil > Wetlands > Peat | place...
ATCACTGCCATGCGCGTTCGGGAAAGGCCTTGCCTGATTGTGCCTGCTGCGTGAGCCGGGATCTGGTCGTTAGCCGGCTTAGCTGGCCGGATCGGCGGGCTGCTGCGGTGGCGGGGCGAGTGATCCGGTGAGGGAGATCAGCACGTCCAGGGCGGCGGCGAGCGGCCTGGTGTTCCGTTCGATCTGCGCCAGCAGCAGGCCGCCCTCGAGCGCGGCGAGCAGGGCGGTGGCGAGCTGGCCGGGGTCGGCGGCCGGGACGAGCTGGCCGCGGTCGCGCATGCGGTACAGGCAGGCGCGGATGGCCGCCTCCCAGCGGCGGAAGCCGGCGGCGACGTCGTGCCGGGCCACGTGGTCGAGCTCGGCGAGTTCGCTGCCGAGCGATCCGAGCGGGCAGCCGCCCTGGCAGCCCGCGTCTTCGGCGATGGAGACGATCGCGTCCCGCCAGGCCCGCAGGCCGTCGGTGCCCTCGATCGCGGCCAGCATCGGCTCGTGGGCCTGGCCGACCACGGTCTGGGCGCGGTAGTCGACCACGGCGCGGACCAGCGCCTCCTTGCCGGCGAAGTAGTGGTAGATCTGCGAGCTGCTCACCCCGGCCTCGGCCCGGACCTCATCTAGGGTGGTCCCGGCGACGCCCTGCCGCAGGATGAGGCCGGCGGCCGCCGCCACGATCTTCTGCCGGGTCTGGGTGCCCTTGCGGGTCAGTCCGCCGTCGGCCCGCCGGGCGCCGGGGTCGCTCGCCATGAGCTCTCACGCCCTGGAACACCAGTCGCGCTGCGTCATGATCGCTGGCTGCGGCTATCGCGCGAGATCCGCCTACTTGTAGGCCGCTCCACCATCAGATGACAGCTTCCACAGCGACCCGAACTGGTCGTCATGGCGCCGGGTGGCGAGGCCGCTCGGCCAGGTCATGGCATTCCTACTACCGGGCGATGAGCGACCATTACTGGCAGCAAGAGGCCGTCTCCGCCGGGACCATGGCCGGCCGGCTGGAGTGGGAGCACGCCTCCAACCGCTCCCGGCAGCCGGCCGTCGCCGCCGACGCCGAGCTGTGTCGCCACCTCGATGAGAGGATTGAGCCCCTGCGCTCGGCCCAACCGGCCCCCATCAGCGACACTGAGCGCGATCAGCTGCACTTGCCTCCTGGTGAGAAGATCGCCGAGATGGCGGCCTGGATCGGCGTCCTGGCCGCCCAGCGGCAGGCGTTCCGCGAGGAGATCGATGAACGCCACGGAGTCAAGGTCCCTAGCCTAGCGAGGACCCCGATTGGGATGGCCTCCGCGAGGCCGTCCCCCTGGAGGGCTTCTCAGCGGGATGCAATCCTGCAGCCGCCCAAGCCGAGATCACCCCACCAGCCAGGATCCTCCCGCTGGCCGCCGAACACGACATCTCCCTGAGGCCGCGAGTGACCGTTCGTCATGGCGCATCATGGTCAAAGCACAGGCGGCCGCGATGCTGCGATCTGGTCTCACCGCAAAGGCGTGGGTGTACAAATGCATGGAATCCCGGGACCACGGGTCCTTGTGATCGGCGCCAGTGAGCTGAGGCAGGCAAGGGAAACTCAACGTCAAGCAAAGGAGCAGGAATGGGTGGTGATCAGCTGCCGAGCTGGCGCGAGACTGCCGCGAAGCAGTCCATCGCGGAGTTCGTCGCCGCCGTGACCAGCCCTGAGTCGGCCGACTTCGTCGCGCCGCCGGAGCGCATCGCCGTGTTCGACAACGACGGCACGCTGTGGACCGAACAGCCCGTGTACGCACAGCTGGCGTTCGCGCTGGACCGGGCGGCCGAGTTGGGTCATCCGGTGAGCCTGGAACAGCTGCGTGCCGGGGGCATGCCGACCCTGGTTGACCTGGTGAAGCTGACCCATGCCGGCATCACCACCGATGAGTTCGAGGCCTCGTGCCGGCGCTGGCTGGCCGCGGCCCGGCACCCGCCCTTCGGCCGGCCGTACCCGGCGATGGTCTACCAGCCGATGCTGGAGCTGCTCGCCCTGCTCGGCCGCCACGGATTTTCCTGCTGGATTTTCTCCGGCGGCGGCACCGATTTCATGCGGGCCTTCGCGTCCGAGGTCTACGGCCTGCCTCCGCACCGGGTGATCGGCAGCGTGGGGGCCACCGAGTTCCGTATCGGTGCCGACGGCCCCGAACTTGTCAAGAACGCCGCCATCGATGTCATCAACGACGGACCGCAGCAGCCCAGCTCAATTCACCGGCACGTCGGCCAGCGCCCGATCGTGGCTGCCGGGAACACCGATGGTGACCTGGCCATGCTTCAGTGGACCGCGGCCAGCCCGCACCGGACCCTGCAGCTGGTGGTACGCCACACCGACGGCGATCGCGAGTATGCCTACGACCGTGACCCCATACTGGGCAGCGGGACTGGCCAGATCCATGCCGCCGCCGAGCAGGGCTGGACCGTGATCGACATGGCCGCCGACTGGTCAACTGTTTACTCGCCGGCCCCTTGATCGGGGGCTCTGGATGTCGTCGCGTGTCCGTCGCGGGATCACTTGCCGCTGACCAAGCCGTTGATGGTTATGGCGGTGAAGAACGCGAGCACGATCTCGCTGACGATCCACGCGTGCCGGGTCATTCAGCTGCTGATTTTCGGCAGGATGATCTCCGCTCGCTTACCGAGGATTGTGACCGTGATCGCGGGGACGGCCAGCAGTAGGGTCAGCGCCACGAACGGCAGGCACTGCCACCAGGGGCCGCCGCGATGCCCGACGTGCAGCCCGGCTGCGATCGAGGTCACGATGTCGGACGGGAAGACGCCGAGCAGGACCAGCCCGAGAGAGAACGCGAATTTCGGCTCGGCTTCTTGCAGCTTGGCCATCCACTTCGGCGTCTTGGCCTGCTAGCGATTGAGGTAGACGTGTGCGATCCAGAACAGCATCAGCGCCAGCACGACCCATTCGATGATCCGGTCGACAGTCCCGGCGTGCGCGGGCCCGGCGGCGGTTTTCGTGCCTCTAGCTATCAGATAGGCGATCGTGACCACCGCCGTGATCGAAATGGCCGCACCGCCGACGTAGGCTGCAGAGTTCTTGGCCCAGTGCTGGGTCGTGGCCAGGGCACACACGGGGTGGCCGCCTGGGTGCGCCGCGGTCCGGGCCGCCTGGCTCCACGTTACTTGACCGACGGCTGACGGCCGCGGCGAGCACCTGTGAGTTCGACAGGGACACCAGGTCATCGCCCGTGTCGAGCTGCAGGTAGGTGATGCCGATCTCGGTCACGCTGCCCTCGTCCTGGCCGCCGAGCGTCCCCGAGCGCAGCCGTATCGTGTCGCCGACCCGGAACGGGCGGGACAGCAACAGGACCAGGCCCGCGAAGATGTTGCTGAGCGACTGCTGGCCGGCGATGGCGATGATGATCGTGGCGAACGCCCCGTCGACCAGGAGCTGGGCCACCGGGACCTTGAGCAGACCAGGGTGATCACGATGGTGACGATGGCGCCGGCCAGCACGATGGCGTACCGCACCACCGCCGCGTGGGCCGATCCGGTGACCGCCTGGAGGGCCTGCCGGGCCCGGCTGGCGAACGCCACCACCGCGATGGTCGCGAAGACGAAGAACGCGACGGCCGCCGATGCGGCGGCGATCGAGTCGGCCAGGTGCCCCGGCTCGAACAGGCCTTTCAGGCTATGCCCAAACGCGACAAAAACATCTGCGGCGATGACGGTCAGCACCGAGGCGATGACGGTCCGCCAGGGCCGGGTCCGTGCCTTGACCTTGGCCACCTGTTTTGCCAGTTCCGGCTGATGCCTTTCCGGCTGGTGCACCTCGATCCTTCCTCCGTGCTGCTGCCCGGGTGGCAAAGGCAGCGACACCGCTCCTATCCGGGTCCCCAGAACAGCACCAGGCGGTCGCCACCACGAGCGCCGTCATGTACACGGTCAGGGCCGTGACCATGCCCTGCTTGAGCCCGACGTAGCGGCGCTCTGCGAAGGCGTGATCGTTGGCCCGCTGACGGTGGGTACCCAGCAGGACGAACGAGATGCTCAGGACCGCGTACCCTGCGCCCAGACCTACGTAGGCCCCGCCGGGAGATGGGCCAGCTTAGGAAGGATCGAACCGATGGCCACGGCCACCGCCACAGTCCCCAGCGCCGTCCAGGCTGACCCGGCGTGCCGTCAGGCCGCCGACGATCGCGGCGGCCTGACGGCGGGGATGTAGTACCACGTGGTGATGGCGGCCGGTTCTAGGCCGAACTACGTCTCGGGCCATGCCGCCGCCGAGCCCGGCTATCACGCCGGCCAGCAGCACCCCGAACAGGGGAATATGCATGGTACGCGCCGCGTGGACGCCGAAAGCAGCCGCCACCACCATCGCGGCGACGTCCAGCGAGGCGGGCAGCTCGTGCAGGGGCGTGGGTGAGATGTTCGTCACTTGGCGGCCTGGCCGGGAGACAGGATCGTCATTGCGGCGGGTTCGGGTCGTGCGCCGTCGTCTGGTCGGCCGGGTGGGGTGATCCTGCTTCCCCGGTAAGCGGACAAGCGGGCCGGGACCGTAGCGGGGCGACGACGAAGGAGAGCACGCCCATGACCGCGGCGACGATGGCGGTGAAGCCGAAGATCGCCGACAGGCTCACGCCCGAATCCACCAGCGGTCCGGTCCCGAACGCGGCGATGCCGTACCCGAGCTGGTAGAACGCGATGATGCCGCCGGCTACGGCCGCCCCCATGACGGCCAGGTCCTCCTCGCCGAAGCTGATCGTCAGCGGCAGCAGAGCCGAACAGCCCAGCCCGGCCACCGCGAAGATGGCGATACCCGCACCGGCATCGCCCCGCGGCAGCACCCCGACCAGCACGAAGGTCACCACCAGCACGAACGGCAGGATGTGGTAGGTGACCCGCTCGGGCAGCCACCGGCCGATCGCCGCGAACAAGACGCGCCCGACGGTGACCATCCCCCAGAACACCGCCAGCGCGAACGAGGCCTGCGCGGCCGACGCGCCGACCCGCGTGGTCATGTCCAGCTGGGACCAGTTGCCGTTCATGGTCTCGCAGATGCCGTACAGCACGGCGAACGCGGCGAAGAACCAGAACTGCGCCGGCAGACCCGCCCTGGACCGCGGCGCCGCGCCGCTGGCCCGCGCCCCGGCCCGCAAGGGCAGCCGCGCGCTGAACAGCAGCAGCGCCACCAGCAGCACGGCAGAAAGGACCGGCAGACCCCACCAGAACCCCAGGCCGACGAAGATGGCCACGAACACCGGCGCCAGCGCCGTGCCCAGCCCGAGCAGCGCGTTCAGCACCAGCACCGCGCGGTCCACGCCGTCCGGGTGAAACACCGAGGCATAGGTGTTGAGCACCGGGACGGTCAGGCCGAACCCGGCTCCGAGGAATGCCGTCGCGACCAGGAGCAGCGGATAGGCGACCGACTGGTCGGACTTCACGGCCGTGCTGGCGATCAGCAGAGCCATCGATATGGTGCTGCAGGTCAGGCCGATCAGGTAGACCCGTTTGGTGCTGATCCTGCGGGCCAGCCCCGCGCCCAGCAGCGACGCGGTGATCGCCATGACCACCTGCGGCAGGAACAGGGTTCCGTACTGGGTATTCGAGAGCCCGTACTCGCTTTTCTCGGTGAAGATCGTGCTGGCCGCGGGGAACGTGACCAGCACGATGCCCTGCACCAGGCCGGCCACATTGACCACGCCGCTCTCGGTCTTCGAAGCCACATGTCCAGCATCTGCGCCGGGAGGGGAACTGTCCTCACCCGGCTGGGATGAAGCAGGCCGCTCGGTGACAGCCACACAGTCCGCGCGCGGTGCGCGGCGACCGCGGCAGTGCCGCGCGGCAGCAGATCAAGCTCCAGGGTTCGTCGTCCTCGAAACCGCCACCGCGCGCTCTCGACGCCTGCAGTCTTAGGTGACGATCAGGTAGATGCTCTTGCCGATGAGCCAGAAACCCAGGATCAGGCTCCCCGCGATGATCACCTGGTCGGTGTGGACGTCGATCCAGGTCCTGAACCGGGCCAGGAACGCCTGGCTCTGGCCGGGCTTGAAACCCGCGTAGATCTCCAGGCCCAGGTAGGACGCCGAGGCCAGGACGCAGAACGCGGCCAGCGTGAGGTCGCTCGCCCAGTTGGACAGCCTGGCCTCCACGACCGTGGCCGCGGCGGCGCCGATCAGGACCCAGGGCTGGACCACCGGGGCCAGGCCGGTGGCGAACCACAAGGACATGCCGTCCAGGTGCTCTTGCCACTTCGGCGGCTTCTTCGGCTTCTTCGGCCGCCGCATCCGCAGCCACTGCCGGATCGCAGCCGCGACTAGGACCACGCCGATCGCGATCCGCACCGCCAGCGCCGTGGAAGCCGGAGACGTGTGCGGCCTGGGCGGGCTATTGCCGGTGGCCAGGACGGTGACCGTGACCACGATGGCCAGGGATACCAGCCACCCGAACACGAACGCCGCGCCCTTGGCCGCGCCCCGGTTGGAGGGCAGCACAACGAGGAACGTGGTCAGCGGTATCGGGTCGAAGGCTATCCCCAGGCCGATCAGGACCAGGTCGACCGCCCGCGAGCCAGGCGATCGACACCGCGGAAAGACGGCGCAACGCACCGGCCGCCCCGAACTGGCAGTTCCGCGATGGTGAGCCCAGGTGAACTGGAGAATCCGCAGACGCTCAGACTCGGCGTTACACGGGTTATCATCGCTAATAATTTCGATTCGGTATACGGAGATGATCACCCGTATATCACTCGATCGGCGCTTCCAGGCGGGAGGTGCAGTGCTGGGTGACAGTAGGCTCCGCGTGACGGTCATCGCCGGGGCTGCCGCCGGGAGGGCCCTTGGCGCCGTGTTCGGGAGGCTGTGGCCGCTGGGCGTGGTTTCGGCGGCTTGCCATGAAGGTGCCGGACGGCGGCTGATGCCTGCCCGGTGAGCAGGCGCCCGCGGACATGCCGGGTGAGCCATTTACGGGCGGCGGTGCCCCGCACGCCGTCTGGGGTCCGGCGAGCCGTCGTATCCGCGGGAATCGCGGGCCGCAGGTCAGGGGGTGTCGTCCATGATGCGGTCGTAGGTCCGGCGGGCGCGGGCGCCGCGGGCGCTGGCGCCGTAGCGGGCTAGCATCTGCGGGGAGGTCCAGCCGTTCAGTTCCATCAGGTCCCGTTCGACAGTTCGATCCTGTCCCTGATCACCACCACCTGAGAAGCCTCTGTCAGCCCTCTCACCTGCGCAAACGGCGCACGAGTGAGGGAATTATGATGCCGGAGACTGCTCTTGCAGAGATCTCTCACCTGCGGAAACGCTGGCCTGCGGAAAGCGGCGCTGCAGCCGATCCGCGGGAAGAGAGGAAAACTATGGCCGTCCCGGAACCGTGCTCCCGGCCGCGCATACAGCTTGACGCCGGGGTGTTCAGCCTGAGATCGGCTTGCCCCGGCTGCACCTGGCCGCCGGGGCAAGGCCGCCAAGGCCATCTGGAACTATGCCGAGGCCGTCCAGTGGTTCGCCGCCGCCTGCCTGCGCCGCCAGACCTTGCGCACCAGGTGGGAGCAGGTGGACGGGCAGGACATCGAACGGTGGATGGTGCACCTGCTGGGCCGGTACAGCCACGCCTACGCCCGCAACCAGTACCGCGCCCTGCAGCAGTTCTTCAAGTGGTGGGCCGCCGAGGAAGAGCTCCCCGATCCGATGGCCCGACTCCACCCGCCGAAGGTCACCGACAGGCTCGTCCCGGTGTTCACCAGCGGAGAACTATCGGCCCTGGAGAAGGCCTGCGCAGGCCGCGGGTTCGCGCAGCGCCGGGACGCGGCAATCATCGCGGTAATCCGGGCAACCGGCATCCGGCTGGCCAAGCTGGCCGCGATCCGCTACGACCCGGCTGACACGCAGCGTACCGACATCGATTTGTGGCAGCGGGAGATCACGGTGCGGGGCAAAGCCGGCAAGCCCCGCATCGTCCGGTTCGGCTACCAGGCCGCCCAGACGCTGGACCGCTATCTCCGGGTCCGGGCCCGGCACGCAGGCGTGGCGGCCGCAGCTGTGGCTGGGGGTGAACAACCGCGGGCCGCTCACCGCCGGCGGCATCTACCAGATCATCACCCGCCACGGGCATCAGGTCGGCGTGGTGGTCCACCCGCAGCGGTTCCGGCATCATTTCAGTCCCACCATCGGCCAGATGGCCCAGCCTTGCGCGGACAGCGCCGGCCGTAGCTGGCTCGCGCAGTGCCCGCACAGGTCAAGCTGGCCGCCCCGGCATGCGCGGTAAGCTGCCCGGACCGCAGGTCCGCACCGGTCACATGTCTCGGTCATGCCGCCGCCTGCTGCCGCCGGGCTGGGGGCCCGGGGGCGATGAGCTGGCGGACCCAGCGCATCCGGCTGGCGGCCGCGTCGGGATGGTCGCCGAACTCTTGTGCCATCCGGCCGGCGCAGCCGCCGACGCCGAACTGCCGGACGGCGCGGCTGATCGCGGTGGCGACCATGCCGGCGTCCGGGGCGTCGGAGGGCTGCAGCCCGGAGCAAAACAGGGCCGGGCAGCAGGCGCCGGTCAGGTCCAGCTGGGTGAAGGCGAGGTGGGGGGCGGTAGGCATCGTGCACCATCCGGTTCTTGGTGTGTCCAGGGTTGGCCTGCGGGCGGCGGGTCACCGGTCACGGCCGAGGTTGGGTCTCCCGGTGACCGGCGGCGGGCCTGATGATCGTGGCCGGCCGGGCTCGCCGGGACCGGCGCCCGCGGCGCCGCCGGCCGTCCCCGGCCGCCGGGTCGTCGGCGTCGGTGTCGATGAATAGCTCTTTGAACATCGGGTGCATGATGTCCCCCCTTAGGCGGGGAAGGGGGCGGGGCGGTCCTTTGGCGGTGGTTCTCAGGGTGGGCTCGGCGGGTGGTGCCAGCGGCGGCGCGCGATGCGGGGCACCACTGCTGGGTGGGGTGGGTGGATCAGGTCACGTCCCGGTGAGGTGGTCGATGGTGATCACCGGGCTGTCCTTTCAGACCGGGAACCGGTGCGTCTTTTTCGGTGCCGGTGATGTCATCTGCTGGATGAGCTTCCCTGGACATAGCGGTCGCCTCCTGATCCCGGATGACCACAGCCTCACTCCGCGACCCAGCAGAGCACCTCACCCCTCACCCCATCTCACCCGTGTGAGAAATCCCGGGCCGGGGTGAGCCGCATCAAGATCCAGGGTCCGCCTGGCGGCTGCTGGTGTCGTCCGGCTCGGCAGGCCGGGTAACGAGTGCCTGGATCACGGCCGTGAGTCCAGGATGGGCGGTAACGAGCGAGGCCCGGACGCCGGCCCACCGGTTCACGCCGTCCGGGCCCGGGACGTCCTCTAGCTCGACGGGCTGAGGGCGCTGCCCGGCGCTTTACGCACATGCCTGTTAACTGAACCGCCAGGACATCGCTGCAGCTCACAGGGCCGAATGACCAAGAGCCTGATGTTGCGTTGCTGACTGGAATGCCCTAATCGGCAAGTCGTAGCTGCTCTCGCCCCTGCTCGGGCAATACAGAAAGCGGACATACGGCGCTAAACACCTCGCCCGCCGCGGGCGGCTGCTGGCCGTCAAGGCCGTCGTCATCGGCGCGGTCGGTTTCGCCGGCGGGCTGGTCGCCGCCACCCTCGCGCTCGCCGTCGGCACGCCCCTGCTGGGCCGGGCCGGTGGCCTGCAATGGCCGGTTTCGCTGCTCACCGAGGCACGGATGGTCGTCGGCACCGCGGCGCTGCTCGCTGTGGCCGCGGTGCTCGCACTCGCGATCGGCACCATCGTGCGGCGCAGCACGCAGGCGGTCGCCATCGTGATCGTGGTGATCTTCGTGCCGCATCTGTTCGTCTCAACCCGCTGCAGGGGCAAGGCCCCGGGGGGGAGGAGGCTGGGAGCTGCAGATCACCCCGGCCGCCGCCTTGTCCGTACAGCAGGCGGTCCCCCAGTGCCATCAGCTCATCGCCATCTATTCGCCGAATGGCGGGTACTACCCGCTCGCGCCGTGGGCTGGGCTGGCGGTGGAGTGCGCATGGGCGGCCGCGCGCTGGCGCTGGCCTATTACCTGCTGCGCCGCAGGGACGCATGAGCCTCGCGGCCCGGGTCCCTCCGCCGCGTTACCTGCTGGGCCAGGCCCTGCACGCCGAGTGGACCAAGCTCCGCACCGTGGCCGGCCCGGCCTGGCTGCTGGCCGGGGTCATCACGCTGACCGTCGCCGTCGGGGCGGCGGCGGCCAGCGCCGACCCGGTGCCAGTCAGCCACGTACGGGATCGACCCCGCCACGGTCAGCTTCACCGAGGCAGCCCTCGAGAAGCCCGCGACATCGCAAGGCGCCCGCCCTGTCAGCTACGGCTGGACCGGGCCGCAGTCCTGGCGCCCGCAGGACCCGCGGTACGGGCAGGCAAAGCCCCGTGACCTCGCAGGAACCAGATCGTGCTCAGCCAGGCATGCGCAGAATGATTGTTATGCATGGCCGCACCAAGTGGCACTAAACGGCCGCGAGCCGACCAGATCGAATCCTCTTTGCGCGGGCGCACGAGGAGTCATGTTGCTCTCCGTGACGGGCTTCCCGTCAGCCTCTCTTGTAGCCTGGCGGAGTTGACGGCAGCCACCCATCAAGCCGCACGGCCAAGGTCCTGCCGAGCCCGCGCTCGACCCTGTCCGCTGTCCTGTCTCGTTGAACATGAGACAGGACACCGGCATCGCGATAATCCCTCCGATAACCGCACGCCGACCCGCCGATAGGTGCGGTTTTCGGGTATCTCTCCCGGCAGTAGCAGCCCGCGCAGAGGGATCATTCTGGACGTGTCCGCCATCCTGTAACCGGGCACCGCGGCTGGAATGATTCCGGCCGGGTCGGTGGATTGTTCCGGTGCCCATCATTCACGCGTGACCGCACGCGAGAGCACGCTCACAGATGCGGCGCGCAGGGCCGTGACTGCCGGTACTGAGGCGGCCGTCGCACCGCTCACCGGGCAGCGCCACCCGCAGTGGCCGCGGCAACGGTCAGGAGACCGCAGCCTTCACCAGCTCGGCGACCTTCTTCTCCACCACGGCGCTCCAGTTCTGCAGCGCGTACGACACCGGCCACATGTCCCCGTCGTCGAGGTTGGCCGCCTCCTGGAAACCCAGGGTCGAGTACCGGTAGTTGAACTTGCCCGAGTCCTGGAAGAAGACGACGACCTTGCCGTCCGCGTTCACATAGGCGGGCATCCCGTACCAGGTCTTCGGCGACAGATCCGGAGCGGTCGCGGTCACCGTCACATGCACCCGCTCGGCGAGCGCCCGGTCCTCCGCCGCCATCTCCGCGATCTTGTCGAGGACCGCCTGCAGCCCGTCGGCCTTCTTGGCGCCCTTCTTGCCCTCGGCGCGCAGCTCGGCGGCGCGCGCCTTCATCGCGGCACGCTCCTCAGCGGTAAAGCCGCCAGGCTCGGTCTTGGAATTTCTCGCAGGCATTCTCGACTCCGTTCCGACGTTCACGGCCCGGCACGATGCCGGCCATCTGAGGTAAGGCTAGGCCCGGTGACGCCCCGGCGCTTCTCGATTCCTGCCCGGACCCGGGCGAGCCGAGGCGTCACGGAGCGGTGCTCTCCCCCAGGCATCGTCAGGATCAGCCGCGACGCGGTACGCCGGGACTGAACCTACGCCGCGTGAACCGGCTATCAGAGACAGGACCGCCCATGTCGGCAGCAGCTATGCCGCAGCGATGCCACGGGGGACGTCACAGCCGATTCGCCTGTCACACGGCGCGACGCCGATCGCTGAACGTGACCGG
>Ga0187780_10003592_pt1 | contig 11682 bp, 11 predicted proteins | sample 1015_Q2_SP10_20__FD_132429 | JGI IMG/M metagenome (GOLD analysis project Ga0187780, IMG submission 132429) | Tropical peat soil microbial communities from peatlands in Department of Meta, Colombia - 1015_Q2_SP10_20_MG | ecosystem: Environmental > Terrestrial > Soil > Wetlands > Peat | place...
CACCGTGCGCGCCGCCGAGATGTTTCATGAGACCTTTCCCGGCGAGCCGATGACGGTGCTCGTCGATTATTTCGCCCGCGAGGTCTCCGATTCCCTCGAGGTCTGCCGGCGCTTCCCCGACCTCGCTGGCAAGGGGATGCTGTCATTCCGGCTCGACACCACCGGCGGCCGCTACGTCGAGGGACTCGACCCGGCCTCGTCCTACGCCGTTCTGGAGCGGTATTCGCCCGAATCGATTCGCGGCTACCGCAGCGAAGAAGAATTGCGCTACCTCGTGGGTACGGGCGTGTCGGCCGCCGCGGTCTTCCATTTGCGTGCGGCTCTCGACAAGGCCGGCTTCAAGGCGGTGAAGATCGTGGCGTCATCCGGATTTGGGCCTGCCAAGTGCCGGGTAATGGCGGAAGCCAAGGCGCCGATCGACGTGGTGGGCTCGGGCTCCTTCCTGCCGTCCAACTGGAGCGAGACGTACGCCACGGCGGACATTGTCGAATATGACGGCGAGCCCAGGGTCAAGATTGGCCGCGAGTTCCTGCTGCGCTCGCGCACCAAGGGCGGCAACGGCGCCGCACAGCCACTCTGAATAGGGCTCGCAGGTCGCGGGCCAAATAGCCTCAGGCGACGAAGTCCTGGTACATCGCGCGCAAGTCCTGCGACTCCTGCGGCGTGATTTCACCGTCAAGCACGCGGGCTTCCCAGCCGCGCAGCCGGCGTTTGACTTCGGTCGGCGTGCGCGGGCTGAGCAGCACCATGAACAATTGCTCGTGCGGCGACAGTTCGCGCTCGCGTCTGTAACCAAATGGACCGGTGCCGCGCGGCCGGCCGGCCGGAGCATGCGAAGAATCGATTGCCTGCGGTTGCACGTCGCGGGCGATCACCTGGTCCCAGCTGAGGCCCGCCTCGCGCACCATGGTGGCGGCGAGCTTGGCGGCGGCCAGGGCTTCGCCACTGTGGCCGCTGTCGAGGATCTCTAGAACCTTCGCCAAGGTGGCGCGGTCGAATTTCGCCATCGTCTTCCGCTCCGCATCGCCGCGGTCCAGGGGGAGGAGGGCGCGGCTAATGTCTTTGAATATTAGATGAGCAAGCGGCACTAAGTGTTTATAAAATATAGCAGGATCGGTGCCGGATCAACCACCTCGTCGGACGCGGGAGCCAGTCCGTGCCGTTCGGCATCCAGATGGTGCTTTTCCCGTGGCTGGTGGCGGTCGTGCTGGGGCGCAAGCGTCTGGGGCTTGCAAGCTGTCCTATTACTGCCTGCCCTCGCCATGGCCGCGCTGATTTTGGCGTTCCTGCTGCGCTCGCGGCTGTGGTCGATGCAGACTTTGGAGTGACTACTCAGCAGCCGCGCGCAGACCCAAGCCGAGCGTCTGCCACACGCTTTGCAGGGCGTCGATGAGCCGCGCCATGTCGTCGTCGCTGTGCAGGGGGGTCGGCGTCAGGCGCAGGCGCTCGGTGCCACGCGGCACGGTCGGGTAATTGATTGGCTGCACGTAGATGTCGTGACGTTCCAGCAGGAGGTCGCTCGCCTGCTTGCAGAGCGCCGCATCGCCCACGGCGACCGGCACTATGTGAGTAGCCGACGGCGACAGAGGCAGGCCGGCAGCCTTCAGCCGGCGTTTCAATGTGGCGGCACGCTCCTGATGGCGGACCCGCAGCTCGGAATGGCCGGTCACGTAACGGATGCTGGCGAGCGCCGCGCCTGCAATCGCCGGCGGCATCGAGGTGGAGAAAATGAAGCCCGAGCCGCAGGAACGGATGAAATCCACGGTCGCGACGCTCGAAGCGATGTAGCCGCCAACCACGCCGAATGCCTTGGCCAGTGTGCCCTGGACGATGTCGACCTGGTCGAGCACGCCGTCGCGTTCGGCGATTCCGGCTCCTCGCCTGCCGTAGAGGCCGACGGCATGGACTTCGTCGAGATAGGTGAGGGCGCCGTGGCGATGCGCCACAGCGCAAAGTTCGCCGATCGGCGCCACGTCGCCGTCCATCGAGTAGACCGACTCGAAGGCCACGACCTTGGGCGTCTCGGGATCGGCCGCCGACAGGAGTTCCCCGAGATGGCCCGGATCGTTGTGGCGGAAGATCCTGCGAACCGCGCCGGAATGGCGCATGCCGGCGATCATCGAGGCGTGGTTGAAGGCATCCGAATACAGCTCGCAGCCGGGAAGCAGCGCGCCCAGGGTCGCGAGCGTCGTCTCGTTGGCGACGTAGCCCGAAGTGAAGACCAGCGCCGCGTCCTTGCCGTGCAGGGCTGCCAGCTCGCGCTCCAGCGCCACGTGCAGCGTATTGGTGCCGGAAATGTTGCGCGTCCCGCCCGCACCCGAGCCCTGGGCGCCGATCGCCGCCTGCATGGCCTCGAGCACCACCGGATGCTGGCCCATGGCGAGATAGTCGTTGCTGCACCAGACGGTCACGTCTCGGCTGCCGCCGTTCTGATGCAGGCGCGCGCGCGGAAAGGCGCCCACAATCCGCTCGAGTTCGGCAAACTCGCGATATCTTCCCTCGTCACGCAGACGATCGAGATGGCCGGAGAAGAAGGCCTCGTAGTCCATGCAGTCGGAAATCTCCCGGGGGCGATCTTAGTCGGCCTGCCCACAGGCGACAGGCACAATTTGGTCGCGGAAGATCGACGGCCGGTTCTGTTGCGAACGATTCGCAATTGGCTCAGGCGAGGACTGCAGCGAGCATTGCGGCGGTCAGGGACAGAGAGACGCAGAGCAGCGGCAAGGCGCCGATCAGCCGAATCCGGGTCGGCAGCGCGTCCCAGTAGCGCAACGTCGGAATCGCTGTCCACGACGCGAACAGCATGCCGACAATCCAGAAGGCGAAGGCAAGCGGTGTGGCCACATTCGCCTGCTCGCTCGACGCGCTGAGCGGGCCCGCTCCGATGACCGCCGGCGGTACCGAAGCCGCGAACATGGCGACCGCCCAGATCGCCCGGCTGCGGATGCGCTCGTTGGTGCCGAGCGGCGGCGTCCAGCCGGGACGTCCCGCCATGTCAGCCCTTGAAATGACCCTCCGACCTGAGGTCGGCCAGAGTGGCGTCGAACGCCTGGCGCAGACGGCCGAACAGGTCAGCGAGCTCGGCCTCGTTGATGATCAGCGGTGGACAGATGGCGACACGGTCGCCCATGTTGCGAATGAACAACCCGCGCGCTGTGGCGTGGTTGTATATGCGGTTGCCCGCGCCGACCGCGACGAGGTCGAACGGCGCCTTGGTCTTCTTGTCGGCCACGACCTCGAGCGCGCCGAACATGCCCACACCCATCGCCTCGCCGACCAGCGGGTGATCGGCGAAGGACTGGATGTGCTTCTGGAACACCGGGCTCAGGCGCCGCGCATGCCCAAAGAGGTCGATCTCCTCATAGATTTTCTGCGCCTCCAGGGCGACGGCGGCGGCGACCGGATGGCCGGAGTAAGTGAAGCCATGGCCCCACGTTCCGATCTTGTCGCTCTCATTCGCCAACGCCTGGTAGACTTTGTCGTTCAGCATCACCGCCGAAATCGGCAGGAACGACGCCGACAGCGCTTTGGCGCAGGTCAGGATGTCGGGCTTGATGTTTAGAGTCTGGCTGCCCCAGGTGTTGCCGGTGCGGCCGAAGCCGCAAATCACCTCGTCGACACAGAACAGCATGTCGTACCTGCGGCACACGGCCTGGATCTTCTCGTAATAGCCCTTTGGCGGCACGATGACTCCGCCCGCGCCCATCACCGGCTCGCAAATCATGGCGGCGACGTGGTCGGCACCGCCTTCCTTGACGATCAGCGCCTCGAGCTCTTCGGCGCAGCGCGTGGCGAACTGTTCCTCGCTCTCGCCGTCCCTTCCGAAGCGGTAATGGTGCGGGCAGCCCGTGTGCACGATCCCAGCGATCGGCAGGTCGAACGAGCGGTGATTGTTGGGAAGCCCGGTGAGGCTGCCGGCGGCCACTGTGATGCCGTGATAGCCCTTGATGCGCGACACGATCTTCTTCTTGGTCGGCCGGCCCAGCGCATTGTTCATGTACCACACCATCTTGACGACGGTGTCGTTGGCCTCCGATCCGGAATTGGCAAAGAACACCTTCGACATCGGCACCGGCGCCATCTGTTTCAGTTTCTCGGCGAGATTGATGGCCGGTTCATGACTGCGGTGGTTGAACGCGTGGTAGAACGGCAGCTGCTTCATTTGCTCGTAGGCGACCTGCGCCAGCCGCTCGTTGCTGAAGCCGAGCGCCGCCGACCACAGGCCAGCCATGCCTTCTATGTATTCCTTGCCGTCGTCGTCCATGACGTAGATGCCGCGGCCGCGCACGATCGTCACCGGCCCGATCGATTCGTGCTTCTTGAAGTTCGTGTAGGGGTGCAAATGGTGGGCGATGTCCCGGGCGGCATTGGAATTGCCCCGGAAGCTGCGGGAGACGTCGTTCATGGCAACATCCTCAAGACAAACGTGCGCCACCATAGGATTCTCGTGGAAGCCTGTCCAACCGGCCGCGCCGAGGTATCGTGCCAACTTTGCAGCTCATTCTGTTTTTGTCTGCATTGTGGCTGTTCAGTTTGTTCGTCTCGCCGCTCCAGGGCGCCGCTCCGAGCGTATTGTGCATCGTCGACCGAATCATCTGCGCGGCCGGTTATGTATGTAACGCTGAAAAACGCTGCCCCGGCACGATCATTACATTCACCGCTGCAACCGCACTTCTGATCGGCGGATTGATCCGCGTGGTGTTGCCGCTATTCGCCGCAGGCCAATGATCGGCACCTGGTACCGCCGAAGAATCTGCTCGCTCCCTGCTGGTGTGCGCGGCTGCAGGGTCTGCGACGCTTGACCCACGTCTCTGCTCACGTACGATCCGGCCTTTATTTTTTTAGGGATTGGAGAGCCGGGATGCCGGTCATCAACCGCATTGCGTCGTTTCACAAGGACATGACGGCGTGGCGGCACGACATTCACAGCCACCCCGAGACAGCTTTCGAGGAAGAGCGTACGGCCGACATCGTGGCCGAGAAGCTCAAGCAGTTCGGCGTCGAGATCCACCGCGGGCTCGCCAAGACAGGCGTGGTGGGCGTGCTGCGCGCCGGCAACTCGCCGCGGGCGATCGGGTTGCGCGCCGACATGGATGCGTTGCACGTTCACGAAACCAACGAGTTCGCTCACAAGTCGACCGTGCCCGGCAAGATGCACGCCTGCGGTCACGACGGCCATACGACCATGCTTCTGGGAGCGGCCAAGTACCTCGCCGAAACCAGGAACTTCGATGGCACGGTTTATTTGATCTTTCAGCCGGCCGAGGAAAACGAAGGCGGCGGCCGCGTCATGGTCGAAGAGGGATTGTTCGAAAAGTTTCCCTGCGAGGGTGTTTACGGCATGCACAACATCCCGGGCATTCCGGTGGGGCGCTTTGCCGTGCGACCCGGTCCGATGATGGCGGCCTACGACATCTTCGAAATCGTGGTGAAGGGCGTGGGCGCTCACGGCGCCATGCCGCATCACGGCGTTGACTCGGTGGTGGTTGGCAGTCACGTCGTGACCGCGCTGCAGTCAATCGTGGCACGCAACGTCGACCCATCAGACACGGCAGTCGTGTCAGTCACGCAGATCCACGCTGGGGACACCTGGAACGTCATCCCGCAGGAATGTGTGCTGAGGGGCACGGTCCGGACCTTCAAGCAGTCCGTGCAGGACATGATCGAGCGGCAGATCGAGAAGATCGCGCGCAACGTCGCCGCGGGTTTCGGCGCCGAGGTGACGAAATGGCGATATGAGAGGCGCTATCCCGCTACCGTCAACTCGGCGCAGGAGACGGAATACGCCGCGCAGGCGGCCACCGCGCTGGTTGGCGCCGACAACGTGAATCGCAACCCGACGCCTGCCATGGGCAGCGAGGATTTTGCCTGGATGCTGCTCAAGAAGCCCGGCTGCTATATTTGGATTGGCAATGGCGACGGCGAAGGCAGCTGCATGGTCCATAACCCGGGCTATGACTTCAACGACGACATCCTGCCGCTCGGCGCCTCCTACTGGGTGACCCTGGTCGAGCAAAGGCTTGCCCGGCAAGCAGTGCCCCAGGCGGCGGAGTAGGAATCATCGACTCCTGGCCCTCTGCAGCCGCAGCCGTTCTCGTGCCTGCTTCCGCGCATCCTTACGCCGGACAGCGCATCGGCCTTGCCACCATCCACGGCAAGGACCGCGCGGCCGCGCCGCCGTTTCGGCGGCTGCTCGGCGCTCAAATCGTGGTCGCGCCCGAAGTCGATACTGACAGTCTCGGCACGTTTTCAGGCGAGATCGAGCGCAACGCGCCGCTCGTTGAAACATGCCTGCTCAAGGCAGAGATGGCGTTCCAGACGCTCGATGGCATCGATTGCGCCCTGGCGAGCGAGGGAAGCTACGGTCCCATCGATCGCGTGCCACTCAATCCGAGCGGCGTCGAAATCATGGTCTTTCTCGACCGCCGCCGCGGCGTGCGCGTGGTCGAGACCCTCGGTACCCACCGCACGACCTGGCGATTGTGGCGTTTCAAGGCGGGCGATCCCGCCGTCCCGAAAGCGTTGAAGGCGCTGCGCTTCCCGACTCATGGCGTGTTCGTGATCGCCAGTTCCGACAGCAATCATCCGGTCAAGGATCTGGCCAGCGTGGACGCGGTGGTGACGGCGATCGATCGTGAGGCGCGCCGTTCGGACGATGGCGAAGCGCTGCTGATCGCCGACATGCGTGCGCACAAGAACCCGACTCGTATGCAGGTGCTGCGCGCTCTCTCTTGGAAGCTTGCGAGACGCCTCCAATGTCTCTGCCCCAAATGCCGGGCGCCGGGCTTCGGACCCGTCGAGTCGCGGCGCGGCCTGCCCTGCGAGGGTTGCGGTGCGCCCACGCACTGGATCCATTTCGAGGTCGACGGCTGCTCATCCTGCGGTCACGCCGTCGCCCGCCCGCGCAAGGACGGAAAGCGCACGGCGCCAAGACTATCCTGCGTCGCCTGCCGCGACCGCGCCTAGTCGTCAGGACTCTACCTGCTGGCCGCGGCTGGTGAGCCGATCTTGAGCATGGCGTCCTCGCCGTCCGGGATGTTGTTGTCGCGGAAGGCGCTGGGACGGATCGGAATGTCGGCGGACTTGAGTGCGTTGTAGATCGCCTGGCCGATGGGCGGCACGGCGGCGCCGATCGTGCCGCGCGCGGCAACCCAGGCGCCGCTCGCGTCGTTCTCCATGAAGACCCCGCTTTCCACCTGCACGGTCCAGCCGGCTGCGCGGAACACCCCGGCGATTTCCTCGGCGTATTCGCGCGCATCGACGACTCCGGCCGACGCCATGATGGTGAACTTGCCCTTGGGTTGACTGGCCAGGGAAGCCGACAGAGCTTGCTTCTGCGCCTGGTTGAGGTGGCGCATCGGATGCACCCGTTCGATCTCGGCAAGCTTGCGATTGGTTTCGCCGAGAGCCGCTGCGAGAGCGTCGATCTCTCGACTTTGGCGCATCCTGGCCGCTTCGTGTGCTTTCTCGTCGGCAACAAACGTCGCCTCGTGCTGGGCAATCAGGGAGTCCTTGCGCTGACCGAATCTGAAGGGTGCCATCTCGGCCATTATTACGAGCGCGAGGAGCGCGATGCCGGCCACTTGAAAGATGGTGTGCCAGTTCCGGACGCTGTCGAGCGAGTTCCAGTCGGGAAAAATTTGCATTTTACGCTACTTGGCCGGGCTGAACGATGCACGGGTGTCTGTTGAGGTGTTCATTCCGGTAAGTCCTGCTCTTCGCATCGACAATGCAGCTTCAAAACACGCAAGGCTTTCGACTGGGCCGGAAAAAGGCGATGTTACACAAAAGTCCTGTGCTGGCCGTTGTCCTGCTTGGTATCGTTACACGTGGGAACATTAGAGCATGGCAGGCCGTGCGCCCTCCGGGGGCCATGATGAAAAGTTCGTGATTTCGCCTGTGAAATTGCAAAGCGCTGTTTCGCCAACGGGACCAGACATGTTGAACACGAAATTGCGACGGCCGCCGTTACCGCGGGAAAAGCCCGACCTGACCAGCGCGCTGAGCTTCTTCGGCTCGCACAATTTGCTCGCCAGCCTACCCCGGCAATTTTCCTCGCAGTTGCTCGAGCGCGCGCCGGTGATTTCGCTCAGAAAAGGCGAAACGCTGTTCGAAAGTGGCGCCCTAGGCGACGGCTGCTATTGGCTAGAGCAAGGTGTGCTCAAAGTGACCATCACATCGGACCAGGGGGAGGAGCGCATACTCGCCGTCCTGGGTCCCGGCTCGATTGTAGGCGAGCTGGCGATGATCGACGGCCTGCCGCGGTCGGCTACCGTGCAGTCGTTGAGGGACAGCAAGCTCACCTTCGTGTCTCGCAGCACATTCCAGGAATGCTTGCGCGAGCATCCGGAGATATACCGCCATCTTGTATCGACGCTAGTGGCCCGGCTCAGGCAGGCGGACGACGAGGTCGCCGCGGCAAGCTTCCTGTCGCCCAAGGCGCGCGTCGCACGTGCGCTGCTGAGATTCGCCCAATTCATGGGTGAGCAGACCGCGACGCCGGGCGAGGTGATCATCCGTCACAAGATCAGGCGCGATGACCTGGCGGCGCTGGCCGATGTGGCGCGCGAAAGCGTCAGCCGCATCCTGAGCGACTGGAAGCGGCACAAGATCATTATCCGCCACTCGCCGTCGGTGAGCGTCATTCACAAGGCAAAGCTGGAACGCGAGGCGAGGGGCTAAAGGCCGCGCATCGAATGCGGCCGTCCGCAAGAGGCGGGCGCCGCAGAAATCGCTGCGCACGCCCGCATCCTACTGTGCCGCCCTCGCCATCCCTGGGCGATGGCGCCTGTTGATTGAGGGGTCGAACCTTTGTGCAACACGCCTGCGCATCTCTTGCGCGGGCGGTTGCCGGGCAAATGCGCCGCGCAGGCGCGGCAGGAACAGCACGGGCTAAACCTTCGCCCGTGCTCCGAATCAGGCCAAGGGTTCGGGCGCCAGGATTTCGTTTTCCAGGCGCAGACGTTCCTCTTCCGCCAGCCGAATCTTGCGGCCGCGCGGTCCGTTCCATGCCCCTTCGATGCGGCACATGGTCAGGTAGGTGTAGCGGACCCTAATTGGGCTTCCGTCCGGTCGACGGAGATCTGCCCAGAACAGCGACTTATGTTTGCTCATTGGCCGCCCGCCCGCCGGTGCCCGGCCGCCGCGGTGGACCGTGATATTCCTTTGGAAAATGCGCACTCCAGATATGCAATCGAAACGTCCATGTGCTTCCCCTCAATGTGGCGTCCCTAGACTTCGACCCCTCTCAAGTTCCCTGTCAGGACGCGCTTCGGACGAGGCGAACAATATGCATCGGCGGTGCGTAGACTGTGACGGCCGTCACTTTTTTCCACATTTTCTGCAAATCGCAGAAGAACCAACGCGTTGGACGCGTTTGCGACAAAACTTTGCTGAAGGCGGCAAAAGCTTGATTCGCAACATTATTCTACTTGGCTGCAATTAGTTATCCCGCAGCCAAATCTCCGCAGGTTTGAACCTTGCGACATTTGGACCCATTAATGCGGTGGGGAAGCAAATACTTCGCGCGCATTGGGGCACGCGAAAAAAGAAGGAAATCGTCTCGATGGCAAGAGCATCAGTCGTGAAAGTGGTACCTCACCTCGAGCCGGCCGTATTCACCCGATACGGCATCGAGCGTGCGGAGCGCTCTGCAGATCAGGAAAGGCAGGAAAGGGAAGAGTTCATGGGTGTGGAGGACGATTTGAAGCGGCTCGCGCGGCGGCAGGAGCTCACCTCGGCGTGTGCCCTCGGCGTGGGCGCGATCGCCCTGTTGCTGGCTGTCTATGTGGCGGCACGAGTCGACCGCCTGGCCGACCAGGTTAGTGCGCTTCCCGCGCAGATCAGTTCCGAAATGCGCCAGGCGATCAAGACGGCTGAGGATGCCGCGGTAGCCAAGCCGCCGCAGGTTCTCGTGCTGCCAACAACGCAAGTACCGCGGGGTGCGTCGACGTCATCATCCGCTCAGCAACAGGCATCGCCGCCGCCGGTGGTCCTCGGACCGCACGGCAGCTTCGGCGGAAGCCGGTGACCTGCTAGACCGGGCGCGGCAGGCGAATGCTTGCCGCGCCACGCCTCACTGAAAGCCGCATTGAGCGTTGGTAACGCCGACTGCCGCCTTGCGCAGACGGTCCTGAAAGCAACCGTTGTTCCACTTTCCGTCGAACACTTCGCCCTTGGCATTGACGTAGCGGCCCTGGCCTTCGGCCTTTCCGTCCTTGTATTCGCCTTCGTAGCGGCTGGCATCAGTCCAGGATTGCGTACCGCGGCCATTCTGCCGGCCGTCACGCCATTCGCCGTCGTAGCGACTGCCGTCGGCCCACTTGTAAGTCCCGCGCCCATTGAGCTTGCCGTCGCGATATTCGCCTTCGTACTGGTCGCCGTTCGTCCAGGTCTGGACGCCCTGTCCGTTCCTCTGATCTTCGTGCCAGGCGCCGGTGTACCGGCTGCCGTCCGGCCAGGTGTACGTGCCCTGACCTTCGACCTTTCCCTGCCGGTAGTCGCCGTCGTATCGGCCGGTGGGCGCGCCGTTCTCCGACCATTGCAGCGTTCCTTTTCCATCTGCCAATCCGTCCTTGCAGGTTCCCGACCAGCTGATGCCTTCGTTTGGACGCGGATAAGGGTTCCAGATCTTGCAGCCGCTATGGGGGTCGGAAATCCACTCCGGCTGGGGCGACTGCGCCCAGGCGGGGATAGCTCCTGACAGCACAACGAGCGCGCATAGCGCGATCGATCTCATCGCGAACTCCTTTGGACGCGGCGTGGGCGCACAATAAGTTTCAATTCTATACTTTTCCCGCGCGAGGCGCCCGGATCAATAAGTGCACAGCCGCCGGGCAATTCGGCTCCGCAGGCGTCCAACCGCGTCCCGCGGCGGGCTTGGGCACGATGTGATAGGCTGCATTTTGCATTTGAGGAGCCCCGCCATGAACGACGCCCCCGCCGCACACGCGCACCAGACCCTTTCCCAGCGTGCCGATGCAATGGAAGCGAGGATGGCACGGGAACTCGACTACGTCGTCGTCAAGTCGCGGTTGCAGATGTTCGCCGAAGGCGATACGGGCCCAATGCCCAACACTGGCGCGCTTATGAAGGCCAACCCACACGCGCACCTGCTGATGGGCGATGATCCCAGACTGCCGGCAATGCCCGACAAGCCGACCTTGATCGATTTCTTCAGGTATCGGTTCGGACCCTCCATGCACCTCCTGCAGAGCGCACACCACGCCGCGAAGAACGGCCTGCCCGAGAAGATGATCCTCGCCTGTCTACTGCACGATATTGCCGTCGTGGGTTTCATCCGCGGCGATCACGGTTACTGGGGCGCCCAGCTGGTCGAGCCTTATGTCGAGGAGGAAGTGGCGTGGGCCATTCGCGCCCACCAGGTGCTGCGCTTCTATCCCGATCCCGCTGTCGGATACGAGTATCCCGACAACTACACCCAGTGGTTCGGCAAGGACTACAGGCCTGATCCCTACATTGAGCAAGACTACAAGCGGATGCGGAATCACAAGTGGTACATGTCCGGCCGCCAGATCACGATGAACGACATCTACTCGTTCGACCCCAACTTGTTCGTTGAGCTCGACGAGTTCACCGACATTGTCGGCCGCAATTTCCGCCAACCCAGGGAGGGCTTGGGTTACGACAACAGTCCGGTCGCGCACATGTGGCGCGCGATCA
>Ga0187780_10003593_pt1 | contig 11682 bp, 9 predicted proteins | sample 1015_Q2_SP10_20__FD_132429 | JGI IMG/M metagenome (GOLD analysis project Ga0187780, IMG submission 132429) | Tropical peat soil microbial communities from peatlands in Department of Meta, Colombia - 1015_Q2_SP10_20_MG | ecosystem: Environmental > Terrestrial > Soil > Wetlands > Peat | place...
ATTTTACCCATGCTTTTTTTTTCTCAGGCGTTCGCTCAACCTCTCCACGACCACATAGAATACCGGCACGAACGGGATTGCCAGAATGGTCGAAGAGAGCATGCCGCCAAAGACGACCGTCCCGATAGCTCGCTGGCTGGCGGAACCAGCCCCGAAGGCCACAACGAGCGGCACCACTCCTATAATAAAGGCAAAAGAGGTCATGACAATGGGACGGAAACGGCGTCGGGTCGCCTCGACAGCTGCTTCGGCTATTGTCATCCCTTCTTTGTGCAAGTCGCGCGCAAATTCCACTATCAGGATGGCGTTTTTGCTCGAAAGGGCGATCATCAGCACCAGGCCCACCTGCGTAAAAAGGTTGTTGTCGTATCCCCGGACGATGAGGGCCAGCAAGACTCCCGTAAGCGCCATGGGAACAACCAGTACAACCGCCGCAGGCGATGTCCAGCTCTCATATAAGGCTGCCAGCACCATATACACAAAAAAGATGGAGAGGGCATAAATGAAGTAAGCCTGGTTGCCCACCTTTTTTTCTTGAAAGCTTGAGGTCGTCCAGTCATACGCCATCCCCTCAGGTAATTTTTGAGCTGCCGTCTGTTCCATAAAAGCGAGGGCCTGTCCGGAGCTGAATCCTGGCCCCGCGGAGCCGTAAATGGCTGCTGCAGGATAAAGATTGTAGCGTGTGATCAGTTCGGAACCCTGAACCGATTCCACATCGAGCAGGGCCCCCATGGGCACCATTTCGCCGCTGGAATTTCCGACATACAAGTTCTTTATGTCCTCAGGCTGGAGGCGATAGCGGTCGCCGGCCTGCACGTATACCTGAAATACCTGGTTGTATTTATTAAACAGGTTTACGAATGAGGAACCCAGATAAGACTGAAGTGTGGTGAACACATGCGACACCGGCACCTTAAAGGCCTCTGCCTTCGTCCTGTCTATGTTCAGATAGAGCTGCGGGCTGCCGACGCTGAAAGTGGTTTGAAGACCCCGCAGACCTGGTTGAGAATTCCCCGCTTGGACAAGTTCATCCGTTGCGCGCTTGAGCTGCTCCAGGCCCAGGCTGCCCCGGTCTTCCACCATCATCTGGAAGCCTCCCGTCTGCCCCAATCCCCGGATCGGCGGAGGGATCACCGCGAAGGCCAGCGCATCCTCGATGCCCGCGAGCTCACGGTTTATGCTCGAGATAATAACGTCCTGGTTTAGGGAGGTGCCGCGTTCTTTCCAATCTTCGTACGCGAAGAATGTGGATGAAACATTGGGAACGTTCGCGAAGTCCAAGACCGAGAAGCCGCCTATGGTAACCCAGGAGGCAACTCCTGGAGTCTTTTTCAAAATATCGTTGACCTTATAAGCCACACGCAGCAGCCTCGGCTGTGATGCGCCGGGAGGCAGGACGGTCACCAAAATGGCGTAGCCCTGGTCCTCGGTCGGGAGAAACCCGGTGGGCCTGCTCAGGAAGATCAGGAAGGCCGCTGTGATGATGACAGAAAAGACGATTACGAACAGGACCGCCCTCTTTACCATAAAAATGACGAGGGCGACATAACCGGCGGTCATTGCCTGAAAGGCCTTGTTGAATACTCGGAAAAACCAGTTTGGAGGTTTATCCCCGCGCGGCCTCAGCCATAGCGCGCACTGGGCCGGTTTTAGTGTGAGCGCGTTGATGGCGCTGATGACTGTCGTGGATGCTATCACGAGCGCGAATTGGCGGAAGACCTGTCCGGTGAGGCCTGGAAGGAACGAAGCCGGCAGGAAGACCGAAACAAGGGCGAGTGTAATGCCCATCACAGGCCCCGTCAGTTCCTGCATTGCCTTGATCGTTGCGTCTTTTGGCGGCATGCCCCGTTCGATGTAGTAGGAGCTGTTTTCGACGATAATAATCGCGTCGTCCACCACAATGCCGATGACCAGGACGAGCGCAAACAGGGTCATCAGGTTTATCGAGAAGCCGAGCGCAGCTATGGCGATAAAGGCGCCGAGGATGGTGACCGGAACGGTAGTGGCCGGAACGAGCATGCCTCTGAAACTTTGAAGGAAGACAATAATCACGAGGAGTACGAGAAGACCGGCTATAATCAATGTCTCATATACCTTGGCTATCGCCTCCCTGACAAAAATGGTGGTGTCGTAAGGGATGGCGTATTTCAGACCTGCGGGAAAGGTCTTGCTCATATCCCTCACGGCCTTATAGACGCTGTCCGCCACGGCGATGGCATTGGCATCCGGCAGGGTGAACATTACGAGCAGAGCTGAATTGTGGCCTGTAACCCTCGCAAAATTGCTGAAGTTCTGCCGGCTCAGCTCCACCCTTGCAATATCGTGCAGACGTACGATCTGTGGAGGCGGACCGGGAGCCGTTTTGATAATAATATTCTCAAACTGGCTTTCACTGGACAGTCTGCCAAGGGCGGTTATGGTGAGCTGGAAGGGCTGATTCTCCGGCACCGGCGGAACACCCAACTGACCGGAGGCAACCTCGGCGTTCTGGCCTTGAATGGCCTCTACCACATCAGATGTCTTAAGACCGAAGGTCTGGAGCCTTTTTGGGTCAAGCCACACCCTCATGCTGTAAGGGCCTGCGCCGAAAACCCTCACCTGGCCCATACCGGGCAGCCGCGCAAGAGGGTTTTGCAAATTTATTACGCCGTAGTTGGACAGAAATGTCTCATCAAACCGGTCGTCGTCGGAATAAAGGCTTACCACCAGAAGGATGTTGGGGGAGACCTTCCTGACCGTGACTCCCTGCAGCTGAGCACCGCCGGGGAGCTGCGCCAAAGAGCTGTTCACAAGGTTTTGCACGAGTGCCGTCGACGTATTCAGGTCTGTCCCGATGTCGAAGGTGATCGTAAGGGCATAGGACCCGTCACTGCCGCTGGTGGAAGACATATAGATGGCCCCTTCCACTCCATTCACGGCTTGTTCGATCGGTGTCGCGATAGTGTTCGCCACAACTTCTGCGCTCGCTCCCGGATAGCGGGTTGTCACCTGGATGGTCGGAGGAACGATCTGGGGCCACTGGGCCACAGGCAGGCGGGTGAGGAAGATGATCCCGATAAGCATGGTGATTATCGCGATCACATTGGCAAAAATCGGCCGCTCTATAAAGAATTTCGAGATCATCGCTTCCCTTCGATGGGCGTATTTTCCCGCTGCGGGGCGACCGTACTTCCAGGGCGGGCTTTTAATAGCGCGCTGGCGACGATCCTCTCATTGCCTGCAAGCCCTTCTTCCATGACGCACAGATTGCCTTCCAGAGGACCGGTTTTAACGCCGCGGCGCTCGACAACATTCTGCGGGTTGACAATGAGCACGTACGAGCCCTGCTGGTCGCTGCCGACTGCCGTGGCGGGTACGAGCATCGCCATCCTGCTTTCTGTGGGAACACGCACCCTGGCGTACAGACCGGGCATGATCTTCCCGGCCGGATTCGGGAGGACGCCCCGCATCGTAAGCGTCCCTGTTGTGCTCGAGACGCTGATCGCCGTAAAATCGATCTGCCCCTGGTGGGGATAGCCGTCTTCACCAACCAAGCCCACGGAAAAGGGCCATTTCGAGGAAACTCCCGGTATGCCCCGTGAACTTTGCAGGAGACGGACGAGGTCTGTATCGCTGATTGTGAAATAGACGTGGATAGGGTCTATCTGGCTCATCTGGGCGAGGTTGGTGTTTGACGATGAAGAACCTACTAGGTTGCCGGGATCCTGAAGTCTTCGATCGATCCTGCCGTCAAAGGGGGCGGTGACACGGGTGTATCCCAGATTAAGTCTCGCAAGTTCCTCATTCGCGAGTGCTGTCTTCAGGTTGGCCTCGGCTGAATCGCGCTGGAATCGCCAGTTGTCAACGTCTGATTGCGCGGCTGCCTTCTCAGGTAAAAGATTCGAGTAGCGCGTAAATTGACTTTGTGCATATTCGAGCTGTGCCCTTTGGGCTGACACCTGCCCTTCCGCCTGGTGCAGACTGTCTATAAAGGTATCTTCCTGGATGAGAAAAAGCAGCTGTCCTTTTTTTACCATTTGCCCATCCTGGAAGAACACCTTGTCCAGGTATCCTGCGACCCTTGCCACAAGTTGTACGGTATTGACAGCCTGCGTATTGCCTGTCAGTTCGAGATAATAGGTGACCTTACGCTGAAGAGGTTGAACTACGGACACCTTTGGGGGAGGCGGCGGGGCCTGAGGCTTTTTCCCTTTGCAGTCGGCAAGGAGAAAGCAGACGCAGAGACACAAAAAGAGTGAAAAGTGAATAGTGAATGGCGAATGACAACAAAAAAAACGTGAATGGTGAATAGTGAATAGCGAATCATAAGGACGTAAAAAGAAGGCAGCATCCCATCTGCCATTTTTTGTTTTTGCTCTTTTACTTTTCACATTTCAACCTTCACCTTTCATGCTTCTCACGTTCTGTATTATTTGGTTGCCTGCCATGGGAGTTACCAGTCGGGAGACCGGATTGAGGAATCAGGACTCTTCCCGGCAGGCGGATTATAAGACGCCGGAGCAAGCAGGTTGCCCCAGTTGGTGCGTTTCTCCATCTCCTCCCTCGTCATCTGCGGCACGAGATCTCTTCCTTCCCTTATTTCCCAGCCACCTCCGAGGGCCCTGTAGACCCCGACCAGACTCGTAGAGATGCTGCCGACCGTAACGGCCAGATTGTCCTGTTCGCTCAAAAGAGATTGCTGGGCCAAAAGCACTGTACTAAAGTCCTTAACGCCTTCACGATATTGCTTTACCGCGAGATCGAGAGCATTTCTGGCGGCCTCGGCGCTTCTGGCAAGGTAATCGGCCCGCTCCTGGGCCATGAGGAAGGCAGCCAGATTGTCCTCGACATCCCTCTGGGCCGAAAGGACGGTGTTTTGATACGCAATGAGCAGTTCCTGAAACCTAGCGTCCTGGACGCGAACATTGTTAGTGATCTGGCCATAATTGAGTATGTTCCACTGGAAAGAGGGTCCTGCAAAAATCGTCCGGCTGCTCCATTTGAACATGTCGCCGAGTCGGGATTCCCCGGCAGTCGTCGAGAGAAAACCGAAGTTTCCAGAGAGAGAAAAGGCGGGATAAAGTTCCGCCTTGGATAGGCCGATCTGGGCGCTTTGTGCCATCGCCTGATACTCGGCGCTCCGGATGTCGGGCCGCCGCCTCAGGAGATCGGCCGGTATGCCCACAACGATTTCAATAGGAGAGACGGGGATACCGGAAGTGCCTTCGAGCATATCCTTCAGATCGTTCGGTGCCATGCCCAGCAGCACACAGAGCGCATCTTTTTGCTGCCTTTTCTGGGCTTCGAGTGAAGGAATGGAAGCCATGGTATTATTAAGTTCCGTCCTGGCCTGCTCCACATCCAGCAGTGATGCGGCGCCGTAGCGGTACCTTGCTTCAGCTATCTTCAGACTCTCTTTCTGGGTCTGCACATTTTGATGGGCGATGGCAAGGCGTTTCTCGAGGGTCCTGATACTTATATATGAATCGGCAACATCGGCGGTGAGGCTCACAAGGGCGTTGTCATAATCAGCTGCCGTGGCAAGCCAGGCAGCACTGGCTGACTCAATCGCCCGCCTGAACTTCCCCCAGAAATCGATCTCCCAGCTCGCGTTTGCACCCAACTGGGACAGGTAATACTGAAACGGCGGAAATGCCTGGGCTGCCTGCTCGCTCAGCCTGACGTAGTTGAGCGAACCCGTGGCCTGCTGGGTCTGGGGATAAAAGTTGCCGGCAGCAATACCTAATTGGGCTCTCGCCTCGATCACTCTCACTCCGGCAATCTTAAGGGAGAGGTTTTCGTTGTAAGCATGGTCGACCAGCCTATTAAGGACCGGATCGTTGAATACCTGCCACCAATTGCGATAGTCACAGGTCTCGCTCCTGACCCTTGCATCTCCGGACTCGATCCATGCTGACTCAACTCGGGACTGAGGTTTCTGGAAGTCAGGGCCGACCATACAGCCCGATAGTATGAAACCTAAGACCGCTGCACTGCCATAAAGGAATGGTTTGAAGGTTGGGCAAACCCGGTTTCTTGTCATAACGTTAATCGCTTGATTCCGAATTGTGGTCTAAACCAATCCTGTTGGAAATGCTTCCCGATAACTACAGCATACAAGAACTGCATGACAAGTCAATCCCGTATGAAGCGGGCCGTTCGGATGGGGTGGGGTTTTCACATTTTCTGGTCGCACACAAAGATCTGCCTGCATATCGAGGTAAATTCTTCCAAGGATGTCTTCATTGTTCCTTCAATCGAGTTAGGATACTGATCCTCCGGCATTGACTGAGGAGGGAGTCCGCAAAAAGAGTCAAATGCCCAAAGCTTGCAATTGAACCCCCTTTTGCGTGACTCCTGATGAGCCAATTTGAATGTCATGCCCCCGCAGCAGCCAAATTCTGCATAATCTCCCGAAATCCCGTTGAAGGACAACGCAGCGAAGGCTCTCCGCATAAATTCCCGCCGATGAATTTCCTCGTGAAAAGAGTCATCTTTACGATACCTCTTTGGTATTAGTTTTCTTATGGTTTTATTCATCATCCGTGCCTCTTTTTGCGTCATGTCAAATGCGTATAAACCTCAAATTATATTTGCTGTAACGCTTGTTTCTCGTCGAAATGTATAATTCTATCCCGTATACCGAAGGTGGCAGGAATAGAGTCGGAAAACGTAGAGGATCATACTTCAGCGCATCAGATGTGACGAGACAAAGTCTTCGGCCTTCGTTATCTCCACTTCCCCCTGAGAGCCATCCCTTAGGTTTTTCCACTGCATCTTCCCTGACGAGAGTTCGTCGTCTCCGATGATAAAGACGTAGTGAGAGGCGAGCTTGTCGGCTCTTCTGAGCTGGCTCCTGAGCGATCCCTCGTACCCCACCTCCACCCATAACCCCTTTGCCCTGAACCGTTCAGCCATGACCAGCCCTTCGTTCACAGCCCTTTTTCCGATGCCTGCGATGAATAGCTGAGGTGAGGGCACTTCAATGCCCGCTATCTCCTTGAGCAGTGCGGTGAGCCTTTCCATCCCGATGGCAAACCCTACGGCGGGTGTGGGAGGGCCTCCAAACTCTTCCACCAGTCTGTCATACCTCCCCCCTGCTGCCACCGCCTTCTGAGAACCGAGATGTTCGGTGGTGACTTCGAAGGTTGTTCTTGTATAGTAGTCGAGCCCCCGCACCATATCAGGATTTACCACATGGGGGATATGGAGGAGCGTCAATACTGAACGTACTCCCTTAAAATGGTCCCTGCACTCATCGCAGAGAAAATCTGTTACCATGGGAGCACCCTTTCTCATCTCAATGCACCGCTCAACCTTGCAGTCGAGTATCCTGAGCGGGTTGGATTCATACCTTCTCTTGCAGTCAGGGCAGAGGGCATCAAGCCTTGCAGAGAAAAAATCTTGAAGCGCTTTCCTGTACGAAGGCCTGCATTTCTCACACCCGATGGAATTGACCTCGAAATTCAACTCTCTTAATCCAAGGTTCTCCAAAAGCGTCCTGAGCATGGAAATGATCTCCCCGTCGAGTTCAGCGGTTGCCACACCGAAGGCCTCCACCCCAATCTGGTAGAACTGCCTGAACCTCCCCTTCTGGGGCCTCTCGTATCGGAACATGGGGCCTGAATAGAAGAACTTCTGGGGAGAGGGTAACGTGTGGAGATGGTGCTCCACATAGGCCCTCACCACCGGTGCAGTACCCTCAGGCCTGAGGGTTATACTTCTTCCCGCCCTGTCAGGAAAGGTGTACATCTCCTTTTCCACAATATCAGTCGTCTCTCCGATACTCCTTGTGAAAAGGGCCGTGGATTCTATTATGGGAGGTTTGATCTCCTGAAACCCGTAGCTCGCAAATATCTTCCTTGCGAGAGATTCCACTGTTTGCCATAGATAGATATCAGGAGGGAGGATGTCCTGAACACCCTTGAGGGCATTATACCGTTGCGAAGAACTCACGACGAAATGTCACCTGCCTCTTCGCCTTCCCTCTCTTTGTCGAACTCGAGCATCCTCATGTGGCTCTCGATGAGCCGTTTCAGCTCTTCCTTGAAATGCCTGCGGATGCCCTTGAGGTCCACAATGTCTTCATGGATCTTCACGACCTTGTCCTGTGCCTCTTTCATCACCCCGTCTGCCTTGATCTCAGATTCCCTGATGAGGAGTTCCGCCTCTTTTCTCGCGTTTGTCTTGTATTCCTCCACCATCTGCTGGGCAGTCATGAGAGTCTCCCTCAGGGTCGTCTCCATGTCCCTGTACTCCTTGATCTGGTTCTCCGCCCTGTGAACCTGCTCTTTTAACGAGGCGTTTTCCCTCAGCAGGTCTTCCATTTCCTCCCTCACGATCTCGAGGAATGCGTATACCTCCTCTACGTCAAATCCTCTGAACTTCATAGGGAACTGTTTCTGCTGAATATCAAGCGGCGTGATTCTCATATCAGGGTACCTCCTTTTATTTTATACCCAAGCTCGATCAGGGAATGTATTAAAAACCTTTGGATAAACATAATCGCGAGAATGACGATAAGGGGTGAAATATCAATAGGGCCGAGTCTGAATCCGATCAGTCTCCTGATGGGCCTGAACACCGGCTCGGTGACAGAATAAAGGAATCTGACGATGGGGTTGTAGGGGTCGGGATTGACCCAGCTTATGAGGGCAGCGATGATCACTATCCAGAAATAAATTGAAAGAAGGATATCGAGGATATTCGCGACCGCGAGAACCAGATTACCGAGCACGAACACTATTCCTTCCTCCCCAGCTCTTCCGCACGCCTGAGAGCCGCCTCCAGGGCGTCATTCACCAGGCTGCCCAATTTTTTGTCCTGGAAGACCTTCAGCCCGGCAGCGGTTGTTCCTCCTGGTGATGTCACCATCTCCCTCAGCCTTTCCGGATGCATTCCTGTCTCCAGGAGTCTCGCAGTGCCGATGAGCGTCTGTATGGCCAGCTCAGACGCATTGTCCCTTGTGAGCCCCATGGCTACTCCCGCATCAGTCATGGCCTCTGCAAAGAGTGCGATGAATGCGGGCCCGCTCCCCGACAGTGCAGTCACCGCATTCATATACGCTTCCGGAAGGGTAAGAACCCTTCCCACTGACATGAATATCTCCCTCACCTTGGCAATTTCCATATCGGAAAAACATTCGCATAATGAGAGTACAGACATCCCCTCCTGCACAAGGGCAGGAGTATTAGGCATAACCCTCACGAGCCGTTTGGTTGACAGTTTTGACTGGAGAAAGGCAAGGGTGATTCCCGCAGCAATGGAGACCACTGTCTTTTCCTGGGTGATCATGTCTTTTAGCTCGTCGAGCACTGCTGCCATATTTTGGGGTTTTATGGCGAGAATAATGAGAGAAGACAAAGATGCCACCTCCCTGTTGTGCGGGGTCGTGGTGATCCCGTAGGACTGCTCCAGATATTTCCTCCGCTCCTCGCTCGGCTCAGACACCACTATGGGGCTCATCCCGCGGGAAGTCATGCCTTTTATAAGCGCCTCCGCCATGTTGCCCCCTCCGATGAAACCAATCATAAGGCCTCCTTAAGCGATTTGTCATATTCTATATCAAAATATCCTCTTTTTCTATAAAGGTGCAAAGTGCTCTTATTTCCTCTCTCCAAAGATGGCGGTCCCTATCCTGACCATGGTTGCTCCCTCTTCAATGGCGACCTCCAAGTCATTGGACATACCCATGGATAATTCCGGCAGATGGTGTCCTGTCGCTTCAGCCCCATCACGTAATTCCCTCAGCTCCCTGAAAAATGGTCTTGCTTTCTCAGGGTGCTCAAAAAAAGGAGGTATTGTCATGAGGCCCCTGATTCTCAGATATTTTAAGGCCTGAGCCATTTTCAAGAGAGGGAGGAGTTCGGTCTTGGTAACACCATGCTTTGTCTCCTCAGGTGAGAGTTTCACCTCAACCAGCACTTCCTGGATCTTGCCGATCTTTTCAGCCTGTGAGTTCAGTTCCTCTCCAAGCTCCGTAGAGTCAAGGGAGTGGATCAGGTCGAATAATTGAACTGCATATTTTGCCTTATTTTTCTGTAAATGGCCTATGAGATGCCACGAGACCGGTGGGATTGTCAATCCCTGGCTCGAGTCCTTTGAAAGCTCTTCAATCTTGGGTTTGGCCTCCTGAACCCGATTTTCCCCGAATGTCCTTAATCCCGCATCTATGGCTTCTTTGATCTGGTAAACTGTGACCGTTTTCGTAACTGCGATCAGCCTGACCTCCTCAGGATTTCTCCCGGCCCTCAGGGCAGCATGAGAAATCCTTTTGTAAATGTTGCTTATGGTGCCGATGAGCCGGCTTGTCCTTCCCTGATCGTTCATGATGCCCTTCTCCCATTACGTGAGAGCGGGGATATACCACGGAAAATAAATCTCCCTTTCCCCTCACATATTTCCAAGCGCCTTGTCATACTCTGCCCAGAGTTTTTCCTTCGCGAGGTAATTATCGATGAAATCCCACGGAAGTATTTCGTGGAGATCACGCTGCCTGAAAAGATAAAATTCAGTGTCTATCCCTCTATTGGTGCACGCCTTTCTCCAGTCGATGTCCTCCATGCCTTCCAGTACGTGAGAAACCCTCCTGTCACCCCGCGAGAAGAGTCCCTGCATGTATGCATATTTAGGGACATCGTGGAATACCTTTATCTCCTCCAGAGCCATGAACTCCTTCTTCACTGATTTGAGCCGGTCTTTCACGGTCTCCATCTTCTCCATAGGATGCCACTGAAAGGGGGTGAAGGGCTTGGGGACAAAGGTGCTGAGAGTGAGCACGATATTCCCCCTGTGCGAAATTTTCCGTATTTTTTTCACAAGAGAGATAATCCCTTCAATATCACTCTGCTCCTCGGTGGGAAGGCCGACCATAAAATAAAGCCTGAGGGTTTCGGTCCCTTCTGCAAGGATACGCCTGGAGGTCTCCAGAATGTCCTCCTCTGTGATCTTCTTGTCAATCACTCTCCTCAGTCTCTCGGTACCTGCCTCTGGGGCGATGGAGACGCTCCTGTTTCCCTTGAGAAACGGAATGAGATCTGCACTCTTCTGACTTGCCCTGAGTGAGGTGATGGAGAAGTCAACTCCTTCGATGCTCAGGGCATCCTTTGTGTGGGGATAATCCGTAAGTGATGGGGCAATAAGGCCTATCCTGGCGGCCGTGGATGAGGCTTTCCTTATCTCTTCTTTTAGTGTGCTCACCTCTTTCTTCCTCACGGGCTTATAGACTGAGCCTGCCACGCAGAACCTGCAGTTCCACGGGCACCCTCTCATCGCTTCCATGAGATACATCTGTGAGAACTCAGTTTCGGGCGTGATGATGGACGACCCGGTTCTGTATTTCGCTATATCCTTCACGAAACGTCTTTTTATTATCGTGGGTGCGTTTCCCCATGCCTCCCTCTTTGAGATCCTCCCGTCAGGGAGATAGTGGAGGCGATAAAACTTCGGCAGATAGATTCCTCCAATATCCTTTGCCTTTTCACAGAGTTCTTCCCTGTTTGGTGAGGACCTATATGCGTCCATGAGTTGAGGGAGCACCTCCTCTGCCTCTCCTATCACGCACAGGTCAAAGAATTCTGCCACCGGCTCCGGGTTGAAGAAGCTGCAGGCCCCGCCCATGATAAGAAGGGGATGGTCCCCCCTTCTCTCCTTTGCCCTCAGCGGGATTTTCGCCATCCGAAGGATGGTGAGAATGTGGGGATA
>Ga0187780_10003594_pt1 | contig 11680 bp, 13 predicted proteins | sample 1015_Q2_SP10_20__FD_132429 | JGI IMG/M metagenome (GOLD analysis project Ga0187780, IMG submission 132429) | Tropical peat soil microbial communities from peatlands in Department of Meta, Colombia - 1015_Q2_SP10_20_MG | ecosystem: Environmental > Terrestrial > Soil > Wetlands > Peat | place...
CGCCGATCGCCTTCTTCAGGGGATTCACGGGTTCGCCGTCGGGCCCGACGCAGGAGACGAGGAAGAGCGCCGCCCCAAGGGCGAATCCCGGGCGGGCTAGGCGTCGGAAGGGTGTGGCTGCCATCGCAGGATGGGCTTGCGCGCGGCGCGCGTTTCGTCGAGCCTGGAAAGACGGGTCGAGTGCGGCGCGGTCCGTACGGTCTCGGGATCGCTCCTCGCCTCCCGCGCGATGGCCAGCAGGGCTTCGACGAAACGGTCCAAACCCTCCAGGCCCTCGCTCTCAGTGGGCTCGATCATGAGCGCTCCGTGCACGATCAATGGGAAATACACGGTGGGCGGATGATAGCCGTGGTCGATCAGCCGCTTGGCCACGTCCAGCGTGGTGACGCCGGTTCCTTCAAGCTTGGCATCGGAGAGCACGCACTCATGCATCACGGGACGATCGAAGGGCACGTGGTACGCCCCACGCAAGCGAGCGAGCAGGTAGTTCGCGTTCAGCACCGCCATCTCGGCGCAGCGGCGGAGGCCGTCGGGCCCGAGCGAGCGGATGTAGGCGAAGGCGCGAACCAACATGCCCACGTTTCCGAAGTTGCCGTGCAAGCGACCGATCGAGTGCGGAAACTCGTAGTCGAGGGCAAAGCCCAGACCCTCGCTCTCGGAGAGCCGGCGCACCACCGGAACGGGAAGGTAGGGAGCCAGCAGATTCCTGACCCCCACCGGCCCCGCCCCCGGGCCGCCCCCACCGTGGGGCGTAGAGAACGTCTTGTGCAGATTGAAGTGCATGACGTCGATCCCGAGATCTCCGGGACGAGCGATTCCGAGCAGCGCGTTGAGGTTCGCGCCGTCCCCGTACACGAGTCCACCCCCCGCGTGTACGATCTCTGCGATGCGGACGATGTGCTCCTCGAACAGTCCGAGCGTGCTCGGATTCGTGAGCATGAGGGCGGCCACTTCGGGTCCCATGACTGCGCGCACCGCCTCGGGATGAAGCACACCGTCGGCGCCCGAAGGCACCGAAACAATTTCGTAGCCATTCAAACCCGCGCTTGCGGGGTTGGTGCCATGCGCCGAGTCCGGGACCAGGATCTTGGTGCGCCGCTCGCCGCGATGCTCGTGGTAGGCGCGGATCATCATCACGCCCGCGAGCTCCCCCTGTGCTCCCGCCGCGGGCTGAAGCGAGACCCGGTCCATCCCGCTGATCTCGGCGAGCTGCTTCTCGAGCTCATGGAAGAGGTGAAGCAGGCCCTGGGAAAGGGCGACCGGCTGGAGGGGATGGGCGTGCGCGAAGCCGGGGAGCGCGGCCGCCACCTCGTTCATCTTCGGGTTGTATTTCATCGTGCACGATCCGAGGGGGTAGAGGCCGAGATCGACGGCATAGTTCCAGGTCGAGATCCGCGTGAAGTGGCGCACCACGTCCACTTCCGAAAGTTCCGGCAACCCCTCACAGTCCGCGCGCAGGAGTGCCGCCGGGAGTTCCTTTTCGGGCACGACCGCCGGCACATCGAGGGTCGGGAGCGCGTAGCCCACGCGACCCGGCCGACTTCGCTCAAAGAGCAGGGGTTCCTCGTAGGCGAGGCCCAGGGCGGCATTGCCGAGCGACTCGGGTCGAACCCGTTGCCCGTCGGAGGCGCTCATCCCGCGACCCGTCCCAGGGCGTTGACGAGGCGATCGATGGCGGCGCGGGACGCGAGCTCTGTCGTGCAGACGAGAAGGGCAGGACCGAGCCCGCGCACATACGAGGCGAGATCCAGGCCGCCCACGATTCGGTCCTCGAGCGCGCGCTGCAGTGCTTCGGAGGCCGAGCCCCGAACTCCCACCACGACCTCATTGAATCCCGGTGCGGAAACGGGAAGGCTCAGGCCCGGGGTTGCGCGCACGCGGGCGCGCAGGTACGCCGCCTTGGCAAGGTTCATGCGGGCGAGCTCGCGCAGGCCGCGCCGACCCAGCAACGCCAGATAGATCGTCGCGCGCAGCAACATGAGACCCTGATTCGTACAGATGTTCGACGTCGCGCGCTCGCGACGGATGTGCTGCTCCCGGGTCGAGAGTGTCAGGACGAAGCCCCGCCGTCCACGGGCATCGAGCGTTTCCCCGACCAAACGTCCGGGCATCTGCCGGACGAAGGCACCGCGCGTCGCGAGAAAGCCCAGGTGCGGACCGCCCAAGGACATCGGCACGCCGAAGCTCTGCGCCTCTCCGCACACGATGTCCGCCCCGAGCTCACCCGGACCGCGCAAGAGCGCAAGGGAGAGCGCCTCGGTCACGACCACGACGAGGAGTGCACCTACGGCATGCGCCGCCTCGGCCGCGCTGCGCACCTCCTCGACCACCCCTAGGAACGAGGGCTGTTGAAGGACGACACAGGCCGTCTCGCGGTCGAGGAGCGGGGGGAGCGCCGATGTGCGACCGGACGCGTCGCGTGGCGCTTCGACCAAAGCGCCCTCCAGCCCCGCGGTGTAGGTCCGCACCACGTCGCGGTAGTGGGGGTGCAGGCCTGCCGCCACGATTTTGTGCCGTCGCGTGAGACGCATCGCCATCAGCACGGCTTCGGCCGTGGCCGAGGCGCCGTCGTACATCGACGCGTTGGACACGTCGAGCCCGGTGAGTGCGCAGATCATGGTCTGCCATTCGAAGATGGTCTGCAGCGTGCCCTGGCTGATCTCGGGCTGGTAGGGCGTGTACGACGTGTAGAACTCCGCGCGCGAAGCCAGAGCGTCGACGGCGCTCGGCACGAAGTGGGCATACGTGCCCGCGCCAAGAAACCAGTCGTGGCTCTCCGCGTGGCTGTTGCGCGCGGCCAGCGCCGCAAGTTCGTCGAGCACCTCCTGTTCGCTCGCGGCTTGCGGCAGGTCGAGGGGCCGGCCGAGGCGCAGCTTCTTCGGGATCGTTGCGAACAGGCTCTCGACCGACGCCACGCCGATCGTGCGCAGCATGTGGCGGATGTCGTCTTCTGTGTGCGGGATGTAGCGCACCTGGAATCACCCCTCGCAGGCTATGCCGCGGGGAAGACCGGTGGGCACGGCCCAGGTTCGTCTGGCAGTGGTGTCCTTCAGGTCTAGCCCTTGCGCTCGGCGATATGACGCCGGTACGCGCTGGCTTCGAGGAGCGCGTCATACTCGGTGCTGTCTTCGACCTCGATCGTGAGCATCCACCCGTCGCCGTAGCAGTCTTCGTTCACGTGTTCGGGGTGCTCGACCAAGTCCGTGTTCACCTCCACCACCTGTCCGGAGACGGGTGCGTAGAGATCGGAGACCGCCTTCACGGACTCGATCACCCCGAAGGGCTCGCCCTTTTCGACCGTCGTCCCCACGGCCGGAAGCTCGACGAACACGATGTCGCCGAGCTGTTGCTGCGCATAGTCGGTGACGCCCACGCTCACCCGGTCTTCCTCGATGCGTGCCCATTCGTCCTCAGCGCTGTAGCGACGATCATCAGGGATGTCGTAATCGGCCACCGCACTCCTCCGGCTTCGAGGGTCTGCGCCGCGCCGGGCGCGCCGCAAGAGTAGTATGCGCGACCCGAATCACGAGCGGCGCGCCCCGGCTGCCTTCACGAAGGGAGTTTCTACCACGCGTGCCGCGACCTGGCGCTCCCGGATTTTCACGAAGAGGTCCGTACCGACGGACGCGAGGGACGGCGGAACGTACCCCAGCCCGATGGAGATTCCGAGGCTTGGAGAGGGTGCCCCCGAGGTCACCACCCCAACCGCCTGGCCCTTGTGCGCAAGGACGTGCCCCGCCCGGGCAATGCCGCGTTCCTTGAGTGTGAAGCCGACGAGCAGGCGAGGGTGGCCCGCGGCTTTGCGCCGGGCGATGGCCTCGGCTCCGATGAAGCCGCCCTGGGCGAGCTTCACGAAGCGGTCAAGGCGGGCTTCGAGCGGCGAGGTCGTGTCGTCGAGTTCGTGTCCGTAAAGCGGGAGTGCGGCCTCGAGCCTGAGCGTGTCGCGGGCCCCGAGGCCACAGGGCTTAAGGCCGAGGGGCGCCCCTGCCGCCAGGAGGGACTCCCACAGCCGCAGGGTGCTCTCCGAGTCCACGTAGATCTCGAATCCGTCGGATCCCGTGTACCCGGTCCTTGAAATGAGAAGGGGCGTTCCCCCCAAAGACCCCTCGAGAAAGCGGAACCGCTTGAGCCCGCCCAGGGAGAGTCCGCTCGCGCCCTCGAGGATCCTCTGGCTCGCCGGTCCCTGGAGCGCGAGGAGCCCGAGCCGCGGACTCCGATCCTCCACGCGCACGCCTCGCTCGGCGTGCGCAAGCATCCAGTGATAGTCCTTCTCGATGTTGGCGGCGTTCACGCACAGAAAAAGAGTTTCTCCTGCGAGCCGGTAGATGGTGACGTCATCCACCACTCCTCCCGTCTCGTTGCACAGGAAGCCGTAGCGCACTCCGCCCTCGGGGAGGCTCGCCACAGGACAGCTCAAGAGATGTTCAGCCGTTCCCAGTGCGGCGGATCCCAAGAGATAGATCTGGCCCATGTGGGAGACGTCGAAGAGTCCGGCGTGTTCACGCACTGCAGCGTGCTCTTCAAGGATGGACGAATACTGTACGGGCATCGCGAAGCCCGCGAAGTCCACCATGCGAGCGCCCAGTCGGCAGTGCGTCTCGTAGAGGGGAGTACGCTTGGATTCGGTCATGCGCCCCGCGGCGAGAGGCCGGTGCGCGACCGATAGGCTTCAAGCGTATTGCGCAGGAGCATCGTGATGGTGAGCGGTCCCACGCCTCCCCGGGAGGGCGTGATGAGGCCCGCGGTCCCGAGCGCGGCGTCGAAATCTACGTCCCCGACTTGGCGACCGTCGATCATGTTCACGCCGAGATCGATCACTGCCGCGCCGGGCTTGATCCAGTCGCCCTTCACGAGGAGAGGGCTTCCCGCGCACGCAACGACGATGTCCGCCTCGCGGACCAAGCCGGCAAGGTCGCGCGTCCTGGAATGGCAGATCGTGACGGTGGCGTGCCGCTCGAGGAGCAGGAAAGCCACGGGCTTGCCCACAAGGACGCTTCTCCCAATGACGACGGCGTGCGCCCCCACGAGCGGCACCTTGTTCCGGTCCAGCACCTCGAGAATGCCGAGGGGAGTGCAAGGGCGCAGCCCGGGCAAACCCGCCAGAAGGCGACCCGCGTTGCGTGTGTGGAGACCATCCACGTCCTTGGCAGGGTCGACGGCCTCGGTCACCGCGCTCGCGCGGATCTGACGAGGCAGCGGAAGCTGAACCAGGATGCCGTCGACCGCGGAGTCCCGGTTCAGGGCATCGACAAGCGCAAGGACTTCGGGCTCACTCGCGTTCTGCGCGAGGTGATGATCGCGGGAGCGGATACCCGCACGCGCGCAGGCGCGGTGCTTGCCTCGGATGTAGGAAGCGCTCGCCGGATGATCCCCCACGAGCACCACGGCGAGGCACGGCGGACGCAGACCGCGGGCGACCAACTCGGCCACCTCGGCCGCGATCTCGCTGCGAAGCTCTTGGGCGAGCGCCATGCCGTCGACCACGACGCTCAGGCGCGGTGCACTCTGCATTCTCGAGGGCGCCTCCGAGGAGCGGGGCGCAGTATAACGGTCTTCCCGGCCGAGACGTCAGGCCGCCGCGGTCTTCTTGGAATCCTTCTTCGGCGGCTTCGACTCCGGGGTCGTGGAGGATCCTGAATCGGAAGCTGTGCTCGACGCCGGGGCGGAGTCGCCGGTCTTGTCCTTGTCTTTGCTGGCTTCTTTTTTCGCGCCACCGCTCGAGTAGAGATCCGAGTACCACCCGCTGCCCTTCAGCACAAAGGAGGTGGCGGAGATCAGGCGCTTGGCTTTCGGGGCCTTGCATTTGGGACAGGTCTTGAGGGGCTCGTCCGTGATGCGCTGCTCCCGTTCGAACTCGTGGCCGCACTTCTCGCACTGATACTCGTAGGTCGGCATGCTCTCCTCTAGCTGGCGCGCTTGGCAGCAAGGATCCGGATCCGCTCCTCGAGGCGCAGCGGGTCACCCTCGACACGAACGCGCTTCCGTCGGCCTCGCGCTCCCGGGTCCAGAATCACAGCGCTCTTGACCACCCCCAGGGCCTCGGCGAGCGCTTGGACGCACGCCGCAGTCGCCGCACCTTCGACGGGCGGCTGCCGCACCGCCACGCGCAGGGCGTCCCCGTGGCTTCCGCCCACCGTAGCCCTTTTTGAGCGCGGGCTTACGTGGATCCAGAAGGCGATTCCCGTCGCAGTGCGCGACAAGCTGGGGTTCCGCCCCGAGGCCGTCAAGCGCCCCCAGTTCCCCCGGCCGTCTTTGGCTGGGTAGGGCGCGTGAGGAAGGCAACCTTGCCGTCGAGGAGCGGGTCTTCGGGCGGCTCCTCCGCCAGGCCTTCGAGCAGCGCAAGATGCGTCTCGACCGTGGTCCGTACCGCGGAGGCCAACCGGGAGCGCAGGCCCTTCATCTCACGGATGTCCTCCGCGAGCTTCGCGGCACGACGGTGGGCCGCATCGAGAATCTTCTCCGCCTTGACCTCGGCCTGGCCAATCAACACTTCGGACTCCTTCAGGGCCGTCCGCTTCAAATCCTCAGCCAGAGCCTGCGCCGTGACGAGTGTCTCCCGCAGCGTCTGCTCCTGGGAGGATAGTTCTGCAATCCGGCTCTCCAGATGGCGCACGGTCTCGCGGAGGGCGTCGCGCTCCCGCACCAAGGCCTCGTAGTCCTCCGCCGCCATGCGAAGGAAGGTCTCCACCTCTGCAGGGTCGTAGCCGCGCCAGGCCTGGGCAAAATGGTGGTTCTGGATGTCGAGGGGTGTCAGGCGCATCGGGTCTCCTCACATTCTGCGGCAAGAGTTCGACCGAACCCCACGGAATCTTGAGTGACCGTGACCACACCAGGACGCAGCTCCCCGCGGGATTAGCTCCCCCCGAGCTCTCGGGAGCGCCTTGTGGCCGCCGCGACCGCCTCGTAGACCGCAGCCCGAAATCCCCCCGCCTCGAGCCGCTCGAGGCCGGCGATGGTGGTGCCGCCGGGCGAGGTGACCTGGTCCTTGAGGGCTGCGGGATGGCGGCCTGTCTCTTGGGCCAGCTTCGCCGCGCCAAGCACAGTCTGGAAGGCGAGGCGATAGGCGGCATCCCGGGGGAGACCCATGCGCACCCCGGCGTCCCCCAGCGCCTCGAGAAAGACGAAGACATAGGCCGGGCCGCTGCCCGAAAGGCCTGTCACCGCGTCGAGAAGGGATTCGTTGGGCGCCTCCCAGCACACGCCCACCGTCTCGAAGAGCGCGGCCGCCGCTTCACGATCCGCAGCGTGAGTCGCGGCGCTTGGAGCGATGGCGGTTGCGCCCGCCCGAACGAGGGCTGGGGTATTGGGCATGGCCCGCACGATCCGTGCCCCGGCGGGCAAGAGGGAAGCAAGCTTCGCGAGGGGAACTCCCGCCGCAATCGAGATCCAAAGCGGCCGCGCCAGGTCGCGCACGGCCAGGGCGCGCAGCACCGATTCCAAGACCGAGGGCTTCACGGCGAGGACGACCAGATCGCTTCCCGCCACCGCCTCCCCGTTCTCGGCGTGGGTCGCGATGCCGAAGTTCTCGGCGAGGAGTTTGCAACGTCCGGGATCGGGGTCGGACGCCGCAAGCAAGGCGGGGGGGACCCCGGCGGCGATCAGCCCTCCGATGAGCGCTTCGGCCATGGCGCCCCCTCCGACAAAGCCGATCCTTCGGCCCGCGAGCGCGCGCGTGGCAGGCATGACTAGCTCTCCCTGGGCCCGAACAGGGCCGTCCCAACGCGAATGTGCGTCGCTCCTTCCTCGATTGCCACCTCGAAGTCGTGGGACATTCCCATGGAGAGGGCCACGGGCCGACCGCCGCCCAAGGTGTCGCCCAGGCCTCGGGCGAGTTCACGCAGCGCCGCGAAGGCAGGACGCGCCGCCTGAGGATCCGCACTCTCCGCAGGCACGACCATGAGACCGATCGGAGCGAGGTGCACGAGCTTCGCACATTGCGCCGCGAGTTCGCCCAGGGAACCCGGCGCAACGCCCCCCTTCTGTGCCTCCCCGCTCAGCTTCACCTGCAAGAAGACGTCGAGCCTTCGGCCCCGCTGGCCGGCCCGCCGATCGAGTTCTCGCGCCAGCTCGATCCGATCCACGGAATGGATCACATCGAAGAGCGCGACGGCCTCGCGGGCCTTGTTCCGCTGGAGCTGTCCGATGCCATGCCAACGCACGGTCGGCGGCCCGGCTGCGGCGGAGACGAGCGCGCCCACGGCGGGAATCTTCTCCCGGGCCTCCTGCACGTAGTTCTCACCGAGATCGTGGAGCCCCAGCGCCACCAGCTCGGCCGCCCGCACCGCCTCCACGCGCTTGGTGACTCCAATCAGCGTAATCTCCTTCGGGTCGCGCCCGACGCGGCGGGCGGCCTGGGAGATTCGGTCGCGCACGGAACGCAGTCGTTCCGCGGGACCGGGCGGCGAAGTCATGGGAGGATCTCCGGGGGGCAGCGGGCGGAGGCCTCCCGGGGCTCGACCGCAAAAGCGCGCAGCAACGCGAGTGCCTCCTCCACCGGCAGTCCAATCACGTTTGTTTCACTTCCCTCGATCCGCTCCACAAAGCGTCGTCCTTGGCCCTGTGCGGCGTAGGCGCCCGCTTTGTCCAGGGGCTCTCCCGTGGCCACGTAGGCCCGCAGCTCCGCTTCACTTGCGGCGCGCATCACCACCGTGCTCTCGACGCACGACGCGCGCGGCTCGAGGCGGTCTGTCTCGACGACCGCGATGGCGGTCAGGACGCGGTGCGCACGGCCGACGAGGCGGGAGAGCATCCCGACGGCCTCCTCGCGGTCCCGGGGCTTTCCGAGCACAGCGTCTTCCAGCACGACGATCGTGTCCGCACCCAGTACGAGCCGGCGCGGAGACGCTGGGAAGCGTCGCGCGACCTCGAGCGCCTTTTCGCGTGCCAGGCGCAAGGCGAACTCCCGCGGCCCTTCACCCGGAAGCCTCTGCTCGAGGACGTTCGAGGGCACCACCTCGAAGCGCAGCCCCGCCCGCGCCAGAAGCTCGCGCCGCCGCGGAGAGGCGCTCGCGAGGACCACGGGTTCCGCGAGGCTCGCCATCGCCGGGGCTTACCTGTGGATGTCTGGCCCGTCAAGCACGGGGGGCGGCGCATGCAGAGCGAGAAACCGGCCCGATCGACGCCGATCGATTAGGCTTTTGGACGGCGAGCTCCTCCAAGGCGCTCTCGCGGCACAGGGGAGGCTTCGTGGGCGACAAGGCGCGGCAGTGCTGGACGCTCGAAGCGGCGCGCACTCTGCTCGGCGACGTGCGGTCGCGGACGGAGCGCGCAGTGAAGGCGGTCGACGCCCTGTTGACAGAGCGCGAAGCGAGCGCGGAGGCGTCTCCCCAGCGCCAACAGGTCGACGGGAAGGTGCAGCGCGTGGTCGAGCGCTGGGCGCGGGAAATGGAGGCCCTCGGCCTGGAGGTGAAGGGCCTTTGGCTCGTCGACTTCGACAACGGGAGCGGCTACTACTGCTGGCGCTGGCCCGAGGAGGAGGTCGCATTCTTCCACGGGTACGAAGAGGGCTTTGCCGGCCGCACGAGGATCCAGTAGACGCCAGCCCCTAGCGGTCTCGGCGCCTTAGCAGCCAGCGCATCGGCGCCTGCGCTCCCTCCACCTCACAGCTCACCGGGGACGTCGGGGATTGCCTCGCGAGCTCTCGCACATAGTGTTGGACCACGGGCAGAAGCTCGGCCAGGAGAAGCGGGTCCGCTTCTCCGAGCGACACAGGGACACGACACTCGACCACCACGCGGTAGGTCTGCGGGCGCAACACGCGCAGGGTGCTCGTCTCGAGCAAACACTCGCCAAGGCCGAGCGACCCGTGCTCTTGGGCTTCCAGCAGGGGCGGCGGATCGCTCCCGGCGAGGTCGGCGAGGAGCTGCGCCCGCAGGGGCTCCGAGACCTCCGCCTCGGCACGGTAGTTCGGATGATCGATGCGCAGGCGCGCGCGAACGCCGGGGTCCCGCAGGGACGCCTGAGCGACCGGGCCGAGGCGAAAGCGCAGGTACTGGACCGCAGAGATGCGATCGGCCTCCATCTGACGCGCGTCGAATTGCGCCCGCAGCACGGTCTCTCGGGGGCCCTCATCGAGAACGAGCGCCACGTGCGCGTCGATCCCGAGCAGTCGCTCGAGCTCCGGCTTGATGCGCGCGCTCTCCGTGATCTCGATGAAAAGCGTCGCCGAAAGCTCCCCCTGCTGCGGCATCAGCTCGTTGTAGACGTCGAGCTCCGCCTGAACGGCCTCGGGGGACTCGATGCGCTCGACCCGCAACATCTCTTGAACCTGGAAGCGCAGCGTCTCGCGGTTCTCGAAGACGAGCGTGACGCGGTCGCCCACGCCGACGCGGCGCTCGCGCTTTAGGGCGATGACCCGTGCGCGGTACTCCCCGCGCAACGCTTCGTAGCGCTCGCGATCGATGATCTCCTCGGGCGAAAGCCGCCTCACGGCTCGATTCCATAGGCCCGCGCCAGGAGCAGCACGGGATGCACGGCTTTTCGACCCGTCGCCTGCTCGATCCGCAGGGCCGACAGGGGACAGTCGGTAGCCACGGTCGGAGCCCCGGAGTCCTCAATCCCGCGGAGCATCTTTCGAGCCACCTTTTGCGATTCCGCGAAAAACCGCGCCTGCATTCCCCACGTGCCGTCGACCCCCGCGCACGCATCCACGAGCGTGAGCTCGGCGCCGGCGAGCTGAAGCACGTCCCGGGCGCGGAATCCCACGTTCTGTGCCCGCAGGTGGCAGGGAGCGTGATAGGCGACCGCACCGAGGGGGACCTGGAACGCGCGGTCCAGGATGCCCTCGCGGGCAAGCGCGTACAGGTACTCCATCAGATCCCGCGTCGAAGCCGCGACCTGCCGCGCCGGTTCGCTCTCGAGCAGGCGGGGGTACTCCTGCTTCAGCATGAGCGAGCAGGAAGGCCCGGGCACCACGATGGTGGCGCCGAGCTCCACCAAAGGGAGGAGCTCCGCCACGTTCTGGAGCGCGTGGCGGCGGGCCGCCGCGAGATCCCCCGTGTCGGTGAACGGCATGCCACAGCAGCGCGTGTAGTGCACCTGCACCGCGACTCCGCTGCGTTCGAGCACTTTGACGGCAGCGCGCCCGACGGCGGGATCGCTGTACTCCACCGTGCACGTCGTGAAGAGCACGGCACGGCGGGCCGTGGCGGGATCCGTGAATCGTGCGAGCGCCCGGCGACGCTCCGCGACCTGGCGACGCCACCAGCGGGAGACCGTTGCTCTCGAATAGCGGGGTTGCAACCAGTCCCGATGAATCCCGAGCGTCATTTCCATCAAGCGGCGGGAGAGGCGATTTCGATTCGCGAAGTTCATGAGGGCTGGGAAGAAGGAACCGATTTTTCCGATCAGGTCGGTCTGTGTCGTGAGCCCCCGCAGCAGCGGAATCCCCGTCCGGCGTACACGGGCGAGCTGTTGCCGCCGCATGAGCGCGGGGAAGTCCACATCCCACTCGTGGGGGGGTGTGTAGGGACAGTGGTTGAAGCACTGGCGACAGTGGAAGCACAGTTCATTCACGCGCTCGAGGCCCGCGTCGGTGAGCCCGGCCACCTCTTGCTCGGTGGCGTCGACGAGGTCAAAGAGTGTCGGAAACGAACCACACAGCGGAAGACAGCGACGACACTGGTGGCAGGCCTCGGCCACGCGCCGCAGCTCGCGGCCGAGCGCGGCGGGGTCGAGGTAG
>Ga0187780_10003596_pt1 | contig 11676 bp, 11 predicted proteins | sample 1015_Q2_SP10_20__FD_132429 | JGI IMG/M metagenome (GOLD analysis project Ga0187780, IMG submission 132429) | Tropical peat soil microbial communities from peatlands in Department of Meta, Colombia - 1015_Q2_SP10_20_MG | ecosystem: Environmental > Terrestrial > Soil > Wetlands > Peat | place...
GGGCGTGATCTCGATCGGAGACGTCGTCAAGGACATCATCCGAAATTTGGAGCACAACGTGGGCGACCTGATGGGCTACATCATGACGGACGGCCCCGGGGGCTGACAGACGAACCGCGGTGCTGTCGCCGGCGTCCGGGAGGGAAAACGGAGGGGCACCGTTACGATCGGCTGCTTACGAACTCCACACCGAGCTCGCCACCTAACCGCCAGATCACGCGACATTCTCGTCGGATTGAAATGCCCTCACCGCGTACAGATAGTGTGAATGATGGTGGCATCTCGAATTCTGAATACAATCTCGCACCTTTTTCAGACAAGTCGGTCACCGTACATGTGCGCGGGAATTGAGACCCCTCACCATGGAACTCAGCCAGGCGATTAATGATTCGGCGCGGCGCAGTGCGTCGTTCTATGAACATGGCTCTTGTCTAAATCGAAATGAGACTGCGTGGATTAAAAATTAGGCCGCCCACAGTGAACGGCCACTAGGGAGGTTCGTGCAGAAGCTTATTTCAGTTGCGTGGAGATGTTCGTGAAAGTCGTATTCAATTGGACGCCAAGGCCGTTAACAGCCGCAATGATAGCGATGGAAATGCCCGCCGCGATCAGCCCGTACTCAATGGCGGTGGCGCCGCCCTCATTCTGGAAAAACGCAAAGAGTCTCGACATCGCACGGTATCCTCTTATCAGCTCGCCCTTACTCCCATACTGGCGAAAGCCATTTGCGATTTCGTTTCGCGATAGAGTTCCTGTTTCTTAAATTTTGAAATACGTATTCGCGCCTAATTTCGTCGGACCGACAAGGCCGAGAACACAGACATCAACTGCGAATCTCCTGCCGCCAAAATGCGATCAACGAAACAGGAAACGTTAGTTGGCGGCCAGTTAATCAATGCCCCGTATTATTTTCCGATAATCCTTTGAAAGTTTCCAAAGACCTTTAAACTACTAAAGAAAGATGAACTTCAAACTTGATTATCGAGCCTCCGCCGCAAAGTGTCGCGACATGGCCGAGAAGGCCACTGCAAGAGAAAGAAATTACTGGCTGCACATGGAACAATTCTGGCTCGACAAGGTTAGAGACGCTGAGCTGCCAACAGAGAACCCGATGACTGCTCACTCTTGAGCGATGTGCTGCTTCCGTACGCATGACGCTGACAGGGAAGCCCCGGTGCTACTCCGCGCGCCGGGGCTTTCTTTTGTGCTTAGAATTGCAATGTCCGTTTATCTTCTAAGCCGGACATTGGACGACGCGAACATCATGCCCGCTAACCGGTTGCTTTCTGCGGTATGAATTTTTGCCAAATCCAAAGCGCGGCAAGCACAACAAGCGAACCGAAGAAGGCGGCGACCACGTCGCGAAGCGAGATGCCGGCATGGTCAAAAGCAGCATAAAGCACGGATTGCGTGGTTGATTTGGCTCAAATTTAGTACGCGCGCGCGGAGTAGATTTTAAAAGATTAAAACCATGCCGGAGAAACGCCATGTCCAACATTACGACAAGCGCTTTAAGCGCAAGCGGCATCGAGCCATTGCGTGCCAAGTGGGGTTGGATCGTCGCTTTGGGAGTCGTCTACGCTATCGCGGGGTTCATTGCGCTCGGCAGCGTGCTGATGGCCACTGTCGCTACGGTTTACGTCGTAGGCATCATGATGGTGGTTTCGGGCATTGCAGAAGTCGTGAACTCAACCCAGATGAAAACTTGGGGCAAATTTCTACTTTGGGCACTGCTCGGTTTCCTCTACATCATTGCCGGCTTCGTCACCTTCGAAAATCCGCTGCTTGCCGCTGCGCTGCTAACGCTCATGCTTGGCTGCGCGCTCACCATTTCAGGGGTAATGCGCATCATCTTAGGCTTTTCAATGAAACGGGGGATGCCTTGGATTTGGGTCGTGTTGTCTGGTGTCGTCACATTTTTGCTCGGGATGATTATCCTTAGTCATTGGCCGGTTTCGAGCCTTTACATTCTCGGACTATTGCTTGGAATAGACCTTGTGTTCGCGGGTGCGAGCTGGATCGGCGTCGGGCTCGGTTTAAGACGGGCTTAGCGCGGACGAAAATTGAACGCATGTCCGCCTTTGGGTCAAAAACAGACATCTCAGGACGAAGCGCAATGTCTATTTCCTTGGAAGCAGACGTTGAACGCGTCAAATTTTGTGTTTGCTAAGGGCCAAAGCTGGACACCCGCGCTTGTATCGCAAGACTATGGGCCCGTGTTGTTTTTGGCCTGTGGTGATGTCAGCAAACCCCTCGCGACCAAAAACAGTGGGCCAAAGAACAAAGCAACCAAGATTATGGGGCAATGCAAAATCCGATTGTGATACTGACGTCCTCAGCGAACAGCATAACCTGACCCGCCTCATCGCGACCATATTCCAAACCTGCAATTGAGGCGATCAATCCAAACATCAGAACATAAGCCAAAACTTTGGCGTGAGAAGTGCCGCTAACGCCAGAAAACCATGGGCACATAGATCGTTCTCGCAATTTGAAAAGTCTCGGCGGCTAGAGATGAGCCGACCGATTTTCAATTGCTGCGAATATAGGGCATTTAGGTGGACGGGCCCGTTTCGTCGTCAACCACGAGGCTTGACAACTGGCGCAGCGTTCCACTCCGTCATCTTTGTTCATCAGTTCGCATAAATGGGAATCGCCATAATCATCTCGGACACGCATGACGGCATCCTCGCCACGTTTCCGAGCGGTGAGAACCTCGACGAGGGCAACTTGTAATGCGAGAGTTGCGCTGCGATATGGTCCCCTAGAATCATCTTGCGCTTCTATGATCCAAGTGTCGGGAGTCCGGTTTACAATTGTGTAGGCGCGGTTGCCCCGCAAACTATGATTCATCATGCTCTTCCCGTCTTGCAGGCCAATATATGCATATGCATTGTTATTTACCGTGTCTTATTAAATAGTTAATCACTAATATTTAAGGAGACACATGTCCAACTCGTCCCTGCGCTCCGTTGCGCTTTGCGACTGCCTCGCCATTAGACAGGCGGCGCGCCAAATCACGCAGCTGTACGAGCGATATCTTTCGCGAGAGGGCCTGAGCGCAAACCAATACGCTATTTTGCGGAAGCTCTCTCAATTCGAGGATCTTTCGATCAGCCATCTGGCTCTGAGCATGGTGATGGACGCGACAAGCGTCAGCCGGGCCATAAAACCGCTAGTGCGTGATCTCCTTATCTCGGTCAGCACTGATCAAGATGCTCGGACCCGAAAGCTCAAACTGACTAAGACTGGACGGGTCAGGCTGAAATCTGCAACGGTCCTATGGCAAAAGGCTCAACACGAGTTCGAGGCTGCCTATGGTCTACAAGAGGCCCAGCACCTACGCCACACAATGTGGCGCGTCGTGGAGTTATCAAAACCTCCCGAATGACGCTGGCTCCCTTAACGATCTAGGCATGTCCGCTTTGGGTCATTGGCGGACATTTGATGCGCGCACAATCGAGAGCTGCCTCGATTTGTGTCAATGTCATCCGCTGCGGTCAGCAGATTAATTCAAGCGCTGGCGCGCCGGTAAGATGGATATTGTGGCTCCCACATTCTCGCACGGACCGCGGCCGCCACTGCTTCGTCAGAATTGAAACTCGTGAGACCTTCCTTTTGGGCTTGTCTCCCAACAGCGATGGCTACATGAAACGTAAGCTCTCGTATTTTCTCCAACCGGGGCAGCAGATTGCCGCGCGGATGATCCTTAGCGGGACTTCTCGCCGCAATCTCACGCGCGGCAGCAAGAAACATCCCATCGGATATCCGCGCCGCGTTTGTCGCGAGCGCCCCTAGGCCGATCCCGGGATAAACGTAGGCGTTATTCGTCTGATCTGGACGAAACGCTTCGCCGCAGCGATCGATTGGCGGATACGGACTGCCCGCTCCAATTATTGCTCGGCCTTCGGTCCAAGCATTAAGGTCTGCTGGAGTTGCCTCACTACGTGCCGTCGGATTTGACAACGGGAAAATGATCGGCCGACGCACTTGTCGTGCCATCTGACGCACGATGTCTTCCGTGAAGGCGTTTGGTTGCCCTGATGTTCCAATCAAAACGGTCGGGCTGGCATTGTTGATCACATCGACAAGATCGATGCAGCCTGGGCGTTGGAGCTTCCAATTAGCGACGCAGCTACGCCGTTTAGCAAATGGCTCTTGAAAGTTCTGTAAGCCCACCATGTCCTCAATGAGCAGCCCATTTCGGTCCACGAGATAAAACCGCTCATACGCTTCCTCTTTGCTCAAACCGGCATCCATCATTGCGCAAGCCACTAGCGAACTAATCCCACTTCCTGCCGAGCCAGCACCGAATATGGCTATGCGCTGCTCAGTCAAAGGAATGCCGGTCACGTTGATTGCACTTAACAGTGTTCCTACCGCGATTGCCGCCGTCCCCTGGATATCGTCGTTAAATGTGCACAGTTGATCACGATATTTCGAAAGCAGCCGAGTAGCATTGCCGATGGCAAAATCCTCCCAATGCAACAGAGCGCGTGGCCATCTTTCGCGTACGGCGTTTACAAAACTATCGATAAAGGAATCGTATTCGGCGCCGCGCACCCGAGAATGGTTCCAACCAATATAAAGCGGATCTCCAAGTAGTTTCTCGTTATCAGTGCCGACATCGAGAAGAATCGGTAGTGTTGTCGAAGGATGTAGCCCCGCACAAGCGGTATAGAGGGAGAGCTTCCCGATTGGAATTCCCATCCCGCCCGCACCTTGATCTCCGAGGCCGAGAATTCGTTCGCCATCGCTGACGACAATTGCCTCAACGTGATCATAGCGCGGATGACCAAGGATCCTACGAATGTCATGCTTGTGCGGCATGCTCAGAAACAGCCCGCGGGGCTTACGAAAGATGTGGCTGAAACTCTGGCAGCCTAAGCCCACGGTCGGCGTGTACACGACCGGCATCATCTCTTCGATGTTGCGGGTTAAAAGTGCGTAGAACAGGACTTCATTGGAGTCCTGCAAACCACGAAGAAAGGTATATTTTTGCAAATCGCTTTGCAGGCTACGAAATGCATCAAGTCTGCGCTTTACTTGGTAGTCCAATTCCGCAACGTGAGGAGGCAGCAATCCATGTAGATCAAATTCGTCTCGTTCTGCCTCAGTAAAGGCGGTACCTTTGTTTAACAATGGGTCGTTGAGCAATTCGTAGCCGCTTAATGAAGTCTCGACTGTACGCAAAGAGGTATCGGTCATCGGTTTTGCCGTGCATCCACGCGCCACCTTAGTTTTTCAAGCAGGTTCAAGTCGGGCGGATTCGAGGAGCGGATGCGCCATGACCTTGTGAAGGTGATCTTTATCTAATTCGCCCTCCCAGCGGCTAATGACGACAGTCGCGACGCCGTTACCTACAAGATTAGTCAGCGCCCGGCACTCGCTCATAAATTTGTCGATACCCAGCAATATCGCCAACGACTGGATAGGAATGTCCGGCACGATAGCGAGTGTCGCAGCCAATGTGACAAAACCGGCTCCTGTAACTCCCGAAGCGCCTTTGGACGTAATCATTGCTATGACTAGGATTCCCAGTTCCTGGCCTATTCCTAGAGGCGTGTTGGTCGCTTGCGCGAGAAACAATGTGGCAAGGGTCATATAAATGTTTGTTCCATCCAGATTGAAACTGTAACCGGTTGGAACGACCAGTCCGACCACTGAGCGCGATGCCCCTAACCGCTCCATTTTGGCCATCAACTGAGGCAACACGGTCTCGGAGGAACTGGTACCGACCACAATCAATAGCTCATCTTTAATGTAACCAATGAAACGGATGATCGAGAACCCGGAAAATCTTGCGATTGTCCCGAGCACGAAGATGATGAAAATGATGCTCGTCAGATAGAAAGTGATGATGAGTTCGATCAAATTCCAAAGCGAAGCTACGCCATATGAGCCGACGGTAAAAGCCATTGCGCCTAGCGCTCCGAGAGGGGCGACTCGCACAATAATGGCGATGATACGGAAGAAGGCCTTGGCCGCCATATCAATAGCTTGACCGATCCTCTCGCCGACGGCGCCGAGTTGCGCAATAGCAAACCCGCTCAGGATTGAAACGAGCAGGACTTGCAATAGATCGCCTTTTGCGAGCGCCCCTACAAATGTGTCCGGAATGATGGCCAGCAGATGATTGACGATGCCCTCGTCCTTGGCGCGCGTGACATAGGTGGCAACGGCTTTTGGATCAATCGTCGCCGGATCTATGTTGAAGCCGCGTCCCGGCTGGAGAATCTCGCCGACAACAAGGCCCACGACCAACGCAATGGTCGACACGGCTTCAAAGTAGAGCAGCGTTTTGACGCCGACGCGGCCAACCTTTTTGAGATCGCCCATCGACGAGATCCCGTGCACGACCGTGCAGAAGATAACCGGGGCGATCATCATTTTGATCAGCGAGATAAAACCGTCGCCGAGCGGCTTGAGCGCCTTTCCTGCGTCAGGAAAAAAGTGCCCAATCAAAATTCCGATAGCGATCGCGATCAGGACCTGGACATAAAGGATCGTGTACCAAGGACTATTGGGTTGGGAAGGCGTTGAGCTTGTTGGCATTTCAGTCCCTCCCATTCCGTCTAAAAACAATCCTATAGTAAGGCGTTGCGTTAGATCAAAGTGTGATGTCCGCTTTACTCCCGATAGCGGCCGGAACAGTGACCATCGGCGTTTGCGGCTTGCGCCTCGCCATCATCCGACGCACGTGCGTTATCGCACCTGTGCGCAGATTTAAATTCGCCGCCATCAGCGCTTTTGCAGCGTACTGCCAAAAAGGCCCGTCGGTTTGATCAGCAAGATCAACAGCATCACGGCAAATGGCGCCATCTGTGCAAGAGGTGCGTAGATTAGCGAGCCAAGCGAAACCACTTGGCCGACCAGCAGACTTGAGATTAGTGTACCCTTGATGCTGCCCAGCCCGCCGATAATCACGACCATGAAGACGAAAGCGAGCACTTCGAGCCCCATTTGTGGGTCGACCATTATCAGCGGCGCGTAGAGGCCGCCAGCGAGTCCGGACAGTGCTCCGGCGATGATGAAGGTAATGGTGAACAGCCGATAGACATTGATGCCTAGACCTTCGACATGGCCGCAGTCCTCGGTGCCGGCGCGGATCGCTTTCCCTATTATAGTGCGATTGAGGAAGATCCAGATGCCGAGATAGACCAGCATGGCGACACCGATGATTACCAGCCGGTAGCTAGGGACGTCGGTGCCAAGGATATTGACCTGTGCGGCGATCGGCGCGGGCACCGGTCGCGGGATGAGCCCCCAGAAATATTTGATGACACCAACTCCGCCGATGAGCACACCAAACGAGGTAATCATGGAGAAGGCTAAATCGCGCTCGTAGATACGACGGAACACCACGCGTTCGACCAAGAATGACGACATGGCCGCGACAATCACGCCGCCAATAATTCCTAACCACACATCCCCAGTAAGAAGTCCGATCGTGTATGTCAGGTAGGCGCCGATCGAGTAATAGAGGAGCTGGTCGAGCGTAATGACGCGCATCAGCCCGAAGCACAGCGACAGCCCGATCGACATCAGGAAGAAAATACCGCCGAGACTCAGTCCGAAAATGACGCCGGAAATCAGCAACTGCGCGTTCATTGACTGACTCCCCCCGCGGCCTTGCGTGTAAACAGGCGTCTGAGCTGTGGTTCGAGCGAGCCCCAGATTCCGCGCTCACCCGCGAGCATGATGAAGACAAGCAGGAACCCGATCACTAGCTCCCAGTTGCCGAAAACCTTGCTTAGGACATCTTTCAAGCCCGTATAGACGACGGATCCGACAAGTGGCCCGTACAAGGTGCCGACCCCACCGAGGATCGTCACTACTACCGGATCGGCGGCTCGCTCTGGGCCGGTAATCGCCGGGCTGACAAAACCGAGATAGACCGCGTACATCGCGCCGGCAAAGGCGGTCGTCGTATTGGCGATGACGAAAGCAACCAGACGGATATTGAAATTGCTGTAGCCGAGAGATTTAACTTTGTCGTCGTTCATTTTCGTGGCGAGACAGAGGGCGCCGAAGATAGTGTCGTCGAGATATTTGTAGAATACCCACAGCGCGAAAGCGGCGAGAAATGCAAAGATGAAGAATTGATCCGGCCGAGTCAGGTCGAGAATGGGCGTCGCCGTCAAGCTAGTAAGAAACCACAGGCCATTGTCGCCATGAGTGACGTTCGCTAACACTTTTTGCATCAAATAAAAAATGATTACGGCCAGGGCGAGGTTGACCAGCGCGAAATAGTCGCCGCGCAGCCGCACGAACAGCGGTCCGATAATCAGCGAAACGACCATGCCAACAACGATTCCGATCAGTAGACCGAGATAGGGATTATTTCCTAAATAGAAAAAGTAAAAGGCTGCCGCGTAGGCCCCAACCGCGAGATAGGCCGGCTGGCCGAACGAGATGAAACCGACGCGACCGAGCAGGTAGTTACAGCCCATGGTGTAGATCGAGAAGATCAGCACCTCGATAGCGAAAGGCAGCGGGAGGAACACGCGGCCGAGTGCGACCAGGCCGAAGCACAACAGCAAGCCCCACCACCATTTCACAATATTCATTATCGCGGTTCCTGCATCAGAGATACGGCTCGCACATCTCAGGTTTGATCGAGGCGCGCTCGGTCAATTCCGCCATGATGCGTCCTTCCTTCAGGGCGTAAATCTTGTCAGCGATGGCACAGACCAATGGCAGATTCTGCTCAACAATCACGAGCGCCGTCTTCTTGGCCAGCTCGCTGAACACGGCGCGCAGATGCATCACAATACTCGGCGCTAGGCCCTCGGTCGGCTCGTCAACCAGCAACATCTTCGGCCGTCCGAGGATAGCTCGGCCAATCATCAGCATCTGCCGTTCCCCTCCGGAGAGATATCCAGCCTTGCGGTCCAAGAGAACTTTGAGTTTCGGGAAATAGTCGAACACCGGCATCCAATCGTAATCCTGGCTCGCATAGCTACCGAGTTCGAGGTTCTCGCGCACCGTGAGGTCGGAAAAGACCTTCTTGTCCTGAGGGATGTATTTGATGCCCATGTCAGCGATGACGAATGCCGCTCGTCCGATCAGGCTCTCGCCATCGGATGTAATCGTTCCTGACGTCGGCCTCATGAAACCGGCGATAGTCTTGAGCATGGTACTCTTGCCAGCGCCATTGCGCCCAACGCAGGCCACCACCTGATTGCGTCGTACGTTCAAGTCGACGTCGAATAGCACCTTCGATTCATTGTAAGCGACGTTGAGACCGCTCACCGCCAGCACTAAATCTTTGCTGCTCATGTGATGACGGCCTTGTTTTTTTCGTCGGCGGGGTCGACCTGCCAGTAGCTCTGACGAACTTCGGGGTGAGCCAATGTCTCTTCGTATGTACCATCGGCGATTATGCGGCCCTCGTGCATGACAGTCAGGCGCTGCAGGAAATGCTGCACGTGAGATATTTTGTGCTCGACGATGAGGATCGTTTGCCGTCCGACACGCTGACGCAACACGTTCAACACACTTTGGATCTCGGATTCTGACAGGCCGGCGAGTGGCTCATCGAGTAAGAGCACTTTTGGCTCAACAAGCACTGCCATTGCGATTTCGAGGCGCCGCTTCTCGCCCAGACTCAGATTCTTCACCAACCGATCCCGCAGGTGTTGTAGCTCAAAGACCTCAAGAATCTCGATGATGCGCGGCTCACTCCGCTGGCTCTTGCAGGTGTTGCACAGCAGCTGCAGCAGTGACGCTTTTCGGTGCGCGCGGAAGAAGGCGAGAACCAGGTTGTCGATAACCGTCAAAGTGTCGAAAGTCGCCGTGAGCTGAAAAGTGCGCGTTAAGCCGCGCGCTACGCGTTGCTGTGGCGGCATGCGTGTGATGTTTTCGCTGCGGTAATAGATCGTGCCTTGGTCAGGCAGAAAATAACCGGCTAAGAGATTGAAAAAAGTTGTTTTGCCGGCGCCGTTCGAGCCGATCACGCCGGCAACTTCGTTCTCGTGCAGCACAAAATTGACGTTATCGACCGCGGCGTGGCGACCGAAACGTTTGGTGAGGCCCTCCACCCTAATGATTTCGGCCCGCTGGTCCGCCACCGTGGTCCCGTTCATGATGCGCCACCACCCTGGCGGAAGCTAGGGTGGCAATTTCATGAGGCATCGGCCAACAACAACGGCCCAGCCGAAATGCGGCTTAGTAGCCGAGCTCCTTGAGCGCCGGCAGCACCGACTCTCCGCCCATTGAGCCCTCAACTGTGAACAAATCCCATTCACTCTTGCGTTCGGCCGCGCCTTTACCCTTCACGAGGAAAGCGGCATGCTTGAACATAGCGGCGTGGTCCTCACGCCAGACGGCCGCACCCTTGACACTGTCGAACTTGCCACCATTCGCCATCAGCGCCGCGGATACTTTCTTCGCATCGAACGACTTCGACTGCTCGAAGCCGCGGAACATCTCCATATAGGCGATGTAGGCGATGGTCGCGTAGGCATCGGGTGGTATGTTGTACTTGGTGCGATAGAGCTCGGTGAACTCAGCGGCGCTCTTTGCCACTTCCTTGTCCGGGAAGCCGTTAAGGTCGTAGTAGAAGTAGTGCATGGCATAGACGCCTTGCAGCGCCTCCGGCGGCAAGCCCTTGGCCACCACATTGGTTATAAAGGCGTTGAAGATGGTCATCTCTTTGCCGAGGCCCATCTGCGACGCCTGCTTTAGTAACGCGACGGAGTCGGCAGCAAACTGCGCGGCGATCAGAACGTCCGGCTTAGCAGCACGAACTTTCTGCAGGATTGTGGTGAAGTCCGCGGTGCCAAGCGCGGCCTCGTCATAGCCAACGACCTCGGCGCCGAATTCCTTGGCCGCCGCATAAGCGCCGTCACGCATATCCCAGCCCCAACTGTCGCTGCGGGCGAGGAAAAAAACCTTCTTCTTGCCGAGCGTTTGGACCGCGGATTTTCCAGCCATGTAGCCAACCGTCCATGGGCTGTATGCGGCAGCGAAGCTCGATTCGGCGAGCTTTCCCTTCTGGAAGGCTTCCTTAGCCATCACACAGACCGGGAAGTACGGCATTGGCTCTTTGGAAACGATGGCATTGAGCGCGTAAGCGAGCGGCGCCCAGGTCTGACCGCCGACTCCCTTAACGCCTTCAGAAACCATGTAGCGATAGCGGCGCACCCCAATGTCGAGCTTGGCCTCGTCGTCGTCGACCAAACCTTCGACTGCGACCTTGCCCCACGGCATGTTGAGACCGCCGCGCTTGTTGATCACGTCGATCGCAAGTAATGCGCCGTTCTTCTGCGTTTCGGCCACCGCCGCGAACGGTCCGGTTAGCGGCACTAAGATGCCAACCTTGATTTTGTTCGGTTCTTCAGCGGCGAAGCCAGGGCTCACGCCGATAATGGTGCTGGCCATCAAGGCCGCAATGAATTCACGACGTTTCATTGTCCTGCCCTTCCTTGGATTTTTTCGGTGTCGTCTGCCTGACACTCCCTAAAGAAGATGCAGTGCCGGCAAATAACGTCAGTTAGAACAGACAGGTTCGCGAACGGCAGCATTGACTTACATCAAACAACGGCTGGCCTCTAATCCCCATTGCGGCAGATCAAAATAGCCGTCTCGCATGTAGCGTAGGTTTTACCGGTCAAAGACTCACATCGCACAGTTGAGATGTTTCAAATCCGCATTCACGGACGAGGCGGCCAA
>Ga0187780_10003597_pt1 | contig 11676 bp, 12 predicted proteins | sample 1015_Q2_SP10_20__FD_132429 | JGI IMG/M metagenome (GOLD analysis project Ga0187780, IMG submission 132429) | Tropical peat soil microbial communities from peatlands in Department of Meta, Colombia - 1015_Q2_SP10_20_MG | ecosystem: Environmental > Terrestrial > Soil > Wetlands > Peat | place...
GAAATCGGCATCATGAAAGCGATCGGCGCAAGAAGCTTCACTGTCGCTGGAATCTTCCTCGCCGAGCAGTTGATGCTCGCCGTTGTGGGCGGCCTCATCGGATTTGCTTTGGGGGCCATGCTCGCGCGAATTCTCGGCGCGAGCGTTTTCGGCACGCCCGCGCCGCCGCATCTTCTCCTGCTACCGGTCATCCTTGGTCTGGCGGCGCTTGTGGCTCTTGCAGGCAGCGTCGTTCCGCTCCGGCGTGCAGCCCGGTTCGATCCCGCGCCAGTCCTGAGGGGCGAATAATGTTCTGGCGCCTGCTGCGGCAAATGCTTCGCGGAAATCGCGGCCGCCTCACTGTCGCGCTGATCGCCGTCACGAGCGGCGCGGCCGTGATCTCGGCCCTGCTGAATCTGCAATTCGACATCGAACGCAAGCTTACGCAGGAATTTCGCACCTTGGGTGCAAACATCGTGATCGCGCCGAAGTCCGGCGCATCAGCAGCCGTTGCAGGGCAGGCCGACTCTGGTGCCCCTGCTCCCGTCCTGATGAGCGAATCCCAGGTCGAGACAAGCCTCGCATCCGAGGAAACGCCTGATGTCGTCGCCTCTGCCCCGTTCCTCTTCATCGTCGCGCGCAAAGATGGCTCACCTGTCGTTATGGCCGGCACATGGCTCGACGAATCATCCAAGCTGAATCCTACTTGGAAGCTCGAAGGCGCGCGGATTACATCGCGGGACGACGCCGCGCACTGCCTCGTGGGCCGGAACGTCGCACAACGATTTCAGCTGAATCCTGGCAGCGAAATCGATCTCGGCTATCTTGGCCGCGAGACACAACTTCACGTCGCGGGAATCATCGACTCGGGCGCGGCGGAGGACAATCAGATCTTTGTGAATTTGCCTGTGGCGCAAAAGCTCGCGGGCCAGCCCGACGACATCGGATTCTGGCAGATGAGCGTGAGCGGTACGGCCGCAAGCATTGGAAAATATGCCGCCAGAGTTGGCGCCTCCCTGCCCGGCTATGATGTTCGCCCTATCCGCCAAGTCACCGAGGCCGAAGGAAATCTCCTCGATCGCACGCGCCTGCTGATCGTTTTGATGGTCATTCTGATTCTTTCGCTCACGGCGCTTTGCGTGTTGGCTACAATGGCGGCGCTTGCCATGGAGCGCCGCGAGGAAGTCGGCCTGATGAAGGCGCTCGGCGGCTCGATCTCGCGCATTGTCAGCCTGCTGCTCGCCGAGGTCAGTGTCCTGGGCGCTGCGGGTGGTCTGATCGGCTCCGTCTGTGGAGTATTGCTCGCGCAGTGGATGGGACGGCGCGTCTTCGGCACGTCAATCACGCCGCGTTGGGATATCTTCCCGCTTACGATTGCGCTGATGGTTGGGGTGGCGCTGGCGGGCGCGCTGCCGTTGCGCTTGTTGGGTAAAGTGAAGCCGGCTGTGATTCTGCGAGGCGAATAGACAAATGGCGTCGCTTGTCGAAGTCGAAAATCTGCGCAAGGAATACGGCAACGTGCGCGCGCTCGACGGCATCACCCTCAGCGTCGAGGCCGGCGAGTGGATCGCGATCATGGGCCCCTCGGGCTCCGGCAAGACGACGCTCATCAATATCCTCGGCGGCCTCGACACGCCCACCTCAGGGAAAGCCATCGTCGACGGCACGGATGTCGCACGCCTCGACGAAGCAGGCCTCACGCGCTTTCGCTCCGAGAAGATCGGCTTCATTTTCCAGCAGTTTCATCTCGTGCCGTATCTCACGGCGCTCGAAAACGTGATGCTCGCACAGTACTTCCACAGCACCACGGACGAATCCGAAGCCCGTGCGGCGCTGGAGCGAGTTGGCCTTGCCGGCCGTCTCACGCATCTTCCCGCGCAGCTGTCGGGTGGCGAACAGCAACGCGTCGCCGTGGCACGCGCGCTGATAAATCATCCAAAGCTGATTCTTGCCGACGAACCCACCGGCAATCTCGACGAAGCCAACGAGGCTATCGTCCTGCGCCTGTTGCGCGAGCTCCATGCCGAAGGACACACGATTCTCATGGTCACGCACGCCGCATCGATCGGGCAGCTTGCCGACCGCCGCATCGATCTCGCGCACGGCCGCCTCGCGCAGATCGCGGAATCGGCGGAAGATGAAGTTGCCTTTGATCACCTGCTCGAACAGGTCTGGATCTTCGGTGAAGAGGGCGTCACACCCGAGTTGACTCGCATCCGTGAGAGCGGCGTTAAGGATACAACCGGGCTGATCGCGCGTCTGAAGGATCTGGGCCTGCTTGAGGAACGCAACAAGGAAGTCGCGCTCACCGCCCGCGGCGAAACACGCGCGCGAGATATCGTCCGCCGCCGCCGTCTTGCGGAGCGCTTGCTGACAGACACTTTCTCGGTCGCCGATTCAGAGGCCGACTCGCATGCCTGCAAGTTCGAGCACATCATCAGCCCGGAACTCGACCAACGCATCTGCACCTTCCTCGGCCACCCATCCACGTGCCCCCACGGAAACCCGATTCCCCCCGGCCGTTGCTGCCCCACCCGCTAGAATTCCGTGGTCCGCTTGTCTAGCGCCCTTTGCCCTTCCTTCATCTCCTCGTCAGTGAAGTCTCGCTCGCCCGACGCCTTCAGCCAGTATCTCGCTTTCGCCAGGTAAGCCTGCGACTCCGCCGCATCATTGGAGGCATCCGCGAGAAGCGCCAGCCGTCTGTACACCACGACAAGCTCGGCCATGCCAGTTTTCTCCGGAGCGCGTTTCTGCATCTTTTCTAGAAGATCAGCGCACATCTTCAGCGCAGTCTGGGCGTGAGCGGAGTCGGCATACCTATACTCCGCAGCACCATACTTGCCGAGGGTTAGCGGCGCCGTGCTCACTTTTGCTTCTTCAAGCGCGCCCAGTACTTCGTGAGCGTTTCGGAATCCGAGGAAAGCTCCTGCGGCCAGGCCCATAGTCAGGGCCGTGAGATATATGATCTTTGCCGCAATCGTCATCGAGCTTCCCCGGGCCTCGGACGCCACGTCGCGAGCTCTTCTTCTCCAAGACTTCTCAGCGCCTCATCGGAGTAGTCTTTCCACCCAAGAGACTGAAATAAGGGCTGCGCGGACCTCAGGTAGGTGCTTGCTGCTTGCGTGTTGCCGTCTTCTTCCATTCCGACAGCCGCCGCGGCATATCCGTACGCGAGGTTTAGGTCGACAACTGGCTGGAGTTCTTGAACCTTTCCTGTCTTTCGAAGTTTCTCCAGAACTCGAATCGTCTTCGGCGAGGGTTGCTTTCTCAGCCGGCTGTCACCGGAACTGATTTCCGAATAAGCCGCAAAGATCTGGATTTGATACAGCTCGGAAAGGGCCGAATCGATTTGCGCGGCTTCTGAGGGGCTCAGCGAATCCGGTGGCGGAGTCCGATGCTTGTACGCGTAGACTGCAATTCTCTCGCCGACCTTCCAACCAGCCCAGAACCCGAGACAAAGAATTACAAGGGCGATACTAGACCACACTCCAATCGGCTTCCTTGGCACGCGCCATTTTCCTCCCGCCGGGAGAGTTCGTGCAAGTGTGAATGGCGGTTCCTCTTGCATTTTCTCGCGCAAAGGGAGAATCTCTCTCGCGCTCCCATTACAGAAAGGACCACTCATGACGCCTGAGACGAAAAAGTTCCGCCGCATCGCGACCGAAGAGGCGTTCTCCATCCCGGAGGTCGCGGCAGCCCTGCGCGACGTGGCACGTTCGCCGACGAATAGTCAGGATCTGATCCTCGTCGAGCGAATCTACGATGCAAAGCCGGACGACGTGCAGACGCGCCTCCTACCGCGTCTGCTCGACCTAGAAAAAGACCGCCTGCGCGACATGGACGACACCAGCGTTGATATGCACGTGCTGTCGCTCACCGCGCCCGGCGTCCAGATGTTTGACGCGGACACCGCCACGGAACTCGCCGCACTCGCAAACGACCGCCTCGCCGAAGTCATCTCGCGCCATCCCACGCGCTTTGCCGGCCTCGCCACCTTCGCGCCGCAATCACCCAAGCGCGCAGCCAAGGAAATGGACCGGGCCATCAACAAGCTGAAACTCAACGGCTTCGTCGTGAACTCCCACACGAACAGCGAGTATTTCGACGATCCGAAGTTCTGGCCTGCGCTCGAAGCTGCCGAAGCGCTCGACGCCTGCATCTACATCCATCCGCGTGCGGCCTCGGATGGGCTCGCGGCTCCTTTCAGGCACTATGGCCTGGATAGCGCGCAGTGGGGCTACGGGATTGAGACTTCCACGCACGCCGTGCGCATGATCGTGAGCGGCGTTTTCGATCGCTTCCCGAAGCTGAAGATCTGTCTCGGCCACATGGGTGAGGCCGTGCACTTCTGGCTCTGGCGCCTCGATTATATGAACAAGAACGCGCAGAACCGCGGCTCCGCGCCCAAGATCAAGCTCAAGCCAAGCGAATACTTCAAGCGCAATTTCGTGATCACGACCAGCGGGCAGGAATCGCACCTCGCCCTCGATTTCTCGATCAAGGCCATCGGCGCGGAAAATGTGCTTTGGGCGATCGACTACCCATACCAGCCCTCGGCGCCCGCCGTCGCGTTCATGGATTCGGCCCCGATCTCGGACGAGGACAAACACAAGATCTACCACGGCAACGCGGAGCGCGTGTTTCACATCAAGCCCGCGTAGCAGCGGCAACATCCAGTTCTGCCATTCCGAAGACTGAGCAGGCCGATTTCCGCGCCTACATTCCCTGGTTGCGAGGAAATCGGCCGCTGTGGCGAAGGATGAGGAATCTCGGCGCCGGAACGGCGGAAACATGGGCTGACTCTGGGAGAATTCCGTGCGGGCTAGCCGACGAGGAACTTATACTGCGCGGCGTTCAGAGGAACCACGGACAATCGCCCTTGCCGGACGAGCGGCGAATCCGCGAAAAGCTTGTGAGCTTTGATTTCCGCGAGCGTGACCGGCTTTGCGATAGCCTTCTCGGCCTTGATCGTCACAACCGGGTTTTGGGGGTTCGACGTATCGACGGAAACCACGGTCGCGGTTCCGACCGCGCTCTTGCGGTCTCCGGTTTCATAAATCACGAGATTCGTACCCGGAGTCATCTCGCGAAGGTTCTTCAGCGCCACCGGATTCGACACCCCGTCCCATTCGGTCGTGCCGTCTTTCTTCAGGTCCTGAAACGAATATTCCGACGGTTCCGTCTTCAGCAGATAATCCATCGCAAGGTTCCATGCGCGCTTGTCTCGCGGCTTACCACTTGCCGATCGTCAGCCGGACTCCGAGCGCCAGAATTCCCGTCAGTATGAGACAGCCAAGCAACGCTAGCATCGACCAGAACATCTCGGTCGGCGTTTCGTTCTCAAGTTTCATCCATTCCTCCTGTTTGTGCGGCCCCAGTATCCGACGGGACGCTATTTCTCCGCAAGCGGACTGTGTGTTCCGGCCAGGTTGTCCACGAGCCCCTGCAGCATATCCACGCGGTTCCCGTCACAAGCTGCCCGCACAACCCGGATGTGAAGGCGCCTTTTCCAATGCCGTCCCTCTGCTTTGGTAGAATGAACAGGCGATGCCTCTGCCCATCGACGAACGGAAGAAGCCATCCAGCGTGAAGGTCCACGTGACCACGGGCGAAGGCGTCGAAGTCGTCTGGGCCGACGGGCACGCCAGCCGCTACGATTTCCCCTACCTGCGGGATCACTGCCCCTGCGCCACGTGCAATGACGAGCGCCTGCAAAAGTAGCGCGACCCCGCAAAAGCCCGCGCAGCTGCCCTGCTTCCAATGTATAAGCCGAAAGTAAGGGCGAAATCAGCCTCTGCCGTCGGCAACTATGCAATTCAGATCGAGTTTTCAGACGGCCACACAACTGGGATTTATAGCTTCGTCCATCTGCGTGAAATCTGCCCGTGCGACGCATGCTCGCGCGAATTCCGGCCCGCTGCAAAAGAAACTTCCGCGTAGCGCCTTGTAGAAGCAACAGTTCTGATTCAAAAAAGAGATTGCTGCCATCGATAAATCCAATGGTCCGCATCCCTTCCCTTTCTATGTCGTTTCAACGTATAGTTCTTTCCCGCGTCTTAACAAAATCCTTATGGCCTCTAGTCCCACGGGTACCTCGTTCTCAGAATCTGCCCGCCCGGTCGCCAAGGTCCTTGTGGCCACGACTGCGATGCTGGCCTTCATTTCCTATTGGCGGGCCGCGGCAATCGTCCTAAACGACCTCGCCTCTTCCGCGTACTACGCCGGCGGGGAGGCGGAGGAGTTCATCGGCAAATCCGCCCCCTGGTTCATCCTCGGGACGATGCTTCTCTCCTACGCAGTCTCCCAGGTCTACGTCGAAAGCTGCGCCATGTTCGTTCGCGGCGGTGTCTACCGCGTGGTGAAGGAGGCGATGGGCGGGGCGCTGGCGAAATTTTCCGTTTCGGCGCTCATGTTCGATTACGTGTTGACCGGCCCGATCAGCGGCGTGTCCGCCGGCCAGTATCTCGCGGGGTTGCTCAACGAGATGCTTGCCTATGCCCACTTGAAAATCGTCCTAAACGCAGACGCAACCGCCGCCGCGTTTGCCATCCTCGTGACGATCTATTTCTGGTGGGAGAACATCAAGGGCATTCCTGAATCGAGCGAGAAGGCGCTGTGGATCATGCAGCTCACGACGGTGATGGTCGTGATGCTGATCGGTTGGTGTGGCTACACAATTTGGGTCCGCGGTGCGCACTTCCCTCCTGCGCCCGTGCCGCGAAACATCATCCTCGACAAGCATTCGCTCGGTTGGCTCCACGGCAGCTTTGTTCGCAGCGTGACGTTGATCGCCGTATTCGTCGGGTTGGGCCATTCCGTCCTGGCCATGAGTGGCGAGGAGTCTCTGGCGCAGGTCTACCGCGAAATTGAGCATCCGAAGCTTGCCAACTTGAAAAAAGCGGCCTTCGTCATTTTCATCTACAGCTTGGTCTTCACGTCGCTCGTGTCTTTCTTTGCGGTGATGATCATCTCTGACAAGGACCGGCCGCAGTTTTTCGAGAACCTGATCGGCGGCTTGGCGATGAGTCTCACGGGCCCGTTCATCGCCCGCCTTGCATTCCACGTGTTCGTCGTCGTCGTGGGCACGCTGATTCTTTCAGGCGCAGTGAACACAGCCATCGTCGGCTCCAACGGCGTCCTCAACCGCGTATCCGAAGACGGCGTGCTTTCCGATTGGTTCCGGCAGCCGCATCCGAAGTTTGGCACTTCCTATCGCATCATCAACATGGTCGTCTTGCTGCAAATCGTGACGATCCTGATCAGCCGCGGCGACGTGACTTTTCTTGCGAACCTCTATGCCTTCGGGGTGATCTGGAGTTTCGCCCTCAAGGGTATCGCCGTCCTCGTACTCCGCTATACGCACCCGCAGGACCGCGAATACAAGGTTCCGCTCAATTTCACAGTTGCGGGCAAAGAAATCCCTCTTGGCTTGGGACTGATCACGCTGACGCTTCTTGGAATCGCTGTTGTGAACCTTTTTACGAAGCCCGCCGCGACTGTATCGGGCCTCGTCTTCTCTGGCCTGCTCTTTGCAGGTTTCGAGATTTCCGAGAAGCGCATTCAGCGACAGCGCGGAGAAAAGCACGTCGAACTCGACCAGTTCAACCTGGCGCAGGAATCCGATCTGACCACGGATAATGTCGGCGTCCAGCCGGGCAATATTCTCGTGCCTGTGAGCACGTATTATGCGCTTTACCCGCTCGAAGCAGCCCTTCAGCGCGCCCGCCGCCGCGAAGCCGAAGTCGTCGTTCTCCATGTCCGCTTGCTCCGGCGCGGCGCCACGGGCGAATACGATCTCGCTCCGGACCAGATGTTCACCACCATCGAGCAATTGCTCTTCACGAAAGTGTTGTCGATAGCGGAAAAGCAAGGGAAGCCGGTGCGCCTTGCGGTCGCCGCAGGAAACGACCTCTGGGAGGGCATCCTGCGCACGGCTTCGAATCTTCAGTCGAGCACGATTGTCGCCGGAAGTTCTTCAAAGACCAGCATCACCGAGCAGGCACGCGAGATCGGAATCGCCTGGGAACGCATGCCGGAGCCGCGCCCGCGCGTGACGCTCGAGGTCTTCACTCCGTCCGGCCACGAACAGATTTTCTATCTCGGCCCGCACGCGCCGCGCCTGACGCCCAAGGAGATTGACCTGCTGCATAAGGTGTGGCTCGATTTCGCCGACCATCTCCCGGGCGAGGAGATTCACCACCACGACATCATCCACTTCGCTCTCACCGAAGTCGAAAGGGAGATCGCACAAGGTCACGCCGATGAGGTGCTGCGCCGCCTGCGTGATCACCTGCATGAGATTGAGAGCCGCCGCCAGATCCCCTGATGGCTTGCGTCTAGCTGGCGCGCACTTCCGATGTGCAGTTCGGGCAACGGGTCGCCTTGATCGGAATCGTCGAAAAGCAGAATGGGCAGTCCTTCGTCGTGGGTGCCGCGGCCGGGGCGGGTTTCTGCCAGCGGTTGACTTGCCGGATGAAAAGGAAGATCACGAACGCCACGATTAGGAAATCGATCACGCTGTTGAGGAACATGCCGTAGTTGATCGTTGCTGCGCCCGCTGCCTTCGCTTCCGCCAGTGTTGCGTAGTATTTCCCGGAAATATTGATGAAGAGCGAGGAAAAATCCACCTTGCCGAGGATCAACCCGATCGGCGGCATCAGAATGTCATTCACGAGGGATGTGATAATCCTGCCGAAAGCTGCGCCGATGACAATGCCTATCGCCATATCGAGAACGTTTCCACGCATTGCAAATTCCTTGAACTCTTTGAACATGAGATATTCTCCTCAGTGAGTCCGCCTTTGAATCTGCACTGGAACGCTTCGCGTGCGTTTTGCGTCTTACGGTGCGTGAGATTAGCGAGAACCCGCAGGCCTGGCAAGAACTAATGACGCCCGCTCACCTTGCAGTGGCAGTCTCACCTTGCTGAAATGCTGCACTAGATCCGCTCGTCGGCCGCAAGGCTTCGGAGTGTTACAATGAAGAGCTTTTGGCGCTTTGAATCCGTGCGCCCTGCACCTAGATCCAATTCCTGAGGGGGGAGTCAGTGCATAACGTCATCATAATCGGCAGCGGGTGTGCAGGCCTCACGTCCGCCATCTATACCGCGCGTGCCGATCTGCAACCACTTGTGCTCGACGGCTATGAGCCCGGCGGCCAGCTCGCTCTTACCACCGAAGTCGAAAACTTCCCCGGTTTTCCTGAGGGCATCCTGGGCCCGGAATTGATCGAGCGGACGCGGAAGCAGGCGGAGCGCTTCGGTGCCAAGTTCCAATCAGGAACGGTTACCTCCGTCGATCTCAGCAAGCGCCCTTTCAAGGTCACGGTTGGCAAGGAAACCTTTGAAACCAAGTCGCTGATCGTCGCCGCCGGCGCTTCGGCCAGGATGCTCGGCATCGAATCCGAGCGCCAGCTTTTGGGCTTCGGTGTCTCCACCTGCGCCACCTGCGACGGCGCCTTTTTCCGCAACCGCGAAATCGTCGTGGTCGGCGGCGGCGATACGGCCATGGAGGAAGCGACCTTCCTGACGAAGTTCGCAAGCCGCGTCACCCTGCTCCATCGCCGCAATGAATTTCGCGCTTCGAAGATCATGCTCGATCGCGCCCGCGCCAACCCGAAGATCGTCTTCATGACGCCTTACGCGATCGAAGAAGTTCACAATGTCGCAAACAAGGCCGTGGACAGCGTCATCGTTCGCAACACGGAAACCAGCGAGTTGAAAACCATCCCCACGGAAGGTGTGTTCGTCGCGATCGGCCACGACCCGAATACCAAAGTCTTTAAGGGCCAGCTCAAGATGGATGAGAACGGCTACCTCATCACCCACGACGGTCCGAAGACCAATGTCCCCGGCGTCTTTGCGGCAGGCGATGTGCAGGATCATCACTATCGGCAGGCGATCACGGCAGCCGGTTCCGGTTGCATGGCTGCCATCGAAGCCGAGCGCTTCCTGGCGGAACACCCGCTCTGACGCCACCGCCCAGATGTCATCCCGAGAGTAGTCCCGCGTCTTGCCTTCCGTCCGCCGCAGGCGGACGCGCGTGACGCAGCGAGGGATCTGCTTTGCTCTCCCGATTCTTGAGTACTCTTGTTCGCCGCTACGCACTGCGCACACCCCTCGTTGGTATAAAATAGACGTACTCAGCCGCTTCGCGTTCAAGAAAAATCAGGGGTGAACATGCGCAATCAAGTGATCGTTCGCTGGCTCGCAATCGGCTCTCTGCTGGCTCTCGCAGGGTGCAGCAATTCGAGCACGCCGTCTGGCTCAAGCTCCAATTCCGCGCCCGCCTCAGGCGCATCTTCAACCGCTGCGACAGCACCCGCTCCGCCGCCTCCCGTTATGGTCGATGCGGGGACTGTACTGACAGTCACCTTGGATCAAACCGTCGGCACGAAAGAAAACAACAGCGGTGATCGCTTCGAGGCATCGCTCGCCGAACCGGTTACGGTCAACGGCACAACGGTGCTGCCTCAGGGAACAAAAGCCTCAGGGACAGTCGTCACGGCGCAGGCTGCCGGACATGTGAAAGGCGGTGCGGAGCTCGGGCTTACGCTCGATTCACTCACCGTCAACGGCACGAAATACTCGATCCAAACATCCGAATACACACAGCAGGGCAAAGGGCGCGGCAAGCGAACCGCCGTGGGCGGAGGGGGCGGTGCGGCGTTTGGAGCAATCGTGGGTGCACTTGCGGGAGGCGGCAAGGGCGCAGCCGTCGGCGCTCTTGCGGGCGGTGGCGCGGGAACTGCCGGCGCTGCATATACCGGCCAGCGGGACATTCGCCTCCCAGCCGAAACGCGCCTTCATTTCAAGCTCAAGCAGCCTGTCAGCATTTCTCAATAACCCGGGGCGCCGCTCGCCAGTCAGATTGCCGAAGCCATCGGGAGCGGCGCCGCCTCCTTCCTCGCTTCTGCAAGTAGAAGCATTCGCCTCTGTTCGCATCCCATCAGGGTGCGATTGGAATCGTTCTGTATATTCATCGGAACTTTCGATTTGCCACGGAGCAAGACGAATATAGACTGGGCTGGAGGTAGTTCCGCTGCTGCGGCCGAGGGGAAACTGAATGGCGTCGGCAACCGTCGCCCATGCTGAGAAATCGAAAAGCCGAGGTCTCATCGCCGCCGTCGTTGTAATCGCCGCAGGCATCCTTGCCACCACGCTGGGACAGACACAGGTACTCGGGCGTATCCCCATCCAAAATCTCCTGAAGAACGGCCTGCATGTGGATCGCGCCGCAAACGCCGCGTTCTTCTTTTGGATAGGCCTGCCGTGGTACTTCAAACCCTTCGCTGGCATTCTCACGGACGCCTTTCCATTCTTTGGCAGTCGCCGCAAAAGCTACATACTGACGAGCACAATCTTCGCCATATTGTGCTGGTTCGTCCTCGGCTTCACGCCGCATCAGTACGGCAAGCTTCTTGCCGTTGCGCTCGCAATCAACGTGTTCATGGTAGTTGCCAGCACTGTCATCGGCGCCTACCTGGTCGAGGTTGCGCAGGCAAACGCCGGCTCGGGTCGCTTGGCTGCAGTCCGCCAGTTTATCGAGCAGTTTTCTTACATCATCGTCGGGCCCACGGCCGGATTCATGGCGACGATCTCCTTCGGATGGACGCCCGCTCTATGCGGCAGCGTCGTATTTCTCATTGTTCCCGTCACGATCTTCTTGCTTCACGAACAGCGGATGAAGGTCGAAACGC
>Ga0187780_10003598_pt1 | contig 11672 bp, 12 predicted proteins | sample 1015_Q2_SP10_20__FD_132429 | JGI IMG/M metagenome (GOLD analysis project Ga0187780, IMG submission 132429) | Tropical peat soil microbial communities from peatlands in Department of Meta, Colombia - 1015_Q2_SP10_20_MG | ecosystem: Environmental > Terrestrial > Soil > Wetlands > Peat | place...
ACGCTGCCCCACCACAGCCACAACCTCCCCACACCCCACATCCAACGAAACCCCATCCAACACCACCTCACCCCGACCACCATCCCCAAACCCCTTACAAACCCCACGCAAAACCAACAAGTCGTCTGATTGCGGCGCGGTCGGTGGCAGACGGCCGGGCATCGTCAGTGAACGTAGCGCACTGCGCACGCCAGCGCACGGCGGAGCGCCGACAGCCAGCAGTCGAGCGTTGGTCTTGACGCTCGCGCGATGCGAGCGCGCCGTCAGCGCTCGACCTCGTCGCGGGCAGCCGCTAGCGTGCCGCCCGTGCCGTCCCCGCTGGCATCGCCGCGCCTGCGCAGGATCATCCTCGCCTACACGGTCAACAGGCTCGGCTCCTGGGTCGGGCTCGTCGCGCTGTCTTTGGCCGTGTTCGACCACACCCACAGCGCGCTCGCGGTCGCGGCGCTGCTGTTCGCGTGGCAGGCGCTGCCCGCGTTCGTGGTGCCCGCGCTCGTCGCCCGCGTCGAGGCATCCTCGCGCGGCCGTGAGCTGAGCGGCCTGTATTTCTTCGAGGCGATCGTGACGGCACTGCTCGCGATCCTCCTGTCGCGCTTCTCGCTGCTGCCGCTGCTGCTGCTAGCCGCGCTCGACGGCACGGCGGCGCTGGCGGCGAGCGCGCTGCTGCGCGCGGCGGTCGCGCGCGCGGGGCGCGAACAGGCCGAGGAGATGGCCGGCGGCACAGGCCTGCGAGGGCAGAGCGCTGAGGACGCCGCGCAGGAAGCCGAGCGCAGAGCCAACGCGGCGCTCAACGTCGCATTCTCTGTCGCGTTCATCGGCGGGCCGATCCTGGGCGGCGCGATCACCGCGGCCATCGGCGCACCCGCCGCGCTGCTCATAGACGTCGGCTCATTCGCGATCTGCGGCGCCCTGCTCATCGATCTGCACCCGCACGTCGAGGAGGCCGGCGGCGATTCGGTGCGCGCGCGTCTTCACGCGGCCTGGCGGCACGTCAGCGGCACGCCGGCGCTGCGCACGCTGCTGCTGGTCGAGACCCTCACGCTGCTGTTCGTCGAGGCTGCCGGGCCGATCGAGCTGGTGTTTGCCAGGGCCACGCTGGGCGCCGGCGACCGCGGCTATGGTCTGCTCGTCACCGCATGGGGGGCCGGCTACGTGCTGGGCAGCGTTGTGTTCGCGCGCATGACGCGGCGATCGCTGGGCCTACTGCTCAGCGCGGGCACGTTGGCGCTCGGCACCGCGTTCGTCGGCTACGCCGCCGCCCCGACACTCGCGCTCGCTTGCGTCGCCGCAGGAGTCGGCGGCGTCGGCAACGCGGTCGAGTGGCCCGCGCTGATCAGCCTCGTACAGGGCATGTCCCCGCAACAACTGCACGGCCGGATGATGGGCGCCGTGGAATCGCTCGCCTCGATCTGCCTCGCAGCGGGGCTGGCGCTCGGCGGCGCGCTCGTCGCGCTCACGTCCCCGCGCGCCGCGTTCCTCGTCATCGGCGTCGGCGCGGTGACAACAGCAGGCGTTTTCGCACGCCTGACGATGACAGGGCTCCAGGCGCAAACCGACGAGGGCGCACCCGCTCGCGCGATCAGCGCGAGCACCCCGCCTGAGCCGGCTCCCGAGTAGCGCGCCGCGGACCGCTCGGCCGACACTCGGGCACTCGCAAGACGCCGTAGCGTCCCCTCAAGTGCGACGCCGCGACGGTCGAAAAGGACGACAGAGCAAAAAATGTCGGAAGCGAAGCTCACGAGCCGTCTCGTCTTGTGGGCGGCCGAGGCGCTGCTGCTAGCGGGCATGGTCGTCGCGAGCGTGGGGCTGTCGGCGCCCGGGGAATGGCACCCGCTCGCGCTCGTCGTGCTGCTGCTGGCGATCGCGTTCGCCGGAGAGCTCTTCACCGTCGAGACCAACCACGGCGTGCTCAGCGCCTCGCTGGGCGCGATGGTGCTGGCGATCGGCCTGCTCGGACCTGCTCCCGCAGCGGCCTGCGGCATGGTCGCGATCGGACTGCAGTCCGCGCTGAGGCGTCGCCCCGCGGCCATATGGCTCGACAACCTCGTCTCATTCGGGCTAGCCGCCTTCGGCGCCGGGTGGCTTGTGCGCGCGCTGGCGGGCCGCGTCAGCGGCGTGCACAGCCAGCACCTCGCACAGAGCCTCAGCTTCGGGCTGATCGTGCTCAGCGCGCTCGTCGTCCTCCTCTGCCTGAACTTCATCCTGTTTGCGCTGGAGATACGCATCACCGAGGGTCGCTCGCTGAGCCGCCTGATGCACGACCTGTTCCTGCCGCTGCTGCCCGGCGAGCTTGCGGTGGGAGTGATCGCCACGATCCTGGTGCTCGCCTATCGCAGCGCGGGGCTGCCGGCTCTGTTCGCCGCGATTCCCGTGCTGTTGATCTTCCGGCACCTGACCGTCGCGCTGCTGCGCTCTGAGCAGCGCGCGGAACATCTGGCGGCACGCACGCGGCAGCTTGCGTCCTTCCAGTGGGGAGTGCCTTCGATGTTCATGGAGGGTCTCGGGCTGCGCGACCCCACAGCACTACGCCACGCCGCCGCCGTCGCCAGCTACTCCAAAGCCCTGGCGCTCGAGCTCGGCTGCGACGAGGACGAACAAGAGGTCATCCACCTCACTGGCCTACTGCACGACATCGGCAAGTTCACGTGGTCTGACCGCGTGCTGCACCCCACCCAGCTGACCGACGCGGACTGGGCGGTGATCCATCGCCACCCGCAGGACGGGGCGATGATGGTCGGCAAGCTCGACGGCTTCGGGCCGGTGGCTGACGCGATCCTGCACCACCACGAGCGCGTCGACGGCGGCGGCTATCCAGCCGGCCTGATCGGCAAGGAGATCCCACTCGCGTCGCGCATCGTCGCCGTCTGCAGCACCTACGACACGATGACCACACGCGAAACCTACGGCCCGCCGATGAGCCCCGAGGACGCGATGGCCGAGCTGCGCAAAATCGCCGGGCACCAGCTCGACGCGGAGCTCGTACAGGCGTTCATAAGCGTGCTCGAACGCAATGGCCCGACCTTCGGCCAGAACGCCGACTACAAAACCGAGCTCGCGTTCGAGATGCGGGTCGGCAGGATGGCAGAGCCGCGCTCGGACGCGCAGACGTCGCGGCCGGGACGCCAGCCGCAAGCGCGAGCACACGGCGATTGGCGGGCAGGCGTCCGCGACCTCAGCCAACGTGTGCTCAGCAGAAAGTGAGGGCGCCCCGAAAGGCGCCCTCACTGCGCAAGCTCATCGCTATGCGCCGGAAACTCTCAATTTAACGGCCGTGCGGCTGCGACATCTCGGTCTCCTTCTCCGTGTCTTCCAGTGACATTTGGAGGCCGCGCCTGCCGTCCTCTACACAGGACACGGCCTACCCGTTTGAGTAGGTTTGCGCGGCATCGTAGCGGAATGGGTAGATATCGTCCAGCCTGAACCGTGCCGTGCAGGATTGCTTGCAAGTGCAGGGGTTTGAGCAGGGAGCACGTGCCAGCGGCGCAAAGGTCCACAAAGCTGCGCCGCGCTCAAGTTCTCCGCGCTTGCAGACGACACACCCACTAGACAGCCGACCGACCCGATCCGAGGTCCGACATGCCGCTATCCGCCTCCCCCTCCCCCTCCCCGTCCCGCAACGAGCGTCAGCTCGTGTTCACGAGCTCCCAGGCCGCCCGCTACATGGGCGTATCACTCGCCACCGTGCGACGCTGGACCGACGCCGGGCACATCGCCTGCTACCGCACGCCCGGCGGGCAGCGGCGCTTCTCCAGAGCTCAGCTCGACGAGTTCCTCGCGTCGATGCAGCGCACCGGCCCCGCCGAGGAAATCACGGCGGCGAAGACGAGCGCTCAGGTCGCCTGAGCGTCCGCTCCCCGGCGGCCCCCGCCGCGCCCACCGACGCCGCGGGCTGCGCAAGGCGGGCGCTCAGCTCGCCAGACGGCCGAACTTCTCGCGCAGGCGCCGGTAGAAAGACGAGCCGGGCAGCTGCGCGATCGTGCCCACGTCGCTCACGAAGCGCGCGTGGATGCGCGCGCCCGGCGCGATCTCGCCGGCGGGACGCCCGTCGACGGCGATATCGAGTGGCTCGCGCGAGCGGTTGAAGATCGTCAGCCGGTCGTCGGGCGCGACCACGAGCGCACGCGCGGTCATCGAGTGCGGCGCTATGAACGACACCACGAAGCCCTCAACGCCCCACGCCATCACCGGCCCGCCGTTGGCCAGGTTGTAGCCCGTGGAGCCCGCGGGGGTGGCGACGACCAGCCCGTCGCAGCGCACGCTGCCTGCTTCCTCGCCATCGAGCGCGTAGCCGATCGCGGCGACGCGCTCGCCCACCTTGCGGTGGATGGCGACGTCGTTGATCGCCGTCTGCTGGCCCAACTGCGTATGCTCGTCGGGCAGGTCGAGCACGATCGCCGGCAGGCGCAGCAGCTCGAAGTCGCCGCTCAGCGCGCGGCCGATGCCAGTCTCGATGTCCTGCGGCTCGACGGTCGCGAGAAAGCCGATCTCACCGAAGTTGATCGCGAACACGGGCACGTCCGTTCCCGCGTAGCGCTGAAGCGCGCGCAGGATCGTGCCGTCCCCGCCCAGCACCACGCACAGCTCGACTTCGTCCTTGATCGGCGCGTCGATCTCCACGCCCGGCCCGCTGACCGAGCCGTGCTTGCGCGTCTCGTCCTCGTCCAGGCGCAGCGTCACGCCGGCCTCGGTCGCGCGCCTGGCGAGCAGCGCGAGCGCCTGTTCGGTGTCGTCCGCGCGGCGGTGCGTGAGCACCGTCATCTCCCTCATGGCTCCACCTCGCTGGCCATCCGCTCCACCTCCGCCTGCTCGCGCGTGCCCCGATCGCGAGTCCCCTCCGCGAGCCAAACGAACGTCTCGCGGTTGCCCTTCGGCCCGGGCAGCCCCGAGTAGTAAAAGCCGAGCACGGATGCGCCGAGCGCAAGCGCCGCCTCGCCGACGCCAACGAGCGTCTCGCGCCGGTCCTCGCTCGCGCGCACCACGCCGCCCTTGCCGACGCGGCCGCGCCCTAGCTCGAACTGCGGCTTGACCAGCGCGAGCACGTCATAGGGTCTGCCCAAGCACACGAGCACCGCCGGCAACACCTTGCGCAGCGAAATGAACGACACGTCCACGGTCGCCAGATCGGGCAGCGTGTCAGACCCGACGCGCGCCGGCGGCAGCAGCTCGGGCGCGAGCGCGCGCGCGTTCGTGCGCTCCATCACGACCACGCGCGGATCGTTGCGCAGGCGGAAGTCGAGCGTGCCGTAGCCGACGTCCACGGCGATCACTTCGCGCGCGCCGCGCTGCAGCAGGCAGTCCGTGAAGCCGCCCGTGGAGGCGCCCACGTCGAGCGCGCGCCTGCCGGCCACGTCCAAGCCGCACACGTCGAGCGCGTTAGCCAGCTTGACGCCACCGCGCGAAACGAACGCGGGCTGCGCCGCGATGCGCACGTCGGTTCGCTCATCGACCAGCTCGCCCGGCTTCTCCGCGCGGCGCTCGCCCGCGCGCGCGCTGTGCAGGTACACCTCGCCCGCCATCACCGACGCGGCCGCGCGCGTGCGCGACGGGAACAGCCCACGCTCGGCCAGCAGGGTGTCCAGGCGGCGCTTGACCATCCTCGGAAACCCTTACACACCGGTTCGCGTCGTGCACGCGCCTGCAACGCACGTGCCAATTGCAACATCGCGGTCTCTGTGATCGATATCACACACGTCGGCGCGCGCCGTGGGCATAGTGGATGACGATCGAGAGCGCAGCATTGACTCTCCTGAATCCCTCCTCCCGAAACGGCCCGCTCTCCCCGGCGGGTCGTTTCACTTAAGCGGCTAGGCGATCGGCGTCGACTCGGGCGTGAGGATCGCGGCGCGCACGCGCTTTGCGATCTGCGCGCCGGTGAAGCCGACCTCCTCGTGCAGCAGCGCGGGCTTGCCGTGCGTTACGTAGCGGTCGGGCAGGCCGACGCGGATGATGCGCGTGCCTGCGGCTGCGGCGCCCGCGTCGTTGAGCGTCTCCCACACAGCTGAGCCGAAGCCACCGGCGCGAACGCCCTCCTCGACGGTCACCAACAGGTCGTGCTCGGCCGCGAGCTGCGCCATCAGACCCGCGTCGATCGGCTTGGCAAAGCGCGCATCGGCGACCGTCACCGCGATCTCCTCGGCGCGCAGCTCTTCGGCGGCGTCGAGCGCCTTGCCCACGCCGCTGCCGTAGCCGATCAGCGCCACCCGGCTGCCAGAGCCACCGTGCGCCTCGCACAGGATCTCGCCCCTGCCGATCGCGATCGCCTTGGCTTCATCGGGCAGCGCCACGCCGGTGCCCTCCCCGCGTGGGTAGCGCAGCGCGATCGGGCCATCGTGCTCGAGCGCCGTGCGCAACATGTGCACGAGCATCGCCTCGTCGCGCGGCGCCATCAGCACGATGTTCGGCAGGCAGCGCAGGTAGGCGATGTCGAACGCGCCGTGGTGGGTCGGTCCGTCGTCGCCGACCAGCCCAGCACGGTCCATCGCGAACACGACGTTCAGCTTCTGCAGGCACACGTCGTGCACGATCTGGTCGTACGCGCGCTGCAGGAACGTCGAGTAGATCGCCGCCACCGGCTTGATGCCCTGCAGCGCCAGTCCAGCCGCAAACAGGATCGCCTGCTGCTCGGCGATACCCACGTCGAAGTACCGTTCGGGCATCGCCTTTTGCAGGATGTTCAGGCCGGTGCCCGAGTTCATCGCCGCGGTGATGCCCACCACGCGCTCGTCGCGCTCGCATTCGCGCACGAGTGCCTCGCCGAACACTTGCGTGTACTGCGGCGGCACGATCTTGCGGCTAACGCGCGCGCCCGCGCCGACGGTGCCCTTCGCGGAGCTGGCCGGCGATGGGTTGGCCGGGACGGATTGGGTGGGGGGCTGGGTGGGGACGCCATCGATGATTGACTTGGGCTTGGCCGCGTGCCACTTCTCCATGCCCTCAAGGCCGCCTTCCTCGGCCGGTGCAAAGCCCTTGCCCTTGACTGTCGCGATATGCACCACCACCGGTCGTCCGGCTGCGAGCGCCTCGCGCAGCGCCTCGCGCAACGCACGCACGTCATGTCCGTCGACCACGCCCACGTATGCCCAGTCGAGCTCCTCCCACCACAGCCCCGGCGCCCAGAACGCCTTGATCGACTCCTTCAGGTGCGGGCCCAGCCGCTCGAACGCAGCGCCGATGCCGATCGGCAGGCGCGTCAGCCCGCCCTCGATGTCAGCGCGCGCGCGCCACAGCTTCGGGTTCAGGCGCACGCGGTTGAAGTAGCGCGACAGCGCGCCCACGTTCGGCGCGATCGACATGCCGTTGTCGTTGAGCACGACCACGATCGGCGTGCCCAGACCGCCCGCCTGGCCGATCGCCTCGAACGCCACGCCGCCCGTCATCGCACCGTCGCCGATCACCGCCACTACCTTGCCGCCCTGCCCCAGAACGGCGCCCTCAGAGGTCGCGCCGGCCATGTGGCGCATGCCCTCCTTGATGCCGACCGCATAGCCGATCGAGGTTGAGGCGTGGCCCGCACCCATGATGTCGTGCTCTGACTCGGCGATGCAGCAGAACGGCGCGAGGCCGCCGTACTGACGGATCGTGCTCAGCTGGTCGCGCCTGCCAGTCAGCACCTTGTGCGGATAGGCCTGGTGGCCGACGTCCCACAGGATCTTGTCGCGTGGCGAATCCAGCAGCGAGTGCAGCGCGACCGCCAGCTCGCACGTGCCGAGGTTCGCGCCGAAGTGTCCGCCGATCTCGCCGACGGTGTCGATGATGTGCTCGCGCACCTCCTGCGCGAGCTGCGCGAGCTCCTGCTCGGTGAGGCCGTGCAGGTCCTGGGGCCCGTCGATTCCGTCGAGCAGGCGCCGCTGACGCGGACCCTCCTCGCCCACGCCCTCAGTCTCGTGGCCGACGGCCTGCGTGTCTGTTGGTTGATGGTTCATGAGGTGCGCGTGTAGATGAAGTCTGCGATCTGCTCTAGCTCAACGGTCGCGTCCGGTGTGGCGGCGCGAGCCGCGACCTGTGCGAGCGCCTCGCGCGTCATGCGATGCGACTGCGCCGCGAGCTCCTTCGCCCGCTCGATTCCGTACTCGCTCACGTACGTGCGCTTCCCGTGGCGCTCGTCGCTTCCGCGTGGCTTTCCCAGTGCATCATCTGTGCCGGTCACGTCGAGTATGTCGTCCACGATCTGAAACAGCACGCCAAGCTCCGCTGCGAAACGGCGGAACGGTGCCGTCTCGTGCTCATCTTCGATGCCCGTCAACAGTAGTACGCACAGCACCGACGCACCGATCAGACGTCCGGTCTTCAGCTCGTGCAGTCGCCGCAACGACTCCGGCCCGGCGGGCGCGAGCGAGCGTACGTCCGCGTATTGCCCGCCGACCATGCCGTTCACGCCCGTCGCTGCGGCCAACTCCGCCGCCGCCGCCAGCACGCGCTCGGGCGCCGCACTCTGTCGTGTCAGCAAGTGGGCGAACGCCTCCGCGTACAGCGCGTCGCCAGCGAGGATCGCCACGTCCTCGCCGTACTTCACGTGACAGGTGGGCGCGCCGCGGCGTAGGTCATCGTCGTCCATCGCAGGCAGGTCGTCGTGGATCAGCGAGTAGGTGTGGATCAGCTCGATCGCGCCCGCAAGCGGCAGCACTTCGCGTTGCTCGAGCCCCACGCTGCGGGCGGTCGCGAGCGTGAGCACCGGGCGGATGCGCTTGCCGCCTGCCAGCAGCGAATAGCGCATCGCCTCCTCCAGACCCTGCGTGATCGGCTCCTGAGCAAAGCGCAGCTCGGCCAGGTAATGGTCGACCTCCTCGCGCAGATGATCGGGGTAGGCGGTCTGGCGGGCGGAGGATGGGTCGGTGACGTGAGGAGTGCGGGCGGGCAACTAGAGAAGCGTGTCCTGGCCGGGGGCCGGAGCGGCGACCTCGGCGCGCGTCAGCCGCTCGAGCTCCGCCGTGGCCTGCGTCGCCAGCGCGGCGCAGTCCTCCACCAGCGTAGCCGCGGCGTCCGCCGAAAGCTCGCCCGAGCGCAACTGCTCGCCCGCGCGCTCCAGGCGCGCGATCAACTCATCGAGACGCTCCACGCTGCTCATCCCGCGCGACCGCTCGCAAGATCTGCCGGGAAGCTGTGGGACGGAGCGCTGATCATCGGACGCGCGCATTCTCTCGCACCTCGCGCAGCGCTGCAGCGAGCACGCCATTGACAAAGCCCGGCGCCTCAGAGCCGCAGAACGTCTTCGCGCTCTCGACCGCTTCCTCGATCGCCCCCTCCGGCGGTATCGGCTCCTGCGCTGGCGCCGCGTCGGGGTGCAGGATCTCGATCAGCGCGACGCGCATGATGCTGCGCTCCAGCGGCTGGATGCGCTGCACCGACCAGCCCAGCGCGTGTCGGTCGATGACTTCGTCGAGCTCCTGCGCGCGGTCCGCGGCCGCGTGCGCGAGCGCGCGCGAGAACAGCGAGTCGTTCGGCCTCAACGTCTCCGCCAACGGCCGCCCGGTGAGGTCGTGCTGGTAGAGCGCCACGACCGCCGCCCTGCGCTGGTCGGAGCGACGCGACACGCTAGGAACCTGTTTCAAAATAGGGGGTGCGGTCGGGGCATTCATGGACCAAACTGGGTGACGCGGGGCGGTGAAGTTCGTACTGGTAGCACGAACAAGCCGTCACGTGGCGGCCAGCGCCGCGTCCAGGGATGTGTCCGAGCGTGCCCATCTTCTTGAAACAGGTTCTATGCCCGCGCGACGTACTCGCCCGAGCGCGTGTCCACGCGAATGCGCTGGCCGGGCTCCACGAACAGCGGCACCTGGATCACCGCTCCGGTCTCGAGCGTCGCCGGCTTCGTGCCGCCGCTGGAGACCGTGTCGCCGCGCAGACCAGGGTCGGTCTGCGTGACCTCCAGATCGACCGCGCTAGGCAGCTGCACGTCCGACGGCGCGTCGTCGATAAACAGCACGTCCACCTCGCTGCTCGGCGTGATCCAGCGCAGCGCGTCCTGCAGCGCGCTCTCGGGCACCGCGATCTGCTCGAAGGACTCGCTGTCCATAAAGTGCGCGTCGCTGCCATCCGCGTACAGGAACTGCATCTTGCGCGACTCGGTTCGCACCGCGCGGAACTTCTCACCCGCCCGGAAGGTGCGGTCGATCACGTTGCCATCGGAGGCGCGGCGCAGCTTGGTGCGCACGAACGCCCCGCCCTTGCCAGGCTTGACGTGCTGGAACTCGAGGATCTTGAAGACCGTGCCGTCGACGTCGATGTGGTTGCCGTTCTTGAATTCGTTGGTTGAAAGCACGGCAGTAGGTTAGCCACGTCGGCCCAAGTTCTATCCCAGATCGCTCGCTTGCCACGTTCCGGCGTGTGGACCTTGGGGCGCCGCCGACGCGAACCGAGCGACGTTGTGCGCCCGTGAGCCGTCCCACCGGCTACATACGCTTCGCCGCATGTCTACGCGCCGACTGTTGGCCATTCCTTTCCGCGCGCGGACGAGGCGTACGCGACGCCGGAGAAGTGGACTGAATGGATTCTCGCGGATCGCGGCCACGGTGGGGAGTGGCGGCGGGTCTTCCGGGCACACCTCGCGGACTCCGAGCGGATTTGGCAGGCCATTGCCGACGCCGTGCTCGACGCCCCCGTATCAGCGATCCGCAAGGTCGCTGTGGGGATGACCTGCGAGGTCGACGTGGAGCTGACGATCAACGAACGAACCGCAACGGTACGGTCCGCGTGGCATTACGCCGATACTGAGGATGCGCCGCGTCTGGTCACGGCGTTCCCGACGCCCTAACATGAACTTCATGCCGATCACGCACGAGATCACGCTCTACGACACCGTCGAACTGACCGCCGACACCGAAACGGCGCCCGCGGGCGCCAGAGGCGGCGTGGTCGAGCTGCTGGACGGCGATAAGGCGATGGTCGAGGTCACGACGATGCCGGCGGAGCCCCTGCTCGACCGCATCATCATCGTGCCGCTCGCCTACCTCCGTCGCGTCAGCTGACGACACGGATCAAGCTCGGTTGTGTGCTCGCCGCGCGGCGCGCACCTCGGCCACCGCCAGCTTGTCGGCCTCCTCCGGCCCCAAAGTGCCCTGGCTGTGAGCCTTTTCGAGGGCACGAAGACCCAACCTCATGCGGTACTCGACTCGCACATCAGCCGGGGCCATGATCCATCATGCTGAAGGGCCGGCGATCCATACTGTGCGCACGCCCAGCAGCTCGCCTAGGCGCTCGAAGTGATGATCGTAGTGCAGTACGTCCAACCCCGACGCTTGTGCAGCTACCGCGACGGTGATGTCGGCCAGAGGCAGGCGGTGCGCTCCATGAGAACCAGTGTCAGCCAACTCGCGCATCGTTGTGAGCACACCTCGCTGCACGGCACGATCGACAGCGATCTCCCGCAAGCCAACCAGGGTCTTGTCGACTGCGGTGATTCGCTCCGGGCTGGGCGCCTCGAAGGTCAGCTCGTAGCGCACGGGCCAACACCACGCCAGCTCACCACGCTCAGCAGCGGCGAAAAGCAGCTCGCGCGCAGGCGCGAGACGGCGCGCGAGCATCCACGCGGAGGTATCGGCGAGCACCGCACCCCGGCCGTCCCACAGCTCGACGCTCACGCTCCGCTCAGAGGCGAATTGACGCGGTCGATCTCCGCAAGATCAAGGTCGTATCCATCCCGATCCATCGCGACGAACAGCGCCTCGATCGCCTCA
>Ga0187780_10003603_pt1 | contig 11669 bp, 17 predicted proteins | sample 1015_Q2_SP10_20__FD_132429 | JGI IMG/M metagenome (GOLD analysis project Ga0187780, IMG submission 132429) | Tropical peat soil microbial communities from peatlands in Department of Meta, Colombia - 1015_Q2_SP10_20_MG | ecosystem: Environmental > Terrestrial > Soil > Wetlands > Peat | place...
AACGCGGCGCCACGTCACGCGCGGTCATCAGGGCACATGCACGGGCTGGCCGCCTGAATCAATATTCTTTGGCAAGCATGATTGTGATCACCCGGCGGGTGACTATCAGGCATTTCTGCTGCACCAGCGGCTAAGCGTGAGGCTGAGGAAGGCCGCAAACCGTGAGTCGTGAGGTGAGCGGTCAGAACATAAAAAAACCAGCTACCAGCGCGGCTAGAGTGATCGTGAACGCGGCCAAAATAATATCTACCGGCTCGACAGTACGCACATTCTTTGCCCCGCGATACGGCTCACCGCGCACACCCTGAGCCACGGAGCCGAACGATGTCAGCGCCGCTGAGTTTTCGTCAATCTGAACACGCATGAGCTGATCTCCGTGCCCCCAGATTGGACTTCAAAACTCACTTGACACTTAAATTGATGCTCAAAAACTGGGATCGATGCTAAACCTCTATCAACCACGCTCAACAGGGTTGCTCAAAACACAAACAGAAGCAGCAGCGCGGATATTAGAATCACTATAACAGCTATCATAATGATAAGCTCTGTTTGGCGCATGCTCTGCCCCAAGCAATGCGTCGCCCCACACGCACCCTGCCAGAATCAGCCAGGCGCTATGTGACAACCATCACAGAAAGCTCGGTTTTTGCTCTTGCAAGCGCGCTGATAGCCGCCTTGGTCAATTCGAGGACGTCGCGCTGCCTTCGTCGTGAAGGACGGTAGCGGCCAAAAGCTAGCGTATATCTATTACGAGGAAGAGCCAGGCCGACGGTCAGCGGCCAAGATGCTCAGCAAGGACGAGGCGCGGCGGAGCGGTGAATTTTGCAAAGCTGCCGAAAATAGGTCGACCCTGACGGGTTGCGGGACGTGCCGAATTTCCGTTCGGGCAAATGTGGTTCACGAAACTTCTGGCAATGGCGCTCCTAATGCTGATCGTTCAAATGGCAAACCGGCGCCGTGTTTCGGAAACGTGGCGGGGGTCTTGATACCGGTAGATTGTTCTCCTAGTGGCCCGCAACAGCAGTGTCCTGCATCTGCTGTGCGATGGGTTGCGGATCAGCTACGCCTCTCAAAACACTAAAATTTTTCTCCTTTTACTCAACAATTCGGAAAGATCGCAGACCTAAAGTTCCGGGCCGACAAACGACCCGTATAACAACAATGTTGCGCCATGCCGAAGTGGCTTCCCCCGATTGCTAGGCGATTCTTCCGGGACCTTAGAGGCAACGTAGCCCTTCTCTTTGCGCTGTGCCTCATTCCACTGATCTTCTTGGCCGGGATGGCGTTGGATTTCACTTCGGCGATCGAAAAGAGAGCACGCCTCAACGCCGCGGCGGACGCCGCGGCACTCGCCGCCGTGACCCCAAAAATGGCCAGTCAATCGATTGCCACCGCTCAGGCCTTGGCGCAGAACGTCTTCATTGGCGAGGCGTCGACCGTCAATGGACTGAGTTACAATACCCCTAACATCAATATTGCCCAAAACGGTCTCGTCCGCACCGCCACCGTCAGCTATACGGCCGCGTCAACCAATATGTTTCCAGGGGTGTTGCGACAGCCCTCCTGGCCGATCTCCGGATCGTCGACGGCGACCTCGAGTTACTCACCCAACATCAATTTCTATATGCTGCTCGACAATTCGCCGTCGATGGACATTGCGGCAACGACAGACGGCATCAATACGATGGTCGCCAATACCAAGGCCCAGGGCGGCTGCGCCTTTGCTTGTCACGAACAAAATCCCAAGGCCGACAACTTGGGCAATCCGGGTGGAATAGACAATTACCAGCTGGCGATAAACCTGGGCGTCGTGACACGGATCGAAAACATGGCCACTGCGACGCAATCGCTGATGACCACGGCATCGGACACGGCAGCTGCAACAAACTCGTCGTATGAGGTGGCTATCTACACGTTCAATGGCTCGGGCACCAACACGATCCAAGCACTGACCCCCAATCTAACGGCAGCGCAAACGGCCGCCGGGACTATCAATGTGCTGAAGGTGTACGACAACAATTACCTCACAAAGACGAATGATAACAACGATACCGATACCAACTTCGAAACCGCCATGTCGGAGATGAACACGCTTATGCCTAACCCCGGATCGGGTTTAATGGGCAGCCCGCCCCAAGAGGTTCTGTTCATCGTCACCGACGGCGTCGATGATGAAAACAACACGTCCTGCTCACAGCCGTTGACTGGAACCCGTTGCCAGCAGCCGTTCAACACGACTTGGTGCACGACAATTAAGGCCCGTGGTGTCTTTATCGCGGTCCTGTACACGGAATATCTGCCGCTCCCGACCAACACTTGGTACAACAACTGGATTGCACCTTTTCAAAGCCAAATTGAGCCCAATATGGAAAGCTGCGCGTCGCCGGGGCTGTTTTTCCAGGTCACCACGGACGGCGATATTACGGCGGCAATGCAAACGCTGTTCCAAGAGGCCGTCTCTAGCGCGCGCCTTTCGCAATAATCAAAGTTGGTTTTTGGATAAGAGGGGGCGGAGAATTCGCCTGGGCTTCATCAACGTGGCGCGGCTTGTCACCAATATTAGGCGGTTCACCGAGCTTCGCGGCCTCGTCTCTGTACTCAATGGCCAATCGCTACGCTTCGCCCGCAACATCTTTCATTGGAATCGTGCGCGCTTGATTGGCGTACAAAGATGCCAACTTAAACTAACTCGTCATAGGACTTCATTGCCCTCTCCCCAAAGGGCAACGCTTGCACCGAATCCACGGCCTGAACTGTGATTTAACTCACAACGGGGTGTGATTCCTTTGCTTGCCCGCCGCTTTCCGGCCTCGCGCAAAGCTTGCTCTTTGTTCAAAGAACTCAATTACAAGCGAAGAACATTGGACGACGTATCTACTTGAGCATCTTCGGTGACCGATGAGTCCTTAGAAATTGTGTATGACTTCTTTTATCTGCGTACGATAATACAAACAGCCAGTGACGGGCATACCCCGCGCTCCGCCAGCAATTCGAGGATATTTCCGCTATAACCGCTAACGAAGGGAAACATATGGGCTCTCAGTTCCGCCGCTTCGCAATTTTGAGTTTCGCTGTCACTTTGTTGGCGATCTGTCTCGAATGTGCGAGTGCAGAGGAATGTGATTACAAAACGTGTGGGGCGTTAATGGCGCGTGATGGATCAGTGTTATGGGCGATTTCGGGACGACGCGATTATTCGCCTGACACAAAGCGGGCATGTGCTGAGCTCAATGCCTGCGCGCGCCGCGCCAAAAGCAACTCGGTGGGACGAGCAGCGGTCGCACCCGTGGCGGGCTTCGGCTCATTGAAAACGAGCCCAAAAGGTTCAACAACAGTCTTGAAACCCGAACCAGCAAACAACCAGGCCAAGGGCATACAACCATCCTCGAAAAGTGTAGTTCACGAAACTTCTGGCAATGTCACTCCTAATGCTGATCGTTCAAATGGCAAACCGGCGCCGTGTTTCGGAAACGTGGCGGGGGTCTTGGTACCAGTAGATTGTTCTCCTAGTGGCCCGCAACGGTAGCTCTGGGAACAATGCCCCTCAACGGGAAAGAAAGCGCTCAATTTGGTCGGCCAACACCGCGAGTTAGGCTTCCCAGCGCTTGGTTTTCCCGTTCCAAATCGCGCACAAGGCTGCGGCGGACTTAAACCGCCAGAAAATACCTACGCGACTGGTGGGCAATGGCACGCGGCGACCGTCATTCGCATACGGGAGCGGATTGCGCAGCAGTCCCCGCCACGATCTCAGGTCCCTTAAACGGCTGTTCTAGCGACCGTACTCGCCCATCGCACAGAATGAAATTGCCTCATCAGCGTGCCACTGTCAGCGCAAGTGACGCCACACGGCGCTCCCAGGTCCGGTTCAGGTGACAAAATTTGCGCGAGTAATTGGACCGGACACGCTGCAATTCTGCCCCAAAATTACTCACAAGGCGCTTAAGTTGCTTCCGGCACCTTCAGCAATCTTTGTGAGTTAGCCCGATGAGCGATAACGCCGAGAAAATCATATCGCTAGACAGGTTTAGGGGGCCTCGAACTTACGCTGAGTCGCTTCTGGTACAGTCGCATCGAAAGGAGGTCACCGCTCGATCTGCCGAAATCCTGAACTATGGGTGCTCCACAGAGGAAAACGTGATCTGCTCAACGACGACGCACGGCATTTTGGAATCACTCATCAATCCAGACACAATGGAAGTGATTCACGATTGGGCCAGCCATCGCGGAAGGATACGGCGACTTGTGAAGGTCAAGTGAGCCTGCGGCGCAACAATTCTTAGTGCAACAATTATAGGTCTTGAGTGCTGCCACTTAGTCCAGCTTTTGTAACAAAGAGCGAACATAAGCTTTCATTATGGTCCAATCCTCGCCTTGCCGCTTTTTAGCCTCTTCCAGCTCGATAGCTTGAGCTAGCCTTTCGATTGAAGCTCGCCCGCCTGGGATCTCTCCGTGCACATACTCGTTGATCCGCCTTTCGGCTACGAAGATGGAATTTGGATTGTTGGATTGCTTTGCTAATACGCGCAATATGTCCATACATGTGCGCAACCGATCCATATCGCGTCACCTCCTTTGCCTCTGCTCTGGTTTTCGGCTTGGCTCAAAGCGCAAAAGCAAACAACATCAAAAATAACAGGATCATCATGGAAGCTCCCAAGGCAATATCTATGAGGTCTATACTGCGCATGTTTTCCCTCAGTTGCGCACCAGTGGTTGAAGCGGCGGCTCGATCGGAATGCGGGACATGGGCGACCGAGCCGCCACGGCCGCGCGGCGGAGCCCGGTGCAGCGGCCATCACGAAGATCACCGTTGGTGACTTAATGAGGCGCTAAGAATTTCAGGCAGCTTTTTGACCATTGCGCGTTCGTTCGTAGGCGACCACCTTTGTCCGTGGCTTCCCGCCGCTCTGGTCAATCGAGGATATCGGCGCTGCGTTTGTCCACGATTTGCCTGACAACCGCCGGGCACCTATCTGTTATGCGGTGTTGAGTGCGTGAGGAGTATCGGGTTGGCCCGCCCGAACCTGGTCGCGCAAGTTGCCGCCAGTTCAATGTGGCCTCGCAGACGGAAGTCTAGTCATGGCATTCTTCCAATCCCTCCAAGTCGCCGTGCAATCCTTCGGCGTCGCTCCGGCAGTCATAATCGCGTTCCTCTGGGGCGTGGTAATCGTTGGACTTTTTGCGATCTGGCGCCAGCAGATCAAATTAAAGAGAGCTGAGCGAGAATGGCGCCAGTGGCGCGTGAGCCATCCTCACGAAAGATGAGGCGTTAATGGGTAACGCCGCTATAGATGATTTCAATCCCAGGGCGACGTTTATCTTTGGTGTCTCGGACGGTAACGCCGGGAATTAGCGAGACCCATTTCTTATTTTCTCGTTTCGCAATGCGGACACCATCCCGAACAACGAACATGTGCTTGCCGTCAAACTCAACGATGCCCCCGTCGTTGTCCAATTCTATTTTCATCTTCCGGTCCTCCCTGGCGCAACAATCAAACATTCCGCGCTCGCTGTTTTTGCGCTCGCTGTTTATAGCATGGAGGCGGTGCAAGCAAATGCCCGAATGTCGTTTCCCTCCTCCGTGGTCAAAAGAAAAAGCCCCGGCGGGAGCAGACCGGGGCTTTGTTATTGAACGAACTTACGAGCTTATTTGATCGCGTTTGATACGTTCGTGAACGTGGTGTTCAAGTTGGCGCCGGTAGTCTTCACGACGGCGATAATCGCAACCGCAATGCCGGCCGCGATCAGGCCGTATTCGATTGCGGTCGCGCCTGACTCATCTCGAACGAACCGCTTGATGATTGACTTCATTGATGTCGCCCTTTCTTGGTTGTTCCAGCTTGTCTCGCGTAAGGCACAACTTCTTTCGTTGGTTAATTCGACAAGACAAACGCCAAACCGTTCCGAACGCGATGCGCTTCTAGGAACGGTAAAATGCGCAACAACACTCACAATGAAGCGCGCCGGGATAGCGCCGAACGTGGCGAAGCTGCCAGAGCCATTGCGCAAACATTGATTTAGATCAACGCCACTGAGCCGCGGAAAATCAGAATTGCTTCTGGTCTAGCGGGGGCGACACTCCCGTGAAAGCCAGGCGGTCAGGATCGCACTGACGACGACTCCTCGCGGTCCTGGCCGTCCTTCTGAGCCCACCATTTCCGCACCATGGGAGGAAATAACCATGCGCGTTATGTTAGCTCTCGCGGTAGGCTTCTGTTTAGCGTTTCCGTTGGTAGCAGAGGCTGCCAAGCGTTATCCAAGCTGTCCACCAAGACTTCCTCCACTTGCGAGGCAGGTATGCCTATGCGAGTTATCGGGTGGAGACCCGCACATCTTCTACTTTCCGCCCCCTCCACACGTGATGTGCTTCGCGAGAGGGTTTCATCCATAAGAGCTAAGAGTATGTGGCGGGGTCCTTATTGACCCCGCCCACCCGTCCTACGGGCTCAAATAGCCGGAAATTACAAGAGAACAGTTGATCACTTCCGGCCCCGCAGTGACCACATCCCGGGTGAGGGAGATGGCACCACTGGCTTCAGCGTAAATTCGCGTCTGCTGACTTATTGCATAGTAGTTGTTGCTGCCGTCCGAGAACAAAAAATCCGGCATTAAACTGTGCGTGGCTGACACCCCCGCTACCAAAGTTTGGAAGCCTAACTGAACAATCTTCGTCGCTGCATTGGTTGTGCATGTCCCCGAAACGAACTCAATTACGAGAACGTTTCCTGATGGATTGATAAATGAGCCGAATGTGATGTTGCCATTTGGATCGGTTGTGATGCTTGCCTGGGCCTGAAAACGATTTTTGGCCGCAATGTCTACTGCATTGACCGGCAGCGGAGTGTTTACTTCAGCGACCGGCAGCGGAGTGTTGATAACTTCGACCTTGGAAGGCATGCTAAGTCTCCTCATTCCTAGGATTTCTGACGCTTTCCGCCGCTCCCTTACCAAACAAAGTGCACTGGCGTGAGCATTAGCCTGGCCACCATGACGGCAAGCGCAAGACAAACCACAGCAAGAATAACGCCGTAATCCGGATGCTCGCGGTCAGGTTTGTGAGATAACGACATGGGACTTCTCCCAAACTGAATTCCCAGCCGTACTTGAGATTATTCAGTTGGAAAGGTCCTGGCGTCTGTGGCGTACGTCACAGTGTCGTACAGGGATCGCTTAGCTGTTGCGGAAGCCGTCAGGATAAAGAGCAGCGCCCTGCTTCGTCGTCCGGGACGCCAACGGTCAGGCGCTCGGCTATTTCTATTTCGAGGGGGGAGCCGGGACGGCGATCGGCGGCCACGCTGCTCAGCAAGGATCAAGCGCGGCGGATCGCGGTCAACGTGGCGAAGCTGGCGGAGCTGGTGCGGAAACCAACAGGTTTAAAGTTTTTTTACCGACGTGTGATGACGGTCACAGATCGCCGCTTCAGTTGCACCTAGTGATTTTTTGGGGGCGATTTGCGAGATGCGGGTGCGGCATCATGCGAATCGTATCAATTACTGCGATTTTTCTGCTTCTGATCGTTATTAGCTTCGCTTGTGGGTACGCTGTTCGCGATTGGATATCGCGCCGGCGCCGCGCTGCCGAGCGAGAAAAATTCTACGAAAGACACCCGGAGGCTCGTCCGCAAGATTGATCGAGAACGTCAGCGCCGTCTTTGTGGTCATGGACAGCGCTGGGCAAATGCTCGGCTATTTCTATTACGAGGGGCTGTAGCCGCTGGTAGTTCCTTACCCGGCGCCGTTTCCTGAGGTTTCGGCGCGTCTTGCTTTTATTCAGGGGGATGTTTTGGGAGGGACTAAGTAAAGCGCAGACCCTTTAGAATTTTTGTCGTCCGGCTGTGTAGGAGCCACCGTCTTTTCCTCAAGCGTATCGGACGATGGACTTGACGACTTTAGCAACCGTGGCAAATTCATGAAGCGAACGAGCAAACCTTCGTGGGCTCTTTCTAACTTTCGAAGGTCGCTTTTGAGGCTGTCTAGTTGCGTTTGCATGGCTGCTAAGCGACGCTGTTGGCGCCTGAATGCAACCAACAAAGCACAACACATCAAGAGGAGCACCGCAGCAATCGACGCTAGAATAGGTGACTGCTGTATCAAGGCACGCAGAGGATCGATCGAATTGGTAATGACCCTTTCCCCTTATCTAGAGGAAGTGCCGGAACAAAGAAGCCTAAGATCAGCTCCTCTACAGGTCAATAACTCTGACCCTTATCGGGTCCCCGTATGGTTAACATTTTTGCGCGGTTCGCCGCGCCGCTTCGCGCCCGCCCTAGTCGATCGCCAACGATCTGGGCGAAGCCATTAAGGGTCCGGCTCGTATTGTCGAAAATCGGGTCGGGATACGGTGCGGCTTAGGTGTCGCAATTCCTCGACCTCGCGCCGATTGGCCTCGATAAGAGCATACGGATCCCGGTCCTCGTACGACGCCAAGAGTTGCCGTTGCAACTCGCACCAGGCGGGGCTCAAATCTTTTGGGTTGTGTCTGATCTCGGGCGGCAGTCTGCGGATCACGTCACTCTGCCAATCGAGGCGCTTCTCGTGATCCTTAAGTTTCTGCCATAAGGCCGCGATCGCGAACAGCGCGGCGATCACGGCGGTGATTAGCAGCGCGGTTATTAGCATTCGCGGTTCCCCCTTGCGATCGCCTCGTGCGGGTCTTCCCCCGACACATCCCCACTCGCCTCTGTGTGCGACGCCACGCTTATCGTTCCCGAAAAAAACGAGCGCGGCAAGCGGTGCAGCCGCTGTCGTAGTTGTGACCGCCCGACACAACCTTAATTTCAAGCCGCACTAGGCCTCGGCCCTGCCCCTCCGCCATCGCCGGGCCGGGGTCACACGCGCCCACTGCTCGGCGGACTAAATTCCGCAGGAACAATCTGTGAATATGGGAGTTCTAATCATTGGCCGGCCGGATCGGATAGAGCCAGCTGTGCCCGTGGCCCCCGGACATGCGACACCCATTGTCTTGGACCACGCGATTGTCATCTAACTGCGGGGCCGGTTGGTTGCCGACCCCGCCCTTTGACGGCAAGCGTCTGCCGGGCCGCCCCCTTTCAGGCATCGGACCGACGTGTGATGCCGGTCACAGATCATATCCCCGGCCGCTCCTAAAGCTTATCCGTGGCGGACTGCCGGGAGCTCGCTGTGGACTGGAAAGAGATCACGACCGCATTTGAAGGCCGCGCGATCGGCGGATCGTGGGCGGTTGAAGACGGAGTCGTAAGAGTAAGAACTGCATTCGGCGAAAAGGCGGCCCCGCTCAAGGAACCCAACGGGGTTTGGTTAGCGTGGCGGCTACTGCGCGAGATGGCAGCGGAAGGGAAGGCCTAGAGCGCGGCAAGCGAGTGCCTGGCCGCAGAAAATTCAGCAGGAACAATCTGTAAATAAACGAGTTATAGCCATTGGCCGGCCGGGTCTTGGGGACAGGCTTGTTCGCGCCAGTGGCCTGGACAACATGCGACACCCTTGTCCCGGCCAGCATGGGATGTCCAACTGCAGGGCCGGTTGGTTGCCAACCCCGCTCTTTAAACGTCAAACTATTTGATCGCGTTCGAAACGTTCGTAAACGTAGTGTTGAAGTTGGCGCCGGTTGCTTGCACAACAGCGATGATGGCAACCGTAATGCCTGCGGCGATGAGGCCATATTCGATGGCGGTCGCGCCCGAGTGCCGACGGTAAGGTCGCCCCAAAAGATTGTTCCGCCTCGTCTTCGGATCCCATGATGGAAGGGCCGGTGTGCCGAATCCGTAGAGAAGCACGAGCCCACATCGACGCCGCTGTCGTGAATAGCCTGAAAGCGCTTGACCCCATCGGCCGATTAGAGAAGCGGACATCAGTTAGCCTCACCTCGAACCCTTCCCATGTGCTACTTTGAGCAGATCCTGTCCTAAGCCGCGGGGCGGGCCATGAGACGGCGTGATTTCATCAAAGTTATTGGTGGCGGAGCAGCCGCGTGGCCGCTCGCTGCGCGTGCGCAGCAGCCGGACCGGATGCGGCTGGTTGGTGTGCTGATGGGCTATGCGGAGAACGATCCGGCCGCGCAGGCTGAGGTCGCAACTTTCAGGGGTGCGCTCGCGAAGCTGGGGTGGACGGAAGGCAGCAATCTCCGCATCGAAGTTCGCTGGGGCGCCGGTGATGCGGATAAGGTCAGAACGTTTGCAAAAGAACTAGTCGATCTGCGGCCCGACGTGATCCTCAGTCAAACCACGGTTGTGACCGACGCCCTAGCCCGCGAGACGAAGACAATCCCCATCGTGTTCGTGACCGTAGGCGATCCAGTCGCCAGCGGTTTCACCACGAGCCTCGCACGTCCGAGCGGCAACATTACCGGTTTTACGGCTTTCGAGCCCACGCTGGGTGGTAAATGGGTAGAGCTATTGAAGGAGATCGCGCCGCACACTGTGCGCGTGGCGCTCCTGTCAAACCAGGCAACAGGCCCGGCGCTCCCATTCTTCATGCCTTCCATTCAAGCCGCCGCATCATCCTTTGCCGTCCAGGTGAGCACGGCTCCGGTTCACGCGAAGGATGAGATCGAAGGCGTGATCGCCACACAAGCGCGCAATCCGGGTGGCGGCCTCATCGTAATGCCCTCCGCGTTCAACGTCACAAATCGTGACCTGATCATTGCACTGGCGGCCCGCTATGGCGTACCGGCGATCTATTTCAATCGTCTTTTTGCGAAATCAGGCGGTCTGATCAATTATAGTCCTGATTACGCCGAACAGTTTCGCCAAGCGCCAGAGTACATTGACCGCATCCTCAAGGGCGTTAAGCCTGCCGATCTGCCGGTGCAGCAGCCGACAAAGTACGAGCTGAGTATCAATCTCAAAGCCGCCAAGGCGTTGGGCCTCGACGTGCCATTGCATCTTCAGCAGATCGCCGACGAGCTGATCGAATAGAGTCAGCTTTTGCTGCGACGCGATTGGTCCGCTTTGGCACTCAGCGGACATCCCATTAAAGGCCTATCTCAAGCGCAACAAGAATGACGTCAACGCCCGGTTCTGTCTCGACCTTCTGGCTCGCCAATACCTGACCCTCATCGCAGAGGTGTCATCCATCGACAAGCGCATCCGTGCTTGGTACCGATCCTGTGAAGCGAGCCGACGGCTCGAGGAGATCCCGGACATTGGTCCGATCGTCGCCACGGCGCTGGTTGCCGAGATCGATGACTGGCGGGCGTTCCACTCGGGGCGCAGTCTTGCGGCCTGGATTGGTTTGGTACCCAAGCAGCATTCGACTGGCGGCAAGGAACGGCTCGGCAGCATCACCAAACAGGGCGATCGCTATTTGCGATGGCTACTGGTCGCTGGCGCCATGGCCGTCATTCGCTACGCGCGACAGCACCGCACCAAGCGACCTTGGCTCACACGAATAACGGATCGCCGACCTGCAAAGGTGGCGGCCGTTGCACTCGCCAACAAGATCGCACGGATAGCTTGGGCGATCATGGTTCATGGCGAGCGGTACAGAGAACCGAAACTGTTGCTGGCAGCGTGAAGACACCAATTGGCGAGGGCATGACGACGTAATGCAAACAAGGTCGATCCGGGGATTGGGACAACCCGTTTGGGTCATCGCACCTTAAAGTGCGTGCTAATGATTGGGACCCGATCCGCGCAGAGCATTATGGCCAGCGGCTTCACCGCCGCACAAACAGGCCGGACACATGACCGC
>Ga0187780_10003604_pt1 | contig 11668 bp, 9 predicted proteins | sample 1015_Q2_SP10_20__FD_132429 | JGI IMG/M metagenome (GOLD analysis project Ga0187780, IMG submission 132429) | Tropical peat soil microbial communities from peatlands in Department of Meta, Colombia - 1015_Q2_SP10_20_MG | ecosystem: Environmental > Terrestrial > Soil > Wetlands > Peat | place...
GCCGAGTATTCTCGTCGTGAAGCGCGGCGAATACGGCGCTATGATGGTGGATAAACGCGGCGTGTTTTCCGTGCCTGCATTTCCTCTCGAAGAGCCCCACGATCCCACCGGGGCCGGCGACAGTTTCGCTGGTGGCTTTATGGGCTACCTAGCCGGCAGCAAAGACAAAAGTGACGCGTCGCTCCGCCGCGCTATGGTTTATGGCTCCGTTCTGGGAAGTTTTGCCGTCGAGAAATTTGGACTGGACCGACTGCGCCACCTCAAACGGGGCGAGATACACGCCAGGGCACGCCACTTCTCGAAACTGACGCAATTCAAACTCTAAATCAGTACAATCACGCTCAGGCGGGCGGTAGGCCGCCTTGCGATGATTCCTCTCCATCAAATTCTTCTACGATTAACTGTAGCGGCTCTTCTGGGCGCGGCCATCGGGGTAGAACGCTACCTGCGCCGGCGTCCGGCAGGCATTCGCACTAGCCTTTTTGTGTGCCTTGCCACAGCGTTGTTCACGATTCTTTCCGGTGAGATTGCCCGCGTCCTCGGAGATACCGGAAGCACACGTATCGCGTCTAACATCGTGCAGGGAGTTGGCTTCCTCGGAGCGGGCGCCATCCTCCGTGGGGACGGCAGCGTAACCGGGATGACCACGGCGGCTACTATTTTTGTTGAGGCGGCAATTGGGATGGCCGCCGGCGGAGGGTTGTACGCTGTGGCGATCTGCGCGACTACGCTGGTTCTCTTCGGGCTCGTCTGCATTGCATGGGTAGCGAACCGCTTGAGCTTGAAATTCCGCGAGATGGCGTTCCGAATTACAACCAGCCAGGCGGAGAGCGTGGCCACCGAGGTGCAGCGCTTGATGGCTGGCTTGAACGCACCAATGCGGCATTTCCGCGTATCGATGTCGGGCGAAAACTCGGTTGTGGAATTTGAATCGGAAGTTACACACGGTCAGCAGGAAGCCATCGTGACGCAACTGAATCGAAAAGGCGTGATTACGGAAGTGATGCCTCACGAGAGCTACCGCGAATGAGCGCAAGCAACGGATCCGTACGAAAACCGAAAGCACTGGTCTCGGGTTCACGGCTGGGGATTTTTGCTCCTGCATCTCCGGCCAACTCCGTCGAAATGATTGCCGGGCTGGCGGAACTGAAGCGGCAGGGCTTTGTGGTGGTATCGAATCAGGACAGCAAGGCCGAGGGGTATTTTGCGGGACTGGCGGTTGAGCGGCTGAATAGCTTTGTCTCCTGCGTGAACTCGGAGCAGGTGGACGGAGTAGTGGCGCTGCGGGGCGGTTATGGCTCCAACTACCTGCTGGATTTTGACCTTACGAAAAATTTGACGCTGATGAAGGCCGTGATTGGATTTAGCGACCTCACGACCTTGCAAATTTATCTGTGGCAAAAGTGTGGATGGGTGACGTTCTACGGCCCGATGGTTGCGGCCGGGTTCAACGCTGGCGCCGGTGCGGCGAACGGTTATGACGAGAGTTCCTTCTCGCAGGCAGTTGGAAAATCGGAAACCGGCTGGAAACTTCGTCTGAAAGGGGAACCCGTGCTGACGGGCCAATCAACGGGAAGAGTCTTAGGCGGGTGTTTGACCCTGCTGGAAGCCACGATTGGAACCCCGTGGGAACTGGATACGAAAGACGCCATTCTCGTTCTTGAGGATCGAGCCATGAAGCCCTACCAGGTAGACCGCGTGCTGATGCACCTCAAGCATGCGGGAAAGTTGGCGGGAGTGCGCGGGTTTGTGCTGGGAGAATTTCCGGAGAGCGAACCGGCGATTCCCGGAGCGGCGAGCGTCAAAGAAGTATGCGGGCGGATTTTGCGTCCGCTGGGAGTACCGATTGTATTCGGTGCCCCCGTGGGACACACGACGCGGCCGATGCTGACAATTCCACTAGGCGTTCAAGCGCGGCTTGACGCGGATGACGACGGAACTTTGGAGTTTTTAGAACCGGCGGTGACCGCTTGAGCGAAATGAAACACGTTCATGTGATCGGAATTGCCGGTTCGGCGATGGCGCCGCTGGCGGGGATGCTGCGCGAGCACGGCTTCCGCGTGACCGGTTCGGACGCGGGAGTGTATCCGCCGGCTTCGACGCTACTCGAGAGTCTCGGGATTTCCTTCTATCACGAGTTCGATGCGGCGCATCTCAACCCCACACCCGATCTAGTGGTCATCGGCAACGTCATCGCGAGAGGAAATCCCGAAGTCGAAGAAGTCTTGGATCGCCGGATTCCTTACCGGTCGCTGCCGGAAATTCTGGAAGAAGTGTTTCTCCCGGGACGACATTCGATTGTCGTGAGCGGAACGCACGGAAAAACGACGACCACCGCGATGCTCGCGTGGATTTTTCACGTGGCGGGGAAGCTGCCGAATTTTCTGGTAGGAGGCGTGGCGGAAAATTTCGGGAAGAGCTATGGGCTAGGCGGCGGAGCAGAATTCATTCTCGAAGGCGATGAGTATGAAACTGCGTTCTGGGACCGCGGACCGAAATTTTTCCATTATCATCCGGACGATCTCATTGTGACTTCGGTCGAATACGACCATGCGGACATTTACCCCGATTTTGAGACCTATCAGCTTGCGTTTCGGCGGCTGGTGAATTTGGTGCCGCGGCGCGGGCGCGTCATCGTTTGGGGAGATACCGAGGAATCAGGACCGGCATTGCGCCGGACGGTGGAGAAGGCATTTTGTCCGGTGGAAACGTACGGGTTCCGTTCGGGGAATGACTGGATAGCGAGTGAATTCGCAGTTGACGGAGAATTGATGCGATTCCGGGTGGAGCATAGCGGAAAAACGTTCGCAGAGTTTTCGCTGACGGCCACAGGAAAGCACAATGCGCTAAACGCGATGGCGGCGATAGCGGTGGCGCACGGGCGCGGAATCACAGCGGCACAAATTGCCGAGGCACTGGCGAGGTTTCGCAGCGTGAAGCGTCGAATGGACGTGAAGGGCGAAGTCGGCGGCGTGCTCGTGGTGGACGACTTCGCGCATCATCCCACTGCGGTGAAGGCGACCATCGAGGCGGCGCGAAGCCGCTGGCCGGGAAGAAGGCTGTGGACGATTTTGGAGCCGCGGTCGAATTCCATGCGGCGGAAAGTGTTTCAAGATGCGTTGCCTGAAGCTTTGGCGCTTGGCGACCGTGTGATTCTGGGGGGAGTTTTCCGTGCGCAACAGTTGGGAGACGACAATCGGCTGGACCCGGAAAGCGTGGCCGCGAGCGTGCGTGCGCTTGGGAAAGATGCACGTGTTCTTGCGGGCGGGCAAGCGATTGCTGATTATCTTGGAGTGGAAGCAAAGAGCGGAGACCTTCTCTTGATTATGTCCAATGGCAGTTTTGACGGTGTGTGCGAAAAACTCTTGAAGAAGCTCAGGGAAGCTGGTCAAATCGCCAGCGAGGCGAGCACCCGGTGAACGTTTCTTGCTCGTTGAAGCCATTCCTGAAATCCCTGATCGTTCTTTGCTTCGGCTTGCTGGCTTCTGTGCCGGCCAAGGCGACAATCGAATACACCGTTTCACTTGAACATCCCGAAAAGCACCTGTTCCGTGTGGCGATGAAGGTTCCAGACGTTCACGGCGAATTGACGGTTCAAATGGCAGCGTGGAATGCGCTCTATCAAATCCGCGATTTCAGTGAGCATGTTCAGGAAGTGCAAGCGTTCGTCGGTGAGACGAGAGCAAACATAGAGAAACTGGACAAGCAAACGTGGCGGATTCGTACGAACGGAACGGTCACCATTCGATATGCAACTTACTGGGATGAAGCGGGGCCATTCGCTTCGCAACTGAACGGCGAACACGCGTTTATCAATCCTGCGATGATCCTGCTTTATGTGCCGGAGCGCCGTGGCGAGGATATTCGGATGGTCCTCGCGAATCCGCCTGAGGGCTGGCGGGCGGAGACCAGTGCCGGAATCCAAGCGAAGACGGCGGATGGTGCGCGCACGTTTGAGATCGCTAGCTCGAGCTTTGACTCGTTGGCCGACTCCCCCATTGAAGCAGGGAAGTTCGAGGAATTCCCGCTATCAGGAATCAATCCTCCCGTGAATGTCGTCGTCCATGGAGAAAGCTGGAGCAAGAAGCGCATCGAAGACGATTTGAAGCGCATCTGCCAGTACGAAGTGAAGTTGATGGACGGAGCGCCGTACGAGCATTACACGTTTATCGTGCACATCGGCAAAGGCGCGGGCGGCGGAGGGATGGAGCATGCGAACTCGACGGCCATTGGCGTCTACTCCGACGAATACTTGCCCGGTGTGGCCGCGCACGAGTTTTTCCATCTTTGGAACGTAAAGCGCATCCGGCCGGCTTCGCTTGAGCCCATAGACTACACGAAGGAGCAGTTCACACGCGCGTTGTGGTTTGCTGAGGGCGTGACCAGCACCTATGGTTCGTACACGCTGGTGCGCAGTGGCATCTGGAGCAAGGAACGGTTTTACGACGATTTAGGCGCACAGATCACCGAACTCGAAGGACGCCCTGCGAATCAATGGCAAAGTGCGGAGCAATCGAGCCTCGACGCTTGGCTCGAAAAATATCCACTTTACAATCAAGCGGAAAACAGCGTGTCCTACTACACCAAGGGTCAAGTCCTCGGTGATTTGCTGGACATCTTGATTCGCGACCGCACCGGAAACACGAAGAGCCTGGACGACGTTTTGCGGGCGATGAATACGGACTTTGCGAAGCGGGGAAAACCATATCGCGACAGTTTCGACGTTCGTCTGACTGCGGAAAAAGTGGCAGGCGGCTCGCTCGAAGAGTTTTTCCAAAAATATGTCGCTGGGACGGAACCGTTCCCGTACCAGGAAGTTCTGGCGCTTGCCGGATGGGAACTGCGAACTTCGATACGGAAGAGAGCGACACTGGGATTTTCGCTGACTCGAGACGCCAACGGAACAATCCTGGTGGCTTCGGTCGAGGGCGAAAGCAATGCCTTGCAGGCTGGTTTGCGGGCGGGAGATGCGATTGTTTCGTGGAACGGCGGCGACGTGCCACGGCGGCCTCAGCGCTGGGTTGCAGACCAAGCCTCGGGAGACGTGGTGAAGCTGCGTATTCGCCGCGACGAAAAGGAGTCCGCCCTCGAATTTCGCCTGGGAGAGGTCAAAGAGACGTTTTATCAGGTGGCCGAGAGTCCGCAGGCAAGTGAGAAAGCGCGACTCATTCGCGAGGGGCTGCTTCGCGGAGAAACTTCGCGCGCGGCGGTGAACTAAATGTCGCCGCGTTTAGAAATGTCCCTTGACCGGAAACGTAGGATTCGCGTAAGTCTTGCCTATTGATGCTCCGCACTTTGTTCATTGGTGTGTTCCTGCCCCTTTACATCCTGCTGCTGGGGCCGCCCCTGCTCGTTTACACGCTGATCACGAAGAACCCGGATCCGCTCTATTGGGCAGGGGTGAAGGGCGTGATGTTTTTCGTCCGGGCAGTGGGCGTGCGAGTTCGGGTGGTAGGTCTCGACCGGATCCCGCCGGGCGTCTGTTTGTTTGCGGCTAATCACACGAGCGCCGCGGACGCGCCGGCGGTGGTCGGAGCGATTCCGCGGAGAATTGCCATCCTGCTCAAAGAATCGCTATACAAATGGCCGATCGTGGGGCAGGTGTTTTGGTCTGCTAAGTTCATTCCTGTAAACCGCGCCGATCGGGCGTCTGCCATTGCCAGCGTCGAGAAAGCCACGGATGCGCTGAAGGGCGGGCAATCCTTCCTGATTTATCCCGAGGGAACGCGAAGTCCCGACGGCCGGCTGCAAGAGTTCAAGAAAGGCGCGGTCGTGATGGCAATCAAGGCCGGTGTTCCAATCGTGCCGATGGTGTGCTCTGGAGCGCATCGGGTGATGCGCAAAAAATCGCTGATTGTGCATCCCGGCGAAATCGTCGTGGAGTTTCTTCCGCCCATCGATGCTACCAACTATTCGTTCGAGCAGCGTGATGAGCTGAACAAGGTGGTGCACGACGCCATGGCTGCGGCATTACCGGAGGATCAGCGGCCGATTATGTCTTCCGGCCCAGAGCAGCAAAGCAGCCAGACGTAGTCTGTTCTCAGCGCCCTCGCAGCTTCTCCACTTCCGTCTCCAGTTCACGGACGCGCTTTTGTAGTTCCGGCAAGCGATTCAGGGCCGCCATCATCTTGAGCCACTGACCGTTTTCCACGGCGGGATAGCCGGAATAAAGGGCGCGGGGGGGAACGTCGTTGGGAACGCCACTCTGCGCAGTGATGACAGTGCCGTCGCCAACCGTCAAATGGCCGGCCGTGCCCACCTGCCCGGCTAGAATGCAGTTGTTGCCAATTTTTGTGGAGCCGGCGAGGCCAACCTGGCCGCAAAGCAGGGAATCGGCTCCGACGTGAGAAGCGTGACCGACCAGGACCAGGTCATCGAGTTTGGCGCCACGCCCGATGCGGGTTTCTCCAATGGTGGCGCGGTCGACGCAGGCATTGGACTGGATTTCAACGTCGTCCTCCAAAACGGCGGGACCGGACTGCACGATTTTGTGCCAGGTGCCGTCTTTTTGCTTGGCAAAACCGAAACCGTCGCCGCCGATGATGGCGCCATTCTGCAGAGTCACGCGGTTGCCGACACGGCAGAATTCCCGCACGACCGAATGAGCGTGCGCGAAAAAGTCGTCGCCGACCTTTGCACCACGATAAACATTCACAAAGCTATGCAAGACCGCGTTGCGGCCGATCTCGACATCCTCCTCGACGTAGCAATACGGTCCGATGTGGGCGTCCTCCCCAAGTTTCGCGGATTTGGCGATAACGGCTGTCGGATGAATCCCCGGCGCGTACTGCGGCGGCTGGTAAAAGAGCTCAATAGCTCGAGCAAATGCCAGGTAGGGATTTTCCGACCGCAGCGCGGCAAGCGGGCGAAGCCCGGTAGCGCGCTCGATGGTGACACCCTCTTCGATCAAGACAGCGGCGGCGCGAGTCGTCTTGAGGAGCGAGAAATACTTCCGGTTGGTCAGGAAGGTGATCTGGTCCGGGCCCGCACTTTCGATGCCGGCCACTCCCTGAATTTCAATTCCCGGCGGCCCTTCCAGCCGGCAATCCAGCTTTTGGGCAAGTTCAGAGAGTTTCATGGAAAGGGCTCCTCAAGAAAGTCTGTTCGACGATTCATTCCCCTGGCAGCCGAAGAATGGAGTATAGACGCTTCGGGCTATTCGTTGAAAAGGCGAGGTTGAGAGGCCGCGGCGGCCGCGACTGCAGGCTTGCGCCGGGCGATTCCCACAACTCCCAGAACCGTAACTTCGGAAAGAGCCGCCCGGGGGACGAAGATGCGGTCTGTTGCAGAGTTTAGATCCGGCGGGGTGATCTGCAGTCCGTTGTCCAGGAGCGAAAGCAGGTCGTTGGGGATGACGCCTTCGAGGGTTTCGCCATCGGTGAAGCGCAGTTTGACCCACAGACCGTCCAGCTTGGGGCGGCTCAAAAACGCTTTACGCTCCGGCTCAAATTCATCGGAAAACTCACGGACGAAATAGATGGCGCGAATCCTGTCTATAGGGACCTGAATGTGTTCGCCATCGGGCGTGAGAACATCTACGGGGTCAATCTGGCCGAGGCGCGCCGGGTTCAGGTAGCCACGTACAGGTTTCTTGTCGGCAAGCACAAGAACAACCTTCTTGTGCGTCGAGGCTGGGGTTTTGGTTTTCAAAATCGGTAAATTCCGGGCCCGGAAATCACAAATTTGCCAACCGGAAAAATGTATGTTATGTTAAGCGCGATTTTCCTGTCAACTCATTGTTTTTATTAGGGTTAGGCCACGGAGCTCCGCCCGTTGACCGACAAAAAGCATATCCTGAAGTCGGCCTCGATTATATCCCTCGTTACGATTGTCAGCCGAATTTTGGGCTATGTTCGAGACCAGCGCATCACCCTGCTGCTGGGAACCACACTTTCCGCAGACGCGTACGTGCTCGCCTACCGCATCCCAAACCTATTCCGGCGTTTGGTGGCCGAAGGCTCGATGACGGCTTCGTTTATCCCGGTCTTTACCGGGTACATGCGCGAGAAAAGCAGGGAAGAGGTTTGGGACTTCGCCAACCGACTTTTCTGGACGCTGGCGCTGGTGGCGGCGATTATCACCATTCTAGGAATGGTGTTTTCGCCCGCGGTGGTCCAGTTATTTTCCGGCGCGAACGTCGCGCGCCAGCAAGCCGTGGACCTGAACCGAATTATCTTCCCCTATCTGTTTTTCATCGCCATTGCGGCGCTGGCGATGGGGATTCTCAACTGCTTCCACGTCTTCGGGCTGCCCGCAGCCACGCCCGTTCTGCTGAATATTGCCACGATCCTTTTCTCTGTGGGGATCGTTTGGCACTACTTCAAGGACGCGGCCACGTCGCTGGCCGTAGGAGTGCTGGTTGGAGGAGTACTACAGTTCCTCGTCCAGGTCCCCAGCCTTGTGCATAGAGGAATGAAGTTCGATTTTGGGATCTCGTTCGCCCATCCGGCCATTCGTGATGTGGCGCGTTTGATGCTGCCGCGGCTGTTTGGAATCGGCATCGGGCAAATCAACCTGCTGATTGATACGAGATTCGCAACGGCGGCGAAGATGCCGGAAGGAAGCCTGGCTGCGCTGTACGTGGCGGACCGCGTTATGGAACTGGTGCTTGGCGGTTACGCAATCGCAGTGGCTACGGCGATCCTGCCGATGATGTCGCACCAGGCGGCGGCGAAGGACTATGAGTCGCTGAAGAAGACGCTGTCGTTCTCCGTGCGGATCGTGGCCTTTATCACGATTCCTGCGGCGCTGGGATTGATGGTGTTGCGCGAGCCGATTATCCGCGTGCTCTTCCAGCACGGGCAATTCGTGGCGGAATCCACGAAACTAACGGCGCGCGCGCTGCTTTATTACGCGATCGGGCTGCCGGCGCTGGCCACGGTGAAGCTGGTCGTGCCGGCTTTCTATTCGACGCGCGATACGAAGACGCCGGTCATCGTGGCCGCGATCTCCCTCGCGATCAACATCGTGCTGAATATTTTGTTTCTCGAGGTTTTCTTCAGGCGTGTCCAGAACGGCGGACCCGCGCTGGCCACCGCGCTGGCCACATTTTTCGATTTCTTCGCGTTGCTCATTATCTTCCGGCTGCGCTACGGGTCGATGGGCACGATGGAGATTATCCGATCGTTCGCCAAAGTGTCGTTGTGCGCGGGAATTATGGGAGTGGCGTGCTGGTTCGGGAATTACTACACCGCATTTACTGTGCATTCGCGCTTCCTGGTGCAGCTGATTGTCTTTTCTGGGCTGATCATCGGGGCAACGGTCTTGTATTTGGGGCTGGCGTGGATCTTCCGTTGTCATGAGATTGAAGAGGTTTATGGAATCGCGGTGCGCCACCGTCCAGCCGCAGACGAGAACGGGTATGGTGAGGCCTGATGGAAATTGCCGCTGCCATTTCGGGTTTCCTCACCTACGTGAAGGTGGAGAAGGGACTGGCTTCGAACACCGTTTCGGCCTATCACCGGGACTTGGCGAAATTCGCGGAGTTCGCGAAAAAGCGCAACCTGGCGCTGGAAACGGTAAGCCGCGACGACTTGGTGGATTTTCTGGCGGGCCTGTACCGGCAAAAGCTGGAGAGCAAAAGCGTCGCACGGCATCTGGTTTCACTGCGGAATTTTTTCCGCTACGCCCAGATTCACGATCTGATTTCCACGGATCCGACACAAAATCTCGAATCGCCAAAAATCCGGCGGTCGCTTCCGGGGTATCTGCGGTTGGAGGAAGTCGAAAGGCTACTGGCCCAGCCTGATCCCAAAACGCCGTATGGATTGCGCGACCGGGCCATGCTGGAAGTCTTGTACTCAGCCGGGTTGCGCGTCTCCGAACTGGTTGGCCTGCGAGTCACCGATTTGGATGCCAAGGCGGGCGCGGTGCGCTGCATCGGCAAGGGCGATAAGGAACGCATCGTTCCCGTTGGCAAAAAGGCGCTCAGCACGGTTGACCATTACATGCAGGAAGCCAGGACGAAACTGGTTGACAAGGCCAAGGGCAGCCCAATGCTGTTCGTCAACCGGAGAGGCGGGAAGCTGAGCCGCGTCGGCGTGTGGAAAATCCTGTCGGCCTACGGGCGTCGCGCTGGATTGCGGGTGGCGCTGACGCCGCACATGCTGCGGCATAGCTTCGCCACGCACTTGCTGGAGCGCGGCGCCGACCTGCGGTCGGTGCAACTTATGCTCGGCCATGCGGATATTTCGACGACGCAGATCTATACGCACGTCGTCGAAGAGCGGTTGAAGCAGATTTACAAGGCGCATCACCCGCGTGCATAACGCGGCGGGTCACGGGAACCCATCGCGGGTGGCTCTGCGGCGGTAAGCGCGGACACCCTGAAGCAGAAGGAGCGCAATGCCTGATTACATGTTCTTGCTGGAAAGCCGGCTCTCACCGGAGCAGCGCGCAGCAATGATGCGCGTGCAGGAACTTTCCGCCGCACTCGGCTTTAACGTGTACTTGACGGGTGGCACGGTTCGCGACCTGATTACTGGGGCGTCGTTGCGGGATTTGGACTTTACGGTGGAAGGAAATCCGTCCCGGATCGCGCGCGAACTGGAAAAGGGCGGAGCAAAGATTCTTGTCGAAGATGAGAAGTATCGTCACGTCGAAGTGCTATTTGCGGGTGATTGCGAGGGAAGCATCTCGGCGGCGCGCGACGATCATTACGTGCGGCCGGGCACGCGCCCCGAAATCCGGTGGTCGACGATCATGGAAGATTTGCGGCGGCGCGATTTTTCCTTGAACGCCATCGCCATTTCTCTCAATCCGGCCTCTCGCGGATTGCTCCTGGATCCTACGAATGGGCTTTCCGACATCGAGCGTGCCGAGGTGCGCGCGCTGACGATTCACAGTTTCACGAATCAGCCGGCTCGTTTGTTACGAGTCTTGCGCTTTGCCGCACGCATGGGCTTCCACATTGAGCAGCGCACGCAGGAATGGTTCGAACTGGCGATCGAGCGCGATCTTCAGCACGCCATTGAGCCGGAGGATGGCGGAGCGGAGCTTCGCGCGGTCGCGAGGGAAGAGCGGCCGACGGTGGTGCTGAAGGAATGGGAAGAACACGACCTTCTCGAATCCATCAGCCCGGTTCTGGCGAAGAAACATCCGGACTACGACGCAATCAACCGGCTGATGAAGGTGCGTGAAGATTTGTTCACTGCAGGATTTCGGCCGCGGCTGGCCACTCCTATGATGTTGGCGGTGCTGGGCCGAGTGAAAGAACGTGAGCTGACCGGGATTCTGTCCAAGGTTGGTTTCCGCGCGGCGGAGATGGATGTTATTTTGTCGTTTGAAGAAAAGGCGCAGGAGGTGCAGAAGGAGCTGGCAGGGAAGAAGACGAAGGCGCCGGTTGACGCGTTCCGGTTTTTGGAAAAGGTGCCGGTCGAGCAAGTGGCTTATTTGCTAGCCGAATCCAATAACAGTGCGGCCCTATCGAAAATTCGCGCTTATCTGAACAAGTGGCGGCCCATTCGTAACGGGCTCCCAGCCGTTGGCAATGAGCTGGAGTTGCTGGGGATGGCACGCGGGCCAAAGTTCGACCAGATTGTCGAGCAGGTTTTCGCGATCCAACTTGCTGGACGCGGCAAGACGCCCGAGGAGCGTGAGAAGATTCTGCGCAAATTGAGCGGAATCAAGGAACAGCCGAAGAAAAAAGAGAAAGAGAAAAAGCCAGCCA
>Ga0187780_10003605_pt1 | contig 11666 bp, 7 predicted proteins | sample 1015_Q2_SP10_20__FD_132429 | JGI IMG/M metagenome (GOLD analysis project Ga0187780, IMG submission 132429) | Tropical peat soil microbial communities from peatlands in Department of Meta, Colombia - 1015_Q2_SP10_20_MG | ecosystem: Environmental > Terrestrial > Soil > Wetlands > Peat | place...
CGAACCCAAATCCGGTCCTTGGCCTGCGCGTACCAATACTGCGCGCCAGGAGCAAGGCCCATCGCCCGCGCGCCGCGTGGGCGAGCCGCGAGAGCGACGGCAGCAAAAACAGCGGTGGACATGCACGAATAATCGTAATCGTCCGCGTATCAATCAGGGCAAAAATTCGCGAAGCGTGCGAAAAAAAACTGTCAAAAACGATTTATGTCTGGCGGCCGTGGATGGCGGTTTCGTGTCGAAGGTACAGCGCCTGCGTCGGCGATAACGCCCTGCTGGATCGGTGGGCAAGCGCGCCTAGGGGCGCGCTACCGGGCACCTGGCCGCGTGCACCTTTCGCGCGGGCATGCGACGCGACGCATGTTCTTGCGAGGCGGCCACGTTGCGTGCTGCACACACGTAAAAAGCGGAACGTTGCCCGCGAAGGAAGCTTCCGATAGCATCGCGGCTCCTTGCGGCGGTTTTCCTTCACCCATTTCGGGCACCCTTTATGCATTGCACTTTGCAGCGCTCAGTGCGTTTGGCGGTGATTTGCGGTCTGGCCTTTGTAGTTGCTTTCGCTGCGCACTCACAAGAGACCGAGGATAAGGAAAAGGGCGAAGGCGTTGTGGTGGAGATCGGCCCAACCAACGAGTGGGTCGTGCGCGGGGGTAGCAGCGCGAACGCCGGCGCCGCGGTCGGCCTTGAGGTCCCAGTGATTAAAGACTGGCTTGAGATAGAGCTTGCAGGGGCGGCGCTTGGCACATCCGGACATACTGAACTCGGCGGCGCGCTCATACTCAAAAAGCCCTTTGAGCTTTCGGAGAGCACCGAATTCATGATTGGCGCGGGTCCGAAGTTCACGAAAACCGTCAGCGGGCCCGATCAAGGGACAGCCAGCGGCGCAGAGGTCGACGTAGATTTCATGTTCTGGCCGCGCAAAGACCTCGGTTGGTACATCCAGCCCGATTGGAGTGTTGTCTCCAAAACCGGCGAGCAGTCCGTCGGTATCACCGTCGGAGTGCTGATTCGCGTGCCCTGATTTTTGGTTGCAAGGCGCAAGCCACCGAAAGCGCCCAATCGCTCTGATGCGCGGCGCGCCCAGATGTTCGTCCGCCTTAGATTATGCATTGACTGCGTCCTGCGCCGGCGCAATTTCAGTGAATGCGGCTTTGGGCCGAAGCGGTAGCGACAAAGTGAACTTCGATCCTTCGCCCTCGCGGCTCTCAACGGTGACGTCGCCGCCGTGCAAGCTGACAACCGTCTTGACCAGGTACAGGCCGATTCCGGTTCCAACGATGCCATGGACGTTGCTGCCCCGATGGTAGCGCTCGAACAGCCTCGGCAGATCCTCCCGAGGAATGCCGATGCCCTCGTCGCGCACGGTGACCACGAGGTGGTCCTTATCGGCAACGGCGCTGAGCTGCACGGGCTTGCCCACGGCCGAATACTTGATCGCATTGGAGACCAGGTTGCTAAAAGCTTGATATAGCAGCTTGGGATCGCCCACGATGGATGCGGGCAGGTCGTTCAGGCGCTCGATCACCCAGGCGTCCGCGGCAATTTCCCGGTGCGTCTGGCAAACCTCGTGGAGCAGTGCCGCGGGGTTGAACTCGGTAGGATGAAAGTAAAGCTTCTGATCGGCGTCCATCAGACGCGAGGAGTTGAGCAAGGATTCCAGAAGAGTCGTCAGACGTTGAACGGCCGCCCGAATTTTGCGGGCTCGCTCCCCAAGTTCGGTTGTTGATATTCGATCCACCGTTTTGATCAAGCGCTGCGCCTGCCCGTCGATGATGGTAAGGGGAGTGCGGAACTCATGTGATGCCATAGACACAAAGTTGCGCTGCAGGGTTGTCAAACGTTGCTCGTGCTCGAGCTTTTCGGCGAGCATCGAGGCCTGCTGCTCCAAACCGCGCTGGCTGTGGGCGAGTTCAATCGCGTTGTTGCGGAACACCACGACGGCGCGGGCCATTTCTCCGATCTCGTCGCTTCGCTCCGTGCCGGTAATTTCGATATTGGTGTCGTTTTTGGCCAGCGTGTGCATGCGGCTCGCTAGCTCGAGAATGGGTCGGGAGACCGAGCGTGTGATGTGACTCATTACAATCAGGATCATCACTCCCGCAAGGGCGATCGCGCCGAAAATCAGTACCCGTGCATGCCGGTAGACTTGGTCCGCGCGATTGCTGGCGGCCCGGGCACCTTTCACCGTTAACTCGGTGAGCATGCCAAGCGTGTCGCTTGCCGAGCCGTACGCAGTCTTCGAATCGCCTTGATATAGGGCGACCGCAGCGGCGTTTCGGCGCTGCACGGATAAGGCCAGAACCTTATCGGAAGTTTGGCGGTACTGGTTCCAATGCGTCGCGAACTGTTTCCACAGGCCAAGTTCCTCGCCCTCATGAGGGACCTTCTCGTAGCTTTGCCACGCTTTGTCGATTGCCTTTTGCAAGGCGAGAAGTTCCTTGTCGTCTGCCGCCATCTCGGCTTTGCTCGTTGCAAGCAAATGGCTGGCCTCTGCAGCGCGATAATCGGACGTGAAATTGTTCAAGTCGCCCAGCAAACGGGAGCTTTGCAGCCAACGGTCTCGGATTTCCGCCGATGCCGCATTGACGTCGCTGAGCCACCAGACGCTGAACAGGCCCAGCACCAGCACCAGCAGCCCTAAGAGGATAAACGCGAGGGACAGGCGAATCCGGATGGAATGACGTTGGGTCACGATGTTCGATGGCCTCCTGCCGGGCGGAAGATGCCCGCGGTCGCTAGCCAATACCGCGGCGGCCGAACCTTGCGCGCCGCCGATTTCCGGTGTTTTGCCGCGGGCAATAGAATACGGCACGGGCGCGGTTGTGTCGCAGGCGCGCTTGACTGGCGCGCCGAGTGGGTGCTGCGGCCAAGGAAAGGTTGGTTTTGGTACGCCATGGCTGAAGAGCGAAAGAAGATTCTTTGTATTGAAGACGACAAGGAAAGCGCCGCGCTGCTCCGGGAGGACCTAGAAGAGCGCGGCTACGCGGTGAGCTTGGCGCACGACGGCAATGAAGGTTTTGCCGCGATCTTGCGAATTCGCCCCGACCTGGTGCTGTGCGACGTCAACATGCCGGGGATGTCCGGTTTCGAGATTCTGGAGGCACTGACCTCGATCTCGCCGAATTTGCGCGATATGCCGTTCGTGTTTCTGACCGCGCTGACCGACCGCGACAGCGAGCTCAAGGGCCGCCGACTGGGGGCCGATGACTATGTCACCAAGCCGATCGATTTTGACCTGCTTGCCAGTATCATCAGCGCGCGATTGGCGCGCGTTGCGCGCTTGGAGATTTGGTCGAAAAAAGTTGATCTGAGCCAGCGCGAAATCGAGACTTTGACTTGGTCGGCTCGCGGGAAAACGTCCGATGAGATAGCGTCGATTCTTGGCCTGAGCAAGCGCACCGTTGATTTTCATATCGATAACGCCCGGGTCAAGCTGGGGGTGTCGTCCCGAATCCAGGCGGCGGTAAAGGCCGCAACTGGGGGTTTGATAGAGCCTTAGATGCGTGATTTGCCGCGCGCGGTATCGTAGCGTCGGCGACAAGGTGCCATTGTCACACATTGAAATTAGCGCCCAATTTGTAAGGCACCGCGGCACGAAAGAACCGTTGTTCGAGTGCGCGGCCAGTATCTGCACTCGCCTCGCGTTGCGACGGAGTTCTGCATGAGGGGGCCGGAGCTCTTGCACGAGTCGGGATCGGGACATGCAAAATGTCGGTAATAAATTGCGCTACGAGTTGACAGTGCAGATGGAGGCCGGCACCTGATTGCGAGCCTGCTGCTATCGTGCTGGTGCAGTGCGTGACCGCTCGAGTGCGGCGAGACTCACTGTTTAGGAGGCCTGCCCCGCTTGTTGACTGAGGATGCTCCATCCTTGGGCGGGACATCCAATGCCCAGCCGTGTTCCGAAAACTTTCTTCGCATTAGGGCCAGGATCTGTGCTTTGCTTGGGCCTAGCCACGTGCCTGGTGCCGCGAGCAAGAACCGTCGCTCCTTGCCCACTAATAGTAGGCTTTCGCGATCGCTTTCCCAGTCCTGGTCGGCTTCGACGCGTTGGACCTCGCTCCAGCGAATCTGGCGCGTAGTGAAAACGTTTTTGTAGATGACCTTATCTTCGCAAAAAACATAGCGGCCCGTAAGCAGACTAAGACAAATGCTCAACAGCGTAAAAAATAAAATGGTGCCGCCAAAGTAAAGCAGCTCGTCGGGAAGAAGATGGTATCGGTGCACCCAGACCATCGACGCGCCAATCACGACAATAAAGGCGGGTCCGACGACGTCGTAGGTGAACCAACGCAGTTCAAAGCAGTTAGGCGTCGTGCCCGTTGGGCTGTCGTTCATCGAAGGCAGGCCAATGTCGTCTGTTCGGTCACTTGTACGCTCAAGACAGTTCGCCGTTTGTCGTTGCTTGCCGCGCGCGTGTAAGTGAAGAAGTGGCCATTGCCGCGGGACGAGCGGGTTTTTCTTGGTTTCCGAACCGTGGCTCTCGGGGTAACGCTGTTACACGTTCGAGAAGTCCCGCGAAGCAATACCCAATCGAAGATCAGCGCTTAATGGAAACCGCGCCCGTTGCGTGCTGCGTAGGTCGCACTGCGCCTGTCTGGCCACGGGTGCCAACGGCAGCGGCTGCGGTCGGCTTTGTCGTGCTCGCCACGTCCTTAGTTGATCTAATGCTCAGCGCCGGTCGCAGGCCTGGGGAGCTTTTCGCTAACCAAGCGCCCGCCGGGACAATTGGAAACCTGCTCCCCGTCGCACGCCCGCTCGTATCATGCGCGGCACCACCAACAGCCGCAGTGGTGCTTCGTGCTGCGCGAGAATCCCGAAGCTCGGTCGACCGCCGTTCTTGAGAGAGGCAAGCGTCGGTGCCAAGCGCGAAAAGAGCCATCGACAGCCAAAGCTGGCCGAAGCTGAATTTTTTGATCATCCGTGCATTCATTCGGCATCGACGCCTTTCGCGCCTTCTGGCGCAGTGCGACGAACGCGGTCGTCTCTTTCCATGAACAGCGTCTGCAAGGCCGGCACGACCACTAACAGCATGACAGGTCCGAGCAATAGACCACCCACCACGACCGTCGCCAATGGCCGCTGCACCTGGCTGCCAATGCCGTGGGAAAGCGCTGCTGGGAGCAACCCAATGCACGCGGACAATGCCGTCATCAGCATTGGCCGCATGCGCTGCTCACCGGCGAGAAACATCGCGTCGATATTGCCGAGGCCGTGTGCGCGCGTCTGATGGTAATAGGTGATAAGCAGTATCCCGTTCATCACCGAGACACCAAATAGGGAAATGAAACCAATTGCCCCCGATATGCTGAAAGGCAGTCCCGCGATGTACAACGCTAAGACTCCGCCGCCGATGGCAAAGGGAATTCCGGACAATGCCAGCAAGCTGTCGCGCAGCGAGTTAAACAGTGCGTACAAGAGCATGAGAATGAGCGCCAGACTGATCGGCACGATGACTTCGAGGCGCTTTTGCGCCAGTTGCAAGTCCTCGAACTCACCGGCCCAGACGATGCGATAACCGGTGGGTAGGGGGACGTTCTTCGCGATTCGACTTTGCGCTTCGGCCACCGTGCCGCCCAAATCGCGCCCGCGCACGCTGAACTTGATCGGAATAAACCGCTGGGTCGCCTCGTGGTAGATGTAGGAGGCACCGGTATCCAGGCTGATATTTGCCACATCGCGCAACGGGACATACCCCGTGCCGCCACTGGCCGTCTGATAACCGACCCGAATGTTGTTTACGTTCTCAATACTATCGCGGTACTTGGGTAAGAAGCGCACTTCAAGATTGAACTGGCGCTCGTTTTCGAGCACCGTGCTGGCGGTCACTCCGCCCATCGCCGCCTGGATCACCGCATTGACGTCTCCGCTATTTAAGCCATAGCGCGCGGCCTTGGTCCGGTCGACCTTGATATTCAGATTTGGCTGTCCCAAGACGTTAAAGAGACCCAAGTCCGCGACCCCGCGCACCGCCCTCATTTGGTCCATCACCTGCGCAGCGATCTGCTCGAGCACTACCAGGTTGGGGCCGATGATTTTGACTGAATTTGCGCCCTTGACGCCGGAGATCGCCTCCTCGACGTTGTCCTGGATGTATTGGGAGAAGTTAAACGTCACCCCTGGCAATTCGTCGTTGAACTGCTTTTGCAGTTGCTCGGTGAGCTTTTCTTTGGTCAAACCGGACGGCCATTGGTCAAAGGGCTTTAAGGGGGCAAACAGTTCCACGTTGGAAAAGGGCGAGGCGTCGCTGCCGTTGTCAGGCCGCCCGTGCTGGGAAACCACGGTCACGATTTCCGGATGGCTCAAGAGAATTTCGCGCATCTTTCCGGCCGCACGGGTACCTGCTTCCAGCGACATGGTTGGCGGCATGGCAGCGCGAATCCAGTAGTTGCCTTCCTCAAGGGCCGGCAAGAATTCCGAACCGAGCCGGCCGACCATCAGACCCGTCACCACGAGAAAAACGACTCCGGCACCAACCACGATTGCCCGATTCGACAGCGACCAGCGCAGCAGCGGCGTGTACACCGAACGGATCGCGCGCACTACGAAGGTCTCAACTTCCTCCACATGCGCGGGCAATACGAACGAGGCCAGTACCGGCGTGATCGTAAATGTGGCAATCAATGCGCCCGTGAGCGCATAGGCGTAGGTTCTGGCCATTGGACCGAAGATCTGTCCCTCGACGCCTTGCATGGTGAACAAGGGTACGAACGCGGCCACAGTGATGGCTACCGAGAACAATATGGCGCGATCCACTTGCAAGGCGCTGATGAGAATCAGGCGCAGGCGGTTCGTCCAGGTCCGGCGATGATTTACGTCTCGAGAGTGTGTGGGGTCACTACCTAGCTGCCCTTCGGCGAGGTCTTCAAGTAACCGGCGCCGGACCTCCTTGTTCGACTGAAAGTTGCGAAAAATGTTCTCGACCAAGATCACCGCGGAATCGACGATGATGCCGAAGTCAACGGCTCCGATCGACAGCAAATTGGCATCCTCGCCCTGCAACACCAACAAGATGATGCTAAAGAGCAGGGCAAACGGGATGTTGACCCCAACGATGATCGCGCTGCGCAGGTCGCCGAGAAAGATCCACTGGATCAGGAACACCAGCAGGCAGCCGAAGATCAGATTGTGAAATACCGTGTGGGTGGTTACGTCGACGAGTGAAGTGCGATCGTAGTAGGGGACGATCTTTACTCCCGGCGGCAAGCTGCCGTCGTGGTTCATCCCGTCGACGACCTCCTTGATCCGCGGGACGATCTCGTTGGTGTGCTGAGTGCGGCCCATTACGACGATGGCCGCAGCAATATCGTCCTCGTGGTCGCGCCCGGCGATCCCCAGCCGTGGCACGTATCCGACCTCGACCTGGGCCACATGCTTCACAAGTACCGGCACTCCGTTGTTCTGCGTCAAGACAACGTTTTCAATGTCGTCGACCTTGTAGCCTTTGGTTAGGTCGTCAGTGCCACCGCTATCGACTAATCCGACGCCGCGGATATTGATCGACTGCTGGCCGATGGCGATCTCGCGCCCGCCGACGTTGATGTTCGCATTGCCCAGGGCGGTAACGATCTGCGGCACCGTCAGCCCATAGGCTTGCATTTTGGCTTGATCGATCTTGACGTCGAATTCCTTGGTAGTACCGCCCCAGCTGTTGATCGCAACCACCCCCGGGATCGTCGACAGACGGCGCAAAATGATCCAGTCTTCCACGGTACGCAAATTGGTCAGGCCAAAGTGCGGGGGGCCGATGACCTGGTAACGGTAGACCTCGCCCACGAGGCTCGATTGCTGGATCTGCGGGACCTGGCCCGCGGGAAGACTGACGTTTTGCTGCAGGCTCAGCGCCGCTTGCGTGTAGGCAAAGAAGTAGTCAACGCCGTACTTGAAGGTGACGCGTACAAACGAAAGACCGTAAAAGGACGTCGAGCGGATATTGGAGATGCCCGGCGTCGAATACAGCCCGATCTCCATCGGAGTCGTGTAGTAGCGCTCCATCTCTTCCGCGGACAGGCCGGGAGCTTGCGCGGTGATTTCCAAAATCACCGGCGCCGGATTGGGATAGGCCTCAATGTTGAGTTTGTTGACGGCGATGGCCCCGGCGCCGAGCAGCACCAGCAGGCCCATCATGACGACCGCCCGGCGAGTCAGACAAAAGGCAAGAACGGCTTTAAACACAGGTACTTCCTTAACGTGGGCGGCTTAGGATTCGGTGCCAGCGCTGTTGACCATGTTGCTGAGAAATACCGCCCCGTCGGTAACGACCTGCTCGTCGACTTGCAGACCCTCGAGGATTTGATCGAAACCACCCTCCTGAAGGCCGACTTTGACGATTCGCCGAGTGAAACGATGTCCGTCGGTGGTGACCCACGCAGTCATCGTTCCGTCACCCTCGCGCACGATGCCTGCCAGCGGCACGGCGATGCCCTTCACCGGAGCCTCGACGTTGATGACGTACGTTGCGAACATGCCCGGGCGTAGCTCATGCTTCGGATCGCGGATTTCCGAGCGCACCAAAACGGTACGGGTTGTGGGATCGACGGTTGCACCGATGTTGGTCACCTTTCCTTCGAACTCGCGGTCGGGGAAAGCCAACACCTTTACGCGGACTGATTGGCCCAAACGGAACATGGGGATATCGCTTTCGGTGACATCGGCCAGCATCCACATGGTCGATAGGTCGGCTACGGCATAGGGCGCGGGCGGGCTGCCCGGTTGCACGAATAAGCCAGGCTGGGCGTTGCGCGCGGTAACGCGACCGCTGATCGGGCAAGGAACAACCAGCGCCGGGTCGATCTTGCGCTTGGCGACGATCTCGTCGATTTGCGCCTCCGACTTGCCGAAGACGCGAACCGCGTCGCGGGCCGCTTTGAGCGCCCCTTCCGCGCTCTGCTGATCGGAGATCGCCTGCTGCAAGTCCTTCTCGGCGATACCTTGGGTTTCAAACAGTCCCTTGGCGCGCGTTAACGCGGCGGAGGTCAAATCGTAGACACCAGCAGCTGCGATTAAAGTGGATTCGGCCTGCACAAGGTCAGGACTATCGATCGTGAAAAGCGCCTTGCCCTTCTCGATCTCATCGCCTAATTGCGCGAAAGCCTGAATGATGCGCCCCGCGTAAGGAGAAAAAACCTGGACCGCCAGGTCCTCGTTAAAATCGATATTGCCTACTGCGACACGTTGTCGCGGAAAGCTGCGAGTTCCAACCGGTGCAAAGCGGATGGTTTTGACCTGCGTATCGTTCAGGTCGACGCTGGTTTGGGTGCTCTGCTCACCTGCCGCTTTGCCCTCCGCCGGGCGTGCGGCTTCGTCCTTTGCGCCCTGCGATGCATCTTTGGAGGCGCCACCAGAGCAGCCATCAATTCCCATCACCACGGCCAAAATGGCCAACGCACTCGCTGCACCAACGAGCTTGTGTGCAAATCGCATAACCCGCCTCTTTATGAAGAAGGTATATGTTCCCGGCTGGGACCGGGCACTGTCTACCGTGATAAATCACAGTGTGCACTGTGATTTATCACGGTGGTCTGCACGCCATCTCGACCCGTAGAATCGATATCGGAGATGGAACTTAGGGATCCGCGTGGACCGGGACGATCGTCATTTGAAAGTTCTAATGCATTCGATTTCATTAGGGCGGGGCGTGTCGGCTGCGCTCGCCAGCACGCTATTGGTTTGCGCCTGCGCGGTGGGCCCGGACTTTCAACGTCCGCAGCCGCCTAAGGCCGATAGCTATGCACCCAAGCCTATGCCGGAGACGACGACCTCGGCGGACGTAATCGGCGGGAATGCTCAGCATTTTGCGATGGGCCGGGACATTCCGTTTGCGTGGTGGACGCTGTTCGAATCGCCCAAACTCAATGCCTTGGTGGAGCGGGCACTGAAGGCGAATCCGACCATTACTGCCGCGCAGGCTGCGCTGCGCCAGGCACAGGAGTACACGGCGGCGCAGCGCGGCTTTTTTTATCCGACGATTTCGGCGCAATACAGCTTCGAGCGACAAAAGCTCCCTGGCAACGTCGCGACGACCAATGCCCCGGGCCTACAGGGCAACGGCCAAATCATTGCCCCAAGTGCCCCGGCCGAACCTTTGTTCTACAACTTTCAGACAGCACAGCTGACCGTGGGCTACACGCCCGATGTGTTTGGTGCAAACCGCCGCCAGGTCGAATCGTTGCAGGCACAGGCCGATACGCTGCGTTACGAAATGGAAGCGACCTATATCACGCTCGCCGGAAACGTCGTGGCTGCGGCGATACAGGAAGCGTCCCTGCGTGCGCAGATCGAAGCGACACAGCACTTTATCGATCAAAACGCCAGGGCGTTGGAGATTTTGCGCGACCAATTTCGTTTGGGCTATGTCATGCGCCTGGATGTGGCTGCGCAGGAGTCGGCGCTGGCCCAGGCGCGCGAGCAATTGCCCCCGCTGCTCAAGCAGCTCGAGCTCACGCATGACTTGCTGCGGGCTTTGCTGGGCGAATTGCCCAATGCCGATATCGACACGACGTTTGAGTTTTCTTCGCTCAAGCTGCCGACCGACTTGCCGGTGACCTTGCCTTCGAAGCTCGTCGATCAACGCCCCGATGTGCGCGCGGCCGAAGAGCAACTACATTCAGCCAGCGCCCAAGTCGGCGTAGCTGTGGCTGCTCGCTTGCCGCAATTTACGATCAACGGGGCAGTCGGCGGCATGGCGAACCAGGCTTCCTGGCTGTTTCGCAACGGCGGACCGTTTTGGAACCTCCTCGGCGATGTAACACAACCGCTGTTTGAGGGTTTCACCCTTTTGCATCGGCAACGCGCTGCCGAGCAGGGTCTGTTGCAGGCGCAGGCGCAGTACCGCAGCACGGTGATCACAGCCTTTCAAAATGTCGCGGATACGTTGCATGCAATCCAGGCCGATGCGGACAGCCTCGCCGCCTGCAAGGAAGCCGAACGGGCCGCAAAGGTGATGATGGACGTGACCGAACGGCAGTACAAGATGGGCTACGTCAATTACCTCATCCTGCTCGCGGCACAAGAGGCCTACCAGCAGTCATTGATCACGTTGGTCCAGGCGCAGAGCAACCGCTATGGGGACACAGCGGCACTCTTCCAGGCGCTAGGCGGTGGGTGGTGGAATCGAACCGAGATCGCGCGGCAAACCGCCAGCCCGCAAGCGCCAGCAGCAGGAACGAACTAAACAAGCGCAGCGTCCTCTCACATTTCGCTCCCTGTCGCAAGTGGGCGCGAGGTCAGCGTCAAAAAGGATTTTCTTCTCCGTTGCGGGCGACTTTCTGTGGCGCGTGCACTGGGCCATCGCTTAAATAGGGCCACGACGCAAAGCCACGCATGGTGCCGGCACTTTGCCTCGCCGATTCGCTGGTTTGGACTGAACTTCCTCAAATCCGCACCACCGCGGTGAAAAACCCGCGTCGGCCAAGAGCCGTTGGAAGTAAGATAATTCAGATGGCCGTCGGCTTTCGGTTCTGAGAACAAGCCGGCGGTACTGGAAGTGGGGAAGGTATGAGACTCATTACCGCGATCATAAAGCCCTTCAAGCTCGACGATGTCCGCGAAGCGCTAGCGGCGGCTGGCCTTCCGGGTATTACCATCACTGAATCCAAGGGTTTTGGGCGGCAAAAAGGACATGCTCATTTGTATCGCGGTAGCGAGTACGAGGTGAACTTTCTGCCAAA
>Ga0187780_10003606_pt1 | contig 11665 bp, 11 predicted proteins | sample 1015_Q2_SP10_20__FD_132429 | JGI IMG/M metagenome (GOLD analysis project Ga0187780, IMG submission 132429) | Tropical peat soil microbial communities from peatlands in Department of Meta, Colombia - 1015_Q2_SP10_20_MG | ecosystem: Environmental > Terrestrial > Soil > Wetlands > Peat | place...
ATCCACCAGGCACATTCCGGTTTGCAGCAGGGGAGTCGGAACGAAGATCTCGAGCCCTCTGACTCCTTTCGCATTCTCAGGGTTCTTTCCCTCCGACACGTACTCCTCAATCGCGTGTAAAGGGATCTCGCTCCATTCCGCACGGTCGAAACGAACCCGGACGGTCACACTCTTCCCGTACCGGATAATGCTCGGCACCGTTGTCACTGGAACCACGCCCGTCGGAAGCACGGCCTGCCCGATGAGCGCGTTCAGCAGTGTTGATTTGCCGCGCTTGAACTGCCCGACACACGCAACATAAAACCGCCCTTCCGAGACCCGTTCCGCGATGGAGCGCACTGTAGCCACGACCTGCTCGGCGCCCAGATCGCTGGCCACCTGCGCCAGGCGGTAGAGCGTCGCCTCGCCAGAGAGACCTTCCACCACACATTCGCGGTTCTTGGGAGTTCCGGTCATGGCTGCAAATTCGTGGGACGGAGAATGGCGCGTGGATTCGACTGCATCAGATAATCCACATGCACGAGCTTCGTCTTGATGTGTTCACCGTAGTGATATCGGGCGTCCGCGGCCAATTGACACATCTTGACGATGGCGCCGGGCAAACGCCCGCTCAAGTGAAGAATCTCTTCGCGGAAGTCTTCCAGGTCCAGCGAGGCCAAGGCGAACCTGCGAATGCAGGTTTCCAAGAGTTCGCGCGCATTGTGCTCCTGTAGGGGAGCTAGATGCAGTCGCGTGTTCTGGTTCCAGTACAAGCTCCATGCACAACCGATTTCCCGCTGCGAATAACCGCGTGCACAGACATAGAGCGGTGTCTTGCACCTATACATGATCTCTTTCATCCATTGCACGGTCCGGCGAGTTGCCGGAAGAAAATGGTCCAGAAAAAGCCGGTAGTCGCCATGCGTCAGAGCAGTGAATAGAATGCCGCGCAGCCTTAGGCTCGATTGCTTTTTCAGCCATCGCTTCAGGTTGGTCTCCGTCATCCCCTCCGCACCAACCTTCCCGCGCACCAAGGAATCCCCTGCCTGGTAAAGTCGGCCGACAAAATGGGAGAACAACTCTCTCCCGTTCGCAACTCCTATCCAATAAATACAGCTCCGCCGCTCTCTCTCCGAAAGCTTTCCCAGGACGGCCCGTATGAGAGCGGTCTTTCCTGCATCAGCTGGTCCCCAGATCAGCAGGCTTTTGCGCGCTCGAACGGCCGCGCGCAGTTGGCGTCGCTCTTCCTCGCGGCCAATCAACATTTCGTCTCGGGCGTTTTGCTGCATCTTCGTCAGCCCGCGGCGCTACACCCCGGCCTGTTTCTCCTCAGCCAAATAACGCTGCACCTTCGAGACCAACCCGCCTAGCTCGGCGACGATCCGATTTAGTTCTGCCGCGGCGGCTTCATGCACCTCGCCGTAGCCGCGCATGTACTTCGGCTTCAACTCTTCTATCGCGATCTCAATCGTCCCGAGCGTTACGCGGAGGACATGTGAAACAGGCATGGGAGTTCTTTCTTTGGAAATGCCCTGTGACTCCAAGACCCGGACCAGTCGCGCTCGAAGATGGGCGATGAAGTCCTCAATAGTTCGCCGTTGAGCAGGAGTCAGATCGTCCGAGTAGCGCGGGAACGCGGCCTTGGATGCCGCGGTATTCAGAATTGCCTCGACGTCACCGAGAAGCCTGTCAATGTATCGGCAAGTGACCTGCAGCCGCCGCGCCTGATACTCGTTCAACATAGCCTGGCCGCCGGGTGCACGAGGCCTGCTGCCGCTCATTTCACAACCATCACCGGACAATGTGCGTAGCGCAGCACCTTTTCCGCCGTGGACCCAACCAGCATCTTCTCGAACCTAGACCTGCCTCGCCGGCCCAGCACGATCAAGTCCACGTGATCCTCTTCCGCGCGATGAACGATCTGCTCAACGGGATGCCCCACGGCAATATCCGTCTTCAGTTCAACACCGAGGTCCCGGGCGCGCTGTTCGATCCTCTTGAATTGCTCCTCGAAATGCTCCCGCGCATCATCGAGCATGGCGTCCACTTCCACCATCGTGGCGGGCTCCGGCGGCCGGGCGACGGCGAACAGCAATAACTGCGAATCGAGCGACCCGGCTAAAGACAGCCCTGCTTCCACGGCTTTCTGTGATTGCGGAGAACCGTCGAATCCGACCAGAATCTTCTTGAATGGCGAGTGCCTGTGGCCCGTCATATGCGCTCCTTAATCCGTAGCGACCGCCCTGGCTTCTTTCGAGGACGAATCTTTCTCCGGCCTGTGCAAGAGGTGCCGCGGCATGAACCAGGCGTTGGCCAGCATGGTAGGAACCACCGCGCTCGCGATCACGGTGGCCACCAGGTGGGAATACTGTGCCTGGTCGATGACTCCATGGCTCAGGCCAAATGACGCCGAAATCGTGCCGAAAGTCAACCCCGTTGACATCATCAGCGTGTAATACAGACCCTCCTCACGCTGGTACTTGAACGCCCGAACCGTCGGGAATAATCCGGTGATCTTCGAACCCATCTTGGCGCCGAACAAGGCCAAGAAAACCAGCGGCGCTCCCAGCAGAACCGGCACGGAAACAAACGATCCGGCTCGAAGGAAGTAGAACGGGGTCAGCAACCCGAATGTGAGCGTCCGAAGACGGCGAATCAAGACGTGGTCCTTTCCAACCGTACCCGCCAAGACGATCCCAATGACGTAGGCCGGCAAGACCGCTTCACTGCCAGCCCAAACCGCCAGTGCACCCATGCCGAACAACACAAACAGGAGATATTTCGCTTCCAATTCAGAAACATGTCCGCCGTACCGGCTGAAGAATCTCGGCGTCACGAACGGCAGGGCGATGAAGACAACGACGCTGGCCACTACGAAACAGAGGGTGCGAAACGTAAACGGCGAAAAGATCATCCCCAGAGCAATCACCGTTCCCAAATCGTTGATGAAGCAGGCCGCCAGGATCGCCTTGCCGAAGTCCGTCCGGTTGAAGCCAAGCTCCAGCATCACCGCATACACCACGGCGACCGACGTCGTCGAGAGTGCCACCCCTGCCAGCCAGCTCGACCGCACGCTCCAATGCAGGATGTAGTGAGCGACCGCCGTGCATCCCAGAAACGGCCCAAAGAATCCGACGAGCCCCACCGCAGTGGCCTCTTTCCATTTCAACCGGAAAATCACGGGATCCAACTCCGCGCCGGCCAGGAAAGTCAGAACCACGGCACCTGTCCCGGCCAAGAACGTGATCCACTCGGCTTTGGCGCCGAGACCCGTGGGGCCCACAACGCTGACAATGGCCCATTGCGCCAACGTACCGGCGATGATCTCCGTCAGCGCTGTGGAAATTTTGAACCGCATTGCGAATAGGGTGGCGACAAGCGCCAAACCCACCCACACGCAAGCCAGCACCCAGACATTTCCCATGTCTTGCCTCGTTTCTGTTGCCGTTGCGGAATCATCGCCGGGGACATGACTCCGCGACGCAGTCTCCGTCAGGAGTCATCATCTGTCCCGGCATAGAAGGGACAGCGCTTTTCAGGCGAACTCCATCGCCTCGAGATTACGCGAGGATTATACCACGGCACGCGGCTCTCTAGGCATGCCCACCGCCGCGCATCGCGCCACGAACTTGCTCGTCCGCACGACGCTTGGCCTCGTGGGCCACGGCTGCTCAGCCCTGGTGCCTACGCCGCGGGTGCTTCGGTTTTCCCATGTTGGCGGTTTTCGTGATTTGGCTATAATAGGGCGAACTACGTCCGGGCGGGGCAACCTCCGCCGGAGGCACACCGAATGGCCTCTCATCTTCGGGTGAAGGCTGCCCAATTTGACGCATCGAAGTACCACAGTCTGAGCCGCGATACGCTCGTTCGTATCTACCGGACGATGTTTTTGTCGCGGCGCCTGGACGACCGTGAGATTCAGCTCAAGCGGCAGAACAAAACCTTCTTCCAGATAAGTGCGGCCGGCCACGAGGCAGTGCAGGTGGCCGCGGGGCTAGTTCTCAAACCGGCCCACGACTGGTTTTTCCTGTACTACCGTGACCGCACACTGGCGCTGATGCTGGGTATCACGCCGGAGGCCATGCTGCTCCAGGCCGTGGGCTCCAAGGATGACCCGTCGTCGGCCGGCCGCCAGATGCCCTGCCATTGGGGCAGCCGGGAACTGAACATTGTCCCCGGCGCTTCCGCCACAGGCATGCAATGGCTGCACGCGGTCGGGGCCGCAGAGGCTTCTCTTTATTACGAGCGGGTTCCGAAAGCGCTCGAACGGGCGCGGCAGGCGCCCCTGGGCGACGCGGTGCGATTTCACAGCGACGAGATTGCGTATGTTTCCGGCGGAGATGGCGCCACGAGCGAGGGGGAATTTTACGAGTCGCTCAACGCCGCTTGCCTGCGGAAGGCGCCGGTGCTGTTTGTGGTTGAGGACAACGGCTACGCCATTTCCGTGCCGGTGGAATTTCAAACCCCGGGCGGAAGCATTTCGAAGCTGGTGGCGAATTATCCGCACTTGGCCGTTTCGGAATGTGACGGTACCGACCCATTGGAAAGCTACGCAGCGCTCGAACGGGCTGTGGCGTACTGCCGCTCGCGGCGGGGCCCCGCGCTGGTTCACGCGCACGTCATACGCCCGTACTCGCACTCGCTTTCCGATGATGAGCGGATGTATAAGACGCCGGAGGACCGGGACGCCGAGGCGCGCCGAGACCCGCTGCCGAAATTTGCGCTGTTCCTGGTGCGTGAAGGCATCCTTGACGAGCAGGAAATCGAAGCGCTCGAGGCGGAGGTGGACCGCGAAATCCTTCGAGCCACCGATCGGGCCCTGGCGGCGCAGCCGCCGCCGACAGATTCCATTTACGTTCAAGTCTATTCGCCCGATGTGGATCCTACCGGAAAGGCATTCGAGGCCGCCCCAAAGCCCGCCGGCCATGCTAGGACCATGGTGGAGATGGTTTCCGCCACGCTCACGGATGAAATGGCGCGTGACGAGCGCGTCGTGGTTTTCGGCGAGGATGTCGCCGACGCTAGCCACGAGGAAGCTCTGGCGAAGATAAAGGGCAAAGGTGGCGTTTTCAAAGCGACCACCGGCTTGCAACGGCGTTTCGGCTCCGCGCGCGTGTTCAATGCCCCCATCGCAGAGGCCGCGATCATAGGCCGCGCGATCGGCATGGCCTTGCGGGGCTTGAAGCCCGTGACGGAAATCCAGTTCTTCGACTATATCTGGCCGGCCATGATGCAGCTCCGCGACGAATTACCGCTGCTGCGCTGGCGTTCGGCGGGGCATTTCAAATGTCCGGTGGTGGTGCGCGCGGCCATTGGCGGATACCTCTCCGGCGGCGGCATCTATCACAGCCAGTGCGGTGAGGTGGCGTTCACGCATATCCCGGGTCTGCGCGTGGTGATGCCCTCGACGGCGCTGGACCTTTGCGGGCTTCTGCGCACGGCGGTCCGCTGCGACGACCCGGTGTTGTTTCTCGAGCACAAGCACCTGTACCGGCAGCCCTATAACCGCTCGCCCTATCCCGGCGCAGATTTCACGATTCCGTTCGGCAAGGCGCGCGTGGTGCGCGAGGGTTCAGACGTCACTATCATCACCTACGGCGCGGTGGTGCATCGCGCCGAAATGGCGGCGGCGGAACTCCAGCGCCAGGAGATCTCGGCGGAAATTCTGGATCTGCGCACGCTCAATCCGTACGATTGGGAGTCCATCGCCGCAAGCGTGGCCAAGACCAGCCGCGCGGTGGTCGCCTATGAGGACTGGCGTTCCTGGGGTTACGGCGCGGAAATCGCCGCGCGCATCGGCGACGAATTGTTCGACCAGTTGGATGCTCCGGTGCGTCGCGTCGCGGCCATGGACGCCTTCTGCGCTTATCACCCCACGCTCGAGCAAGCCATCCTGCCGCAGGCCGAAGACATCGCCAAGGCGGTCCGCGACCTAGCCGCGTATTGAGCGCCGCGAGTAAACTTTTTCAGGGCTCTCGTCGTAATTACTAGGTGCGGGGGAGAAGTGCATTCCGTGCGCGGGAGGTTGCACCATGCTTTGCCCGAATTGCCAAAGGGATATCGCGGATTACTCGAACTTCTGCTATTTCTGCGGGGCTCGCCAGCACGTTTCGCCGGGGGCGCCGCCGCGGGCCCCGAAGCGGCTGATGCGCTCGGCGGTGGACTCCAAAATCGGCGGCGTGTGCGGGGGGATTGCTGAGTATCTGGAGGTGGATTCCACGCTGGTGCGGTTGGTCTGGATTCTATTGGTGCTCATGCCGGTGCCTTTGGTGCCGGCGCTGCTCGGCTACTTCGTGGCGTGGATCATAATGCCGCGCGCCCCGTGGCCGGAACATGCCGCCACGGCGCCACCGCCGGCGGATGTCCCGCATTCGGCGAAAGCGGCGTGAGTCGTCGGGTGGGGCGCAGCGACCCTTCACCAGGTTCGTTCAGGGCGGGGCAGCGCCCCCTACGGTTGTTTGGCGCCTGTTAATCTTTGTTTTTCGGCTTGCGGGGGGACCGCTTGCCTTCGGGAAAGAACAGGCGATCGAGGGCGATGGGTCCGGCGCCGAATACCGCCAAGGCAAAGGCCCCGACGGCGAGCGCGAGCGGAAATTCGTAGTTCGATACCTTCCAGGGATTAATCAGAATTCCATGCACCCTCCAAAGGGCGACGGCCATTTCGCCCGCCAGGAGCAACCCTGCCACGCGCGTGAAAAGCCCTGCAATCAGCAGGCACCCTCCAAAGCACTCGATGATGCCGGCAGAGTAGGCGAAATAGGACGGGAAACCCATCCGCGCAAACGCTTGCAGCGTTTCGGCCGTGTGCCCGAAGAGCTTGGGATAGCCATGGTATAGAAAGATCGCGCCCAGCGCCGCGCGCAACAGCAGCAGCGCCAGCGGCTTGAGCTTTTCGAGACTTTGCACGAGGGGGCTCCTGTCCGGTGTCGCCTGGCGAAGTGCACCGGCGTGCGGGATTGTAACAGAATGCTGGTTGCGGCTCTCGCGACACGAGGGAAAAGTTTCTGCGAGTCGTGTCCGGAAGCGACGCGCCCGTTGGTGTAGAATTTCTTCGGGGCGGAGAACGTAGTGGAATCATGACCGAAGGCTCGCGCACGATCGGGGTAGTCACAGGCGGCGGCGATTGCCCGGGGTTGAACGCGGCGATTCGCGCCGTGGTACTGGCAGCGAAGCTACAGCACGGCTGGCGCGTGGTGGGCGTGGCCGACGGCTTCGACGGATTGATTTGGCCGGAACGCTCGCGCGAGCTGACGCTCGAATCCGTGCGCGGCCTGCTGCCCGAGGGGGGCACCATTCTGGGCACCACGAATCGCGGGAACCCGTTCGCCTATCCGGTGAAAGAGGACGGCCGGACGTCCTTGCACGATTACTCCGGCCGCTGCCTCGACGGCCTGCGACAGCTCGGCATCGAGGCGCTCATCGTAATCGGTGGAGACGGAACACTTGAGATCGCGAATCGCCTTTCCCAGATGGGGGTAAAGGTGGTCGGGATTCCCAAGACCATTGATAACGACCTCGGTTGCACGGAGGTAACGCTGGGTTACGACAGCGCGCTGCACGTGGCTACCGACGCCATGGACCGCTTGCGCACTACCGCCGAAAGCCACCATCGCGTGATTGTCGTGGAAGTGATGGGCCGCGAAGCGGGCTGGATCGCGCTGGGTTCCGGGTTGGCGGGTGGCGCGAATGTTATTCTCCTGCCGGAGCTTCCGTTCACCATCGAGAACGTGTGCGGAATGATTCGCCGCCGCCAAGCCTTGGGACGGCGCTCCTCGTTGATTGTGGTGGCCGAGGGCGTGACGTTGCCGCAACAAGCCGCAGCGACGGCCGGTGCTCCCACGCCGCTCGCGGGAGAGGCAGCGAACGCCGTCGCTTCGGCCATCCGCGCCAGCGTGGAGCAGGAGGTGCGTGTGGCGGTGATTGGCCATTTGCAGCGGGGCGGTTCGCCGAGCCCGTTCGACCGTGTTTTGGCAACCCGCTTTGGTGTAGGGGCAGTGGACCTCGTGGCCCGTGAAGAATACGGCCAGATTGTTGCTCTTCGAGGGGACAGAATTGAGGCTGCGCCGATTGTCCAAGCCATTCGTCCGCTGCGCCGGGTGGACCCGGCGGGCGAAGCGGTGCGCGCCGCGCGAGCCGTGGGAATCACGTTCGGGGATCGGCTCTGATGCGCAAGGTGCTCGTCGGTTTCTTGCTCGTGGCGGGTATCGGCCTGGCGCTGTACCTGCGATCCCGGCGTCCGGGTCCTTCGCTGGGCGTGGCCTATGTGGCCAATCGCGACGCCATCCTATGGAGCACGACCGCGCAGGTGCGCGAGCGACTTGCCATACTCGGATACGGCGAGCGCCTCGATATTTTAGGCCGCTCGTCAGATCAAGTCCACGTGCGCACGGCTTCGGGCACGACTGGCTGGATTAGCCAGGGCGATCTCCTCGCCGCAGACCTGTGGCAAAAAGCCCTGGACCTAGCGGCGAAGACTGCGGCACAACCGGTCGAAGCGCGCGGCCACACGCGCGTGCTCAGCAATCTTCACCTCGATCCCGGCCGCGACGCCCCGCGTATTCGGCAACTTGCCCGGGCGACTCCAGTGGAGTTATTTGAGCGCCGGGCGCTCGAGGCACCGGCGACCGCCACCCCTGCGAATCCCGCAGCAAATATGCCCGCCGGACCTGCGGCGCCCACTGGCGTCGCGGCATCCGCGGCAGCGCCTGCCCCAACCGGGTCGGCTGCTACTCCCGCGCCCTCGGCAACCAACGCCCCGGCGGCCGTAAAGCCTACTCCGGCCGAGCCCGCCGCCGAGACTGCGTCGCCACCAACAGAGGACGAGCAGGGGGCGGCAGGGCAATCCCCGTCAGTCAAGAAAGAAGATTGGTGGTTGGTGCGCGCGCGGGTGTCCGACCAGGCGCCGATTTCGGGCTGGATTCTGGGCCGGTTCATAGACCTCGACGTTCCCGCCCCGCTGCCCGATTACGCCAACGCCGCTGGCATGCGCATCGTCGCGTGGTTCGAGCTGAATCACGTGACCGACGCCTCTGGAAATGCCAAGCCGCAGTATCTGGTCGTGGGAGCGCGCGGACCCGAGGGCCAGCCCTGCGATTTTACGCTGCTGCGCGTCTACACCTGGGGCGTGAGCGCACAGCGATACGAAACGGCTTTTGTGGCCAGCGAGCTTTGCGGGAAATTGCCGGTCGCGTTGCATCCGGCGTCTACGCCGGGCGGCGACGCCACCTTTGCGTTCGAAGACTGGAGCCGCGGCGCGAAGGAGCAACAGACCTACCACATGCATCAGACCGTAGTCCGGCGCGTGAAAGAATCCTCTGCGGTTCGCACGAGGCATTAGCGTGATTCGCACCTTGATCAGGGCAGAAGTCGTTTTCCGGAGGCAATGCGCTCATGCGAGGGTCATCCTCGGCGCGCGCCGCAGAGTGTCCACTCTTGCGGTTCTCGCAGCTATGTGCCTCTTCGCCGCGGTCTGGTGGCTCGAGGGATGTTCCCAAGGCAGCACGCGGGCTCAATCCGAATCGCCGCCGCTCGCTTATATCGGCAGTTGGGGCGTGCGCGGCGACGGCCCCGGCCAGTTGGACGACCCCGCCTGCATCGCTACCGACTCCGTCGGCAATGTGTACATCGCGGATGGGGGCAGCCACTTTGTGAGCAAATTCGATCCTGGCGGCACGCCCTTGCTTTCCTACCAGGACGAGAAACTGAAGCAGCCCCAGTCCATCGCCGTGGATGCCGGCGGGGCCATCTACGTGACCGATTCCAGCCGCCAGAGCGCGTTCGTGTATTTTCCGAACGGCGACCGCTATCACCAGCTTCGTCTGAGTGTACGGCCGGGCCGCGAAGACACTCTCAGCATCGCCGTGGACGACGACGGCATGATCTACATTCTCGACGATGGCGCAGGCCGCGTTTTCAACTACACGCCGCGTTTCCGTTTGCTGCGAACCTGGCAGCCGGCCGCGAACGCCCTAGACGGAAAGGCGCGGGCGGAATCCTTGGCGGCGGGCCCCGATGGATATCTCTATCTGGCCGATCCCGGAGGAAATCGCATCCTGCGATTCACGCGCGAGGGACGTTTTGTGGATGCCGTCAAGGCCAGCGCCGATGGCACAGAGCGCCGGCTGAGCGGGCAGTTTGCGGCATCTCGCAAATACCTTTTCGTGATGGACGCTGACGGCCGCCTGCTTCACGTGTGGTCCGCTGACGGACGTCCGCAAATGGATCTCGACCTGGCCCCGGAGCTTGGCCAGGGACATCGCCCGGCTCCCGCGCTGGCGGTCAGCCCACGCCAGGAGTTGCTGGTGCTCGACGCGCCGGGCGCACGTGTGCTGCGCTACCGGATTCAGTTGCCGTAATCTCCTGGACTCTCTTTTCACGGACGAAGGAGGCCGCAATCTTATGGCACTGCTGCTCACTGAAGCGGACGTGAAAGCGATTCTGACCATGCCGCTGGCGCTGGAAGCGGTTGAGGATTCTTTCCGGCGCCTGGCTCAGGGCATCGGGATTTCGCAGTCGCGTCAAAGGTTGCGCGTTCCGGGGCAGGCGCTGCTCAATTACATGGCGGGAGCGGATGCAGCCGGAGGCTACCTGGGCCTGAAGCTCTACACCATTTCGCACGAAGGCGCGCGCTTCCTGGTGCCTCTGTTCGGCGCGCAATCAGGCGACCTCGTCGCAATTCTGGAGGCCGATTACCTTGGGCAGGTGCGAACCGGGGCGGCCAGCGGCGTAGCCACGCGCTACCTGGCGCGGGAAGACGCCACGACGGTGGGGATCATTGGCACGGGTTTGCAGGCGCGTACGCAGCTGGAGGCCGTGGCGCTGGTCCGCAAGCTCAAGACCGTCCGCGCTTTCAGCCGCGACCGGGAGCGGCGCGAGCGGTTTGCCGTGGAGATGACTGGCCGCCTCGGCATTCCCGTCACCGCAGTCACTTCGGCAGAGGAGGCGGTCCGTGGCGCGGCCATCGTGATTACGGCCACCACATCCGTTCAGCCCGTCGTCGAAGGCCGCTGGCTTGAACCCGGCGCGCACATCAACGCTATCGGGGTGAATTACGCCCAAAAGCGCGAACTCGATGCGCAGGCAGTCCTGCGGGCGGACGTCGTGGCCGCCGATTCGGTCGAGCAGTCGAAGATCGAGGCCGGCGACCTCATCCACGCTTTCGGCGACGATGCGGCGCGCTGGAATTCTGTCCACGAGCTAGCAGGCATCGTTGTTGGAAAGATCCCTGGGCGCACGCGTCCCGAGCAGATCACGCTATTCAAATCGAACGGCATCGCCGTCGAAGACATCGTGGTCGCGGGCCGCGTCTACGAACGCGCGCGCGAGCGGAGCCTGGGGCGTGAAGTGGGAATCTGGCGAAAGGAAGGAAGCGCCGAGGAGAGATGAAGCATTCGAGCCGCGAGAAACGGTCAGGTGCCGGAGCTGCGCAGACGTTTTTCGAGCGCCTCGTGCAATCTCTGCCGGATGTCTGGGGGCAGCGCTGCGGGCTCGGAATTGCAGAAGATCTGTATCGTCTTCTTCGTTGTGTCCACCACCAGCCGGCAGTCCTTGCATTTTTCCAGGTGCAATTCGATGGAGGCGCACAGCGCTGTGTCAAGCGCCCCGTCCAGGTAATTCGTCAGTTCCGTAATAATGGATTTGCAGTTCACAGCTAATCTCCCCGCCGAAAATATCGGTTGAGGCTTTC
>Ga0187780_10003607_pt1 | contig 11661 bp, 13 predicted proteins | sample 1015_Q2_SP10_20__FD_132429 | JGI IMG/M metagenome (GOLD analysis project Ga0187780, IMG submission 132429) | Tropical peat soil microbial communities from peatlands in Department of Meta, Colombia - 1015_Q2_SP10_20_MG | ecosystem: Environmental > Terrestrial > Soil > Wetlands > Peat | place...
AAGCTGGTCCAGCAGGCATTCCAGGCCGGCGCCCAGGGCACGATCCCGAAGAGCATGGGGTGGGAGCGCCTCCTGAACATGCTCGACTTGATCCTCGCGCAGGCGCGCCCGCTCGCCCCGGCGGAAAACCCGAAGCGAGACCCCACGGCCTAGCAGGCTGCTGGAAAAGGCCCGGCATCACCCCCCACTGCCTCGGCGGCAGCGGGCGGGGCGTTGGCCCACTCGGGCAGATTTCCCCGCCGTCGGGCCCGCCTCGATGGCCTCCCGGCAAACGCCCCGGCCGCACCCAGGATCATGCACCGGACCGGGAGGCATTCCCCGCGCCTCCCTCGGGGCTGGTCGACCAGCGGGCGTGGCACGTTGCATGCTGAACCCATCCCCGGCGTAGGAAGAATCGGCAGGGTGCGCATCCGGGGAGCCGCCGGCGGGCCTGCTGCCGTTCGTGTCCAAATCCGGGTCGCCGCGGTGCCCGGCGGGATGGGCCTCCTGGGAACCGCACCGGCTCTTAGCCAACCGGGGAGAGCCTCGGGGGTGCAGACGATGAGGGAGATGGAGCGGCGCCGGCACGCGCGCGTGATCCTGCCCTGGACCGTGCGCGGCACAGTGGATCGCCAATACGACGTGCAGGTGATCGATCTCAGCATGGCCGGGGCGATGATCGAGCACGCGCAGCGGTTTCAGCCGGGCGAGATCCGTCTCCTCTTCCTGTGGGTCCCCGGCGCAGACCTCTGCCTCCGGGCTCAGTTGATCTGGTGCCAGATGAACCGGATGCAGATGGGCGCGGGCGGGAAGGCGGAGCTCCGCTTCCGGTCCGGGGTGCACTTTCCCGATCTGAACGAAGCGGATGAAGCCCACCTGCAGCGGTACCTGGCGACCTTCAACATGCCGGAATCGGATCCCACCCAAGTTGAGGATACGGCCCCAGACGCCGAGGCCCCCTCGTCCACTGCTTCCTCCAGCCCCCATGGACCGGGCGATCGCCTCCACCGCGCCTTCCTCAGGCGCTCTCGGTAGCCTCGCCTTCCAAACTGTTGGAAAAGGTCCTGCAACGCCCCCTGCCGCCGCCAGAACGGCGGCGGCAGGGCTGCGCCTTCCGGGCCCAGGATGCCTCCGACCCAACTGCGCGGGTGCGCCGCGCGGCGTGCGCCGCCCCGCCTCTGCGCATTCTTGCCCGCACCTGGCGGGTTTGAGTGGCCGGGGGGAACGGGGCCCTTTCGGCATCCTGCGAAGTCAGATCCGCGGGGAAGGCGCGATTGCCATGGGTCCGGTCGCCCGGGAGCCCGATGTGTCTCGGCGCGTCGTTCTGCTGTGGACGGCTTGCTCCAGCCGATATCCATGGCAGCGTCCCGGACGGGAAGGCCATACCGCGCGGCGAAACGCCCCAACGCCGGCCTGAATCCCCCAAAAAAGTCCAACCACCGCCTCCCAGGCCGAGTGCACGGCCTGTACCCGCTCCGCGTCTGTTCCCGCATAATTCCCGCTGTCGGCGCCACGGCGGAGCGCCCTGGTCAACCAGCGGTGGCACCGGCGTTGCTGTAGCTGGTACCTGTGCAGAGCACGGGACGAAAACCCCCCACGCTGGCCGCGGCCCCCCACTAAACCCTCCGGGACCTTCCGGCATCTAATCCGGCAGCGGAGAGACATGCGGCGGCAACCCCCTCACACAAGGAGACGAGACATGCGGATGCACAAGACGGCGATGTTCGGGCTCGTGCTGGCGGGGACCCTCCTGGGCACGGGGTATCCGGCCTGGGCCGGTCCGGAGAAAGACCCGCGCTTCCAGAAGAACCACCCGCGCCAGACAGAAGTGCTGAAGCGCGCGGACCGGGAGCGGAACCGGGTGAACAACCTCTATAAGGCGGGCAAGATCTCGGCGCAACAGCGCGACCAGATGCTGGGCCAGATCCACGACGTCCGCAAGGAAGACTATTCGGACGCCAAGGCCAACAGCCCCAACGGCACGGTGCGCGGCGGGTTCATCACCCGAGGCCAGCAGGGCGTGATGAACCAGCAGGAGAACCAGATCAATCGCGAGATCCGGCAGGACGCCGGCCGGTAAGGACCCCGCCCCGGGGCGCCCCGCGGGAAGCGCCCAACAGGCGAGACGGGCCGGGCAGCACCGCTTGCCGGCCCGCGTGGTCCAGCCCGGGGGAACGCTCACATAGGGAGGCATGACGATGCGCTTGAAACTCCTCTGGTTCGCCACCGGCGCCTTGGCCCTGACCCTGGCGGCTCCCAGGGCCTACGGCCAGACCACCCCGCCCTCGTCCCCCACGGTTTCGGGGACCACCTCCACGACCTCGGGGACCTCCTCCGCAACCTCGGGGACCACATCCACCACCTCCGGAACCTCGGGGACCACCTCCACGACCTCGGGAACGCCGTCCAACATCCAGGCCGACAAGGCGGCCGTCCAGCAAGAACGGAAGGCCGTCCTGCAGGACTGGCAGAACATCCAGGCGCAGGAACAGAAGCTCCAGCAGGATCGTCAGCAGATGCGCCAGCTCTACCAGCAGCTCCAAAAGGACGAGCAGGCGGGCAATCAGCAGGGCGTCCAAGCGGATCGCCAAGCCCTCCAGCAGGCGGCGCAGACCAGGCAGCAGGACCGGGAATCCCTGCGGGGGGACTTCGGGACGTTGCACCAGGACGAGCAGACCTTGCACCAGGACCGGGAACAGCTTCGCGAGGACCGGCAGCAGGCCTGGCGTGACGCGCAGGGGGGGAATCAGCAGGGTAACGCAGAGGCCGGCACGCACTGGGGCGAGGGCGAGGGCGCCCGGGGCTGGGCGGGGCACCACCGGTAGGCGCCGTGGGGCTCGGGGCGGGCCAGGCCCGACGAGGGCCAGCCGCCCCGAGCTACCCCCGGCGGCGAGCTGAACGCAGGGCCGTCGCATCCGCCGCAGCGAGCTGGGCCTCCGCCAGGGTCCTCCGGTTCCGCCACCGGGCCATCCAGGATCGAAGCGCACGCGCATGATACGCGGGGCTTGGCGCGTGCCCGCACATCCGGAGATCGCCCGCCGTCCAGGCGGCGCGCCCCGGCGCGCCGCCTGGCCCATTGGTCACGATCCCCCCGCGGCATTACTCATCCATCATCCGCACGCCGTGGGCCCTCCGCCAGAGCCCACAGGTCCAGTTGCGCCGGGGTTGCGTCCCGGCGCATCGAAGTGCTATCCTTTTTGGTGGGCTTCCCTCTGGGCTGCGATCTTCCCACCCCCCGGCCCGCGATTTCGCTTTACTTTGGGGGTCGGCCCGGCCTAAAGTATTATGGGAGTGGATGGAGCGTGGCCAGGGCCATAGAGCAGGAGGGGCGGCCATGGAGATCACGCGCTGGATGAAGATCGAGGAGATCGTCCGGCGGTTCCCCGAGACCATCCCGGTGTTCGACCGGTACGGCGTCGCCTGCCTGGATTGCTCCGCCGCCGAGTTCGACGACGTGGAACACGGCGCCAAGGTGCACGGGATCGATCCGGACCAGCTCCTGCGCGATCTCAACGCCTGCCTGGCCGGGCGGGCGGCCTAGGGGGCGGCGCGCCGTGCTGGCCACGCTCCGCCGCGATGTGCGGGCCATCTTCGAACGGGATCCGGCCGCCCGCTCCCTCGTCGAAGTGTTCTTCTGCTACCCGGGCCTCCACGCCCTCTGGTTCCATCGGATCGCCCACTGGTTCTGGACGCATCGGCTGAAGTTCCTCGGCCGCTTCACCTCGCACATCTCCCGCTTCCTCACCGGCATCGAGATCCATCCGGGGGCCCGCATCGGCCCCGGCCTCTTCATCGACCACGGCATGGGTGTCGTCATCGGCGAAACCGCCGAGATCGGCGAGGACGTGACCATCTACCAGGGGGTCACCCTGGGCGGGACCAGCCTGGAAAAGAAGAAGCGCCATCCCACCATCGGGGACCGGGTGGTGATCGGGTCCGGCGCCAAGGTCCTGGGCCCCTTCACCGTCGGCGCCGGCAGCCGGATCGGCTCCGGCTCCGTGGTGGTGAAGGAGGTGCCGCCCAACTCGGTGGTGGTGGGGATCCCCGGCCGCGTCACCCACAAGGACGGCCGCCGCGTCCCCGAAGGGATCGACTTGAACATGACCGACCTGCCCGACCCCGTGGCGCGGGCCATGCAGTGCGTCCTGGAGCGCCTCCAGGGCATGGAGGACGAGGTGGCCCGCCTCAAGCGCGAACTGGACCGCGCCCGGGCCGCCGCCGGCCAGACCCGCTCCCTCCAGGTCCCCGTCGAAACCATCGCCCCCGACTGATCTCACCCTCCACGGCCACGCCCGCCCCACCCCGCGGCGACACGCCCTTGACCCCCGGCGCCCGCGCAGCTATGATGTATATACACCATCATGGCCGGATCGGGGGAGCCCATGCACCGGTATCAGATCTATCTCGACGAGCATCAGCACGCTCTTCTGGCCCGTGTCGCCGAGGCGCGCGGGTGCAGCATGTCAGACCTCGTGCGGGAGGCCATCGAGAACACGTTCCGCAGGTCGCGCCGGGGTGCGCCCGCCCTCAGGATCCTGGACCGGACCTTCGGCACCTGGGGGGGGCGGGTCACGTCCGGCACGGACTATGTTGAGAAGGTGCGCGATGCCCGCCGCTGGAATCGGCGGCTGCGCGCCCTGCGCGCCAAGGGAAAGGGCGCGCGCGGATGACGCGCCACCTGGTGGATACGGGCATCCTCATCGATCACCTGAACGGACGCCCGGAAGCCCGCGAAACCCTCGTCCGTCTCGCGCAGGAAAGCGATGGACTCTACGCCTCGGTGGTCACGAAGATCGAAGTGCTGGCCGGCATGCGTGCCTCGGAGGAATCGCCAACCAGGACCCTGTTCAGCCTGTTCCGCTGGATGCCGCTGGACGAGCCGATCGCCGAACGGGCGGGGGACATGGCCCGAGAGCACCGCCGCCGACACCCGGGTATCGACCTACCGGATTACATTATCGCCGCCACCGCCGAGATCCTCCGCGCAACCCTCGTGACCCTGAACACAAAACACTTCCCGATGGTCGCCTCCAAAGAACGCCCGTACTGACCAGCGCCGGTTTCTCACAGGCCTTGGGTCCCCGTCGCTTCAGGAATAGGGGGCGGCCGTGCCGAGGTAGATGGCGCCGACCTGGGGGTCCCGGCGGACGGCGTCGGGGGTCCCCTCGGCCACCACCCCGCCGTAGTGGAGCACGCTGACGCGGTCGGCCAGGGCGAAGGCCACGTCCATGTCGTGCTCGATGAGGAGGATGGTGGTTTGGCGGGGGAGGCCGCGGATGATCTCGGCCAGGGCGGCCGTCTCGGCCGGCGAGAGGCCGGCCGCGGGCTCGTCCAGCAGCAGGGCCTTCGGCCGGACGGCCAGGGCCAGCAGCAGTTCCACCTGCCGCTGCTCGCCGTGGGACAGGAAGCGCACGGGCGCGGCCGCCCGATCCCGCAATCCCCACCGCTCCATGAGCGCCTCGGCCTCCCGGAAGAGATGGGGGTAGGCTTCCACCGGGCGGTGGAGGGTGAACCGCGCCGGGTCGGCCGCCTGCACGGCCAGGAGCACGTTGTCCCGCACCGAAAGCTTGGGGAACAGGTTCGTGATCTGGAAGGTCCGGCCCAGGCCGAGCTGCGCACGCCGGTGCGGCGGCAGGCCCGTGATGTCCCGCCCCTCCAGCAGGATGCGCCCCTCCGTGGGGGGCAGCAGGCCGGTGATGATGTTGAACAGGGTCGTCTTGCCCGCGCCGTTGGGCCCGATGATGGCGCGGCGCTCGCCCGGCTCCACGCGCAGCGTCACGCCATCCAGCGCGCGCAGGCCGCCGAAGTTCTTGACCAGGCGCTCCACCTCCACGCCCGCCCCGATCACGTCGCGGCCCTCCGCCCCCCGCCCAGGCGGTCGCGCAGGATGCCCAGCACGCCGCGCGGCGCGTAGAGGGTAACGACCACGTAGATGATCCCCAGGGCCGTCAGCCAACGTTCCGTGTAGGCGCTGAGGAAATTCTCCAGCAAGACGATGATGGCGGCCCCCAGGGCGGGCCCCACCAGCGTGCCCGCACCGCCCAGGATCACCATCAGCAGCGCTTGCCCCGATACCACCACGCTCAGGTAGGCCGGCCCCACGTAGCCGTTGTAGTAGACGAAGAGCACCCCCGCAACCCCGGCGAAGAACCCGGCCAGGATCGAGGCCACGTATTGGTAGGCCCACACGTTGTAGCCCAGCACGCGCATCCGGGTCTCGCTCTCCCGGATCCCCACCAAGGCCCGGCCCAGGGGCGACCGCACCACGACGGAGAGGAGCCACAGGCAGACGCCGAAAACGACCACCGCGAAATAGTGGAACGGCACCTCGCCCGCCATGGACCAGCCGCCCAGCATGGGCCGGGCGATGCCGGGTAGCCCGTCGTCGCCGCCGGTAAAGGAACGCCAGCCGAAGGCGATCCCCCACAGCACCTGGGCCAGCGCCAGCGTGATCATCAGGAAGTAGCTGCCCCGGGCCCTGATGGTCAGCAGGTTGAAGCCCAGCGCCACCAGCGTGGGCGCCGCCAGCCCCGCCAGCGCGTTGATCCAGAACGTCTTGACCACCCGGAGCGAAAGCAGGCCCACCGTGTAGGCCCCCGTGCCGAAGTAGGCCACGTGCCCCAGGGACGGCAGGCCGGTGTAGCCCAGCAGCAGGTCCAGGCTCATGGCGAACAGGGCGAAGATCAGCATCTTGGTGAGGAGGCCGAGGTAGTACGTGGAGAGAAAGGCGGGGGCCGCCAGGATGAAGAGCGCGGCGAAGATGCCGACGAGCCGGGCCGGCCTCATGCCTTCCCGAAGAGGCCCGTGGGTCGGACGGCCAGGATGGCCGCCATCGGCGCGAACACGGTGAAGAGGGCCAGCTCGGGGAAGAAGGCCTTGCCGAAGTTGTCGATGAGCCCCACCAGGAGCCCGCCCACGAAGGCCCCCTTGAGGCTGCCCAGCCCGCCGATGATGATGACCACGAAGGCCAGGAGCAACACCTCGAAGTCGGCGCCGGGGTACACGCCCAGCAGGGCACCCCCCATGACGCCCCCGAAGCCGGCCAGGAAGGCGCCCAGGGCGAACACGGCCGTGAAGAGGAGCGGCGTGTTCACCCCGATGCCGCGGGCCATCTCCTCATCGTCCACGCCGGCCCGGATCACGGCCCCCACCCGCGTCCTCTCCTGGAGCCACCAGAGCGCCGCGCCCATCACGACGCCCACGGCGATGACCAGCAGGCGGTAGGAGGGGAAAATGACGTCTCCCAGGCGCACGGAGGCGGTGAAGCCCGCCGGCTTGGGCAGGGTCTGGGGGTTTCCGCCCCAGATCCAGAGGGCCTGGTCCGCAATGATGAAGAGCACGCCGAAGGTGAGGAGGGCCTGGCGCAGTTCCTCGCCGTAGATCCGCCGCAGCACCGTGCGCTCCAGCAGCAGCGCCAGGGCGGCCACGCCCAGCGCGGCGGCCGCCAGCGCCAGCAGGAAGCTGTGGGTGAGGCGGAGGACGGTCAGCCCCAGGTAGGCCCCCAGCAGGTAGAAGGACCCGTGGGCCAGGTTCAGGACCTTCATCACCCCGAAGATCAGGGAGAGGCCGGCCGCCAGCAGGAAGAGGAGCATCCCGAAGGAGACACCGTTGAGGGCCTGGACGACCCAGAAGGTCATGGACCTACTGGGCCCCCGTCGCCTTCATCTCAACGCAGGCGGCCCCCCATCCCCCAATCCGCATTCCGCAATCCGCATTCCGCAATCTCATGGCTTCTGCCACCACTTCCAGGTGTCCTCCTGGCTGACCGCGGGGATCCGCTCCACGACGGCGTTCACCAGGCGGTCCCCCCGCCGCTCCACCCGCATGATGTAGATGTCGGTGATCACCTGCTGGTATTTGTCGAACCGGATCGGCCCCCGCGGGGCCTGGATGCGCTCGGCGGCCGCCAGCAGGGCGTCCCGCAGCTTGGCCCGATCCTCCACCGCCCCCTGCAGGTCCGCGGTGGCCTGCGCGATGAGCTGGGCCGCCGTGTAGCCGGCCTCGGCGTACCGGCTGGGCCAGTTCCTGTACTTCTGCTCGAATTCCTGGACGAAGGACCTGTTGGCGGGCGTGTCGATGGCCGCGGTGTAGTGCCCCACGGTGGTGATGCCCAGGGCGGCGTCGCCCATGGCGGGCAGCGCCACGTCGTCCACCATGGTGTTGTAGCCGTATAGGGGGACCTTGCCCTTGAACCCGTACTCCTGGTACTGCTTCACGAAGCGGGGGCTGTCGGACCCGCCGATCCAGCCCCACACGAAGTCGGCCGGGGTGGCGGCGATCTGGGTCAGGTAGGGCGCGAAGTCCAGCGTGTTGAGGGGCGGGTAGACCTCCTTCACCACCTGGCCCCCCGCCGCCTTGAAGCCGGCCATGAAGGCCTCAGCCGAGTGGTGGCCGATGGCGAAATCCGCGCCCATGGCGAAGACCTTGCGGTAGGGCGTGTTCTTCATCATCCAGGCGCCCATGGGGTAGCAGCCCTGGTCGCTGGTCTCGATAAGCCGGAGGATCCACCGGCTGGCCTTCCCGGGCGCCGTCAGGATCCGCGTGTTGGCCTGGGGAACCACCAGGGGGATCCGCTGGGCGTCGATATAGTCCCGAAGGGCCAGGGCCGTGGCGCTGTTGGTGGGCCCGAGGACGAGGTGCACGCCGTCCCGCTCCACCAGCTTCTTGGCCTTGGTCAGGCCGACATCGGGCTTCCCCTCCTCGTCCTCCTTGATCACGAGGATCTCGCGGCCCCCCGCCCTCAGGCCGATCTTGTTCATGTACAGGTCGAAGCCCCGGACGGTCTCCTGCCCCACCACGGCCAGCGGGCCGGTGTTCGGCAGCACGATGCCGATCGTCACGGGGCCGCTGGCCGCGGCCTGGGCCGCCGCCGGCGCCAGCGCCGGCGCGAGGAGCGCGGCCAGACAGAAGACAACCGGCCTGGCCCGGCGGAGCCCGGAGAAGGGAATCTCGGAATGCATCCGCACCATAAGCGAACCACCTCCTAAGATGGCCGGCCCGCCCCGCACACCCCGGGGCAGCCGCGGGCCCTCCGCTCGGTCGCGGCGGCCGGCCGACGCCCGGTCGGCTCAGAGCGGCCGGAGCTGCGGCATGACCTTGCGGGCGAACAGCTCCATGCTCTTCACCGTCTGCTCGTGGGGCATCGGCCCGAACTGCAGGAGACCCGTCATGATCCCGAAGCCCAGTTCGGCGTGGATGGCGCGGATGCGCTGCGCCACCGTCTCCGGGCTTCCCGCCACGACGTAGCCTTCGTCCTCCAGCTCGCGGAAGGTCTTCTTCCCGAACTCCAGCTTGTCCTTCATCTGGAGCTGGCGCAGCATCGAAGGTACCGTCATGTATCCCGGAGGGAAGAGATATTCCGGCGGGTTCTTGAGCCCCCGGCCGAACAGCCAGAGGGCATGCGGCTCGGCCTCGGCCCGCGCCTGCCGGTCCGTCTCGGCCACGTAGATCAGCGTCATCCACCCCAGCTGGCCGGGCGGCGCCTCGTAGCCGACCCGGCGGGCGCACTCCCGATACTCGTCGAAGATCTTCTTGATGGAGGGGATGGAGGAATAGACCATGAGGTAGGGGTACCGCCGCTGGGCCGCCCACTCCACCGTCTCCCGGCTCCCCTGGGACGGGATCCAGATGGGCGGGTGCGGCTTCTGCAGCGGCCGGGGCCAGATGTTCACGTACCGGTGGCGGTAGTGCTTGCCCTCGAAGGCGAAGGGCCCCTCCTCCGTCCACGCCCGCACGATCAGCTCGTGCGCCTCCAGGAACCGTTCGCGGGAGAAGGCCGGTGACATGCTGAAGGTGTGGTATTCGGCGCCGATGCCGCGCACGTGCCCCGCGATGATGCGGCCGCCGGAAAGGACATCCAGCATGGCCACCTCCTCCGCGATGCGGAGGGGGTGGTCCCGCAGCGGGAGGGCGTTGCCCAGGATGGCGATCTTGGCCCGAGTCGTCCGCCGGGCCAGGGCGGCGGCCATGATGTTCGGGGCCGGCATCGTCCCGTAGGCGTTCTGGTGGTGCTCGTTGACGCAGATGCCATCGAACCCCAGCGCCTCCGCATACTCCAGCTCGTCCAGGTAGCGGTTATACAGGGAGTGGCCCCGCTCCGGGTCGTAGTATTTGTTGGAGAAGGTGACCCAGGCGGATCGCTGGGCCGTGTCGAAGTCGTCCGGCAGGTGCGGCCAGGGCATGAGGTGGAAGAAGTAGAACTCCATCTCACCTCTCCGCGAGGAACCCGGTGACGGCCTCCACGAACTCGTCCGGCCGGTCCAGGGGCGGGACGTGGCCGCAGCCGGGCAGCACGGCCAGGGCCGCTCCGGGGATGGCCTGCTGGAAGGCCCGCGCGTGCTCCAGCGGGAAGAGCCGGTCGTCCTGCCCCCACACCACCAGGGTGGGCACGCGGATGCGGTGGAGCCGCCGGGGGAGCTTCGGGTTGTGCAGGTAGGGGTTCCAAGCCAGGCGGGCCATGCTGCTCCGCTGGCGAAGGAGGATCTCGAGCTGCTCGGCGGTCGGGTTCGGCGGGGAGATGGCCGCGGCGCTGGCGGGTTCCGCGAAGATGGTGCGCGCCGCTTCATCCGGCGGCATGATGAAGAGATCCGGGACGGTCACCCCGTCCACCCGGATGCCGGCCGCGTCCACCAGGACCAGCCGCCCGATGCGGTGCGAGCAGACGGCGGCCAGCTCCGCCGCGATCCAGCCCCCCAGGGAGAGGCCCACCAGGTGGACCTGCGGATGGCCCAGGTCGTCCAGGAAGTCGAGGTAGAAATGCACCAGGTCATCGATGGCGTCCAGCCACTCCGGGTCCTCGGAGCGGCCGAAGCCCGGGTGGGAGGGCGCGTACACGGTGAAGCGACGGGCCAGGCCCGCCAGGAACGGGAGCCACATCCCTGCGCCGGCAGCGCCGTGGAGGAACACCAGGGGCGGGCCCTCCCCGCCGCGCAGGAGCTGGATCCGCGCCCCGCCGACCTGCCGGAACTCCTCCACGTGCCCGTCGTGCGCCATGGCCCTCTCGCCGATTACGGAATGCGGAATGGGAGGCCGCCGGCCGCTCCCCTGCGCCCCTGCCCCCCTGCTCCCATGCTATGGCGTCCGCCGCCAGTGGGCGGCGATGGCGTGGGAATCGAGCACGCGCCCGAAATACGTGCGCATGTTGTGCAGGGTCGCTTCGTGCTCCGCCTTGGTCACGGCGCCGCAGCAATCGTCCACCATCACCAGGTGGTAGTCGCGCATGTAGGCGTCCCGCGCGGTGGATTCCACGCAGACGTTGGTGGCCACGCCCGTCACCAATACGCTCCGTCGCTCCCGCGCCCGCAGGATCACCTCCAGGTCCGTGCCCAGGAAGCCGCTGTAGCGGTGCTTCACCACCACCGGTTCCCCGGCCGCCGGGGCCACGCCGTAGAACTCGGCGCCCCACGACCCGACGACGCAGATCTCGCCGGCCCGGCGGGGGCCCCGCGTGAGCCAGGCCTCGGAGTTGGTCCAGGGCCCGTGGTGCGTCTTGATGAAGAGCACCGGCACCCCGGCCCGCCGGGCCTCGTCCAGGAAGCCGATCAGGGCGCGCACGGAGGCCTGGATGGGCCCCATGTCGAACCCCAGGCGGCCGAAGGCTCCCTGCTCGTGGCAGAAGTCGTTCTGCACATCCACCACCAACACGGCCGCCCACTCCGGCGAGAGGATATTCGGCACCATGGG